>Ga0315905_10005590_pt1 | contig 12804 bp, 17 predicted proteins | sample LakEriMetagenome_5_FD_203522 | JGI IMG/M metagenome (GOLD analysis project Ga0315905, IMG submission 203522) | Freshwater fungal communities from buoy surface, Lake Erie, Ohio, United States - Buoy 4 MA121 | ecosystem: Environmental > Aquatic > Freshwater > Lake | place: USA: Lake Erie, Ohio... | reverse complement strand
ATCCGCCAGCGAACTAAATCCGTACAAAGCACCATTGATTGTTGCTAAGGTGCAGGCAGTTTTGGGCATTAACCAAATACGCATACCATTTAACGAACGTAAATTGCGTAAATGCGTGAATTATATCAGAGTTAACGGCATTGCACCGCTAATTGCCACTAAGGATGGATATTATATCACATACGACACTGAAATCATTTGCAAGCAGGTAGAATCATTGCAGCAACGTGCACGCTCTATACAGATGTGTGCAAATGGATTGATGAAGTTTTTATAAAAGATCAAACACCAATAAAATAACAACATGAAGCAAATCAATTTATTTGGTCAAGAGTTTGCACCAAATCAAGATGAACAAAAATATTCATCCAAGATTGCCACACCAATTTATGAACCAAAGAATGCAAAGCCTCATTTAATGGAACTTTGTGATAAGAGCAAAACACACAGACTGATTAGGGAAATTGATGCCTCAAATCTGCCCATTGAAGAAAAAACATTTTTGATTGATGCAGCCAGAAGGCACAATGTGTTCAATTATGAAAAAATTGCAGATTACTATGCACATGCCACACCTGAAATGCAAAAGTTAATGGAACGTAGTGGATTGGTTATAATCGATTTTGAAAAGGCAATTGAATTAGGTTATATCAAATTGTGTGATGAAATAAAAAATCAATATCTAACCGACTATGCAGAATAAAGATTTTGCCGTATTTATATTGACACATGGCAGACCTGACAATGTCAAAACATTGCGAACATTGCAGAAATCTGGATATACAGGTAAAATATATTTCATTGTAGATAATGAAGACAAAACAATTCAGAAATATCAAAAGAACTACGGCATTGAAAACGTAAAAATATTTGATAAAAAAGCAATGGCAGATGCAGTTGATGAAGGTAATAATTTTGATGAACGTAGAACTATCACACATGCACGCAATGCATGTTTCAAAATTGCAAAAGAAATTGGCATTACCTACTTCATCCAGCTAGACGATGATTATACTTCCTTTGAATGGCGATATGAAAGTAATGATGGTAAAAAATTGAAGGTGCATAAAATAACAAACCTTGACAAAATCATGCAGTTGCATTTGGACTTTTATAAGAACACCAAATTCAAAAGTATTGCATTTGCACAAGGTGGTGATTTTATCGGTGGTGTTGACAATCCAGTTGTGAAAAAAAGACCTTTGATGCGCAAGTGTATGAATTCATTTTTTTGCAGCACTGAACGAGAATTTCAATTTATTGGTGCAATGAATGAAGATGTAAACACCTATACTACATTACAATCCAGAGGCGAATTATTTGGAACAATTCCAATGATTAGTCTAGTCCAGACTGCAACGCAAAGCAATCAAAGCGGGATCACTGATATGTATCAAAGATTTGGCACATACTGCAAAGCATTCACAACCGTTATGATGCATCCAAGCGGCACAAAGGTATCAATGATGAATACTACACACCAAAGAATTCATCACATCATTAAATGGATAAACACATCACCCATGATCATCGATCAGAAATACAAAAAATAATTCAATCAATTTCACAATGAATAGACCAATCAAATCATGTCCAATACCTATTGATAAACCAATATGGATAGAAATACAAGAAGGCACAATGGAAGGCGGATTAGTAAGCGACAAAACTAAATGCAGTATAACTATTAGTGTAAGTTTTCGAATTGAACTAGGTGTATTAGATCAGTATATTAGGAGAAAAATAAGTGAAGATGATCTTTGTGATTTAATGAAAAATAGAATATGAGAACAAAAACATTCACCAAGACTGACCAATATCGTCAAATCAAATATGAAGCAAAAGTGTTTATGAATGACTACGATGATAGCGTACGCACATATCATTATTACTTTATAATCCATCAAAACTCCAGATCACAAATCGGTTGCTATTATGCTATGGATCAAATAGAATTTGACATTGATCCATTTCTGCATCACATAAAAAAATGCATTGATGAAATAATTGATGGCAACCCAGTGGTCAATAAATTAACGCAACTAGGATTCATGCTTACGGATTTACGATAAGAATCTTATCCATGCCAGTATAACGGCAATCACAATGCAGCCATGTTGGTGTGAACAATGTATTTTCAATTGTTGTACAAAGTTGCTCTTTGATTAGATAATCTTCGTACTTCAAGATCACATCAAATAATTGACGCGGCTTCATTGTGGAACATTTCAAATCAACGGCACGTCCGTACTTATGCTGCGACCATTTTGCGCCTGTCATCGTGTTTGCTCTACGCAATCCACTTTCTTTATACTGACCACCACTTGCCCAATTATTGACGATTATAGGCGCACCAGTTAATTCTCTGAGCCATTGGGTAAACTTTATGATGCGATAGTCCATTAAGTTGATCGAACGTTCACCACGTGTGGCGTAGATGGATGGATCAATAAATTCATCCAGATAAAAGTTAGGTGTGATCTTAACGCGATTCATTGATTTGGCGTATTGTTTCGTCCTTCATTCTTGATTGTTTGGTTGTGCCAAGATAATAAGCAAAGGCCATCCCGGCAAAAGTGAACACCTGCCCAACACCCATGTTGAACAAATCCTTCTTAGCATCAGGAACAATCGGGCCAAATGCAAGGAACGCAAACGCCCCTACATACATCACTAGCGCGATGATGACCGTTGCACCCATCAACCAATCGCGCTTGCCGCCAATAGCTTTCATGTAATCAACTTCACGCGTGCGCGCTGATTCACGATCCTGTACTTCCAATTTGAATGTTTCCATTTCCAAACGTAGGAAATCCATTTCAAAATCATGACGCATGCGTTCAAATTCAATTGCCAGAGCCTGCACCTGAGTATCATTTTCTTTGCGATCATTCAGCAGTTCGCCTACTTTCTCAATGGCATCAATGCCAGTAATATCACCAACAACTTCCAGCACATCACCTGCAACTGGTTTGATTTTTTCAGTGACAAATTTCCAAAATTTTGTTTCTTTGAATGGTTTTTTTTCGCTCATTTCTTTGATGTGAATAGGTAAATAATTTTGTCAAATATTGATTTGTAATTTTGTGCCAAATAGATATTGATTTTTTCACCAAGCAAAGTAGACAAGCCAACGATCATTGATGATGCAAATGGTGAATAGTTCATCCATACGCAATACATGCCAGCCATCCAAGCCCAAAACAATGAAATGCCAACAATGGCACACCATGCAAACCATGACAACTTCCTGCGCATCAAAATTTCATTGGATATTTTTGCAACAACGGCAACAAATGCGCTCATGATAGCTGCACCAAATTTGGCAAAGAATTGTTGCATTTCATTTAGATGTTCCATCAGCCTTTTTTCTGTTGGGATTTATTGTTGGTTGTGATTTGTTGTCTAAGTATTGGCGCAAAACTTTTGCAAGTTTGATTGCATTCATCTTTTGTTGTGATTTGTTCATGGAAGATATCTATTTAATCTTGTTTGACGTCTGCCCATTGCAGTATTGTTGCCTGAAAAATCAAAGTTTAATCCCAAGTGCGAACGTGGTGATAAGTCAGCACCAGTGTTGGTGCTATACTCTGGAAACAACGCAGAATTGTTGCACAAATAATCGTGCAATCGCTTTTCATAATACGTTGCATTGTTCTTTGCATCTTCAATAAGTCGATTCATTTCACTCATGCCAACAGAAGTTGTATTGTCTGAGTTATGCTGAGCAATTGCACCATTGTCAATTTTATAATTAATGTTTGGAAGCAACTCATGACATGTGCGCCACACCAATAATGGACGCAGATATTCATCAAGCAGGATTAAATAATTGCCTGCAATAGTACCAGCAGCAGCATCCGCTTTGATCTTGTTTAATAGTTCAGTGCCGGTGAATGGCTCTATCCATTTGTCCTGTGCAAGTCGAATGTATGGATAGATTTTAGCAGCCTCGACTGAATCATTGATCTGTGTATTTTGGTACACATAATCTTCAGTTATTAAAAGTGTTTGTGCCATAGTTTATCAATTTTTTCTGCCTTGATTAGGCATGTTTATCGGTTTCATTTTTGCCTTCATCCAATAGATTGAATCTTTGAAGCTAAATCCTAAACGTCTTGCATCCATGTTGGATATTTCTTTGTCATTTTTCAGACCTTTGTTGGGCAAGAACCTACCGCCATCACGCTTACGCATATAAATTTGACGCGACCAATTATGATGGCAATTCACACCGCCTTTGTAAAGGAAAATTGAATAGGTGCTTTCACCAGCAGCAGCAAATTCACTATTCACACCACTATCACCCATGCGCACAATATCTTCATACCTGTATACAACACCTGCCTTTGACGCTTCAACCATTGCTTTGCAAAATCTGCGTGAATTATCGCTAATGTTCTGCGAATATTTGTAACGAACCTTGATCAAACCACCATCGTTTTCAGATTTTTCATTTGGCCTTGCAAATCTTTTGAATAGTTTGACCTGTGATAATTCTTCATCTGGCTCTGGATGACCGCTAATTATTTCTTCATCAACTAAAACATATTCATCCAAATCAATTTGCTCACCTTTTTCATACAAATATTCCAACCATGCATCTTCATCTTCAATGGTCATGTCTTTTTTTTTTTCAATTGCAGATAAAACAATTGATCGCAACACTTGTGCCTGTGGTATTGATCCGGGAACAATCGCACCAAATATGTTGTCGATCATTGCAGGCGTAAGCATTGGGAATCCTGCTGCAACAACTGCCTTCGCGCTGCTGATTGGCAACGTTTGCGCTGCTGCCTGCATAATAATATTTACAAGGCTTTCAATCTGCGCATCATTCAATGCCTGTGATGCTACATTCTCAACAGATGCTGCATCAGTTGTTGGTGCATCCTTTGTTGCCTGTGGTTCATCGCTTGTGAAATATTCGTTTTGTGTAATTTCAGGTTGCACCAATTGCAAAGTTTCTACGAATGAATCTATAATCTGCATTTGCATTGGCTGCACCACGTTCATCATAAATAACCGATATCCTTCTTTCTGTTCTTCAGCATTGGAACTGAAACCATCACCACTTAATTTGATACCAAACAACAAAGGCGTTGTAACTAGGTGGCCTGTTAAAATTTTTTGTGTTGCGTTGCGGTCAAGTTGCTCATATTGCTTATCTGCATCACTTAATGGGAACGTAGTAATTTGTGGCGCAGGTTGATCATGTTCACCAAAGGTAAAGAATATTTGACCTGCCCTGCCTGCGCCTGTTTCAGCATTGATATCACGCTTCATTGCTGCCTTTGTTTCTGGATCAGGTTGACCATTTGAAAAGTGCATGTGCAATTGCGGAAAAAATCCGTTCAATAAATTAGATACGTGATACTGACTGGCAGCACGATCCACTTCAACATAATTGATACACGACTTATACGATGGCTCAGGATAATATGTTGATGTGCATTCATCCAAGAATGAAATCTTCACATACCTTGCTGAATCTTCATAGCCTTCAATCTGTTTATCGATCAATGGCACAAATTCTGGCTTGTTTATTTTCTTGCGTGTTTCCTGCCAGTTCCGAGAATAAAAAATGCCAGTGATTTCACCTGTTTCATTGGCAGCCAATCGGCAATTTTCAAACGGCAAATGATTCACTGCTGCAACACCTGTGCGATCAAGTGTTTTTATGTACTCAGTATAAAAACCACCATACAATACGATATCATTTGCAATAGAAGGCACCAAGCGATTCAAACGATATTTGTCAATGATTGCATCATCGCTAACAATTGGTGACGTTAATCGCTTTCCTGCAACCATTTTTGCAATACCTTTTACCAATGCGCCATGCACAGGTGATGTGCTGGCTAATGTTTTCAAATATTGCGGATAATTGTTTTCATCACCATAGGCAATGTATCCACCACGATCAATGCGTTCGCTTGCAGCAACAGGTTGATATTGCGTCAACTGAACGCGATCAAAATTTGGTTGTATTTTTTTTTCTTCCATTTTTTTCTTACGGAATTATCACAATATCAATTTGGCTACCTGTTGGCGTAAAATAATTGGTGTTGTCACCAATATTGACTAAGCCTTGTTCAACTAAGCCAACAACGGCGGCATTATTTTCATCCAAATTTACTGCAGAGTTTTGGCCATAAACAAAGTACCTGTAATAGCCTGCAACCTGTAATCCAATGGTGGTTAATGTTACCTCGGTTGACCTTGTATTTTCGCTAATTACATTCAAAACTTGGGCAAGCCTTTCGCCTTCCATGCCAACAGATACACCATCCTTGATCAGCACCAACAAATAATGCGTGAATGACGTTGCATAATACAATCGACCTTCATCAAGTGTGAAATATCGCGTTTGGTTTGCAGTATTGAAATCGAGATATACCATGTTGTAAATTTATAAAAAAAAAGGTGGGCAATCTACCCACCCTTTTATAACCATTAACTCAAAATCCCTTAATAAGCAGGTGAAATTGTAGCATTTGGAATGTTGTCAAATGGAACGTCAGTAAACGGCTCAACAAAGTTTGCTTGTTTACGGCACTCAGCAGTAAATGTCAGCATTGTGCCACTAAAATCACCACGATTTGCACCATTGGCAAATGTGCCTGCAGTAACTTCTGCACCAGCATCCAAACCAACTGCAGCAATATTGTCGTTGTTGTCACGAACAAAGATTACTAAACGCCTGTTGCGGATCAAATTTGCCATTTCCTTGCGGTATGTTGCACTCAAATTGTTCCATTGGATTACCAATGTTTGTGTAACAAAGACGGTCCCAGCATCGCCATTTGCAGTGATTTCTTGATTGAATGAATTTGCACCACCTTTCAATTCAAAGCGATACAAAGTAGCTGCATCAAAGTCGGTGATTTGTTCATTTGCATCAAGTGTGATTGAACCATTCAAAACGTTCCAATCAGCAAATAGAACTTCCTGTATTCCACCGATGTCTGTTTTACAATCTAGCAGTCTGCCTGCGGATAAATTACATGCCATTGTTTTGTGTGTTTTTTATTTTGAAAAAAGGCCACCATGTTTTATGATGGCCTTTAATCAGATTATTGTAAAGTCAGGTTAGACAGTGTACAATGTGATTTCATCACTGAAACCATATTGCAATCCTGCGAAGAACTTGGCACTGAAACGGACGTTTTCAGACAGATCTTTGTCAGCCATGTCAAGCAATGCAACTTGATTCCAATCGCTCAACAAATTTGTGCCAAACCAAAGATTTGATTTCTGTGCAAGCACCATTGTGTTTGCTGGCATTCCTGGACATACTGCAATTGCAAACAATCCCATGAATGTCTGTGGAACTGCACCACCTGCGTAGGTGTACCATCCATTACCTGCTGCTGCATTGGCAAAGATGAACTTTTCCCAAACGTCTTGACCCATGTAGATCAATGGTTTTTCTGTCGCGCGCTTCACGCGATCAGGTGCTTGATCAACCAAGTCCTGCAATTTTGAAAACACGTTGGCAGTTGTGATTGCTGCTGCACCTGTTACATCAATTACACCTGCATCGGCAAGGAACAATGTAATGAATCCAGAATATTCACCAACGTTTGCGTTGACACCTGTCCAAATCAAACTTTCGTTTTTCTCTGCAATTTGACCAAGCATGTTGTCAATCATTGCCTGTGAAATTTCAGAAGCAAGGCGGCCATTCTGCGCATCGTTTGCAGTCCAGTCAGTCAAGAAATCTTGTTTGCACAATTCGCGCTGAACTTGGAATTTTTCCAAAGTCAAAACACGCTCAGTCAAAGCGACCGTGCCTGTTGGTGAAAAGTCACATGTGCCAGCGGCAAATGATACATCATCTACAAGGCGGCGGACCACTTGTTTGTAGTCAATATTTTCACGCAATGTCAAATACTGCATTGACTCATTGGCCAAGAATGCAGGTTTAATAACTTCGCCAGCGTATTTACCAGCGTAAGTTGTAGTCAATGAAGTTGTAGTAGCCATTTTTTATTTTTGCTTTTTTTTCTGTTGGTTCTTAATTAGCCTTTGCACGATAGTGTGCAATTCTTTCTTTGATGGTCATCAATGCCACTGGTTTTGTTTCTGTTTTTTCAGCAGCCAATGCAACTTGTGTTGCCTTATCTTTCACTGATGAAGAAGCCTGTGACTTTGATAGCTTTTCAAATTTGCTTGTGATCTCTGCAAGTTTGGTTGCCAAAGTTTCCTTTTCTTTGGTTGCAGCGCTAAGTGCTTCAGCACTGGCAGCATTTGCAGTTTCAAGTGCGTTCACACGCTCTGCAAGTTTGCTTACAATAGCAACAACATCTGCGCTCATTTCTTCTTCTGATTTAGTGATGGCAGTAATAACACCACCTGCAACACTGATCACGCGTCCATCTTCCAAAGTGTGATCGCCATCTGGTGCAATTGTTGGCTCACCTTCAATTACAACATACACATCAACACCTTCTGCAAAATCGTCAGCAGATGTTCCGACTTCTGTTCCATCAGCAAGGCGCATCATTTTTGCCAATACAACTTTTGCTGGTTCTTCAACACTCAAATTGAGATTGAAACTTTTTAGAACTTCATTTATTTTATCTCGTAACATAGTATAATGTTTAGTCATTAAATTGAACTGCATGCTATTGTTTCAACAGGTATATTTTTTTGTACATTTTTTGAGATAAATTTGTTGAATGTTTAACCCCATACTGAATGACAAGCAGGCTATTGCATTATCTTTACTAAGTGCTGAAAGCAAGGTAGAGCAAGTGTTATACGGCGGTGGTGTGTATGGTGGCAAAACATGGTTTGGATGTTGGTGGCAAATCAGCAGACGGATTAAATATCCAAACACACGCGGATTAATTGGACGTGCTGAATTGAAAAAGTTGCAGCTATCTACCATGCGTTCGTTTTGGGCGCTGGCAAATGAAATGGGATTAAAGTCTGGTGTGCATTACACCTACAATGGGCAATTGAATTATATCACTTTTGCCAATGGCAGTGAAATATTATTGATGGACATGGCAGATTCACCAAGCGATCCAGATTTTCATCGTTTCGGTTCTTTGGAACTGACTGATTATTTTTTAGATGAAGTTGCTGAGATAAGTGCAAAGGCAGTTGAGATTCTTGATACACGCGTGCGCTATAATCTTGTAAATGACCAGCCAAAAGGATTGCTAACCTGCAACCCATCCAAAGGCTGGTTGTACAATGACTTCTGGATTCCATTTAGGGATAACAAATTGCCAGCGCATAGGGCATTTGTGCAGGCATTATTAAAGGATAATACCATTGTGCCCAATGATGCCTACCAAAGAAAAATGGAACGCCTAAATGAACGCGACCGCAAACGTTTGTTGGATGGCGATTGGGATTTTGACGATTCGCCAGACATCATATTTGAACAAGATGCCATGCTGCAAATGTTTAATGATACCAAACCAACTGGCAGCGGATATATCACATGCGACCCTGCTGCAATGGGTAATGATAGAACCATTATTTGCATTTGGCAAGGATTGCATGTTGTAAAATTTCATGAGTTTACACATAAATATCCACACGAAGTTGCAAACACCATACGGCAACTAGCAACAGACTATGGTATTCCAATGAATAATGTTATTGTGGATAGCGATGGCCTCGGTATTGGCATAAAAGGTATACTGCAGTGCCGTGAATTTTTGAATGGCAGCAGTGCCATCGCTAAGGATCACTACCAAAATTTGAAATCTGAATGTTACTTCAAACTGGCAGCAATGGTTGCGCAAAACAAAGTGCATATTGTTGACCACAGATACAGAGATTCAGTTATGAAGGAATTGGATTTAGTGCGCGATGCCAGCAAAGAAGATAAAAAAAAGGCAGTAACACCAAAGGATGAAATCAAATCAAGATTAGGACGTTCACCTGACTATGCAGATGCAATAATGATGCGCATGTATTTTGAGTTGCGACCAAACTATGGCAAGTATTCTTGGTAAAATCAAAAAACCGCTTATCTTTATAAGCGGCTTCCTGTCAAACGTACTTAAACTAAAACATAAACTGAATCAATTCGATGCAAATATACACAAAAATGAAATTACCATTCAATCAAAGAATGGAAAATTACACCGGTGCGAACGTCCATGTAAATTTCATTGTCTGTTTTCTTGCCATCCAAAGGTTTGTATTCAATGCACATACCGATGGCAGCACGTTGACCATTTGCATCAAAAGTCAATATCACTTCATCATCGGTTTGTTGTATGCCAAATGAACTTCCCCATTCGATGCGCACAGGCTTCACTGATTCATTTTCAAATGCGATGTCTAAGCATTTGCCAGCAGTTCCCATACCTGAGTAATTTGGCTCTGGATAATCAGCAGTTGTTGAATCATTGTATGCACGAAGGCGAACAACAAAGTCAGGTGTGCGTGTGGCGTATGGTGGTATCAATGCACCAAAATTAAATGTGTTGTCATCCTTGCCATTCATGTACACATTTGGAATCCACACGTTTTCTTCCAATGGTTCTAAATCAGTTGCAACATTTAACAGGTGCAATTCTTCTGCTGGCGTTGTCATCATAAATTTTTGATAGCAATTTTCTGCAAGCATTTCTTCAGTAATACCCATTGCCAACAATTCTGAACGTGTGAACGTCTTGTTGAATTTATGGCGTACAACCTTTGGTGTTGATGTTTGAAATGTTGTGGTGTTAAATACTACCATGCCAATCAAACCTTCATGCGGATTGCCTTCTTGGTCTGCATTCCTAAATGGATTATGATATACACGTGTCCAAGTGCCGCGATCAAATTGCATTGTCTGGCCACCCAACCAAAATTGTTTGCCTGCCTGTGGTCCGACAGGAACAACAAACGTGCTTGCTTCTTTTATGATTGCATTACCATCATCAGAAACCACAAATCCATGACCATGCACAAGTGCATTGAAGTAATTATAGGCCATCCACTTATCACCACGATTCACATTGGTTTTGGTCAATTCATACGTTGCAGTTTTTACCCATTTGCGCGTTGTGCGATCATAGGCCATTGTCACATTTTCTTTTAGTGCAGGAATCATGTGTTCGGTTTGTTGCAACCAACCATTGAACCGCGTAAGTTGCTCTGGCAAACCTAATTTTTGTAACGTTGTTTTCATTATTATTTTCTTGTTTGTTGTTTACATACGTTTTCAATTGCACGAAGGACTTGCGCTTCCATCGATAATTGTGTGAACTCACCTTCAATGGAAAATCCTTTCACTTCACCATTCTTGACTTTTGCCCATGCTTGATCATTGTCAACTTTTACACCAACGAATGCAGTGCCAATTGGATAATCCATACCAAAGTGAACAGACTTATCTGATTCACCTTCCTTTATCCAAATTTCAACAACGGTCAATCCATCAATTGCAAATTTGTGTTCGTAGGTGTGATCCTGCTGGTGTTTGTTTTTCATAAACAAATGCACTGCCATTTCAATTGTTTCTGCGGGAAATTGGATGGTGTATTCTTCACCAGTATTTTTGTCAATGCGCGGTATTTCAATGTCCGGAATCAGTATTGGTCCGTACAGCATACGACGCTCATTGTCCACTTTCAATTTGACTTGTTGCTTTTGTGATAATGCAATGAAGTCTGCTTCAATTGCTGGCATTTCAACAATTGATATTGCATAGATACCTTCGTGTTCTAATTCTTCTAGTCCGTAAATAATTTTCTTCATGGTGTAAATTTATATTAAAGTCTTGATAGATCTTTGATTTTTGCATTGGCATCTTGCGCATTGCTGACTTGTCCTGCCAGTACAAATGATTGTGCAGTTTGGTTTGGTCGTTGTCCAAGGATTGAAAAATCAATTGGATTAAATGTTGGAGTTGCACTCATTGAACCACCACCGCCAACTGATGGTGTAGAAGGTGTTGATCCTCCACCACCACCGCCACCACCGCCGCCTGCATCAAATTTAGTTGCACGTATTTTTGCAACTTGTGCAAGGCCACTAGCAACAGCAATACCAGCGGCAACTGCTGCGCGTATTGGTGCATCAGGTGTTGCTATTGCCATTTGGCTAGCGTAAGCAGCAGATGCAGATTGATATGTTTGTATAAGTGCCTGCGCAATTTGAAATGCCTTGTTTACTTTGAATGCACGTTCTTGTGCCTTTTTACCTTTGCCTGCAAATACGTCAGTCAAATTAGACAACAATGCAAAACCATCGGCGGCAAGTTGCACGCGTGCTTCAGATGCCTTTTTTTCTTCAGCCGCTTTTTTTTCTTTATCCTCTTTGTCCTTTGCATCCGCTTCATCTTTATATTTTTTGATGATTGCTGCTTCTTTGGCGGCTTGTTCGTTTACTAAATTGGTTGTCTCTAATCCATATTGTTTTGCAAGTTCTATTTTTTCAAAGTAGTAGTCGCTTATAGCCTGCAACTCTTTTTGCTGCGCCGATAAACCTGCTTGATATATTTCTTCAGATATGGCTTCCTCCGCATCTAATCGGTTTTTATCCGCTTCTTCCTGTGCCTTTCTTGCACGTTCTTTTTTTGCGGCTAGTTCAATGGCATCTTTTTCTTCTTTTGCCTTTTTTTTCTCGTCCTCAGCCTTCTGTTTTTCTGCCTGTTTTTCGGCTGCTGCATTAGCATCATCGGCTGCTTTTTTATCGATGTTTTTTATTGCCTGACGATGGCCAGCCAATTGGTTTTCTAATCCGTTTAATTTATCTTTTGCCGCTTGTATAGTGGCATCACCTTCTTTTTTTATGGCTTCGGGATTGAAAACTTTGTTGGCCAAAAAGTTAATGCCTTCATCC
>Ga0315905_10005589_pt1 | contig 12805 bp, 10 predicted proteins | sample LakEriMetagenome_5_FD_203522 | JGI IMG/M metagenome (GOLD analysis project Ga0315905, IMG submission 203522) | Freshwater fungal communities from buoy surface, Lake Erie, Ohio, United States - Buoy 4 MA121 | ecosystem: Environmental > Aquatic > Freshwater > Lake | place: USA: Lake Erie, Ohio... | reverse complement strand
CCTGGCCTCGGAGATGTGGTGGGCCGAGCGCGCGCGCCTCTACGTGTGGAGCCCAGAATTTCATGATTGCTGCTGTGATTTTCCGTTGATCCAGCATCCGCAAGCCTTGTGCAGCCTCTTCCTGAGCATTTTCAGCATTTTCCCCGTGGGCTCCTGCTGCGCGCAGCTGGGCCAGTTGGTTAAGAGGGGGAATGAGGAGAGGAGAGTGGACTTGGGACCCCTGATCGACGACGGGGGCGGCCTGTGCGGGCCCTTGCGGTTGCCGTTCGACACACTTGTACTCTTGAATGAGGCGTGCGTGGCTCTGGACGAGTGCTTGTAGCTGGGGGTTAGACCATGTGTCATGATCTGCGAGCACTTGTCCGTCGTGCAGCCATGCGCTGCCGTGAGGGAGATTTGCGAGAAATGCGACAAACTTGCTGGTTGCTGAATAAAAAGCTGCTAGCCCTGATGCTGCTGTCGGCGTTATCGCGTACCCTCCCTGGTGGTGCGGGGATTGAACTTTGAGTTTGCACCACTTCTGCACGAGCGGAGGCGCCTGCGTGAGGGTGTCGCCTGTGGCGGCACGGAGTACCTCCTGTACAATCTTGTTGTCGACGTGAGCTGGGCCAATGTGTGCACGATCTTCGCAGTCTGTCGCCATATTGTCTGGGGTGACGTTTCGCGACAGGAATGACAAACGCGTGTTCATGCAGAATTTGAGGAGCTGGTACCTGATGAGCGGATCTGCGCAGATGCGCATCTGGTCTATGTCCTTGCAGATTGTGCCACACTTGTTTCGGACGTATTCTCGAACGTAATCTTTCGGGCCTACCGGGGTGCCTACGACGCAAAGGCCGTTGACTTGGATTACGTCTGAGTTCTGTGCGAGCATGGGGCGGAGTGTCTCGAGTTTGCCTGACATGTCAGCGTCAATGCATTCACGGATGAGGGTTTGCGCGCGTTCAATCGGAATGCCTGGCATGTATATTGTGCATTTGTCTAGACAAACCTCGAGGTCCGCGTCCTGCCTGAAGGATCGGACCGTATCTGCGAGGGCTTGCAACGTTGGCTGGATCTTGCCCATGAGATACGCATCGTCAGCGTATGCGGAGCCCAGCGTTGTAAGGTGTCTGCTCATCACACGTCCCCATATTTGGTGTGTAGTGATGCAGAAGCGCGTCATCTCCATCGGATCTCCTTGAAGGCCCCCACGCATACCCTTGATGTGATGTGTAGTACCCTCGTAGTCTGTGTACCGATTGCAGCTTGCAACGTCGCCCATGCTGCGGAAATAGGGAAACCATGGTTTGAGGGCGGGGAGATGTGGCAAGGTATCGCCGCTCTTCACCTTCCCGTCGTCGTACTCCCGTGTTGCTACACCCAGAATAGCATCGTCGGTGCATAGTTGTCTGTTTGACGACTGAAACGCGTTCTTGAAATCGACCTGGCAGATGATTTTCGGATCCTCATTGTCTTGTGGCAAATCGTGGATCATGTTGACGAGCTTAGCGCAGACTATTGCTCCGTCGATTGATCCTGCGTTTTGGACGAAATTTGGGATCGTCTCGGTGAAATATGCGCATGCATCGAGCTTTACGTGCGCATTGATAAGGTGTGCTGCGCATCGGCGAAATCTGCTGGGGTTGTTGATGGGGCGAATCTTGATGAGATCTTTCTTGAAGAATGCCGACAATCGCCCACCTGCGTACTCATGCAGGTCGCTCTGAAGGAATTCACCTTTGGCGTACGGCACGATGAGATGCTTGATGATACGTTCTTGTGCCTCAGTGTCGTCATTCAAGAAGAGGTGTGATATGTGTTCACGACCTCGCCAACCGTCAGGATCGGGGGCACCTAGAGGGGAGGCGCTGCGGAAATATGCTCCCACGTTGCGTACGCTAAACACGTCTGTCAGTAGCTTCGTGCCGTCTTCACTTTCCCAAAAGTCAGCCTCTTGTTGAGCTGATGGCCTTGAATCTTTGGGGTAATCAAGGTCCCCCTCAGGGTGGAGGAGGCGAAGCCTTTCGACCGTTTCGGCATTGCACGCGGGTGGCGATGTCTTGTATAGTGTTGCAGCCGCTTTTGACAGGTTCCCTGCTCGAGCACACTTTTGTGAATAGGCATCTTTTTTAGCATCCGACTTGGGTTTGCTCTGGCGCGGGTTTTTTGCAGTCCGTGCTTTGGCTCTCTCTCCTGCCTTGATGGCGAGTTTCCATAGGTCCTCCCATCGGCCCTGGTTGAAGAGATCCACGGCTCTGCGTACCTGCTCTGTGCGTGTGCCATATACGAATAGCAATTGCGGGAGGGTAATTGCGAAATTACGAAGTATGAATACCTCATCCGATTTTGCAGGGAATCCCTCGCACATGTAAAGGATTTTATCAAGTGCTGTGCCTAGGCATTGTTGAAGTTCGGGGATGAGGTTTGACGATGTTGGCAAGTTGTAATCACGGAGCTCGAATGAGAGACCTTGCGTGTGTTTGCCTGTGAGAAAAGTGAACCCTCCTTTCATGGCAACCTTGCGCTCGAGTGAATCGGCGCCAAACAACATGAGTGCGAATGGCGCGCCAGCTTGTATGCGCGCACTGGCATGCGTTTGGCCTGTTTTAACAAGCCATTTTTCGATGAGGGACTTGATGACGTCGGCGTTGTTGCTTTCAAAATCTCCGTCGTCATATGCGACCCCGTAACAGCCATTGCCTTCATTGTACGCGATGATTGTGCCTTCGTACAGCATGGTGTGCCCATCTTTAGTGAACGTGTTTGCCGCACGTTGACCGAGATAGCGATGTGGGTCCTGTTCCCCTCGCAGTGAAGCCGGGTTCGCGTAGTATTGCTTCAGACGCTCGAGCTGATCACGTTTATCATTTGCCGTCCAATGTTCTCTTGGCTGTTGACGTTGGGTGATTTGTGTGTATCTTCTCAGGTGTATTGCTGCGTCTTGACCGACTGGACCGCCTGAAACCGCCGCCCCTGCCACGCCACTACCTAAACCTGCCGCCACTGGCGCGCCTCCATTGTTGGCCGACGCGTTTGGTGCGTGTTGTATAGGATCCTGGGCACTTGCTGCTTGATTCACTCCTTGCCCAGGCGTCCCGGTGCGAGCACCCGCTTCGGATGGCGACCGGCTGTTGTCAGCTCCCGGGGCCGTAGCTCGTTTGCCTGCTTGTGAGCCCTGTCGGCGTGCGTGTGTGACCTGGCGTGGTGGCAGCGGAGCGTTCGGTTGTGCGCTGCCGCCGGCGGCTGATGTACGTCGTGTTACCCGGCTTGCTCCCTCCAGTGGTCCTGCGACTGTAGCGAGATTCGCGCCCTGCCCGGGGTCCCGGGAGCGCGTGTCTGTAGCTGCGACCTCTGCCCGGGCATGCTGACCGAGCCTTCCGTCTGAGTCGACGTCCGTAACGAACCCCCCCCCCATCCTGTGTTCGTCTTCCCCCCTCGCGGGAGGAGGGTCGGCGTCAACTGGCCCCGCGCCTGTGGCCACTGCGGGGCTGGGGACCTCCACTGCAGCACTGCCTCCGCGGGCAGGACATCCACCTGCGACGCCGACGCTGGTGGCAAGGGCCTGTTGACGTCCTGGAGTACCTGCAAAATTCGGCAGTGCTATCGGGTTTACGAGTGCGAAGGGGTTTGCGCGCATGCCGTCAGATGTCCTTTCCTCCCTGACTGCCACCTCCCTTGGCACAATTGGGCGTGTGGAACAATAATGTGACCATTGTTCTGATTCAATTTCAGACTCAACTTTGTATAGTGCAATGTTGAGTGTGTGTGCGTTTTGCGTTCTGATGGTAGGCTGATATGGGACAGTATGTGTGCGCAAGTGAATGTTGACATTGCAGTTGTACAGGTTGGCGAGTGCCTTGCAAGTCCATTCGTCCCCTGTGAACTTGTCTGCATACCCTTGGCAGTGTGCGATCCAAGCCGACTTCATGACGACCATGCTCGCATATGGCATATTGCCGACACGCTCGAGCCGGGGGCGATGAGAGGTGTGCCATGCCGACATCTCGGCCGCGTCGGGGGCATTGGTTTCCAGCCAGTGCTTGACGTTCGTGCGCATCTGTGGCATGGAGATGTCGGAGATTCCGAGCTCGTTGAGTCCATCGATGGCGGCGTGGAAGAAGCAATTCGGGTCTGTCCACGTGCTGTCATCGTGTGTTTGAAGCGCGAACTTCGGATCTGCTGAGGGTCCGAGCCAATTTTTCGGATCTGCTAGACGAGTGTTGAGGAGCTCCCTCTCTTTGATCGCGAGTGGCCCTTCACTTCGCCTTGCGGTAGTTCGTGTTGTCATCACGTTGATCTTGACTTATCAATAGTCGATGTAGCGGGTCCGAGTCGTCGTTGTGGCGTGGAGCCACGTGAACAGCATGCGGCTCACGTTGGAGTCTTGCTGACCACCGGTGTGCTCGGTGTTCCGTCCATTGTACATCTTGAGACTCAACGGCAATTTCGATGTGGTCGGCGTGTTCTGCCGGAGCGCGAGGCTTGGCCCGATGTCTCTCCGATCTACCGGGCGACCGACTCTAGAGAGCCTGAGTTCTATCTGAGCGTTTCGCTCCGGCCCGACGAACCGCTCCCCCTTGGTCCTCGATGAAAGCACCGCCGGCTGATCAACACGCCATTTTGTCGGAGCAAAAAACATAATATCAGAAACTTCAAACTTTGAATAGGGTTTCCACAATAATTGGAAACGATGCGATTTAATTCAAAGACTAAACTGTACAAAAGTGTTTCCCTTTCAGCTAAACGTTCGTATTGAACTGGTGTGTCGTACTTGAATGAGAGAACTGCGTGATCACGGGACCTTGACGAGCCGACATCACGTACCGCTGCAACTCATCCAAAGCCGAGCCTTAGAGGGTCAGTGGAAGGCAGGGATGGCCTCGCGGGCGCGGGTTGTCGCGCTGGCGGCGCTGTCTTCGGCGCTGGTGGCACCGGGGGATGCTGGTGGGACACCGGGCTTTGCGGCGAGCCCTGGGCTGCGGGCTCGCGCGCGGGGCGACGCGCCCACGGGCACCACCCCCGGGCCTCACCGCCGGGCGCGTGTGGCGCCGCGGGTATGGATGCAGCTTAACGGGAACAGCAACAAGAACAACAACAACATGGTATCGCTCGCCTCGACGGCGACGATAGCCGCCGCGGCGGTGAGCGCGGCGGTCTCGATGAAGAAGCTCGAGGCGCCCGACGATGGGGCCAAGACGTACATCGTCAAGGACGCCGCGCGGCAGGGCCTGGTGGACGAAGACGGGCTCCCCGTGGTGTATGACCGGCAGCTGATCGAGGCGTACTGGCGTAAGGAGGACGGTGCCCTGCAGCAGCGCTGGCGCGAGTTCCTCGGGGTCTCGGTGCCCTTTCTCACCCGGATAGTGACGCTCCTGGTGCGCGGTGGCGCCGAGGAGCTGAAGAAGAACGAGGCGGAGCTTGCGCGCGACGCGCGCATCAACCTCGAGAAGCTCGGACCGACGTACATCAAGGCCGGCCAGATGATGTCGGTTCGCCCGGACGTATTGCCTCAGGCGGCACTCGATGAGCTCGCGGTGCTCCAGGACTCGGTCAAGCCCTTCGAGACCTCGGTGGCGGTGGCTAGCATCGAAAAAGAGCTGGGCGGCCCGCTCGGCCAGTTTTTCACCGAAATCTCGGAGGAGCCAGTTGCGGCCGCCAGCCTCGCGCAGGTCTACAAGGCAACGCTGCTCAATGGCAAGAAAGTCGCAGTAAAGGTGCAGCGTCCCAACGTGCTTTCTGTGGTGAGCAAGGACCTGTACGTGCTGCGCCGGGCCGCCGAGGTGTACCAGGGCTTGATGGACAGGTTCGCGCCGCAGCAGAAGACCAATTACGTGGCGCTTTTCAACGAGTGGGCCATTGGCTTCTACACGGAGCTCGACTTCACCAACGAGGCCGCCAACCAGGCCAAACTCAAGCGCCTGGCAAACATCCCAAAAAAAAAAAAGTACGTTCTCTAGTGACTTTCTAGGGTAAATGTACTAGGGCACTGACTTTTGAAAATGTGTGCCAGCTCATGGAAAACGGCGTTGAAGGCGTATACATTCCCGAGGTCTACGACGAGTACTGCACGCGGAGGCTCCTCGTCACCGAGTGGATCGACGGGTGTAAACTATCTGAGTGCCCGCCGGAGGAGATCCGCGAGTATATCGCTGTCGGCCAAGAGTGCTTCCTCACGCAGCTCCTTCAGGTGTGTACATTCTCAAAAGTAGTCTCAGTGGCTACATTACCAAAAAGTTCTCAATATTGTAGTAAATGTACGAGGGCACTGACTTGTGAGAATTTCTGCCAGGTCGGCTTCTTTCACTCGGACCCGCATCCGGGCAACATCATGAAGATGACGGACCAGAGCAAGGGAAAGATCGCACTCATCGACTTTGGGCTCGTGGCGTCGCTGCAACAACAAGACATGGACCAGGCACGCCTAAACCCTAAAACCCGAATTCTAAACCCTAAACCCTAAACCCTAAACCCAAGAAGACATGGACCAGGCACGCATTCTCAAAAGTCTCTATAACGTGACTTATTTTTTTCGTAATTGTAATTCGGCGCTGACTTCGCAGAATTTCCGGCAGATTGTCAACGCCATCATCCACCTCGCCAACAAGGACTACACGGCGCTTGTCGACGATTTCATTGCCCTGGGCATCCTGCCCCAAGACTGCGACCGGCCCAAGGTAATCCCGCTCATGGACAAGGCCCTCTCGCCGTACGTTAAGGGCGGCGGGGCGAAGAAGTACGAGGAGGAGCTCAAGCGCATGTACGGCATGGACGGCAGCGCGCAGGGCGCCGTGGGCGGCTTCCAGGCCATGACGCAAGACGCACTCACCGTCCTCAACGACATTCCCTTCACCATCCCGCCCTACTTCGCCCTGATTGCCCGCGCCGTGGTGACGCTCGAAGGCGTGGCGCTGCAGGGCAACCCCGACTACGGGCTCATCATGGAGGCGTATCCCTTTGTGGCTCGCAAACTCTTGAGCGATGATCGCCCAGAAGTCCAGCGGGCGCTGCAGGACGTGCTGTACAATGGGGGGGATTTGTCGACAGCGCGTCTGTCCACTCTGCTCAACGGGGCGCTTGGAGTCGTAGCCAAGTCCAACGGGGGTGTTTTCGTCGACTTTGACTCCATTCCCGAGGACGGCGTGGCGCTGCAGGACGCGCTCAAGTACCTTCTGGGCGAGAAGTCTAACTCGCTTCGCAGTCTGCTGGCAGATGAGCTGGAAAACGTGTCGGACCTGCTGTTGCGCCAGGCAATGCGCAAGGCCTTCGGCGCCATCAGCACCAACGTCCCGCGCCCTCCGTTCATTGGTAGCTTCCTGCCCAAGTTCGAGAGCGTCCCGGGCCCCGTGCTGCTTCCCACAGCGTCTGGGCAGCCGGTACCAGCGTTCAAGACGCCCGAGGAGGTGCTCGAGGCGATCGCGCCCAAGCTTTCTCGCGATGAGGAGTTGTATGCGATCTCGATCGTGGATCTGGTCAAGGCCACTGTGGGCGACGACGCCGGGGTTGTTGTCAGCGGGGACGCCGTGCTGGAGCCACGCGCCGCAGCGCGCCTGCTCCTGGCGGTTCTTTCCACAGGGCGCGCGCCGGCACTGGATCAACTGCCGGCGCCGGCCGTGGAGCTGACGAAGCAAGTGCTCACTGCGCTCAACGGGGGACAGGCACAGCGCATCGGCGGGGACGAGAGCGGACGCAACCGCGATGAAGTGCTCAATGCCATCTCCAACCTGGAGTCCAAGGAGCGCGACGTGCTGGCGGCTGAGGCGCAGGATCTTTTGGAGAGGATGTGGAACAAGATCCTTACACGCATCGCGCCCATGGCTGGCGTCGCCCCGCCGCCGTCTCCCGCTCCTCGGCCCGTGACCACCAAGCCCTCCGTAGGGCAGGATCAATCGGGCGGAGGAAGCAGCGTGATGAAGACCTCTGGCAGCCAGACGCTCAAGCGGGATGAGCCGCTGCGCCGCACGGGCAGTATTGTTCGGGACCTCGACGGCCGGTTGCGCCCGGATCTCGTGGCCCCGCCACCCCCCCTGGGCCCCAAGCCTACGTCTGCTGCCGCCGTGTCGCGGTCTGCCGCCGGCAGTGTAACCCTTACCCGTGCTTCGGTGGATGATGATGTCTTGGTGCTCAAATAATGCGCTCGTGTGATGACTTGCGTGTGATGACGCTACATGCGCCGCCATGTTTCTGCCATGTGCAAGGCACACGGGTGGTCGGGTGGTGTCCGTCAAGGGTGTAAAGAAGATAGGGAGAGCAAGCGGACATTCTTGTGTATTTTTGATTTGGTCAGTCAATATATGCCTCCACCCGAAGGTATGGCCTCGGAACCTGACCTCAAAACTACGTGAGAATCCGCTGGAATGGAGGCTTAGTGCTTAGGGCCTCCAACAGCCCAGTGTTTCTAGCAGTGTTAAGTGCACCGCAAGTGCGCACCATGTTCACACATATTATTGACACACCAGCCAGGTAAAGACACCAATCACACCCACACGTGAGGACCGCGTGTAGAAACACATGTATTCCTCGAATTCCAAGTATTCCAAATACGGCTGTCCAACTCAACGCGACACCTAACTCGTCGATCGGCGACTGAAATTGAACAGATGCACCGCCTAACCAAGACACAACCACTCCGCCCCCCCCCGCACTATCTCGTACATTCGTACAGAGACATCAACTATCCGATCCACCACATCCTCCATCGAGAACTTGCCCTTCATCACCCCCACGCTCTACCCTTCTCTCTTCTCTTCGCGACCACCCATTACGGCTGCAACAAGAGCCAGCTGTTGCCAAGCGCGCCAACTGTTGCCAAATAAGACTCGCTACCACTCTCTCGCAGCGCTAAAGACTAGACTCTCTCCCACTCTGTCTCTCGCTGCGCCATCGGTTGCCAAAGCCTCTCTCTCAACACGAGGCAGTGCGCCGGCTGTTACCAATGCCTCTGTCTCTCACACACGCTCTCGCTATCTCTCATGCGCGAGCCTTTACCGTACGTCAAGAGCACGCGCGAGCTGATGCCGAGGGCATGCGCGGCCATGCTGCAGTTGCCTGTACAGAATTATTGAGGGTGCAGACCATGGTGGGAGGGGTCGCCCATGGGAATACCCTGCCAACCGGCAACAGAGAGGCACAGACGACGAGCAGCGCCATGTGCAAGCAATGTGACAAGCAATGTGAGAAGCCATCTTCACGCAGACACACACACACACACACACACACACACACACACACACGGCAGTGCATTGCCACGCGGCCAATCTAGGCACCTCTCTCCCCACAATGCACAGGGCGAACGCACGCGTGCGGATCATCACCAAGCACACGCCCGTAACACAGGCAGGCAGGAGCGTGGCGCCAATGCCGCACCAGGCAGTGTGTCAGGGCGCAAACGCAGCAGGGTGTCGGAGGAGTAGGCGACAAGAACTGACCGCAAGGGGCATGTTAGGAAAGTTGGGAATGCCTCCGATGTTGAACGCCGCGTGCATATTGCCATTGGCGTCTACCGCGTGCCCGCCCTTGGGGCCCTGGCGGCCCTGCATGCCCTCCTCGGCCGGCCTGATGAAGCAGACGATGCAGTGCGCCTTGTTATGCTTCCAAAGGCAGTTCATTTCCACGGAAAAGTAGCCGGCAGTGCCGTCTTGGCGCAGGCAGTGCTCGTTGAGCGTGATGTGAGTCAGCTCGCCCGACAACAGCCTCGACACCGCTTGCAGCGTGTTCTGCATGTCTGGAGTAATTTTTCAAAGTCAGCGCCATCGTGTGTTTACTATCATAACTCACAATAAAGAGTACTTTTGAGAATGTGTGCCTTGGGGCGTAGAGAGGGAGAAAAGCGTGCGGCCGATAAGCTTGTGCCGCTGGTCCGCGCTGTATCCCAGCATGCTCGCGAACGCCGGGTTAACCTCGAGGATGGTGCCATCGACGCCAGCGTAGGCAATACCCATAGAGGCCATCATAAACCCCGAGCGGTACGCCACGTCGATGTCTAGCCCGCTGCTGTTGGTGTCCTCGGATGCAGCTGATTCTTTGTTGTCGCCGTTGGCCGCATGCTGCGTGAGAAAGTCGATCGCGCACTGGAGCACTGTGTTCATCGTCAGGTTTGCGCCGCCCGCATCTTCAGTGTTGGGCAACAGGTCTTGCAGATCTGCCAGCAGCTCCTTGGTCTGGGGTAGGTACAACGTCAGGCAGACGTCAGGGTGAGGGAGCCAAACAACAATCCTCGTCGGTCTCCTGCCGCTGATTGCCAGTTGGCAAAGAGGCGCATTAAACATTATTTACAATAAAACAAACAGTTCCTACAATATTTCATGTCGTTTTCATTTATTTATTTTATAAGAACGATAATTATTATGTTGGCCGTGCCCGCGCGAGGGGAGCCGCAACGGCCGAATCTTGAGAAATAAGCAACAACTCTCACAAAAATTCCACCGAGACCCTGGCGCACCTTTTCACGACGCTTCTGCTCGACGACCTTGTGTTTCTCCTTGCGGTCGGGAACGTCTCCACCTGCATAATCGCGCCACACCCCTCATGAGCCCCACGCGACGCGTGCTGTGGGCACGGCTCATCTAAACGCCATGCTCCCGTGCAGAGCTTAAGCCCCCGTCTTCGGGTGCGTCCCCGGGGGCTGCCAAGCTGCTCGCAAGTCCCGCCGCAACTCCCTGCTCACGGGCCCCCATTTGCAACCTAGGTTGCGCCGCACTAGCCTGGGCGCTGCCCGCACGGCAGCTGCAAGCCCGTGAGCCTGGGCGCTGCCCGTACGGCAGCTGCAAGCCCGTGCGCCCAGTGCAAGGTGCTAGGCACCGCATTGTGAGGGCACGTGCCCCAAGGTGGCACGGACACGCATCGGGGGGGCTGTCACTGAGCGTGGCCAGACATTCAAGCGGGCGCGTTGTGCTGTCGCTGGGTGTGCCTACCTCCTGTTTTGCGTGCGCGCTTGGCGCCCGGCTGCTGCTCCTCCTCCTCGCTTTCGCCGTCGCTTTCGCCATACTCCTGTCGCGCGCCGCGCATTCGTTCACAAACTGCCTGCTCACGCTCACCGGTCGCGGGCTGCAGCTGCTTGTAGCGCAACGGGCATGCACGCCAGCGCCGCGGAGGGAATGTCCTCAAGCACGCGCGGCTCACGCCACAACCACACGTATGCGGGTACGTTCGAGCTTTCGACACCTTAGACTTCATCATGGCCGCAAGAAAGGCTTGCTCCTTCCGCTCCCACCGTTACCACTGCTTCACTCCAGTCGTAAAATGGCATCATCTAGAAGAACTTTGCACACTGTGTTCGGAACACAGTGTGTTCGGAACAACGGAACATGTTCCGGCTCCCACCGAATGACCTTTCATCATTTTTGCAATCGCTGTAAATGCCGGCCATGCCCATGTACAACAACCCTCTGAGCCACCCCCTCTCGTGGGGTGGCAGGATGCAGTGTGCGTTCACACACACATAAAGCGCGCGCACACACATTTTCTCTCTCTCATACATATCAACAGGATAGCGACATATCTATTCTTCGCGTGGAGGTGCTGGGGCTCCCGCCCCAGGGCTGCACTGAGGCTGCGCGCTCTGGTGCTGTGCGCGTGCCTGGACGCCCTGCATGTCGGCAGGGGCGGGGTCGGTGCGGCACACGCAGGGGGTCCGCTGTGGCTCCGCGTGCGCGGCGGCGGCGGCGAAGGGGGCCTGCTCGCACAGCGGCTCGCAGGCGACGAATTGCGCGAGCAGGCCGAGGAGCGAGCACGTCGGAGCGAGCTGCGCAAGAAGCGAGCGGAGCGCAAGGCGCGCCGCCGCCGCCGTGTCCTCGAGGTGGGTATCCAACGCCGCCGTCGTGCGTCTGTGCCGCCGTGATGCGGTTTTGCCCGCCGCCCAACGCCCCGGACACGCTTCGCTGCAGCTGTTTCTGCAGTGGCTCCTAGGGGACCGGGCACAGCCAAGCTTATGTACTGTGTCACTATACAAGGGCTTATGTACTTTGTAAAGTGGCTGACTTGAGGTGGCTGGCAGCAAGGGGACGCGCATGCGGCTCGCAACAGCTCATACGCCAAGCAAGAGCGAAGGCTGCTCGAAGGCTCTATGCCGGCCATCCACGAGAGCCTGTGGGTGGACCTTTACGATGATCCGCCCGCCGGCTGCCACGAACCTCCTGACTTCTACTCTGGTATCACATGTGGTATAGTTGCGCGAGTCGCGCTTGCCTAAACCCTGAACCCTGAACCCTAAACTCTCAACCCTAAACCCTAAACCCTATACCCTAAACCCTTGCCGAGGGCGAGGGGCGGGGGCATGGCAGATTGGCAGTTTAGGATTTAGGGTTTAGGGTTTAGGCAGATTGGCAGTCTGAGGGCGCGACGCGCGCTCGTGCGGGGCTTCCGCGCTTCCCCCACAGGGTTTAGGGTTAGGGTTTGGGGTTTAGGATTCAGGGTTTGGGGTTTGGGGTTTAGGATTAGGATTTGGATTCAGGGTTTGGGGTTTGGTGTTTGGGGTTGGGGATGTTGGGTTTGCTCACAGCGGCTGTGTCCTACTGACTGTGCATCTGTTTGTGTGTGTGTGCACGCCAGGGTGCCTCTGCCTGGTTGTGCCTGTGTGCATGAATGCTTGTGTGCTTGTGTGCATTTGTGCTTGTGTGCATGTGGCATGTGTGTTTGTGTGTTTGTGTCCTTTTGTGTTTGTGTGCTTGTGCGCTTGTGTGTATGTGTGCGTGTGTGCATGCGTGTTTTGTCTGTGGCACCTTGAGCGCTACACAGCAATCGAAGAATTTTACCTGCGCCATAAGAACACCGCGTTCGCACCGAAAGCCGAACAAGACGCAGCGGGAGGGGAAGCAGGGGGGGCAGG
>Ga0315905_10005588_pt1 | contig 12805 bp, 9 predicted proteins | sample LakEriMetagenome_5_FD_203522 | JGI IMG/M metagenome (GOLD analysis project Ga0315905, IMG submission 203522) | Freshwater fungal communities from buoy surface, Lake Erie, Ohio, United States - Buoy 4 MA121 | ecosystem: Environmental > Aquatic > Freshwater > Lake | place: USA: Lake Erie, Ohio... | reverse complement strand
TTGACATCAAAGAATTTGCCTTTGAATGTGAAAGGTTCGCCAGACCATGCACCGCGCATCACCTGAATGAATTCACCAGTTCGCTCATAGCGGGTCTCCTTGTCTTCAGAGATTCCGAAACGTTCGAGCTCTGCTTGTTCTGCGCCCGTCACGATGTTGACCAGGCAACGACCGTTTGACATGCGTTGCATTGTGCTGGCCATCTGTGCTGCCAGTGTTGGAGTCAACAAAGCCGGACGGAATGCAACAAGAAACTTGATGCGCTTTGTGAGCGGGATGATGGAAGACGTTGCAAGCCATGCGTCTTCACAACCCGTGCCGCATGGCGTCAGAAGGGCTTCAAAGCCCAAGTCTTCGCATGCGCGTGCAACCTGAGCGAGGTATTCGTGACTGGGTGCACGGTTGATCGAGTTCTCATCGGGAAGAACGTCGCGGGAATCTCCACCTGTGGGGAGGAACCAATTCATTTCAATCATTGTGTTGTCCTTTGTTGTAGATGTTTAAAAGTCGAGTGGAATCAGGCGAATCGTTGCAAGTGAAGTTCCCATAACGAGTAGCCAAGAGAGCAGACCAAGAAGAAGTGGACGTGAGCCCAGAACGCGGAGCCTCTTGATGTTGACTCCGGCACCGAGACCAACGAGAGCCATTGCAAGGGATATCTTTTCGAAATTCTTGAATTGCAAAAGTGCATCGTCGGAGAGATAACCGGTTGTTCTGATGCACACCATTGCGAGGAACAAAATGATGAACATCGGCAGGGGGGAAGTTTTGACGACTGTTGTACCACTGCTTATTGCACGGTTGTTGGCGGTGCGATGTTGGTACGCGAAGTATGCAACCAGCGGCGCAAGAAGAATGATGCGTGACAACTTGACGATGACGGCTCCTTTGAGTGATTCATTTGAATACGCATCGGAGGTTGCAACGACTTGTGCAACGTCGTGAACCGATGAACCGGCCCAGAGACCAAAACGAACATTGCCCATGTCGAAGAGGTGACCAAGAACAGGCAGTGCAAAAATGCAGATACTGCCGAACATAGTGACCAATGCAATTGCATATGTTGCGTCTTCCTCGTCGCCGTCTACTGCGCCTGTCATTGCACTGATTGCAGAGACTCCACAGATGGAATATCCAGTCGCGGTGAGTAGCCCTAAGCCAGGTGAGACACCAAGCCATTGCGCGATGAACTGCGTACCAAAGAACGTGATGATGACAACAGCGATGACGGCAACGAAACCTTTGCCGCCGAGATGCGCGACTTCACGGAGCGAGAGTTGTAATCCGAGAAGAACAATGCCAGCACGCAGAAGATGGCGAGAAGCGAACTTGAGGCCAGCATCCGCCATAGAGGGGATCAACCCCAGGTTGCCGAGCAGTGCACCTATTAATAGAGAGACTGTGAGTGCAGACAAGTTGCTCAACTGAGAGTTGACTGCAAAGCCAGCAGCGACTGCAACACCAGCGAGTGCGAGCCCCGGGGAAAGCAGTCGAGCCTGTGTGGCGGGGCCCTCCAGCGTGAACATAGTTAGACACTCTAACAATGAGAATCTGCAGAAAATGATGGGTCTAGGGTTCCTTCAAACCCATGCCCAGTCTGGCGAGAGGACCGAATTGAGGCTGCGTTACCCGTTTGTGGTGAGTCCTGCGAGAGCGAGTGCCTCAGTGAGTGTGCTGGCTCGGCGAATGGTGCACCCCACATTGATGTCGGGGGCGCTGGCCGGAACAATCGCTTGGGCGAAGCCAAGACGAGCTGCCTCATTCAGGCGTTGACCAAGGTGGCCAACTTGGCGAACCTCGCCAGCAAGTCCCACTTCGCCGATTACCACAAGGTCTGCTGGCAAGGGCACGTTGGCAATGGCAGAGACCAAGGCGAGACACAGACCGAGGTCAGCTGCGGGTTCACTCAACTTCACACCGCCAACAACAGATGCATAGACCTCGTGTGCAGTGAGGCTGACACGTGCGCGACGTTCGAGGACGGCGAGCAACATTGAAAGCCGTCCGTGATCGACACCTTGAGCACTACGACGAGCGGGCACTCCGGAGTTGACCGGGTTTGTCAGTGTTTGCAGTTCGACCAACAGTGGACGCTGTCCCTCAATTGTCGGGACAACAACTGAGCCAGGAACGCCAGTGCGACGATCGGTAAGGAACAACGAACTTGCATCGGGAACACCTTGCAAACCTGTTTCAGTCATCTCGAACAAACCAAGTTCATTGTTCGGGCCGAAGCGATGCTTTGATGCACGCAGTAGTCGCAATGCGTTATGACGCTCACCTTCAAACGACAGCACAGTGTCGACAACATGTTCCAGAACGCGAGGACCAGCTAAACCGCCCTCTTTGGTGACATGGCCAACAATCACGATGCTGACATTGCGACGCTTTGCTTCTTGCACAAGACGATGTGCACAACCACGTACTTGAACAACTGAACCTGGAGCTGAACCAAGTTCAGGATCAACAACAGTTTGGATGGAGTCGACAACGACAAGCGATGGAGAAATTTTGTCGATAGCTGCAATGATGTTGGGCATTGACATTTCTGGCAACAGCCAAAGTTGAGGACTGACTGCGCCGAGACGGTCTGCACGCAAGCGAACTTGTTGTGCGCTTTCTTCCGCGGTGACATACAAAGTGGAGCCGGTAGCGCCGGCAAGCAACTGCAACAACAATGTGCTCTTGCCGATGCCAGGTTCTCCGCCGAGCAACGTGACTGAACCAGGAACAAGTCCGCCGCCGAGCACGCGGTCGAGTTCGCCAATGCCAGTGGGTACGGGATCGCTTTCGTGTGAACTGACGTCTCCGATAGGAGTTGCTTCACCGGGAGGAACAAGTGCAAGACCAGCGGCCAAAGTCGCGTGGGACTCGTCGGGACCTTCGACGTCTTCCACCAGTGAGTTCCATGCGCCACACGACAGACAACGCCCTGACCATTTAGGGAAAGAGGTTCCGCAGTCGGAACAACGATGCACAAGCTTTAATTTGGCCACGAGCAGACCTTAATAGGGGGGTGGAGCACTTAGAGTCGTGATGGAGGGCGTGAGCGGCGCTGACGTGCGTTACTGACCAGCAGAAGAAGAATGATGGTCGCTGCAATCCACAGAACCAGCAGTCCGAGAAGAAGCACTTTGCTCACGCGGGAAATACTGGAGACAACGTCGACATTTGTAGATGTTGTTGCGATGTCGATTTTGGATCCATCCATTGGGACAGCCCAACGAACAATGCCGTCTCCCTTAACACCTGTTGACTGATCAATATCGCCAGGAAGCGCAGCGGTGAATGTGATTCCCACGGCGTCTCCGAGATCAAGGCCTGCTTCTTGCACATTGGCCAAATACGGGGCAGCGCCAACGAGTTCAAGACCTGCATCATCGATGAACGCCTCTAAGCCACCAGTGACTTCCAGTCGACCCGCCAAAGACCATTGACTGTTGGTGTCCTTGCCCGTTCGTGTCACAACCATTTCATGTAGCGGACCTTTTGGCCCGTTGACTTGCGACAGAGCAATGTTTGCTTCTGCTGGATTGCGAAATGGCCGAACAAGTGTGACGGTAAGTCCACCAGTTTTCGTCTTCACCGGCTTTGAGACTTCCCAGCCTGCTTCAACAAGATCATCTGTTCGAAGATCTGCAGCGAGGTTGGGTGCTTTGGCAACAATGTCTTTGTCGGCGGTGATGACAACTGTGACTTCACCTGACCCATTGGGCGTCACAGTGAGTGACACGGATTGATCAACACGACATGAAGTCAACAACAATGCTGCACACGCCACGACACACAGTCGAGTTACTTGCCCCTTGAAAAAATTCACGAAGATTGTTTAGTCGGCAGTGTCGCCGTCACCCACGAGCGGTGGCTCGCTTGGTGCAACAAAACCTTCGACGGCGCGGAACACGAGGTGCTTCTTGCCTTCGTTCTCAGGATCATCTTCTGCATCAACAACGATGATCTGTCCTGCAGTGAATTCCTTATAAAGGATCTTCTCCGACAGTTCATCTTCGATGTGCCGCTGAATGGCGCGGCGCAATGGACGTGCACCCAACTGTGGGTCATATCCGACTTCAGCGAGGTAATCCTTCGCACCCTGTGTGAGCTCAATGCCAAGACCTTGTGACTCAAGCTGAGTCGCAGTGCGCTTCATCATGAGGTCAACCATCTGGAGGATCTCTTCCTTGCCGTGTTCATGGAACACGATGATGTCGTCAACGCGGTTCAAGAACTCTGGGCGGAAGTGCGCCTTGAGTGCATCCGTGACCTTGTCTTTCATACGAGAGTACGAAAGTGCAGAGTCACCCTTGGTGAATCCGAGGCTTCCCTTGCGCAAGTCTTGTGTACCAAGGTTGGACGTCATGATGAGAACCGTGTTACGGAAGTCAACGCTGCGACCCTGGCTGTCGGTGAGACGGCCCTCTTCAAGAATTTGAAGCAACGTGTTGAACACGTCGGGGTGTGCTTTTTCGATTTCGTCGAACAACACAACAGAGAATGGCTTGCGACGAACTGCTTCGGTGAGCTGGCCGCCTTCTTCGTAACCGACGTATCCCGGAGGTGAACCAACGAGACGACTAACGGTGTGCTTCTCTTGGTACTCGGACATGTCGAGTGTGATGAGAGCTTGCTCGTCACCAAACAAGAACTCAGCAAGAGTCTTTGCAAGTTCTGTCTTACCTACACCTGTTGGTCCGAGGAAGATGAACGAACCGCTTGGACGACGTGGATCCTTCAAGCCGGCACGAGTACGACGAATGCTTTGTGACACTGCCTTCACTGCATCGGGCTGACCGATGTAGCGCTTGCGAAGTTCGCTCTCCATGTTGAGGAGCTTTTGTGTCTCTGCTTCGGTGAGCTTGTAGACGGGAATACCTGTCCAAATGCTGAGCACTTCTGCAATTGCTTCTTCGTCGACTTCGTCAAACAAGTTGACGCCAGAGGCTTTGATTTCAGTCTCTTTTGCTGTCTTTTCCTCGAGCAGTTGACGCTCTTGGTCACGCAAGCGTCCAGCCTCTTCAAAGAGTTGCTCTTCGATGGCTTTCTTCTTTGCGTTCTGGACTTCAGAAATCTTGCCTTCGAGTTCTTTGAGGTCAGGCGGTGTCTGCATGCGCTTGATGCGCAAACGTGAACCAGCTTCGTCAATGAGGTCGATTGCTTTGTCAGGAAGATGACGATCTGCGATGTAACGGTCTGCAAGGTTTGCAGCAGCAACGATTGCTTGATCGGTGATGGTGACGCGGTGGTGCGTTTCGTACTTGTCGCGCACACCCTTCAAGATTTCAATCGTGTGTGCAACGGTTGGCTCTTCTACCTTCACAGGCTGGAAGCGACGCTCAAGTGCAGGATCTTTTTCAAGATGCTTGCGGTATTCGTCTGTTGTTGTCGCACCGATTGTCTGCAATTCACCACGTGCAAGCATTGGCTTCAAGATGCTGGCTGCATCAATCGCACCTTCTGCTGCACCGGCACCCACGAGTGTGTGAATCTCGTCGATGAAGAGAATAATGTCGCCGCGTGTCTTGATCTCTTTGAGAACTTTCTTCAAGCGCTCTTCAAAATCACCGCGGTAACGAGAACCAGCAACCAATGCACCGAGGTCAAGTGTGTAGAGCTGCTTGTCCTTCAATGTTTCAGGAATATCGCCCGACACAATCTTTTGTGCGAGACCTTCCACAACTGCGGTCTTACCAACACCTGGCTCACCGATGAGAACAGGGTTGTTCTTTGTGCGACGAGAAAGGATCTGCATGACGCGCTCGAGTTCACGAGTACGACCAATGACGGGGTCGAGCTTCTTGTCGCGCGCGAGTTGTGTGAGGTTGCGACCAAACTGGTCGAGAACTTGGCTTCCGCCCTTGTCGCCCGCCTCTTCCTTGGCACCACCTGTTTGCGCGCCACCGGCAGGAGCATCGCCCTTTGCAGCGGGACCCTGATAACCAGACAACAACTGAATGACTTGCTGGCGAACTTTGCCGAGGTCGGCACCCAACTTCACGAGAACCTGAGTGGCAACGCCTTCACCTTCACGAAGAAGACCCAACAAGATGTGCTCGGTACCGATGTAGTTGTGACCCAACTGCAATGCTTCGCGCAATGAGAGCTCGAGCACTTTCTTCGCACGTGGTGTGAAGGGGATGTGGCCCGAGGGAGACGAGCCACCCTGACCGATGATCTCTTCTACTTGAGCGCGAACTGCCTCAAGAGAGATGGAGAGAGACTCAAGTGCCTTAGCGGCAACGCCTTCGCCTTCATGAATGAGCCCGAGCAGGATGTGCTCGGTGCCGATGTATGAATGGTTGAGGAGACGCGCCTCTTCTTGGGCGAGAACAACAACCCTGCGGGCTCGGTCTGTAAAACGTTCGAACAATGGGACCACCCCGTTTGGAAAATCGGTGGATATTGCTCAGAAGTGTATCGGTGCAGGGAGTGAGTACCCCTGCGCACCCCGTAGCCTCGTACCGTGACCGCATCCCCGCTGCTTGGTTTGCCAACAATGGACAAAGACCGCCAGCGGGTGGAAGACGCCCTCTTGGGGGCTGTGCGCACACCCGATGCGTACCTCACGGAAATCGCTTCTCACCTTATTTCCGCAGGTGGAAAGCGTTTGCGGCCCGTTTTCACGATTGTGGCTTCACAAGTGGGCAATGATGCCCCTGCGTCTCAGGAAGCAATCCTCGGAGGAATCTCCTGTGAATTAGTGCACTTGGGATCTTTGTACCACGACGACGTGATGGATGAGTCCACACAACGCCGCGGAGTTGACACGGTGAATGCCAAGTGGGGCAACTTGCAGGCAATTCTCGCTGGTGACTTTTTGCTTGCGAAAGCATCAGAAATTGCTGCCGGCTTAGGCGTGGAAGTTGCCGAACTGTTGGCACGCACGATTGGTGAATTGTGCCAAGGTCAAATTCTTGAACTGCGCCATACCTACAACGTGTCGCGCCCCATTGATGCGTACTTGTCCTCTATTGATGGAAAGACTGCATCGTTGTATTCCACTGCTGCTCGTATTGGCGGTCTTGTTGCCGGCCATAGTCGCGACGTGATTGATGCGTTAACTGCGTATGGCACGGCGTATGGCATGGTGTTCCAAATTGTGGACGATGTTCTTGATCTCACTGCGACCGATGCACAGTTGGGGAAGCCAGCCGGACACGACATGGAAGAGGGCGTGTACACATTGCCCGTTCTTCACACGTTGGCTGCTGGTGATGCCGCTGCTGATGAGTTGGCTTCTATCTTGGGCAAGCCGTTGAACGAAACAGAACGTCTGCATGTTCTTGAGATTGTGCGCAACGGGACAGGTGTTGCGACAGCGATTGAAGCTGCTCGTTCATTTGTTTCCGATGCAGAACGTGCATGTGATGCATTGCCACAAGGCATCACGACTGATGCAATGAGAAAGGCCACAGCTGCTTTATTAGCAACTGTGGCCTAACCCAAAGATTTAGTTACTCGCTCATTTCAGAGCGAACACCGATCACGGGAAGATGAATACTTCTGCGCGGCGGTTCTTCGCCTGTGCAGCTTCGGTCTTCTTTGTTGTCTCTGGCTGGCTGTAGGAGAGTGCAACAACTTCAATCGTTGCTTTCACTCCAGCCTTGACAAGTGCTGCTTTGACTGCATTCGCACGATCACGTGAGATTGCAAAGCTGTACTGAGATACTTCACCAAGTGCAGCAGAGTGGCCAATCACAACAACGCGGCTTGCAGTTTTTGCTGCTTCTGCAAGTTCAGCTACTTGTGCTTGTGCTTGCTTCGACAACCTGATGCTTGCCTGCTTGAACATGATTGGTTCATCAGTGGTGAGGGTGGTGCCCTGTTCCACTTCAGCCTTCTTCACTGTTGTGGTCATTGTGCGAAGAACCTTCTTGGTGTCTTCGTCAATGATGCGAACAACGCAACGACCTGGGTTGACCAACAGAACGCTGGTGGTCAAAGCGATGCAGATCTTCGGAGTCGACACCCTAATATCAAGATCTTTTGCTTGCTTTGCAGTGAGGACTGTCAACGCACTGTCAGGCTGAACAACTGTTGGCAACTTTGTTGCGTACACCTTCTTGTCAACGCGACCTGCTGCACTTGCTGTAGATACACCAGTTCCGTCTCCGCCGCTGGTGATGCCGTCAGCTGCATCCCATGTTGCGTTGACGAGACCAGCTGCTTGTGAGCCAATTGCAGGTGCCTGTGCAAAGTAGCCGTGTTGGCCCTTGCTGTTGATGTAAGACAAACGCGCGCTTGTTTGACAGCTAGTCGTGTTGGTCAATTCCAGACTGTGAAGTTCACCCAAACCATTTGTTCCATAAGAGGTCAAGATGCCGGTGTCTGGCGAAAAGTAGTAGGGGTACACCTTGTTGGTGAAGTTCTGGTTGTTGCAACCAGTGCTTCCAACTGTTGAAAAGCCAGTGAAATAGAAACCGTTTGCCGTGGCTGCAACGCCTGCAAGCGAATAGTTAATTGACACAGATGTGCCATTCACTGAGATTGATGTTGGCAAACCAGTCAGTGTCTTCGTGCCGTCGGCACCAAGCGTTGTATCGAGTTGACCCTTTGAGTTAAGGCGTACAAACTTTCTCGTTTGAGATGATCCACTCATGATGTTCAGGATCGTGTTCCAATTGCCCTTTGGGTCAATCGTCCAGCGTGAAATGTAAGAGTTTCCTGCACCTGGCAGTGTGTTGGTTGCCAAGACGGCTCCCTTAACGTTGACTGCCTGCAATGTTGCATCACTCGATGCATTTGGGTTGAAGCCGAACCCGCAACCGTCATAACTAGCTGGTGTGACTCCACCACCGTACGGGTAGGTAGATGTACGGGGTTCAACCGCTCCTTTTTGGACTGTTGCATACACCTCAGAAGAAGTCATGGAAGCAATTGCAACATTGGGTTTGCTTGGTGGGTACCACTGATTGCTGCACTTCGTTGGATCGTCAAAAGTCTTGATAACGCCATTTGTTCCCCACGATGTGTCAAGAACTAATCCCGATCCTGACACCTTGAGACCAACAAGGCCTCGCGTGTCATATTCCTTTACGTGAGTGGAGCTGTTTGAACCTTCCATGTTTGAGTATTCGCACGAGAGCATGACAACGATGGAACCATCTGGTCGAATGAAGGTTGAGAAGGTCTCAACTCGCCCTATTTGAAACGGAACAGATTGGTATGTTGCGCCCCACACTGTGGTGCACAATTGCTTGCTGAAATCGGTGGCTCCGTACGTTGACCAATCTGCAACCGGGTAAGCGCTGCTAGAGCTGGACAAATCCATCGAGGTTGCAAGAACGGCGCCGGTAGAGAGCTTTCCTACCTGAAGTGTGGTGACAGTGGTGCTCTGGTTACTTGAGTTTCCAGTTCCGTTCAGTTGGCGGCCCATAGACACGATGAAACGGTCGGCAGTTTCATTGACATCTAAGCCATTCACGTACCAACAGCTGGAGTTGTTATTGGCAACACACGAGGAGTTAGAGGCAGTTGGTAACGCGGTGTTTGGTCCGAGGTTCACTGCACCAAATGCCGTATCAAACGTGAGATCGTCATTGATCTTCCACAGATGCATTTGCGCCCCGGCAGCCTGGTTGTTGTATCCGACTGCCAAGAATGAATTCGCCTTATTGAGGCGAACCACGCGGCTAATCGTTGCGTTGGGAACAGCAGCAGGCGCGATTGCGGCTGCTGTTTTTTTAGTGAGTGTGCCCGAGGCTGCACTTGCAGCCGATGAGGTGATTGTGAGGCCGGTTGCTGTTAAGGCAACCGCGGCGATGATGGATGAAAGACGACGCACGCAGAACTCCTGTGGCTGGTCAGATATGGACAACCCGTCTAAAACGGGACTGTTGAACTCTAAACAAAAAGTCCAGTCCTTGTGAGTCAATTCCAGGCTTTATTCGAAGAAAGGCGTCACCAAGGCTTGGGCGGCGGCGAGACCGCTGAGGGCCGCACCTTCCATCTTTGGTCCCGCGAAGGCGTCGCCGGCGAGAGCCAATGTGCGTGATGGGTCAATCCAGAAGGGCTCAGGCCATGTGGTGCGCGGAGTTGCAAAACGCCACTTCTTAGGCTGGCTTTCGAGAATTGTGGCCTCGCCGAGCCATGGGCGTGCAGCCGTAAGCAACAAGGAATGGATCTCATCCAACTCGCGGTCGAAATGCTCTCGGCTCCACTCTGGATTCGCATGGAACGTCAGAGCGTGGGTTGCACTGATGCCCTTCGCGGAATTGTCTCCGATGAAGGAAAACACATCATCAGGAAACTGCATGCCACCAGGTGACTTCACATTGTGGTTGTTGGAATCAAGAACTGCGAGAAGACCAAGCGTCCGGTCGTAGTCAATGGTGCGCATCTCGTCTGGCATTTCAATTGCACCGCCAAACATGAGTGAGAACGATTGTGGAATTGGTGCGGTGAGCAGCACCTTGTCGCATGCATGAGCAACACCGTCATCAGTGATCACGTTGTAACCAGTTGCAGTGCGTTCGAGAGAGAACACCAAAGCGCTGGTGCGAACATCAAGTCCAGCTGCAAGATGTTTCGCTATGCCCGACATACCTTTGCTGCCTGCATAACGCGGGTGACCATCTTCGGAATCAAAACCGCGGCACCATTCGTGCACAACACCTGCAGCGATCCAATCATTGACATGTGATGCAAACTCTTCACTGCGGACGGTGAAGAACTGCGCGCCATGATCAAGCGTGGCGTCACCAATGCGACGTGTTGCGAGTCGACCGCCTACGCCACGTCCTTTGTCGAACACGGTGACGTCGTGTCCGTTGCGTGTGAGCGACTGTGCTGCCATAAGGCCTGAGAGACCAGCGCCGACAATATTGATGCGCATTAGATAGCTACCGCTACAGCGTGGCCGTGTGGCATAAATGCTTTTTCTGCGCGGTTCAGGAACTCCAACAACACGCGGTTAAACGTCGATGCTCGTTCTATGTGCAATCCATGAGCACCGCCACTGATGATCACAAGTTCTGCAGTGGGAATACGTGATGCAATTTCTTCTGCATCACCGCGCGGCGTGAGGACATCTTGATTACCCACAACGACCATTGCCGGACACATGATGTTCGACAGGTCTGCGGTGAGGTCTTCATCTTCAGTGGAAAGAATTGCGTTGATCTGTGACACGAATGCACCTGCTGGGTTAAACAATTGCTGTGCACCCATCCAGCCGAGAGCGGGAAGTATGCGACGGAAAGAACGTGGACCAATCATCCAGCGAGCAGCTTCACGACCAACGGCACCCATGCCATCAGTTTGCGCAAGCGTGGCCCATGAGGACAACAGTTCTTCGCGCCATTCATGATTACGGCAAGCGGTGGCGACAAGCGTGAGTGAGCGAACGCGTTGCGGGTACTTCAACGTAATGATCTGGCTGATTGCGCCACCCATGGAAAGCCCAACGACATGAGCTGATTCAATTCCTGCAGCATCAAGAACGGCAATTGCATCATCAGCCATTTGTTCAAGGTTGTAAGTGCCATCTGGCTTGTCGCTACGACCTGCACCACGGTTATCAAATGCAATGGTGCGATGGCGTAATGCCAACGCGGCACGCTGCAGGTTCCACGAATTCTTCTCGGCACCAAGGCCCTGAACCAATAAGACAGGTGCGCGCTGTGTAAGGCCTGTGATTTCGTAATGAATACGGGCTCCATCGGTGGAAACGGCGAACGGCATTACGCCACCTGCTGACGTGCAGGAATGCGTTCAACGCTCGGCCATTCATACAACCGATGAACAACTTCGTTCGTTGAATGACGCGGTGCGAAGCGCAACAAGTGTGCGGCTTCATTTGATGCAGCAAGGCGGCCATGTTGAATCAGGTCTGCAACGTGGTCGGGCATTGGTGCGCCGGCGAATGATGAAGCGTTTTGTGCAAGCCACCAACCAGGTCCAAACGATGGAAGTGGAAGACGTCGACCAATCGCAGTTGCGCGCAACATACTAATCGCGCCGTTCGCAACGATGTTGACGACGCCATCGGCGTCACGCTGTGCAGCAAGGATGAATGCTTCAGCAGCATCACGATCTTCGACGACTGAAAAGATCGGGTTACCGAGTCCGTAATACGGAATCGCCGGCAGACGCAACAAGCGACCAAGCGGACTTGGCACATGTGCACCGAGAACTGGCGCAAGACGAAGTGTGCAGACGTTGATACCGCGAGCAGTGCGAAGTTCTGTTGCCTGCTCCTCGATGTTTAAACACATGGTGCCGTATGTGGTGTTCGGTGCAATGGGTGTTGTTTCGACTGCAATTTCAGGCGAGTACGACCCCGCACCATAAATTTCAATTCCACTGCGCACAACAACTGTCTCAAGAGCCTCAGATTGATGCGCAGCATCGAACACTGCTTTTGCAACAAGTTGTGTACACAGTTCTGCTTGAGCAGTTGCCAGTCGTGCATGTGGTTCCCACACACCGACATGTAACAACACATGAGGATTGAATTCACGAACAAGTTCTGCGATGCGATCATGCTCAGTCGCTTCAACGCGCACAAAACGTGAACGTGAGAGATGACGACGCGGTGGGTCAACGTCGAAACCAAGAATGTCGCCGGCCCATTCGGTGCGCTCGGCCATTGATGCGACGAGTGAACCGAGTTCTCCGCCCATGCCAGTGACGAGAACGCGACGACCCTTCATGGAATCAATTGTGTCAGGTGTTTAACGTAGGGTATGAACGTTGAGAATGAGTTCGCGAGCCCAGGTATCAAGCTGACGTCCACCGATGCGCTCGGTGATGATGATGGCTTGTGAAGGATCTTCGACCATGCCGCTCCAGCGGATGTAGCCGCCGA
>Ga0315905_10005587_pt1 | contig 12810 bp, 9 predicted proteins | sample LakEriMetagenome_5_FD_203522 | JGI IMG/M metagenome (GOLD analysis project Ga0315905, IMG submission 203522) | Freshwater fungal communities from buoy surface, Lake Erie, Ohio, United States - Buoy 4 MA121 | ecosystem: Environmental > Aquatic > Freshwater > Lake | place: USA: Lake Erie, Ohio... | reverse complement strand
GTTAGCATAGTTGATTGCTGTAAATCCTCAGCGGAAGAGACAGCCTCACGGGTATTGGTGGGCAAAACTAGCGGAAGATTCACGAAAAGTCGATTGAAATGACAACTCCTAACTTTCTTTGCATAAAAAAAGATGCTCGAAATTCCCGCAGGCCTTACGCTCTCTCTTATACTCCTTACACTAACAACCTTTGTGGGGTTTTTGTTCGCCATTGCTTTTTCTAAGAACCCTGCTGTCAGTAGATACGCTACCTGGGTCGCCGTGCCCGTGCTACTGTGGATTATCTTCCAAAGCACGCTATCGCTGAATCGCTGGTATATGGACCGCGCTACGGCGCATCTTTTATTCCCGTATCTGCTAACAACCTCCTTCATATTGGCAATCCTGTTCATTCCCCAGCTGAGAGCCTGGGCGCTAGGACTGCGACTCGAGGTATTGATTGCGCTGCAGCTTATTCACTTGCCGTTGGAGGGCATCTTACACTGGGCGGCCTATCACAGACAAACACCTTTGGCACTCACGTTTTATGGAGGTAGCCCCGAGTTGCTTATTGGAGCTGCCACCCCCATCATGTTGTACTTGTCGCGCAACATCAACCGCAGAAACAAGCGATGGCTGCTGATCTGGAGTGCAGCGGGATCTGCATCACTTACTGTGCTTTGGATACGAAGCCTTTTCAGCGCTCCCTCTGCCATTCAGAATTGGGGATTTGAAATTCCTAACTACCTCATGGTGCACTTCCCGGGCAGTTGGATACCGACTGTGATTATTCCGATACTGCTGTTTGCGCACCTTGCAGTGGCCGCTCAACTAATCGAAAGGAAGAATTCAGAAGTTTAGAATTCTACTGGAATTATTTTGATGCATAGGCGTCTTCTGGACTCACTTCAGATGTAAAAAAGAGAATGGAGAATGATGCCTTTAGCTCGACGGTTTTCATTCTCCATTCTCTTTTCTCGGAAGAAATCTAGGTCTCGTCCTATTTCATCAGCGTTCAAAATACAGCATCACTTCTTCCACCACTTGAATAACTCAGCACCGAAGATCAAAAGTATCAGCAGCATTAAGGATATTGATCCCGCCATGTTAACCGCTACTCCGGTAGCATAAGACTTCGGTTCGAACGACCACTCGACAGTGTGTTTTCCGGCCGGAACCTGAACACCACGCAGTATGTAGTTAGCTCGGAACGCAGGCACTTCATTGCCATCGATGCGACACACCCAACCGGCAGGATAATAAATTTCGCTGAATACAACAGCAGCTGAAGAAGGAGTATTTACTGAATAGGTAAGCTTGTTAGTAGCGTATCTCGTCATCGCAACAGTAGCTGAGCTATCAACAACTCCCCAGGTCGTTAGCGCCGATTTGAACTCATCATTTACAACCGCCACATTCGCCGGATCAATTGTGCTCAACGCCTGCATCTCTTCATCCGCAGTGGAGGCCCAATTGATATCACTCACGAACCATGCATTGCCCAAGGCGTGTTTCTCGTTGCTGATAGGAGGCGCAGCACCGCTGTATTTCACATACTTCGTGTTCAGCATATTCAATACCGGTGTAGTACCAAGAACGGAATCAACAACTGCAGGGCTTCCCGACTTTATACCTTCTGTAATGCGACTGATTTCACCCGACAAATGAAAGTCAATAATCTCTTGGTAACGCTTCAGCTTCGCGGCATGGTAGCCACCAATCGACTTGTGGAAATAGGCCACACTCGCATCATTGAAAACACCGGGAGAGGCAAGTAAAACGCGATAGTCGGTATTCAATTGCAAAGCACCGAATTCGCAAGCTGCTCGAATACGCTTAGGGTCATTGCCTGCATAAGGACTGGTTGTTGACATCGCACTTTCCAGCTGACTAACCTGCTCAGCATAATTCGAAATTGCCGCCACCTCCTTGCGTTGAATGAATCGGTCGCAGGTGTCGGGCTCATAAGGAAACAAGCGGTTGTCTATACGTTCATAATGGGCATATTCCATTTTACCTGTGCGCGGATTCTTCTCCTTCTCATTGCTGAAATAGCGAGAAGAAACCGACCACATATCACTCGTGACAATGAGTGCCGCAACACCTGCCAGAACATACCAGCGCACCTTGTTCATGGCTGCGAGAACAGTGAGTGCCAATAACGCTACTACTATGAGCAGACTGCGCTGAGCGTCTTCGGAAAACACAGCACTGCGCACCTCAGGCAAAGCATCTTCAATAGAATTCACCATGCTGAGTGCTCCTGAGTTGCCCTTGTATTGATCGCGCAAGCCGTCGAGATACTCTACTTCATTTTCTGAAACGAGCGGACCTGTTATCGATGGCGTTGTAACTACCACAAGAAGAAGCGCCAACAGCGCACCACCTGCGATGAAGAACGTCTTCAGTTGCTTTCCTTGCAGCGGTGATTTCACCAGTTCATTCAAGTAAACGATGGCCATAGCCGGGGCCATGATTTGAATGAGCACCAAAATCATCTTCGAATCGCGGAACTTGTTGTACATCGGGAAGCTCTCGATGAAGAATCGGTTAAAGCCATGCATTTCTTTCATGCATAAGAAAATGGCCAGCACCGCTATCACCATAAACGGCCACTTAATGGAATCTTTCGAAAGAATCAATCCGAGCACAAATAAGAACATGATACCTGCACCGAAATAAAATGCACCGGCAGAACTGCCTTGGGCGCCCCAATACTGCGGGAAGCCTTGCAGGTTCTCGCGAACATCCTTAGGAGCCTTTTGCATGGCTTTCTTATTATCGGAGAGAGGAACAGAAGAGCTTCCTCCTTTCGCATTTGGAATCATCATAGCCCAGGGCTCACCTGCTGCCATGTTGTATTCCAAAATATAACTCGTGTTCAACCCATCGGCAGCCTGAGCGCTTTCCTCCTTGCCTTCGGGTTTTATCGTGAGGTCGGTCTTACCGCGAGTGGTTAGCTTGCTGTATTCGTAGGTGGTGTAGATGTTCGCGAAGTTGGGCATCAATCCGATTACAGAGCCTACAATCAGCGCAGCACTTGCCTTCCCGATGTCGAGCCACTTGCGCTCCATGGCCAATCGAATGGCCTCACCCAACACAACAGCAGCAAGAAGAAACGCCAAGTAATAAGTCATCTGCAAGTGATTGGCTGCAAGGTGCAAACTGAAGAACAAGGCGAATACTGCTCCGCCCAGCAACCAACGTCCACGCATGGCAAGTATCAATCCGCCGAGCACAGGAGCCATGTATCCAATGGCGTTCACCTTTGATGTGTGGCCGCCGCCTATGTAAAGAATATTGATCGTTGAAAGTCCGAATGAAATAGCACCCACAATGGCCAGCCATGGATTGACGCGCATGCATAACATAAGCACATAGAAACCAAACATGCACATGTACAGCGACCCGATAGCAGGATCAGTGCCCCACTTCAACACCTTGTCGATTGGGCGCACCCAGTTCGACGGATACATCACGTTGGTTTGATACCCCGGCATTCCGCCGAACATATTGTTGCTCCACAATGACTCCTCGCCGTTCATCAAGCGATAGTCTGAAAGCTCCTTCGACATACCCATCACCTTTTCGATGTCGGGCTGTTTCAAGCCATACTCATTGTTTATTCCGGAAAAGAACAACTTAGCGATTACAAGAAAAACAATAATCGCCACTGCATGCGGCAGAAGTTGCAGAAGTTTTTGCTTCATAAAAAAAGAATGCAATTTGGTTTGGGGGTGAAGTTAACGACGGAAGGGCAATGGACCTCAATCCTCTTTTATTTCGACATAATCGACATAATCCCCGTCATCATTGCGGCCCTTGTCACGGTTGTTCGACTCAACGCGAATCTCCCCTTCCTTTCGACGGTCTTCCTGGGTGCGCTGCTGATTGCGCATCTGTTCCTGCATGCGGTCTTGCGCTGCGCGCACCACATGAGGAATGGCCAAACGGGCTATCAATCGAATGACGAACGAAACAACCAGAATCCAGAAGATGATTCTTAAAATCCCGGCAAGAGAAGCTTCATATACCATAGCGCAAAATTACTGCGAGCCAACGATTCAAACTACTCAATGCGACAAGTCGTTTCTTTTATCCCGAAACTACCTTTCAGAACAACTTTGTAATCACCCTTCGGTAAATAATACATCCCATTATCGGCCTTGCGAATACGAATGATATCTGCAGCTTCTTTTCCTTTGTTCAAGATATCTTGCAGTGGCTTGACGCGGTCCTCTGCAAAAGACAAATCATAAGGAATGCGGTTGTACCCGCTATGCAGTTTTACCTCGCCCAATGTGGCCAGTTTTAGTGAATCGGGGCCTAAGATTTCCACCGTGCAATTCATCGCGGAAGTGGTATACACTGCAACGGCCTGCTGTGGAACCACAGCTTCCAACCACTTGCTCCAGTTACCGCCCCAGTCGCCGCGCCAGTTAATAGGACCCATTGTAAAGACAACTACGCTCTCCTTCCGATTGGCCATGTATTCGCGGAGAGGCTCGAGGTCGAGTATCCAAATACTTCGGCCGTGTGTGCCTATAACCAAGTCCTCTTCCCTTTCCTGCACCACCAAATCGTGAATCGCCACGGAAGGAAGTACATCGCTCAATTCGGTCCAAGTTGTACCGCGATTGGTGCTCACATACAAACCATGGTCGGTTCCGGCATACAACAAGTCTTCATGCTTGCTGTCTTCACGCAATACGTTCATGCATTCGAATGGCAGATTGCCCGAGATGGATTGCCATGTCTTTCCGAGGTTTTCCGAAACAAATATGTAAGGATTGAAATGGTCATTGCGGTAACCGTTCAATGTCACATAGATTCTGTTTTTCACATGCGATGAAAACTGAACGCGTGTAACCCACAAGTTTGCAGGCAAACCTGCTGATACGTCGTTCCACGTATAACCGTTGTCGGGCGAAACGTGCACTCTTCCGTCATCGCTGCCCACGGCAAGCAAGCCAAATTGCAGCTTCGACTCGTCGATGGTGGTCAACGTTCCGAAAGGCACATTGCCTAATCGCTCTCCTTGTGTTAGATCTTCACTCAACGTCGTAAACGTTTCACCCTTGTCGGTGGAACGATGCACTTTATTCGAGCAGATGTAGAGAATGTCATGATTGAATTTCGAGAGAAGAATAGGAGTTTGCCAGTTCCATCGCAGCGGACGTTCACCTAAGGCATGTCGCACTGAAAGATCCTTGTAGTCCTCTTCTTGAATTTTCACACGCGAATAATTCCCGAACTGATAACCTGTATAAATCGTGTTGTTGTCGCGCGTGTCGACCATTACCTGCATGCCATCGCCGCCCATGATTTCTTCGAAATCGTTGTGACCTGTTATGCGCCAGTCTTCGTTGGGTTTTGTGCGCGATGAAGCATACCACACGCCGTTGTCCTGCAATCCGCCGTAAACGTTGTAAGGCTTCGCATCGTCAACCTGCACAGTGTAGAATTGGCCCACGGCAGGCGAGTTGCAATTCACATATGTTGCACCATCGTCATAGGATATCTGCACACCGCCATCGCTGCCGTTGATGAGATGATTCGGATTCGACGGATTGATCCACAACGCATGATGGTCGACGTGCACGTTGCCGGGGTTGATGCCCTTCCACGTTGCGCCGCCGTCGCTGCTTTTGATGATAGGTACGCCGGCGATATACAGTTTCTTCGGATCGACAGGTGAAACACGTATCATCCCGAAATAATAGCCATAGGTAAACACCACATCATCGAGGTAGTCGGAGTGTGTGCGCTTCCAGTCCATTTTCTCCGGATTGCATGCATACACCTCTGCTCCGACGATGGGTGTATTGAATAGATCTTCGTTGGCATCATACAGATAATCGTATAACCCAGCTGGCTTCAGTTTCCCTGCCTTCACATCAGCTTTGATGGAAGCGGCTGTATGTTTCTTTTCGAATCGATTATCGCGCAAGAAACGCTCGAGCACTGAATCAGGCATGGCCTGTAACGCATCAGCACTCATCGAAATGAATGTATCCTTCCTGATTCCCTCATCTACTTTCTTCACTGCGGTATCGGGGCGGTGCGCCTGGTTGTCGATGAACGCGAAGAGCGTATGTCCGGCCATGCTGTGATGCAATGCAAGTCCAATGCGACCCAACGAGTCTGCGGGTACAGCGCCTGCGAATGCTGATTTGCCATCGGCCGCATGCGACATCATCTTCCACGTGTTACCTCCATCGCTCGACGACCACACGGCGCTTCCGGCACCTTCGCCTTTGAAGTTCCAAGCTGATCGGGCGCGATTCCAGGTAGCTGCATAGAGCATGTTGGGGTTTGTAGGGTCTATCACTAAATCGACAGCACCGCATCCCTCCGCAGGCGTGAGGGTTTGCTTCCACGTTGCACCGCCATCGGTTGTTTTGAAAACACCCCGCTGACCACCCGAAGTATAGAGCGGCCCGAGCGATGCGATCCAAATCGTATTCGGATTGGATGGATGAACAATTACACGACCGATATGATGCGTATCGGGGAGCCCCTTGTGTTCGGCTTTGTAGCGGAACGAGCCATCTTGTTGTTGAACGGGTAATACACGATAGACGCCTACTCCGCTATAAGACGAGCGCGATGAATTCACTTCACCGGTGCCTATCCATATCACTTCACCATGCACCCAATCGACTGCAATATCGCCGATGGTCATCACTGCTTCGTTATCGAACACGGGCTCGAACGACACACCGTTGTTGCGCGTCACCCACAATCCACCACTGGCATAGGCGACGTAGAAGTGATGCGCTTTATTCGGGTTTACATCCAGGTCGACCACGCGACCGCTCATAACTGTCGGGCCAATGCATCGCGCAGGCACTTCACGCCAGGGGCTATCGGTGGCGGCTGTTCGCGCAGCATTGAGTGATTGCAGGCGCTCAATGCCCGGTGTAGCGGCTGTTGAAGATTGCTTCGGTTGTGATTTGCGCTGGGCGTGGGCCGTTGCGGAGAGGAGGAGGAGGGTGAAGAGGAGGAGGCGCATGGATTCGTTGTAACTGTGGCGTAAACTTAGTAAAACATGTAGACTGTTGTTCTTCGGGGGATGGGCAGTCTTCGGACTTCTTTGTTTTTAACCGCAGAGGCGCAGAGGGGCGCAGAGGGGCGCAGAGAATAAATCTATAAAAGCATTCTCTGCGACTCTTTGCGCCATTGCATTTAAATAAAAAAAGAGGAGCCAACACCCCTCTTCTTTCGCAGTAAGCTGCTTTTTTCAATCGTATGTCTTGCCTTTTGTGAAGGTGGACGCACTGCAGTGCGTCCGTGCCTGTGGGGTTGTGTTAAGGGACGGCTATTCAAATTAAAAGAACTGCCTTCGGCCACTCGCCACTCGCCATTCGCCACTATTTAATATACCTCCAATCCTGGTTATTCTTAATCGTCTTCAACGAATGGTAAATCAACTGAATCACGTGCTCCACGTCTTTCATGTGCACCATCTCTACCGTAGTGTGCATGTAGCGCAATGGCAAGGAGATGAGCGCACTCGCTACACCGGCGTTGCTGTAGGCAAAGGCATCAGTGTCGGTTCCGGTGCTGCGCGATACAGCGGCGCGTTGGAACGGGATGTTGTTCTTATCCGCTGCGGTGATGATGTGCTTCAGCAAGTTATTCTGCACCGCAGGTCCGTAGGAAAGCACAGGTCCTTTTCCACAAGCGAGATCACCGTTCACCACTTTATTCATCATCGGGGTTTGAGTGTCGTGACATACGTCGGTCACAATTGCCACATTGGGCTTAATATGATGCGCAATCATTTCCGCACCTCGCAAGCCTATCTCCTCCTGCACTGAGTTGGTGAAGTACACACCAAACGGCAACCTATCTTTCTTCTCTTTCAGCATGCGTGCAACTTCGGCAATCATGAATCCACCAATACGGTTGTCGAGCGCGCGGCCGAGATAGTAACGGTCGTTCATGATCATGAACTCATCTTCAAACGTACACACGCAACCTACGTGAATGCCCATCTTCTCTACTTCTGCCTTTGTGGTTGCACCAACTTCAAGAAAGAGGTTCTTCATACTTGGCGACTCCTCTTTACCCGGTTCACGCACGTGAATGGCAGGCCATCCGAATACGCCCTTCACAATGCCTTTGTCGGTGTGAATGTTCACACGCATGCTCGGGGCAATCTGGTGATCGCTGCCGCCGTTGCGACGCAGGTAAATGAATCCATCGCTCGTGATATAATGCACAAACCACGAAATCTCGTCGGCGTGGGCTTCAACCACAACTTTGTAAGGAGCATCGGGATTGATCACGCCCACGGCAGTGCCATAGGTGTCTACGAAATAATCGTCGATATACGGGCGGATGTAATCCAACCACAACTGCTGTCCCGACTTCTCAAAGCCGGTGGGAGCAGGGTTGTTGATGTATTGCTCGAGAAATGCTACTGATTTTTCGTTGACGATGCGCTTCGAAGATTCTTTCTTCGGAGCAGCGGTGGTTTGCTTTTTCTTTGCCATGAATTCGGATTTATGTAGTAAAAGTATTGACCGCAGCAAGGTCGTTTTCAGCCTAAATTCGGAAATTACTCACAGCATTTGTCGACAATTGAGCCCAGATAACACCGACATACACCTCATCGAAACTTCCGACGGAAGCCATAGCCTGTTTGTGCGTTCACTCAACGAAACGTATCACTCGCGACATGGTGCGATGCAAGAGTCGCAGTGGGTGTTTATAAAGCACGGCCTCGAATACGCTCGGCCGCCAGGCCTCGACCATGGTTATCAGAATGGAGAACCACGAATTCACGAAGTGGGGTTTGGGACGGGATTGAATGCACTTCTTGCTATGCGATGGGCGGAGGAACATCGGGTGCATGTGCATTTCACGTCGTTGGAGACAAACGTGCTACCAATGGAAATCGCAGAAAAATTGAACTACTGCGACACTGACATCAGCGAAGGGCCGTTGTTCGAGCGAAGTCGAGAACAAATTTCCTCGCAACAAAACCCGGTGCCCGAGCGCTTCATGCAGATGCACTCATGCCCCTGGAACGAAGACGTCATCATCACGCCTCACTTCACATTGCACAAAGCACAACGTGCAGTGCAAGATGAACAAGCAGTGGATGAATACGACGTCGTTTTCTATGATGCATTTGGCCCGCCCACACAACCTGAGATGTGGACACTTGCTATTTTCCAACGCATGTTTGCTGCACTGAAACCCGGTGGAATCTTCGTTACCTATTGCGCCAAAGGACAAGTGCGCCGCGATTTACAAGCCGCAGGCTTCGCTGTTGAACGACTGCCGGGACCTCCCGGAAAACGCGAAATGCTGCGCGCAACCAAACCACTACTCCATGGATAACACTCCCACCCTTCCCACGCGTTTCAACGTGCGTGCCTATTTCATCCTGTTCAATGAAGCAAAGGATGCTGTGCTTGTAAGCGATGAACTCATCTTCGGCAATGCCTACACGAAGTTCCCGGGTGGTGGTGTCGACTTTGGCGAAGGGCCTGCCGACACTGTGGTTCGCGAAGCCATGGAAGAAATGAAACAGCCGATTGAAGTCACAGGACATTTCTATACAACTGACTTTTATCTACCGTCATTCTTTCATCCGGCTGAACAGATTATCTCCATCTACTATACAGCGCGCATGTTGGGAGAACAGCAATTCACAGCTGCTCATATTGCCTTCGATTTTAAACAGCGGATTTATAATGAGGAATCATTTCGGTGGGTGAAGCTTAGCAGCATTCGTGAAGACATGTTTCATTTTGCTGCGGATAAGAAGGTGGCGGGGATGCTGAAACAAGGATTATAGGAGTGCAGGATTGTAGGATTATAGGGAAGCCTAACTTTCAACCTTCAACTTTCAATTTTCAACCAATGCATTACATGGCCAATCTGCGCATCACATGCCGCTCCACCGACTCGAACAATTGATCCGGATTCATCGTCCGCCACTTCACTTCGTTGAGTTTTCCGCCTGATACAAAATAGCGATCGATGTTGGCATCGCCCATATCGGCGAGCACATGATCACGCGCATTCATGAGCGCTATCCATCCATCGCTTTCATTCACTTCCTCAAACCACTCTTCGTAGTAACTGTCATCTGAAAAGTGAAAGTTCAAGATATTTTCTCCTATGAGGATGAACTTCGAGACGCCCTCTTGTATCATAAGTTCAACAACCTCTCGCTTCAAAAACATGATATCGTTATAGAGCAAATCGTTCCACTCGCCTATCAACTCAATGATGGCAAAACCATTTTCGTAGTGACAATACAGCACCTTCATGAACAGTGTTTGGCTGCCGAAGCTATCCCACTGAGGATGGATGTAGTAGTTATAAATCTTGGATGAAAACTCGAACTCCGAATACTCGCGCTCGAAGAACGGCGAATACGGATCTTCCGCTGCCACATAGTAGCCACGCCAGTTGTAGTATGGTTCGATATCGTGCATGGTTACTTCACATTCGCATGATCGACCGCCTTGCGCACGCTGCCGTGTTCGAGCAACAAACGCTGCGCTTCTTCTTCCGATAATCCTGTTTGCTGCATTACCATGGCAGTGCCGCGATGCACCAGTTTGCGATTGCTAAGTTGCATGTCGACCATCTTATTGCCACGCACTCTGCCGAGTTGAATCATGACACTGGTGGAAAGCATATTGAGCACAAGCTTCTGCGCCGTGCCGCTCTTCATGCGTGTGCTGCCCGTAACAAACTCAGGACCTACAACTACCTCCACCGGAAAGTCTGCCACTTGTGTAACAGCCGAACCTGCGTTACATGTGATGCATCCTGTGGTGATTCCGGCTTCCCGGCACTTCGTCAATGCACCTACCACATATGGCGTTCCACCCGATGCAGCGATACCCACTACTACATCGGCAGCGGTGATGGTATGCTCTTGCAAATCGAGCCAGCCCTGCTCGCGATTGTCTTCCGCAAATTCAACAGGATAACGAATGGCACGATCACCACCCGCAATCAAACCAACAACGAGACCATGCTCCACACCATACGTTGGCGGACATTCAGAGGCATCAACTACGCCCAATCTACCACTGGTGCCGGCACCGAGATAAAACAAGCGTCCGCCGGCCTTCATGCGTTCTGCTGTCGCTGTAACCAACTTTTCGATTTGTGGAATAGCGCGCTCCACGGCTAACGGAACCGACTGGTCTTCCTTGTTGATGCTCACCAGCAATTCATGCACACTCATCTCCTCCAGCCGATCGTAATGGCTGTCGCTCTCTGTTGTAGGCTTCATGATTTCATTTTGCTCAAATGTATCGTAGCGTGTTTCGATCAAATGAAAATCCAAGACAATTTTTTACACGGTTTGCGTTAAAAAAGCCCCATTTATCCGTTCCGATAACTATTTAAACCCGACTTACCTTGTGAACCTATTTAAGACTATGCTTCGAATTACTCTTTGCACACTGACCACGCTGCTCGTGACCGAAATGGTTGCTCAAAAAGACTCCTCGCGAGTGGGACTTTTTGACGCCGCACTTTCTACACCTCGCATCATGGCCGCGCGCCATGAATTCAACGACAACAATATGCGCGGCGCAATGCTCATCTACCGCGAAGTATTACAATCGGATGCCAACAATGCTGCAGCGCTCTATGGCACTTCTGAATGCTATTACAACCTGAAGAAATACAAGTTGGCGCTTGAATATCTTAACAAAGCACTCGAAAAGGAACCTTCCATTTCATCCGAATCAGATTTCTTTCGAGGGCAGATTTATCACCGTACCGCCAAGCTCGACGACGCCATTGCTGCGTTTGATACTTTTCTCGCAAAAGAAAAACCCAGCACCTACGAATACGAACTCGCCACGCAGTATCGACTGCAATGCCTGTATGCCCGCGACATGATGAAAAAACCGGTTGACGTTTCTATTGAAAACATGGGCAACCTCATCAACTCACGCTACGACGAATACACGCCGAGCATCAGTGCCGATGGCAACACCATTGTCTTCACTGCTCGTCGCAACGACACGAAAGGCGGACGCATGGATGAAGAAGGCGATTACAAGTATTTTGAAGACATCTATTACAGCAATTATGATGAGACCACCAAAGAATGGTCGCAGAGCATTGCAGTGGAGGGCAATCTGAATACAGAAACTTACGACGCAGTGCTGAGCATTTTCCCTTCGGGCAATGGAATGTACGTTTACAAAAACACGGTTTCGAGCACCGGTGATATTTACTTCAGTGAATACAGACCAGGCACGAAGGAATGGTCGGCTGCGCAAAAAATGCCACGCCCCATCAACACTTCGTACTTTGAAGGATCCATCTCGATGACAGCCGATGGTACTACAGTGTACTTCGTGAGCGAACGCCCGGAAGGTGAAGGCCAGGGTGACATTTACGTTGCCACCAAGAAAGGCGAAAGCTGGACCAGCCCGAAAAACTTAGGTGCTGTTGTAAATACAGACCTCGACGAGAAGTTCGTCTTCATTCACCCCAATGGCAAAACACTGTTCTTCGCCAGCAACGGCCATCAAACCATGGGCAGCTACGACATCTTCAAAACAGAATATGTCAACGGAGAATGGAGCGTGCCCATCAATCTGGGCTATCCAATTAATACCGTCAATGAAGAGTCAACCTTCTCTCTCACGAAAGACAACAAAACGCTCATGATAGCGGCTGAGTATGAAGACAGTTTCGGTGAGCGAGACATTTACAAAATTGACGTGTCTAAGTATGAATTGCTATCCGGCGATTATGCAAAAAGCACAGCGGGACAAATCCTCGTTTCGTGTACCTATAAGGCAGGAGAACCGGCAAAAAATGTTCTTATCG
>Ga0315905_10005586_pt1 | contig 12814 bp, 9 predicted proteins | sample LakEriMetagenome_5_FD_203522 | JGI IMG/M metagenome (GOLD analysis project Ga0315905, IMG submission 203522) | Freshwater fungal communities from buoy surface, Lake Erie, Ohio, United States - Buoy 4 MA121 | ecosystem: Environmental > Aquatic > Freshwater > Lake | place: USA: Lake Erie, Ohio... | reverse complement strand
GGGCGGTCTTCGTACCCGCCCCGCCCCTGCCCGACGAAGCCTCTTCGGCCCGGCGCGCCCGGCCAGAAACGACCGATTGCGGTGCATTGAGCTTACCTCGATGGCCACGGCAGCGCGCGTCGGGCGTGCCGACATGGCGGGCGCTTGCCGAAAAGGCGGACAATGCAGCTTTTTCGGCCGTGTGTGTGGTGTGCAGAGGGGTCTGCGCGTCAAAGTGCTTGCTAGCGGCGCGGGGGGCCCGCGGCCGAGGATGTGCGGCTTGTCATGGTGAGCATGGTTGGATTGGTTCGTGAACGCGAGCCGCGTTTGCTGGTGTGAATGGGAGCTGCTCGCGCCGGGGAGGGGGACGGGACAAAGAGGGAGCCACTCAGGGCCTCTGGTCTCGCCGACCCCCTTTTTTTCCTTTTTTTGTTTCTCCCGCGCGCACGCGACAACCACCCTGTGCCGGGCCTTGCCTGGCCGCCTTCCGACACCGCCGTTCACCGACCCCCGGGGATATCGCATGTCGAGATCACAGTAAAACGTCCCTCCGACATCATTCGGATCCTCTAAGGCGCGCGTACGAGAGCGCCGCCGCCGCCGCCGCGCGGTGACTGGCGTGCCCCGCCGCCGACGCCCCGCGGGCGCGCGCCCCCGACGCGACCGCCCCGCCCCGCCCGCGACCTCTCACTCACTGCTGCGACCGCGGCCGCTCGGGCAGCGGCAGCAGCACCAGCCCGCCCGCGCCGTCGTGCCGCAGGTCGACGCCGCGCGGCGGCCGCGCGCACGAAAAGCCGCCGCCCTCGCCGCCGGGCGGCAGCACCACCACGCCCGCCACCCCGAGCCGCCACGCGATGGCGAGCGCCAGGCCGACGCACCCCGCGCACGCGAGCAGCAGCGCGAGGCGCACGCGCGGGTGGAGCGGCAGCAGCAGCGGCGGCGGCATCGGCGTCGGGCGCCGGGACGCGGCGGCCCCTGCTTTGGCGAGGACGACGGGCGCCGAGGCGGCCGCCGCCGCCGTCACCGCGACCGCGCCGCCCGTCGCGGGCGGCGGCAATGGCTTGGCGCCGTCCGCCCCCGTCGCCGTCGCCTCGGTCGCCGCCGCCGCCGGGAGCGACGAGGGCAAACTCAGCAGCGCGGCCGCGCCCCCGACCCCGACTGCGGCGAGCGCGGCGGCCACGCGCCACGCGCGCGCAAAGGCCGCGGCGACGGCGGGGGACACGTGCGCGGCGGGCCCGCCCGCCGCGTCGCACACGGGGCGGCCGCTGCCGTCGACGCGCGGCGACCTCCCCCCCGGGCCGCCGCTGCCGGCCTGGTTCCCCGCTCCTCTCCTCCCACCCGCCGCCCCTCCGCCCTCGAGCCCACCGCCCCCAGCCCCGAGCGCGAGGTACCCGAGCTCGCCCGTGCGCGCCATCTCGAGCAGCGCGCCGCGCACGCGCGCCCCCAGGTCCGCGCCCGCCGCGCTGGCCGCCGCGCGCAGGCCCGCCGCCTCGTGCGCCAGCCGCGCGGCCGAGGTCTCGAGCTCGGCGCTGCGGCGGCCGAGCTCCTCGAGGCGCTGGGCGGCCTTGCCCTGCTCGACGCGCAGGGCGACGATCTCGGCCTTGATGACCTCGAACAGGTTGCCGCCGCCCGCTGCGGCGGCCGAAGAAGAGGAGGAGGGGGCTGACGGCGGCGACGACGACGACGCCGGCGCGCTCGCGGCGACGGCGACGGCGGCAGAGGGCGTGGCTGCCGCAGCCTTGTCGCTGCCGTCGCTGCTGCTGCTGCTGCTGCTGCTGCTGCTGTTGGTGGTGGTGACGGTGCTGCTGCTGCTGTTCCCACCGCCGCTGGGCTTATGCGCCTGCGCATTCGCCGCCGCCGCCGAGGGGAGGGCGGCGTCGCCGGCAGCAGGGACGGCGGCGTCCAGAGAGGCCGGAGGAGCGTTCGCCTCGTCCTTTGGCGCTCCGGCGGCAGGAGAGGAGGAGGAGGAGGAGGAGGAGGAGGAAGAGGAAGGGCTGGCTTTGGGGCCAGGCGAGAGGGGGGTCGCGGGCGTCGGGGGCGGCTTGTCGGCGGTGGTGGACTTAAAGGAGGTCACCTTGTTTGGCTGCCTCGCCCGGCCGCCGCCGCCGCCGCCGCCGCCGTCGTCGCCCGCGCTGGCGGCGCCCTTGGTGCTCCCCTCGCTGCTGCCACCCGCCTGCTGCCGCTTGGGCTGATCATGGTCGGCTCCCGGGCCGATAGATTCCGAATCTTTGACGCCGCCCAAAGCCTGCTGCGAGCCCGCGGCGCCGCCGCCCGCTCCAGTTGCGGCTGCCGCCGGGGCCGGCCGAAGCTGTTGCTGCTGCTTCAGCGCGGCCGCCAGCGAGGCGGCCGTGTCGCAGCTGCCTCCGCCGCCGCCGCCGCCCGCGCGGCCGCCGCCGTCAGCGCCCGCGGCGCACTCCCCGTGCGCGTCGGAGCGGTCGTCTTCGTAATCGGCCCCGGGTAGCCGGGCCTCCCACCAAGGCGACGCCGGATCCGGCGGCGCCTCGGCCGCTCCCGCCGCCGCGTCGCCCGGCGCCGCCTCCTGCTGGTGCTGCTCCTGCTCCCGCTCCTGCCGCTCTTGCTGCTGCTGCTGTTGCTGCTGCTGCTCCAGCTGCCGCGCCACCTCCTGCTGCTGCGCCGCCAGCGCCTGCGCCGACGCCTCCTGCGCCGCGGCCGCCGCCATCGCCTCCTCGAGCTCGAGCTCGAGCTCGCGCGCCGCGCTCACGCCCAGGACCTCGACCGTGTTGAGTGCGCACACCTCGTCATCGCGCCGCTTGTCGTGGTGCGAGTCGAACTGCAGGAGGACGTAGCGCACGCGCGCGGGCAGGGGGAGGTCGAAGGTCTGGGTGCCGCGGGCGTTGGCGGCCTCGAAGGACCCGAGCAGCTGCCACGCGTCCGAGTCGACGGCCGCGACGGCCTCGGGCGCCAGGGCGGCTGCGGCGGCGGCGGCGGCTGCAGACGCCGCCGCCGCCGCGCCCCCTCCTGCGTCCGACGCCGCAGAGGCGGCGGCTCCGCTGCCACCCGCCGCCTCGGTGCCCCCGAAGGCGAGGACGGCGCCGCTCGACGCCTCGCCACCGTTGGCGGGAACGGACGGCGATGAGGGTGACGCCGTCGCCGCGGCCAGAGCCGCCGCCGCCGCCGCCTGCTGCTGCTGCTGCTCCTGCTGCTTCTGCTGCTGCTGCTGCTGCTGGGCGGCCGCCAGCGCCGCCGCCGCCGCGAGCGCCTGCGGGTCGCGCCGCGGGTTGCTCACGCGCCCGTGCACGCGGAACCGCGCCACCCGCGCCGAGTAGAGCTCCTTGCTCGTCAGCGCCACACGCCGCACGGTGCCCAGCTGCGAGAGCTCGAGCGCCAGCCACTGCCGCGGCGCCGAGCAGTCGTTGCGCAGGAACGAGTCGCCGTCCCCGTCGATGGCGCGCTCGGGCCGGCGGGCCTCGGCGTTGGAGGCGAGGACCGAGGCGCCGTCGGCGAGGGAGGCGAGGTTGATGAGGCGGCCGCTGGCTGGGGGCGGCGGCGGGGGCGGGGGCGGGGGCGGCGGCGGGGGCGGGGCGACGACGACGGGGGCCGGCGCGGGGGCGGCGGGGGCGACGGCGCCGGCTGCGGGCTCGGGTTGTTGGACCACCACGGCCACATCAGGCGCGGCAGGATCCTCGTTGGCTGCCGCCGCTGAATCGGGGCGCTCGGGGACCACCTGTTGCCGCTGCTGTTGCACCGTGCCTGCTGCTGCTGCTGCTGCTGCTGCTGCTGCTGCTGCTGCTGCTGCTGCTGCTGCTTCCGCCGCCGCCTCCTCTGCCGTCGCGGCGGGGCCATCGCCGCCGCCGCTGCCTCCCCACTGCAGCGCTCGCCGCCGGCCCTCGGTGGCCGCGCTGCGCAGCGCTGCCCAGGCCGCTTGCGTGCTCGCGCTGCCGCCGCCGCCACCACCACCACCACCACCACCACCACCAGTGCTGCCCTCTCCAACCGCCGCCGCTGCTGCGTCCGGCGGCGTGCTGGTTCCCGCCGCCGCCGCCGCCGACGACGGCGCGTCTGCCGGAACTTGCTGGTGCTGCTGCTGCTGCTGGTGCTGATGCTGCGTTGCTGTGGCCTGCTGTTGTTGGTTGAGAGGAGAGGGTCAAGGTCGGTCTCGTCGCGGTGCGTCAGCCATCGAAAGCGCCCGGGAGCCCGCGCACAGGGGCCCGGCCGGATGATGATGAGCCGTGCCCGGCTCGGCTCGCTCTCGCCTCGTCCTCCCCGCGCGCGCTGTCCAAACCAAGCCATCTCTTACCTGCGCGTCAATGCTCGCGTGCGCGAGCAGGCCACAGCTCAAGGCCAGCAGCGTCGCCGCCACAGCAGCGCGCGCCAGGGGGCGACGCGCGCGCATCGTCGCGCGGTGGTCGTTTCACCGGGAGGCCATGGTGGTGCGACAACCGACGCGCGCGCGCGCCGTGTGTTGGTCTGTGTGGAGGGGAGACACTGCGGGCGTCCGAGAAGGGGAGATACTAGCTTGCCTGTCTGATATGTGTGACAAAGGGCCGCCCGCGGCTTGTGGAGAGGTCGCCGCTTGGGGCGGCGCGAGCGGCGCTCGCCGAGCGCGTCAAGGACAGCGCGGCGGCGGCGGCGGCGGGGCGGCGCCCCGGGGGCGCCCCGCCGCTCCCGGGACAGCCATTGCTCGTCGTTGCTCGTCGGCGATCGCCTAAAAAGAGTGTCGGGCTGCCGGCATCGCACCGCTCTCTCTCGACCTACTATCTTGACCAGATCCGATCTGTCTTGTCCGCGGCGCGCCGCAAGGCTCGAGCCACGAGACGACGACGACCTGCTCTCCTCCAGTCGGTTTCGGCAAGGTGGATTCGTCGGAGAAGGACGCCGCGCGGCGCAAGTGGCAGCTCTCGCAGCGCCGGAACCAGGCGCACCGTCATGGCGGCGGCCGCGGTCGTGGCGCAGGGGCAGGGGCAGGCGGTGGGCAGCAGCAGCAGCAGCAGCAGCAGCAGCAGCAGCAGCAGCAGCAGCAGCAGCAGCATCGGCGACAAGCGGTGAGGGCGGGCGGCGGCGGCGGCGGCGGGGGCTCGGGCGACGCCGACGCCGACGGCAACGCTGACCCCACCGCCGCCGACGACGACCCGTTGTCCGGCCCGCCGCCGCCGCGCTCGCAGGGCGCCGACTACGCCCAGCTCCTGGCCGAGGCCGACGCCCTGTACGGCCAGGCGCACCGCCGCCACCGGGCCCTCAGCGGCGCGTGGGACGAGCCCGGCGGCGCCGCGGGCCCCGCGGCCGCCGCGCTGCTCGCCGAGCACGGGCTCGCCGACGCCGCGGGCCCGGCCCTGCTGCGCGCGCTGGGCCTGCTGCATCAGGGCGGCGTGGACGAGGACGACGCAGAGGACCTCGCGGCGGCCCGGGCCGCGGCGCAGGAGGAGCGGCGGCTGCTGGCGCTCGACGCGGGGGGGCTCGCCGCGCTGCTGGCGCGGGGCCTGCCGCGGGCGGCGGCGGTGCTGGGCGGCGGCGGCGCGGCGCGCGGGGAGCGGCTCGGGTACTGCGACGGCCTGGATGATGACGAGGGCGGTTTTGAGGGGCGGGTGGACGCGAGGCCGGCGGCGGTGCCGGCGGGATCGGCCAAGCAGGCGCCGCCCTTGTCGGCCCCCCGGCCGCCACCGGCCGCGCCGCCGCCCGCCGCCGCCGCCGCCGCCACAGCAGCCGTGGAGGACCTCGAGAGCGAGATGGACGCTCTGTTGAGGCCTGCAGCGTTGCCGCGGCCAGCTGTCCCGGCGGCGGCAGCAGCAGCAGCAGCAGCAGCAGCAGCAGCAGCAGCAGCAGTAGCGGTGGCCCCGCGTCCGTCACAACCGCCGCCGCCCAAGCCGCCGCCCGCGCCACCGCCGCCCAAGCCGCCCGCGCCTGCTGCCGCAGAGAGCGCGAAAGATGCAGACATCACGCTGGACGAGTGGCTCGACGGGTTGTAAGAGACTACGCGCACTTTGTTGCATCGACTAGCATCTGTGAGAATGCCTCAAAGAATTTCGAGGGCGATAAAGAGCGGACAACAGGCGGGGGGGGAGAGAGGCAGCAGGGACGAGCGGGGGGGGCGGTGGCGCGCCGCGCGACAAACGAGCGGCGGCGGGCCGCCTCCCCCCCCCCCTTATATATCCCGCGCATAAAAGGACACACCAGGCAGGCGGCACGATCTGGAGGTGCAGGCGACCAAAGAGGACAGGAGGAGAGTGGGGGAACAAAAGGGGGCCGCCTCGCTCGTTCGTAGGGAGTTGAAGAGGCGCCGGGCGGGCGGGGCGGGGCTGAGAAAAAAAAAAGAGGGGGAGCGCCGGCGCGACGCCTGCAGTCCCGCCCCCCGCCGCAAGAGGCACGTCGCCGCAAAAAATCAGCCCCCGGGCGGCTGCTTGACCCCGACGGCCACGTTGGGCACCTCGTTCCCCTCGGCGTCCACCGACGGCGGGTTCTCCACCACCACCGTCTGCGTGACGGCGGCGGGCGTGCTGTTGTCGCCGCCGCCTGCTGCCGCCCCTGCTCCGCCCGCTCCCCCGGCTCCTGCCTCCGCCTGCCCCTCGGCCGCGGGCGTCACGACGTGGCACACGCTGCACTTGACCGCGCGCGCCCCCAGCGGGTACATGAGCGTCACGCGGCAGCCCGAGCAGAGGACGTGGCCGTACACCGGGGCGCGGGTGACGGCGTGGCACAGGCTGCACTGCACCGACTGGGCGCCGCGCGGGTAGGACAGCAGGACGCGGCAGCCGTTGCAGACGATCTGCGACGACCCCTGCTGCTGCTGCTGCTGCTGCTGTTGCTGCTGCTGCTGCTGAGGGTCGCTGGGGTTGTTGTTATTGGTGGGCGCGGGCCCGGCGCCGCCCCCGCCGCCAGAGGGCGGGCAGGGCGTCACGTGGGAGCAGCGCGCGCAGCGCACGTTGGCGGCGCCCTGGCGCGGGTACATCAGCAGCGTGCCGCATCCCGCGCACACGAGGTGGCCGTGCGCGCCGGGACCGAGCGGGGGCGGGGCCGCCGGGGGGGGCGCGCTGCCGCTGGCGCCGCCTGCTGGTGCTGGTGCCGCCGGGGGGGCGGCGGCTGGTGCTGCTGCTGGTGCTGCTGTTGATCCTCCTCCTCCTCCTCCTCCTTCTCCTCCTCCTGCCGCTGGTTTTTGGGGGGTGTGCGTTGTGTGGGTGTGGTGGGAATCAAGGGTGTGGTGGGTGTGAGTGCGACGGTGGGGGCTGAAAGAGCCGGCCACACAGCAAGGCGGAGCGGCAGCGGCAGGGGCCGCCGCCGCCGCCGCCGCCGCCGCCGCCGCCGCCAGAGATGAGAGCGGGGCGGCGCGCTCTGACACGGATCGCGTCCGCCGCGCCCAATGAGGGGAATCGGCGGGCCCCCAGATGGCCGGGGGTATTCGCACGAGGGTCTGGCACGCACCTGCCGCCTGCATCTCGCTCGGGCGCGTGGGGAGGAGGGCGCGCAGGTCCTCCTTGGCGATCTGTCGGTCGCGAAACACACGAAAGAGAGGGCTGGGGTGTGGGAGGGGACGCGCGCGAGCACGCCCGGGAAAAAAAGGAGGAGCAAATGCGCGGCGTCTGCGTGGGCAACGCGCGGAGACGTTGACTAAGCTCGTCGGCTGTTAGTGGGTGGCGGGGGATCGCCAGAGCTTGTGCCGGGCGCATGGTTTTTGGGCGCGTCGAGCAAGATGACGACTCGGTCGGGCGAAGGCGGTTCGCCGGCGGCGGCTCTCGAGCGAACCAGACGGGCGGCAAAAATGGGCGGGAGCCAGTCGACGCGGCACGGCACAGAACACCGATCCTGCCCCTCTTGCCCACGCTGCACCATACGAACGTGCTCCTCGACCCTCTTCTGCACGCCGCCAGAGAGCGCTGCCTGCTTTTGACGAACGCGGGCGAGACCAACCCCTCGTGCCTGAAAGCGAGAGCGTCCGCGTGCGCCGGCGATCGTCAGCGCGCCGCGCCTTTCGGCGGCCCCTGCTCGAGGCAGCGTCGCTTGCCACACGCGCCATTTAATAGCAGTACTACCGCATACTACTACTAGCCGCACGCGCCTCTAGCGTGTTGTCCCGCCGTTGTTCCGCCGGCGCGCGGCGCCGCCGCTCGGTCTCCTCTCTCGGCCGACGAGGAAACGAATCGTCGCGCGTGCACCTGACCAGAGAGCATCGGCGGGCAGACCAGCACGCACACTCAGCCAAAACCAACAACACCGCCGAAGATGTTCCGCCAGTCGGTCGTCGGCCCCTCGCCGCAGCAGCAGGCCGCCGCGCGGCAGCAGCAGCAGCAAGAGGCGGCGGCGGCGGCGCAGGCGATGGGCATGGCGGCAACGGAGCTCGAGTACCGCGTGGAGCTGCTCAACCGCATGGTGGCGGCGTGCTTCGAGCGGTGCTCCGCGAGGCCGTGAGTTTTTTTTTAATGTGCGGCCGCTGCGGCGATCGATCGATCGACCGATCGGGACGCGGCCGCGCGCGCTCACCCCCCACAAACAACAACAACAAACCAAACGCAGGTTCAAGGACGGCTCCATGTCGGTCGGCGAGACCGTGTGCGCCGACCGCTGCGCCGCCAAGTACTGGCAGGTCGTCGCGATCGTCGGCACGCTGCTCGGGGCGAAGAAGTGAAGAGGCGGATTTTTTTTGGGGGTCGTGGGGCGGCGGGGGCGCTTGCTCTCCTTGTCGGCTTGCCCCCCTCGCTCGCTCGCGCCGCGTCTTTTTCTCGCTGCGCCGTCACGCGACCGCGCGCGCCTGTGTAAATGCGCCCCTTCTTACGGAATCGTCCGACACGACTGTTGGCGCCTCTCCTTTCTCGCGCAGCGTTTGACCCGCGAGAAAAACAACTTGAAAAAAAAATCGACCCGCGCAAGTCGTCGCCGCCGCCTCCCCTGCGACGTCGTCATCGCCCCGAAAGAACGTCAGCGCAAAACCCGAATGATGAGCGCGCTGGCCCGGGCCATCGGCATGGAGCCCGTGAGCGAGGAGGAGGAGGAGGAGGAGGAGCGCGCGTCGGAGCAGGCGGGCGCGAGCGAGCAGCAGCAGCACGGGCAGGCGTCGATGAAGCAGCAGCAGCAAGAGGAGCACGAGGAGGAGCAACACGCACCGCCGCCGCCGCCGTCGCCGCCGCCCTCGGCCGCCGCCGACGACGCCCCCGCTTCCCACGACGTCCACCTCCTCGAGACGCCGCTGGCCTTCCCCCCGACGCCCGAGCAGCCAGCCCAGCAGCAGCAGCAGCAGCAGCAGCAGCAGCAGCAGCAGCACGGGCAGCAGCAGCAGCAGCAGCACGGGCAGCAGCGCCTCCCGCCAACCACGACGACGATGCCCCCGCCGCAGCCGCGCCCCGACTTTGTCGCCGCGGCCGCCGACGCCGTCGTGCTCGGGGCGGGCGTCCCGGGCCTCGCGTGCGCGCTCGCCGTCGCGTCGGCCAACCCGAGCGCGCGCGTCCTCGTGGTCGGCCTCGCGTCGCCGGGCGGCGGCGGCGAGGGCGACGGCGACGCAGGAGACCCCGACGACGACGGCGCCGCAGGCGGCGCCGTCCTGCTCCCGCCGCGCGCGCTGCGGGCCGCGCGCGACCTGTCGCCCGCGCTGTCGGCGCGCCTGGCGCGCGCCGGGCGCCCGCCCGCGGCGTCGGCGTTCGTGCACGAGCTCTCGTCCGACCACGCCTTCCGGACCCCCGCCGCCGCCCCGGCCGCCGCGGCCTCTTCCTCCTCCTCCTCGTCGCTCGTCGTGGGCCGCGCCGAGCTGCGCCGCGCCGTGCGGTCGGCGCTGCCACGCGGCGTGACCGTGCTCGCGGGCGGCGGCGGCGGCGGCGGCGGCGGCGGCGGGTGGCGGCTCACGGGGATCGCGACGGCGCCGGCGCCGCCGGGCGGCGCGGGGCAGGGCGGCGCGGGGCTGGGCGAGGCGACGCTGCTGACGCTGCAGCGTGGCGGCGGCGGCAAGGGGACGGAGAGGCGCCAACAGGGGCAGCAGCAGGCGCGGCCGCGGCGGCGGCAGCAGCACGACGAGGGCGCGCAGGCGGTGCTGGCGGTGCGGGCGCCGTGCGTGCTGGCCACGTGCGCGCTGCCGGACGCCCTGACGCGCGCTCTCATCGGCGCGCTGCCGCCCGTCCATGAGGAGCACGAGGAGCAGCAGCAGCAGCGGCGGGAGCAGCAGCAGCAGCACGGGCCGCCGCCGCCGCCAGCCCCGGTCGTCGTCGTCGCGTGGGAGGGGCGGCTCCCGGGCGACGCCGTGTGCGCAGCGCCCCCGGGTGACGCCGAGGCCTGGTGGCTGCGCCCGCCCGACCACGGCGGCGAGGGCGGCGTCGCGTTTTCGACGCACCCGCTGCGCGGCGGGGACGTCGCTTGGGTGGCGCTCGCCGCGTGGGGGGGGGCAGGAGACGGCGACGGCGACAGCGACGGGGACGGGGACGGCAGCAGCGACAAGGCGCTGCTGTCGCGGCTGTTTGCGGGCTTCCCGCCGGCCGTGCGCCTGCTCATCCTCAACACCCCGCCGCGCGCCGTGCTGCGCCGCCGCCGCCGCCCCGGCCTGGTGATTGGCGGGGCGCCCAACGGCAACGCGCGCTCTCTGCTGCTGCTGCGGCCGTGGCTCGGGCGGGGCGGGCACGCCCTCGCGGGCGACGCGGCGCGCCCGCTGCCGCTGCTCGCCAACCTGGCGTCGGCCCTCGCGCTCGAGGACGCGGCCGACCTGCGCGCGGCGGTGCTGGCCGAGTGGTGGAAGGAGGGCGAGGGCGGCGGGGAGGACGAGGAGGAGGGGGAGGAGAACGACAGCGACAACGAGGCCGGGCCGACGCCGACCCCGGCGGCGCTGCGGCGGTTCGAGGCGTCGCGCCGGCCGCGCTGGAGCGACGCGCTGGCCGCGGCGGGCGCGGCCGAGGCGATGGCCGGCGCGTCGGCGGCGGCGCTGTCGGACGCGGCGCGCGGGGCGCTCGCGGACATGGGGCTGCGGCAGCTGTTTTTGGCCGCAGCGGGCGACGAGGCGGGAGGCGGCGGCGGCGACGGCGGCCAGGGGGCGGCGGCGGCGGCGGTGGGGCCGCCGCCGCCGCCGGCGCAAGGGCCCGGGCCCACGGCACACGCCATTGACCGCCGCCGCCCGTCCGCCGCCGCCCTGTCCGCCGCCGCCGCGCGCCTGGCCCTCCGCGGCGCGGCCGTGCTCCTGCTCGCCCGGGCTGGGGTGGCGGGCGTGGGCGCGGGCGTGGCGGCCGGCGACGCGTTGCGCTCGCGGGGCCCGGCGGCGGCGGCGGCGGGCGCGCTGCTGCGCTCTCCTCGGCGCGCGCGCGCGCTGGCCGCGGCCGCGGCTCGGCGCGCTGGGGGCGCGGCCTTGGGTCTCGCGGGCCGCCTCGTGAGGCGCCGCGCGCGGGACGCGGTGGTGGGGGCGGTGGCGGCGGCGGCGGGAGGGCCGATCGGCGGTGGCGGAGGCGGCGCGGCGGCGGTGTGACAAGGGCCGCCTCGAACGGGGTCACTGCGTTGCCTCGTACTCAACTCGCACGTTTTCGTTGGCACAACAAATCAGCAACTCACGCGCACTGCGACCCTCCTCCTCGCATCCTTGAATCCAGAGGACCAAGCTCAAGGTGCGACACACACGGCGCGCGCGGAAGAGCGAAAGCCCTGGTTCGTCGGCTTTTATACATCGCGACGTCCGCCCGCGCGCGCGCCGCTCTCTCGCCGCGCCGTCTGAGGCGCGCGCCGAGCGCCCCTCGCCAGTCGGGTACTGCGCCCCAACGCCCGTGCACCCGACGCCGAATCGACGTCTGGCGCCACCCCTCGCGGCCGCGGCGCGTTGATGCTCCCGCGCCGCGTCGGCGCGCGGTGACGCCGCGCGCGGGCGCTCGCCGCCGCGCCACCGGCCGCCGCCGCCGCCCGTCGAGCCTGCGCGCTCACTCCCGAAAACGCCCTCCTCCCTTCCCATCCCCCAGCCCCAAAAACCCATCCTCGCCACCCGCAGCAGCCCTCCGCAGCCCGTGCATCGCCACCAAAGCCGCGCGAGCAAAAGGTCGGCCGCCGCCTTTGCTGGCGCCCGGGGCGCCCCCCCCCGCCGCCAAAAGAAACACACACACACACACACACACAAAGAGCAACCATGGCCCAATCCGTCATGGACCAGCTGTTCGGGACGCGGTACCACACCGAGGGCGCGACGATCCAGCGGCCGCGCAAGGTGCCCATGCGCGTCGAGCCCAAGTCGTACTTTGGTGCGTGCGCGGTCCTTGGATACCGGGAGCCGCCGCCGCCCAGGCACAAATCAGGCGGGGCGCCCGGGCCCTCGGGAACCTTGCACACGCCCCGCGTCCTCACCCCCCTCCCATCCTGCCCAAACAATCCAAACAACAACCGCCATATCAAAAACACCAGCCAACGAGCGCACCTTCCTCTCGTGGTGCTCCATGGCCACGACCATGGGCGGCGTCTCGTCCGCGCTCGTCGGCCTGACCATCACGTCGGGCGGCGGCGGCGGCGCCTCGCCGGGCCGCGCCATCTCGTCGCGCACGGTCGACCTCATCACGGCCATGTACGTGCCCGTGGCCGTCGTCATGGTCCTGTACGCCCTCTTCCAGTACGAGAACCGCTCGCGCTTCATGGCGCGCAAGCAGGTCGGTTTCTTCGACGACCGCGTGGGGCCGATCGCGCTCGCGGGGATCGTGCTGGTGACGCTGGTGCTGATCACGGCCATCGCGCTGGTGGACGTGATGTCGTGAGGAAAGCAGCGGTGGCGGCGGCGGCGTGGAGAGGGAGAGAGACACGCGCGCGCGCGCGCCCGACGGCTGCAAGAGGGCCCGGGCGACCAACGCCGCCGGGGCCCCCCCCCCCCGGGGGGGGGGGGGGGGGGGGGGGGCGCGGGGGGGGGGGGGGGGGGGGGGGGGGGGGGGGGGGGGGGGCGGGGGGGGCGGGG
>Ga0315905_10005585_pt1 | contig 12814 bp, 12 predicted proteins | sample LakEriMetagenome_5_FD_203522 | JGI IMG/M metagenome (GOLD analysis project Ga0315905, IMG submission 203522) | Freshwater fungal communities from buoy surface, Lake Erie, Ohio, United States - Buoy 4 MA121 | ecosystem: Environmental > Aquatic > Freshwater > Lake | place: USA: Lake Erie, Ohio... | reverse complement strand
GGTGTGACGTTCGTCGGCGGGCATCTGGTTCCCGAGAAGTTCGGTCAATCGCGCGCGCCCACGCGCGATCCGCGAGCGAACCGTTCCGCCGGGAACCCCGAGGATCTCGGCGATCTCGTCGTATTCCAGGTCCATCACGTCTCGAAGCACGACCGCGACCCGGTAGTCCTCGGGGAGTTGCCGCAGGAGGGGCGCGAGTTGGTCGGCGTCGTCCACCTGGTCCAGCGACGCCGTGTGGGACTCGTCCACCATGTCGTGTTGGTCGTCGACAACCCGCAATCGGCGGCGTTGACGACGACGGGCCTCGTCGATGGCGGCATTCGTCGCGATGCGATACACCCACGTGGTGAAGGACGACCGGCCGTCGAATCGTGCGATGTTTCGCACGACGTTCATGAGGGCGTTCTGCGTGGCATCCTCGGCATCGGTGTCGTTCCCGAGCGTGCGTCGGCAAACGTTGTGAACGAGTGGATGCACCGCGCGCAGGATCTCCTCGAGTGCGACCCGGTCACCACGCTGTGCTCGTTCGACTCGGTCCGACGGGATCGGAATCATGGTGCCGATTGCACGCGGATTTCGGCGATGCTGCCCCGATACGGGTTGGCATCACTGCAGAATCCACTGCGACCCGCTTCGGTCACGAAGACGAGGGCGTATTGCGCCGGCGACGAAAAGGTCGCGGTGATCGTCGAGCCTTGATCCTGATTGCCGTCCCAGATCGGCGATCCCCACTCGTCCAGTCGCTCGCCGGCCACGTTCGATGCGTACACCCGGACCTGCCACGTCGGTACGTTCATGTCGACCTGTAGTTGGGCCAATGCCTGCGCGTTCATCTGCAGGACCAATCCCACGCCGGACTTGCTTCCGAACGTGGACGACTTGTAGCACACGGTCGACCACGACGTTTCGGGATCACCGTCGGTGACGTTGGTGACTTGGTCGTCGTTCTCGCTCTTGTCGTCGCTTTCCGGATCGAAAGAGCGCACGCCGGTGATCTGCACCGGACCGTTGTAGATGGTGGTGGTCACGCCGGGATCGGGTGGCGCCACGGTCGTCGTGGGCGAATCGTCGCCCGTCAGCGAGGCGATGCCCACGCCGACGGCGAGCAGTCCGACGACGGCTCCCACCAACCACGCGGGTTTCACCGGGAAGGGAGGCTTGACGGCGGGTGTCGTCGGTGGCGACTTCGGTGAGGTCGCCGGTCGGGTGGGCGTGCGATCACGGGGCGTTCCGGCCGAGGGCGTGCTGCCCGTCTTGGTGCGTATGACCTTGTTCGGCGGTGGCGTGGGGTCCTTCGAACGGGGAACGCCCGACGGCGTATTCCCGGCGGTGACTCCACCGGCGGCCCGCAGGGCGCGACTGGCTTCGGCGCCGGTGGCGAATCGTTTCTCGGGCTCGCGCGCCAACATGCGATGGATCACCTTCAGCACCGCGGGATCGAGATCGGGCTTCAGTGTGTGCAGGGGTGTGGGATCCTTCTTCAGTCGTGCCAACGCCGTCTCGGTGTCGCTGGCGCCCATGAACGGAACCTTGCCGGCCAGGCATTCGTACAGAACGAGACCCAACGAATACACGTCGGCGGCCGGTCCGAGTTCGTCACCCAGGACCTGCTCGGGTGACAGATACTTGGCGGTGCCCATCATGATGTTCTCGTTGGTGAGATCCTGATCACCACTGAGAGCCTTGGCGATGCCGAAGTCGGTGAGCATCACTCGACCGTTCTCGGTGAGCAGGATGTTGCCGGGCTTCACGTCGCGATGGATGATGCCCGAGCGATGGGCGGCGTCGAGCGCCGCACACACCGCCACGCCGATGTGAACGGTCAGCTTCAGGCTGAGCGTTCCCTTCTTGTCGAGGGTCTCGCGCAACGACTTACCGTCGACGAACTCCATGATCACTGCTTGGCGTCCGTTGTCCTCGACCGCGTCGTGAACGGTCACCACGTGGGGGTCGTTCAGACCGGCGGCCACCAGGGCCTCGCGTCGGAACCGTTCCGCCACCGTTCCCTCGGTGGCCAGATGGGGCTTGAGGAGTTTCACCGCGACCGTTCGGTTGAGCGACAGGTCCGTGGCCTTCCAGACGTCGGCCATTCCACCGTGCGCACGATGCTCGTCGAGTCGATAGCGACCGGCGATGACGGTGTTCGCTCGAGGCGCAGGGTTGTTCGACGAATCCGACATGGCTACGCCATGACGCTAGTTGTCACCGTGTCACGACTCGGGGAATGTCACTCGGCGAACCGAGTGATCAGTTCTCGAAGAAAGCCACACCGATCGTTCCGCGTCCGGCGTGCGCGCCGACGACCGCACCGATCTCACCGACGAGGATCTCACCCGGATAGACCTCGCGCAGTTGAGCGAGAAACGCATCGACATCGTCGCAATCGGCGTGCAGCACGCTCAGTTGGCTGATTCCTCCGCCGGCAACGGCATCGCGCACCTTGTCCACCACGAAGGCCACGGCCTTGGCACGGGTGCGCTGCTTGCCACCCTCCTGAACCACACCGTCACGAACCTCGATGATCGGCTTGATCGACAGAACCGACGCCAACATGGCCTTGGCTCCACCGATTCGACCGCCCTTCTTCAGATTCTCCAGGGTGTCGAGGGCTCCCCACACCTTGCAACGCGCGGACAGATCGCGGGCCATGGCCTCCACGTCGTCGAGCGAGGCACCGTCGCGGGCCGCTCGGGCGCACGCCACGACGATGGAACCGAGACCCATGCTCACCGTGCGACTGTCGACCACGCGCACCGGGATGTCACCTTGCAGGCGATCGGCGGCGACCTCGGCACTCTGCATGGTGCCCGACAAGGCCGCGGACAGGTCGATGATGACCACGCCGGTGGCCCCCTGGGCTGCCAAGGCTCGAATCGACTGCTCGAATCGACCCGGTGACGGCGCCGCCGTGGAGGGTAGGTCGGTTTCAGTGGCGCAACGGGCCCAGAACTGGGCGGTGGTCAACTGTTCGCGATCGATCAACTCGTCCTCGCCGAAGCGAATGAAGAGCGGGACGACCTCGATGCCGAGTTCTCGAACGACGTCCTCGGGGAGATCGCAGGCGCTGTCGGTGATGATGCGAACGGATGATGTCACGGACGCAGATTAGTGGTTGAGGCTGGGGTGCCGAGTGGCGGTGCGGTCCACTTCGGCCGATCGTCGCCGACGTTCGCGACGTAGGTGGTGGATCCACCACGAGATCAGAAGCAGCAGGGCGATTCCGGTGACCAATTGACCCAACCCGGCCAAGGCGTTGACGCGAGCGGTGAAGGTGACCGGAAACCCCAGGGGTTCGGCTCCGTCGGGCGTGAAGAGTTGCAGGACCACGGGGAATCGACCGTTGGACCGGGCCTGAACCGGTACTTCGATCGATGTCGTTGTTCCGGCCGGAAGCACGACGGCGTCGTTCTGTGAACCGAAGCGCAGTTTGGAACTGGAAAGCCGGATGTTCACCCGTAGATCGGTGTCGTTGTCGTTGCGCAACGTGACGCGAATCGAACTGTCCCGACCACCGAGGGTGAAGGTGGTGGACGTGGGAAGCGTGATCGACTCGGCGAGGGCGGTCGTTTCGTCGTCGACGGCGCTCACGTACTGCTCGCGACGCACTTCGGTCAACGACGCATCCGGCAGGACCTCCAGAATGCGGCGCCACATCTCCACGCGCACGTCACCGTCGGGGAGCATCTGCGCGTAGGAGTCGATGCGGGACCTCAGGCGGGAGTCGATGTCGGCGAGCGGACGGGAATCGGATTCGGTGGCCCGGGTGGCGGGCAACTCCAACACCACCGGACCGTCGTCGGTCATGTTCGGGTCGGTCGAACGCACCGCCTCGTCCAAGGTCACCAGCACGATGTCGGGCTCGGTGGACATCGAGGACACCAGAGCGGTCAGGAACTCCGCCGACGGTGGCGCCCCGTCGTACGTGGTCACCACCACGGTGCGGCCACTCGTACCGTCGTCCTCGTCGAGCAACTCCTCGCGCAACACGCGCAACTCGGCGAACAGGTGTTGAGCCGCGAGATACGCGTCCGCCGCGACACGGGATCCGTCGGTCATCGTTTGCGACAACATCGGATCGGCCAATGCCGCGTCGATGGATCCACCGGCGAATCCCAGTCGGATCAGTCGCGTGGGGTCGGCCAGAAACGAGGCTCCACCGGCGGTTTCGGCTTGGGCACGTGGGGTGAGCACCACCGAGCGGAACCCGATGTCGCGCAACAACGTGACCGAGCCCGCCGACAGCCCGTCCGTGGCCAGAAACGTGTCGCGACTGCTGGTCACCGAGGGAATCGCGTTTCGCAGAACGTCCTCCCCGCGACGCAATTGTTCGAGGAAGATCGCGGGCGCGTCTTCGGCCACCAAGTCGTCGGGATCGGCGTCGGCGAAGGGAACCGAGAGGAACTGCACCGATTGCAGGGCATCGATCCGGGTCAGAAGTTCGGATGACTCGTCACCGAGTCGTTCGATCGCGTTGATCCATTCCGGTCGGGCCACCAGCGTGAGGGGAGCCATGTCGAGATCCTCGATGGCGGTGATCATCTGTTCCGTTCGTTCCAATGCGGGGGCATCGACGACCGTGGAACCATCGGGCTGCAGAGCGACCGGACCCGTCAATCCGCTCACCAACGCCACGTGAAGTGTTCCACGAGGCGCTGGTGCCGAGGTCTGCTCGGGTAGGCGTTCGACGAAGGTGACGATCTGATCCACGACCTGCTTGTCCACCACGATGCCGACCGAGACGGGATGCACCCCCACGGCCGACATCTGCAGGTTCTCCCGGGTGCGTACGCCGATTTCGATGGGCACCCGGATGTCGAGATAGCCCGCGCCATCCCGCGCGATGTCGGCCGCCGACAACAACACGGTGTCCACCACGCTCGGAAGGTCACCCTCCATCGCCTCGCGAACCGCGACTCGTGAACGCACCGGGCGATAGGAAGTGACGGCGATGGAGGCCGTTCCGTCCATGGGAAGGTCCCGAGCCGACACGGTGAATCGAACGAGCGAACCCTCGACCCCGGCCACGTACTGGTCCTGACCGACGAGCACGCCCAACGAGGGCGCGAGGGTCGGAAGAGCCGACGTCGACGAACCCGTCGCACCGACGATGGCCCCGGACAGCGCGACGGCCGCGAGAACGAGGCGCTTCATCGTTCCCCCGCGGCGCGGGACGAGACGGACAGTTCGAGCACGGACAGATTCTCGTCCATGTCGACGAACCCCAGACGTCGGTACAGGTCGAGGGCCCGCTCGTTGTCGAGGCGGGTGTTGATGAGTACGTCGCGCACCCCGTGACGTTGCAACCAACGCAAGCCGTCGATCAGCAACGATGTCGCGACACCTTGGCCCTCGTGGCCGGGTTCGACGGCGAGTCGCTGAATGAAGCCGGCCGATCCGTTACGACCGGTGATCATGTATCCGGCCGGCTCGTCGGCGGTGGTGAGGGCCAGACGGATGCGATGCGTCGGGGTGGCCGTGCAGGCTTCCCGGATGCCGGCGGCGTCCAGTTCCCAACCTTCCTCGAAGGCCTTCCGGTCGATGCGGGCCGCCGTTTCGAAGGCCCGATACGAACGCAGTGGTCGGGTGCGATGGTGGGGTTCGCCGATGATCACGTCGCTCACGTCGAGGCGTAGCAACGCCAACTGTTGGATCTCCACGTATCCATGGTCGAGGAACACGCGGGCCGCGTCGGGGGACAACGCACCGGTTCGAATGGTGGCGTAACCATCGCGGGTGATCAGGTTCGTCCAGTCGAGCAACGTCGTGGATCGTGGCGCCACGGTGTGGTCGGTGAGCACCAAGTGCGCCACATTCACCTCGCTCGGCCACGGGCGCAGGCGAGCGCGCACGGTTCCGTCGTCCAACACCCTCGCCGTCACCCTCCTGACGGTAGCGGCGACGGTTATCGTGCGGCTTGATGTCGCTGTTGTTCGTGACCCACGAGGCGTATCTCGACCATCTGAACGGTCCGACGCACCAGGAACGACCCGCCCGGTTGGGTGCGGTGATCGACGGTGTTCGCGAGGCAGGCATCGCCGACGCCCTCGTGGCCGTCGAACCCCGACCCGCCACGCGCGACGAGGTGTTGCGCGTGCATTCCACCGATCATCTCGAGCGCATCGAAGCAGTGGTGCGCTCGGGCGGAGGTCGTCTCGACGTCGACACCTCGGCGTCGGTGGGTTCGTTGACCGCCGCCTTGTTGGCCGCTGGCGCCGGACTGGCCGCCATCGAGGCCCTCGACGCGGGACGGGGGGACGCGGCGTTCTGTGCGGTGCGACCCCCCGGCCACCACGCCACGCGCACCGAGACCATGGGTTTTTGCCTGATCTCGAATGTCGCCGTGGCCGCCGCGCACCTGGCCGATCGCGGCGAGCGGGTGTTGGTGGTGGACTTCGACGCACATCATGGCAACGGCACTCAGGACATCTTCCTCGACGACCCGCGCGTGATGTTCGTGTCGCTGCATCAATGGCCCCTGTACCCGGGAACCGGATGGTTCGACGAGATCGGTCTCGACGCCGGTCCCGGTCGCGATGGTCGCGGCTTCACGATGAACGTGCCGTTGCCCCCGGGCACGACCGGCGACGCGTATCGACGCGCTTTCGATGAGTTGGTCATTCCACGGGGGAGGGCCTTCGCTCCGACATGGTTGATCGTGTCGGCGGGTTTCGACGCGCATCGTGACGACCCCATCACCCAGATGGGATTGTCGTCGGGTGATTATCCGGCGATGATCGCCGCGTTGACGGAGTTGGTCCCGGTGGGTCGGCGACTCGTGATGCTCGAGGGCGGATACGACCTGGACGCGTTGCGCATGAGCACGGCGGCCACACTGTCGACGCTCATGGGATCCGCCCATCGACCGGAGGCCGAGACGTCCGGCGGAACCGACGAGGCGATGGGGCGCATCGACGAGATCCGCGACTTTTGGAATGCCGCGGGTTCTAACCTGAACCCGTGATCCCCGATCGTTTCGCTCCGGTCCTCGAGGAGTTGTCCGAGATCGGCGGGATGTTTCGCACCGCGGGGCATCGGTTGTACCTGGTGGGGGGCACCGTTCGCGATTTGCTCGGTGGCGGAGCCGACACAAATCTGGATTTCGACGCCACCACCGACGCCCGCCCCGACCAGATCAAAAGATTGTTGTCGGGGTGGGCCGACGCGCTGTGGACGCAAGGCGAGCGCTTCGGAACCATTGGTGCCCGCAAGGGTGATCGGGTGTACGAGATCACGACGCACCGCGCCGAGGCGTACCACGCCGACACGCGCAAACCGGATGTGGAATTCTCCGACGACATCGAAGCGGACCTGTCGCGTCGGGACTTCACCATCAACGCCATGGCCCTCGAGGTGACGAGCGACTCACCGACGTTGGTGGACCCTTTCGGCGGAGCGGCCGACCTGCTCACCCGCACTCTACGCACGCCACTCGATCCCGAGATCAGCTTCAGCGACGATCCGTTGCGCATGATGCGGGCGGCCCGCTTCATCGCTCGCTTGGGCATGGAGCCGGTCCCCGAACTGGTGGACGCGGTCAAGATCATGAAGGACCGCCTGGGGATCGTGTCGTCCGAACGAATTCGCGACGAACTCGACAAGTTGATCGTGGTGGATTCACCGACGGCGGGCCTGTGGTTCCTGGTGGAAACGGGTTTGGCCGACCACTTCCTGCCGGAGTTACCCGCGATGCGGCTGGAGAACGATCCGATCCACCGACACAAGGACGTGCTCACGCACACGCTCGCCGTCATCGAGAACGTGCGCCCCGACGCGCATCCGGAGTTCGACTTCCGCATCACCCGTCTGGCCGCGCTGTTCCATGACGTCGGCAAACCGGCCACTCGCGGATTCGTCGAGGGCAAGGGCACCACGTTCCACATGCACGACATCAAGGGCGCCAAGATGACCCGCAAACGTCTGACCGCCCTCAAGTACTCCAACGAGGACAACGAGGCCATCACCGAGTTGGTGCGTCTACATCTGCGCTTCCACACCTACGAGATGGGTTGGACCGACGCGGCGGTGCGCCGCTACGTGAACGACGCGGGGGTGTTGCTACCCGAACTGAACGTGCTCACTCGGTGCGACTGCACCACCCGCAACGAACGCAAGGCGGCCCGCTTGGCGCGGCGGATGGACGAACTCGAGGAGCGCATCGCCGACTTGGCCGCCCGCGAGGAACTCAAGGCCATCCGACCGGAGATGGACGGCACCGCGGTCATGGAGCACCTGGGTATCCCGGCCGGACCGGCGGTGGGGCGAGCGATGAAGTTCCTTCTCGAGATCCGCTTGGACGAGGGCCTCATCGGCGACGACGAGATTCGCCGTCGACTGGACGCGTGGTGGGCGACCACCCGCGCCGATCTCGGCCACTGAACGGCGACGGGTAGTCTCTCGTTCCAATGGCCAAGGCGCGCGACACGTTCGACAGCGGTTCGTTCCGCGGTGTCGCCTCGTTCCGATCGGGTCTGGTCGATCATCGAATGGCGCGACGCCATCTGATCAACGAGTACCACCGTGGTCGACTCGGACGCGAGGAGGTGTGCGACGCGCATCCCGAACTGATGCGCGCGGCCCGCGGAGTCGGCAAGCAAACCGAAACGCGCTGTCCCATTTGCGTCGAGTCGAACCTCGTTCTCGTCACCTACGTGTTCGGACCGCGCTTGGCCGCGCACGGCAAAGTGGTGGCCGACAACAACGAACTCGCTCAGTTCCATCGGCGTCCCGAGGAGTACACGGCGTACGTGGTCGAGGCCTGCTGCGCGTGTCGTTGGCACCATCTCGTTCGGGTGTTGCCCATTGGTGGTCAACGAGCGAATCGTCGGGTCGGATAGCGAATGTGGGAAAGACGATGATGAAACTCGGTGGGAACAAGCGCGGCTCCATTCGCCGCAACAACTGGTTGCCCCACGAGGCCAGTCGTCGCCTGCAGCGCGATGCCATGACCGGTTTGGTGATGGTGTTGCTCGGATGTGTCGCGTTGCTGATCCTCGGGACCATGTCCGATTCGTTCACCGTGAAGTTCATCGACGGTCTGCCGCAGATGACCGACGGCACGCCGTGTCAGTTGTTGCAGGTGACTCCGTACGACGATCCCACCATGCCCATGCGGGCGATGGTCGATTGCGGGGACTTCGGTGGTCTGGGTGTGTCGGGAGTTCTACAACACCTGTTTCTCGCCCTCTCGGCGGTGGGCGTGATGTTGCTGTTGAGTGCGGTGTTCTCCCTGGTTCTCGCGTCGCGCATGCCCCGTGAGACATTGGCCGTGCCCATCTGCGTGGCCGCGGCCATCATCGGCATCGTGTCGGTCTGGTGGGGACTGCAGGGCGGCGGCCCGGCCTTGGTGTTCCAGGGTCCGCGCGACATCCCGGTGGCCGGGGTCCTGCGTGTCGGTGGTTCGGTCTCCACTCGCGAGGGTGCGGTGTCCTGGGGTGCAGGCCTGTTGGCGGCATCTTTCGTGCGCCTGACTCGCCCCTGACCCCGAACCCCGTCACACCCCCGTGTCATGTTGGGGCCCGTGAGGTTCTTTGCCGGTCCCCGATACACTCGCGGTGTCCATATCTCTGCCCCATCCGGGGCCTCGGACCCCACCGGGTCCGCGTCCGAAGGGAGTCACACGCCACATGCGTGCCTATGAATTGATGATCATCCTCGACGGTTCGCTCGAAGAGCCCGTCGCCCAGCAGTGGATCGCCACCATCACCAAGGGTGTCGCGGCCGCCGGTGGATCCATCCACGGCAAGGCCGATTGGTGGGGCAAGCGCCGTTTGGCCTACCCGATCAACAAGAAGGAAGACGGCTACTACATCGTCTTCAATCTCACCGCCCCCGGCGGTGCACTCGACGAACTCGAGCGGTCCATGCGCATCGCCGATGACGTCCTTCGCCACAAGTTGCTCCGACTCCCCGACGCCGAAGCGGCCCGTCGCGGTCTCGTGGCGGCCTGAGCCTCGTCTTTCGACCACATCAACCACCAGAAACAGCAACCACCAGAGAAGACCCAGGAGCAGACATGGCATCGAACACCATCACCGTCGTCGGGAATGTCACCCGTGATCCCGAGCTTCGCTACACCCAGTCGGGTAAGGCGACCGTCAACGTGGGCATCGCGGTCAACCGCCGCTACCAGGTCAACGGCGAGTGGCAGGAGCAGACCTCCTACATGAACGTCGTGGCGTGGGATCAGCTGGCCGAGAACATCGCCGCGTCGCTGACAAAGGGCACCCGCATCCTGGCCACGGGTCGTCTCGACATCCGCGAGTACACCGACCGTGAAGGCGCCAAGCGCACCGCGGTCGACATCATCGCCGACGAAATCGGACCGACCCTCCGCTGGGCCACGGCCACGATCGAGCGCACGCCGGGCCGCGGAAGCGGCGATGGCGGTTCAGCCCCCCGACCCAGCAACCGCGGTGGCTCGTCCGCCCCGGCCGACGACGGGTACTTCGGCGACGAAGAGCCCTTCTGACCAATCCCGTTCACATCATCCCGAATCTCTAGAACACAAGGAACACCGCAATGAGCAAAGACTCCAAGAAGCCCGTCCGGGGCCGCGCCCCCAAGGACAACGGCCGCAAGTTCAAGAAGAAGGCCAATGTTCTCTCGGCCGAGAAGATCGACTACATCGACTACAAGGACATCAACCTGTTGCAGCGCTTCATGTCCGACCGCAGCAAGATCCGCGGTCAGCGCCTGAACGGCAACACGGTTCAGCAGCAGCGTGAACTGGCCACCGCCATCAAGAACGCCCGCGAAATGGCGTTGTTGCCCTACACCAAGCGCGTGGCGTCGGTGGGTCGTGGCGGCCCGCGTGGCTCGCGTGGTCCCCGCACCGAGGAAATGGTCGATCAGGTGACCGACGTCGAGATCAACGACATCGATGACGTCGACACCGGCGCCGATGTGGAGACCACGGTCGCTACCGAGGGCGAGGAGGCCTGATCATGAAGGTGATTCTTCGTTCCGATATCAACGGCCTGGGCAAGCGCGGCGACATCGTCGAGGTTGCCGACGGTCACGGTCGCAACTACCTGCTGCCCCGCGGATTGGCCATCACCGCGTCCGAGGGTGCGGTGTCGCAGGCCGCATCCATGCGTCGTCGTCGCGACTTGCGTGATGCCGCCGACCGTGATGCCGCTCAGACCATCGCGTCCACCTTGGTCGCCAAGGTCATCGAGATCAAGGTGAAGTCCGGAGCCGAGGGCCGTTTGTACGGTTCGGTGACGGCCGCCGACGTGGCGGGCGCCGTGCTCGACCAGACCGGCATCGATCTCGACCGCAAGAAGTTGAGCGTTCCGGACCACATCAAGTCCGTGGGCGAGTACAGCGTGACGGCCCGCCTGCACCACGACGTGCAGTTCGGCATCAACATCAACGTCATCTCCAAGTGATGACACCGGGCCGTCGGTCCGGGCTTGTCCACAGTAAATCCACAGGGTTATCCCTCTAGTGGTGCACAACCCGCGTCAGGCAGGATGTTGAGCCATGGCCACACGCGTACCCCCGCACAACATCAACGCTGAGGAATCCCTCCTCGGCGCCATGTTGTTGTCTCGCGACGCGGTGAACACCGCCTCCGAGTCGGGCATCAGCGTCGAGCACTTCTACAAGCCGGCACACCAACACGTCTTCGACGCGATGCGTTCGTTGCTGACCGTGGGTGAACCGGTCGACCCGGTGACCGTGGCCGACGAATTGCGACGTGTGGGTCTCCTCGACGAGATCGGCGGGCTCGACTTCCTGCTGAAGTTGCAGAATTCCACGCCCGTCATCGGCAACGTGGGTCGGTACGCCAAGATCGTTCTCGACACCGCGTCGTTGCGACGTCTCATCGGCGTGGCCAGCGAGATCGCCGAGATCGCCTACACCGAACCCGATGACGTGGCCAAGGCTCTCGACGACGCCGAGTCGCGTGTGTTCGCCGTGGCCGAGCAGCGTGTGGTCGACTCCACCCGCCCGTTGCGCGAGTTGTTGGAAGCCGCCTCCGACGAGCTGGAGAAGCGTTTCGACAGCAAGGTGCAACTCACCGGAGTGCCCACGGGCTTCGCCGACCTCGACGCCAAGATTCTCGGCTTGCAGAAGTCGTCGTTGGTCATCGTCGGCGCCCGCCCGGCCATGGGCAAAACCGCTTTCGCGTTGAACATCGCCACCAACGTCGCTCAGAAGTCCGGTATGCCGGTTTTGATCTTCTCGTTGGAAATGAGCCACAGCGAACTCACCATGCGAATCCTGGCCAGCGAGGCCCGCGTGGATTCCAACAAGTTGCGCACCGGCAATCTCACCGTCGCCGAGTGGTCTCACATCAACAACGCCATCGGTCGTCTCGATCAACACTTGGTCTTCCTCGACGACAACCCCCGCGTCACGGTGATGGAGATTCGAGCCAAGGCCCGACGCTTGAAGGCGAAGTACGGCGGCCTGGGTCTGATCGTGATCGACTACCTGCAGTTGATGACCGGCAGCAACACCGAGAGTCGTCAGTTGGAAGTGAGCGAGATCAGTCGAAACCTGAAGATCCTGGCGCGCGAACTGGAAGTGCCGGTGATGGCTCTCAGCCAGCTCAGCCGACAACTCGAGACCCGCCAAGATAAGCGCCCGCAATTGAGCGACCTGCGCGAAAGTGGATCACTCGAACAGGACGCCGACATCGTCATGTTCCTGCATCGACCCGAGATGTATCGCAACGAGAAGGGCGACGCAGCCGACAACTCCGAGAAAGGCCTGGCCGAGGTGATCATCCAGAAGCACCGTGCCGGACCCACCGGAACGGTGAAGTTGGTGTTCATGGGCGACATCACCCGGTTCGAGAACGCCA
>Ga0315905_10005584_pt1 | contig 12815 bp, 9 predicted proteins | sample LakEriMetagenome_5_FD_203522 | JGI IMG/M metagenome (GOLD analysis project Ga0315905, IMG submission 203522) | Freshwater fungal communities from buoy surface, Lake Erie, Ohio, United States - Buoy 4 MA121 | ecosystem: Environmental > Aquatic > Freshwater > Lake | place: USA: Lake Erie, Ohio... | reverse complement strand
CCTGATGCCGGCGTCCGCGCGCGTCGACGCCGCGAAGCTTGGAAATCGCAGCGATTCCAGCGTCGGCGCCGAGATTGTGAAAGTCGGCACGATCTCCGCGGCGCTCGAACTCCTGAGCCCCGCGCAGCGCGCGATCTCCAGCACCGCGCGGACCACCGCGCCGGGCGATCGGAAGCGTGGCGGTGCGACGACCGCGGGCTGAATGCGATGGCCGCGGCCTGAATGCGACTTGAACACTTCGACCGGCGCGCGAGCCTGCGCGCCGGCGATGGGCCCGAGCGTCGGCTTCAAGCGGGGGCTCAGGCGCGAGATCGCGCTTCGAAGCCTCGCATCTGGGCTGCGATCACACGGCTCTCGGACATTCGGCGCGTGCTGCGGACTCCGACTCGGACCTTCGGCCGGTCGCTTCCGCGATCGATTTGCGTGCTGCGGACGCGATGTGCGCGCGACGAAGCCGTTGGCGCGCAAGTCACTTTGAGAAAGAGACTTGTGGTTGAGATGCGAGCGAGCTTCTCGGGGTGATTTGACCGCCCTCGAGCCCGACTAGACGAACTCCGAGGGGTTGTGTACCTTTCCCGCTCATCATTTCGGCCAGAGTCGGCCGATGATGAAAGACCGTCCGGCTGCGTCCTTTGGTGGGCGCGGCACTGAGCGGACGGGTGGATGACCGCAGACCGGCATGTGTCCGGTCGAAAACAATTACGGAGAGTTTCATACATGAGTCTCACCAAGACCGTCGGCTTCTTCGCCGGTACGACCCTCGCCATCGGTGGCGTGGCCTTCGGCGCCGACCAGACCAACGACTTCGCCGCTGAGATCGCCGGCCTCAAGGCCCAGATCGCGGAGATGAAGAACGCGCAGGGCGACGCGTGGCTCACCGAGCAGCGCGCCTCTGAGATCCGTGGCATCGTCACCGACGTCCTCGCGGACGCCGAGACCCGCTCGAGCCTCCAGGGCAGCGGCGCTGGCGCTGGCTACGACAACGGCTTCTTCCTCTCGTCGGCCGACGGCAACTACTCGATGAAGATCAACGTCCTCCAGCAGATTCGCTTCGCGTACGCGGACGAGGACGCGGGCGAGGCGTGGGGCTTCGAGAACAAGCGCACCCGCCTGACCTTCTCGGGCAACATGGTTGACTCGTCGTGGTCGTACAAGGTCGGCTACTACCTCGGCTACTCGAACAGCGCTGAAGATTTCGGCGCCGGCGAGCTCGCCGACGCGAACGTCTCGAAGGACTTCGGCAACGGCTTCGCCATGACCGTCGGCCAGTTCAAGCTCCCGTTCGGCGCCGAGTACGGCCTCGACTCGGGCAACACCCAGTTCATGGAATACTCGGTCATCAGCACCGCGTTCGGTCCGGGCTTCGGCCAGGGCCTCATGTTCAGCTACTCGGCTGACATGTTCCGCGTGATGGCTGCCTACGTGAACGGCGAGAACGAGGTCAACCAGGCCTGGGGCCCCGGCGCTCCGAAGTCGGACTTCACCGGCGCTGCGCGCGCTGAGTTCAAGTTCGCGGGCAACTGGGCGCAGTTCAACGACGGCATGTCGTTCCGTGGCGAGGAGTTCGGCGCCATGCTCGGTGCTGGCGTCCTCTACTCGAGCAACGAGTCGGACGGCCTCGGCGGTTCGGCTGACGTCTTCAAGCTCACCGTCGACGCCACCGTCGACTTCGGTGGTGGCAACCTCGCCGCGGCCCTCTACTGGGTCGATGTCGATGGCGCCAACAGCAACCCGTGGGGCTTCACGGTCGGCGGCGGCTTCTTCGTCAGCGACGAGATCGAACTCGTCGCTCGCTGGGAGTCGTTCGACGACGACGCGGGCACCGACATCAACACCCTGACCGTCGGCGGCAACTGGTACCTCGCGAAGAACACCGCGAAGTTCCAGGCTGACTTCGGCTACGCGTTCGACGCGCTCACCCTCCCGGGTGGCCTGATCGCGAACAACAACTGGGTGCCGAGCACCGACGACGGCGAGTGGGTCATCCGTGGCCAGCTCTCGTTCAGCTTCTGATCAGGTTCGCCTGACAGAGCGTGCATCCACCCTTCCTCAGGCGCTTCGGCGTCTGTAGAACAAGGCTCAGCCGGCCGTCCCCTCGGGGACGGCCGGTTTTCCTTTGGGCTCAGCCGGCCGTCCCTTCGGGGACGGCCGGTTTTCCTTGGGCTGGGTCGGCCGCTCGCTCGGGTCGGCCGTTCTCGTTGATCCCGGTGCCCGGTCGGCTCGCGCGGGCGAAATTGTGTGGGTCGCTCACGAAGCCTGCCGATAACCGCCCGCCGACATGGATTGTCGGCGCGAGTGGCTTCCACATCAGGAGAAGGCAGGATGCCGACCAACGAGCACAGGAAGTGCGCCTCGATCGCGCGCTCAATCCGGACACCGCGACCACTGCTGACGCCGCTGATGCTTGCGGCGCTCGGGATCGCAGGCATCGCCCGCGCGGACGAGCCTTCGGCGCCGCCGGTTGGCGAACTCATCAAGCGCATCGAGGCGCTCGAGGCCTCGAACAAGGCACTCTCGGGCGAGGTCGAGACGCTGCGTGCGTCGAACGGCGCCTCGTGGCTCTCGGAAGAGCGCGCCGCCGAGATCCGCGCGCTTGTTTCCGATGTCCTCGCGGACAGCGCCTCGCGCGACTCGCTGCAGTCCGCCGGCATGACCGCCGGCTGGAACGATGGATTCTTCCTCGCGAGCCCCGATGGCCGCTTCCTCATGCAGGCCTCGGGACTCGTGCAGACCCGCTTCATCTACGGCTATGTGCCGGATGGCGACGCGGGCACCGGGTCGGGCGCTCCGGCGTCGGTGAGCGACACGCGCGAGTCGCTGTCGGGCTTCGACCTCCCGGGCACGCTGCTCGACCTCAAGGGCCATGTGTTCGGCGAGGAGTTCGGCTACAAGCTGCGCGGCGAGTTCACGAATGTCGCCGACACCGCGCTTGGCCAGAATCCCGTCGAGAACCTCGGTCCGCAGGGTTCGTCCTTCCGCCTGCTCGACGCGTATGTGCGCTTCCAGCTTGCAGACGACTTCTCGGTGCGCGTCGGCCAGTTCAAGCTGCCCTTCGCGCGCGAGTTCCTCGTCGACCGCGCGCACCAGCTTGCGGTCTCGCGCTCGACGATCGTCGAGCACCTCGGCATCGGCCGCTCGCAGGGCATCGAGGCCGCGTGGGCGTGGGATGATTTCCGCGTCATGGCGACCTTCTCGAACGGCGGCCAGGACAATGTCTACGGACCCCTGAAGGTCGCTGGCACCGAGCCGGTCGGCTCGCCGTGGTTCGGCGACGCCTCGGACTACGCGGTCACCGCGCGCGGCGAGTGGAAGTTCGCCGGCGAATGGCGGCAGTTCGAGTCGATGACGAGCCCGCCGGGCGACAACTTCGGCCTGATGTGGGGCCTCGCGGGCCACTACCAGGAGGGCGATCCGGATCTCGGTGGCACGACGCCGACGAATCCGCCCAACGAGTGGGTCGTCGTCACCACCGATGTCAGCGCGATGTTCGGCGGCGCGACGCTCTTCGCAAGCCTCACCTACTCGTACGCGGACTCGGGGCAGGCCTACATCGTCGGCCCCTTCGCCTTCAGCCCGACGAACATCGGCGTGAGCAGCTCGTGGGGCGCCGTCGTCCAGGGCTCGATCTACCTCGTGCCGAAGTGGGAACTCTTCGCGCGCTACGAGTGGGGCGACGCCGACATCACGAACATCGGCGACATCCCGGCGGCCGCGGGCCTGAGCAACGGCAACGCGCTGAACCTCGCGACGATCGGCGTCAACTGGTACATCGACGGCGAGGACCTCAAGTGGTCCGCCGACATGGGCTTCGCGCTCGACAGCGTCGACGGCGTCTGGAACAACACCAACAACGGCTGGCGCCCGGCCGCCGAGACGGGCGAGTTCGTGTTCCGGACCCAGCTGCAGCTGGCGTTCTGACGACGGTCGCAGTTCCTTCGAAACCTGCCGCGCCCGCCCCGGACCGATCGGGGCGGGCGCGGTGTTTTCCGCGGAAATCCGCCGCCGCCGCGGTCGGGACCGCACGGCAGTCGCGCAAGGCATTTCCTACACTCCGCGCTTCGCCGAAATCCCGCCATGACCACCGCAACCGCCGCGACCGACGCCCCGATGACCACCGCGACGAACCCCTCCGCCGGAACGCTTCCGATCCACCGAATCGAGGTCCGGCCGCGCCGCGGGCACCACGATCCGCGCGGCCAGGCGGTGGCGAAGTCGATCGAGTCGCTCGGCCTGTCGCGCGCGCCGCGCAAGGTCGAGCACACCGCGGTCTACCTGATCCAGGGCGAGCTGACCGCGGGCGAGCTCGACCGGGTCGCGAACGAGCTCCTCGCCGACTGCGTGACGCAGTCCTCCGAGATCCACAGCTCGACGCGCGCGTCGCGCCCGTCGGTTGCACCGGGGATCGCGGTCGTCGAGGTCCATCCGCTGCCGGGCGTCACCGATCCGGCCGCCGAGAGCGTGCAGGCCGCGATCCTCGCGCTCACCGGCCGCTCGGTCGAGGTCCGCACAGGCGACCGCTACGACCTGCACGGCGTCGACAAGGTCGTCGCGAAGACCGTGGGCGAGCGGCTGCTCGCGAACCCCGTCATCCACGCGATCCACACCGATCCGTACTTCCCGTCGAGCTTTCCGAAGGGTGCGCCGTACACGCTCGCGATCCGCGATGTGCCGCTGACGAAGCTCTCCGACGCCGAGCTCGAGAAGCTCTCGCGTGAAGGCCACCTCTTCCTTTCGCTCGACGAGATGCGCGCGCTGCAGGCCGAATACCGCCGCATCGGCCGCGAGCCGCGCGAGATCGAGCTCGAGACGCTGGCGCAGACCTGGTCCGAGCACTGCGTCCACAAGACGCTCAAGTCGACCGTGCGCTACCGCGAGCTCGCGAACGACCCCGCGTTCGAGGGCCAGTGGTCGCTTGCCGCCGACGCCGCGACGCGCCCGAACCACGAGGTCTCGGCCGACGGCACCGTGACCGTGCGCAACCTGCTGAAGTCGACCGTCGCCGCGAGCACCTTCGAGCTCATCGCGGGCTCGGGCGGAGAGAAGGGCATCGACTGGTGCCTCTCGGTGTTCGTCGACAACTCGGGCGTCGTCGCCTTCGACGACACCGACGCCGTGTGCTTCAAGTGCGAGACGCACAACCGACCGAGCGCGATCGAGCCCTACGGCGGCGCCGCGACCGGCATCGGCGGCTGCATCCGCGACATCATCGGCACCGGCCTCGGCGCGAAGCCGATTGCGGCGACCGATGTCTTCTGCGTCGCGTACCCCGATGTCGCCGAGGTCCCGCAGGGCTGCCTCGATCCGAAGCGCATCCTGACGCAGGTCGTCGCGGGCGTGCGCGACTACGGCAACCGCATGGGCATCCCGACGCTCAACGGCGCGGTCTCGTTCGACGACAACTATGTGGGCAATCCGCTCGTCTACTGCGGCTGCATCGGCCTCATGCCGCGCAGCTGCGTGAAGGGCGCGACGAAGGCGGGCGATGCGATCGTCGCCGTCGGCGGCCGCACGGGACGCGACGGCATCCACGGCGCGACCTTCTCGAGCGCCGAGCTGACCGACAAGCACGCCGACGAGTTCAGCCACGCGGTGCAGATCGGAAACGCGATCACCGAGAAGAAGGTGCTCGACGCGATCCTCGCGATGCGCGACCGCGCGGCGGGGCCGCTCTACAGCGGCCTGACCGACTGCGGCGCGGGCGGCTTCTCGAGCGCCGTCGGCGAGATGGCGGGCGAGCTCGGCGCGACCGTGCACCTCGACCGCGCGCCGACGAAGTACGACGGCCTCTCGCCGACCGAGGTCTGGATCAGCGAGGCGCAGGAGCGCCTGGTGCTCGCGGTGCCGCGCGCGAACCTCGCGGAGCTCGCGGCGATCTGCGCGGACCACGGCGTCGAGTGGTGCGAGCTCGGCGAGTTCGGCCTCGAGTCGCCCGGCGGCGGCCACGACATCGCGCTCTTCTGGCACGGCACCGAGGTCGGACGGCTCTCGTGCGAGTTCCTGCACGGCGCGATCCCGATGCCGGTGCGCGAGGCGGTGTGGGACGCGTCGTGGGCCGCGCAGCAGCGCGCACCGAAGCGCGCGCCGCGCTTCCCGCGCGACCTTGCGCACAGCGGCGCAGACGCGATCAAGGCGCTCGAGGCGTTCAAGGTGCTCGAGGCGCTGCTTGCGCATCCGAACATTGCGAGCAAGGCCTCGATCATCCGCCAGTACGACCACGAGGTGCAGGGCTCGAGCGTGCTCAAGCCGCTTGTCGGCGTGCCCGTCGGCTCGTCGCTCGGCGGCCCGGGCGACGCGGCGGTGATCCGTCCGAAGAAGGGCTCCGACCGCGCGCTTGCGATCGCGAACGGCCTCGCGACCGGGCTCGGCGCCGATCCGTACGCGATGGCGATCGCGGCGATCGACGAGTGCGTGCGCAACCTCGTGTGCGTCGGCGCCGATCCGACGCGCATCGCGATCCTCGACAACTTCTGCTGGCCGAGCTGCAAGGATCCGCGCAACATGGGCGCGCTCGTCCGCGCGTGCGCGGGCTGCTACGACGCCGCGAAGGCGTACCGCGCGCCGTTCATCTCGGGCAAGGACTCGCTCAACAACCAGTTCGTGACCGAGGACGGCCGCACGATCCAGATCCCGCCGACGCTGTTGATCTCGGGCTTCGCGCCGGTCGAGCACGACGCGCGCGCGGTCTCGATGGACGCGAAGCGCGCGGGCTCGAGGCTCGTCGCCGTCGGCCGCACGACGAGCCGCCTCGGCGGCTCGCACTTCGCGATGCTCGCGGGCATCACGGGCGCGCGGCTTCCGATGCCGAGCCTCGTCGATGGCCCGCGCCACGCGGCGCGCGTCTCGCAGGCGGTCCGCGCGGGCCTTGTGCGCGCGGCGCACGACTGCTCGGAAGGTGGTCTCCTCGTCGCGGCGGCCGAGATGGCCTTCAGCGGCGGCCTCGGACTCGCGCTCGACGCCGCGGCGATCCCGGTCGAGGGCGAGGTGTCGCTCCTCGCGCGGCTCTTCGCCGAGGACAGCGCGCGCTACCTGCTCGAGGTCGACGAGAAGGATCTCGCGGCGCTCTCGGCCGCGCTCGGCGATGTGCCGCACGCCGTGATCGGCTCGTTCGACGCGTCGGGCGAACTCACGCTCGTCGGCACCGGCGCGAGCGCGAAGGTCGCGGCGCTCGGCGAATGCTGGTCGGGCGGATTCGCCGCCGCGGGCCTCGCCTGAGCCGCGCTCTCTCGAACGAACGACAGCCCGTCCACCACCGCCCGTCCACGACAGCCTCCGAAAGACGCCCCCATGAAGGCACTCGTCATCACCGCTCCCGGCATCAACTGCGACCTCGAGCTCTGCGAGGCGTTCGACCTCGCGGGTTGCGAGGTCGAGAGCGAGCTTCTCTCGCGCCTCGCGCGCGACCCGTCGCGCATCGACCGCTTCGACCTGATCGGCCTGCCCGGCGGATTCAGCTACGGCGACGACATCGCCGCGGGCCGCATCATGGCCGCGCTGATCCGCGAGTCGATCTATCCGGCGCTCGCGGCCGCGATCGCGCGCGGCGTGCCGATGATCACGCCGTGCAACGGCTTCCAGATCGCCGTGCAGGCGGGCCTTCTTCCCGGGCCCGAGGCGGGCGAGGCGTGGAGCTCGACGCCCGCCGAGCCGACGGTGGCGCTTGCGCAGAACGCGACCGCGCGCTTCAACGATGTGTGGACCACGATGGAGGTGCCCGACGGCACGCGCTGCGTGTGGACGCGCGGCCTGTCGATGGACGCCGACACCGCGCTCATGCCGTGCGCGCACGGCGAGGGCCGCTTCGTCGCCGACGACGAGACGATCGCGCAGCTCGAGGCGAACGGCCAGGTCGCCGTGCGCTACGGCGCGTCCGACCACTTCAACGGCTCGATGAACCGGATCGCGGGCATCTGCGACGCGACGGGCCTCGTGTTCGGCCTGATGCCGCATCCCGAGCGCTACCTGCACTGGACGCAGCACCCGCGCTGGACGCGGCTCTCGCCCGCGCAGCGCTTGGGCGAGACGCCTGGGCTCCAGATGTTCCGAAACGCCGTCGCGCACGCAGCCTCGGCACGCACCGTGACCGGAGGCAGGCGATGAGCGCGACCGTGCAGAAGACCCTCCGTTGCGCCACCGTCGGCGTCGGCAAGATGGGACGCCACCACGCGCGGCTCTACGCGCAGACCGAGGGCTGCGACCTCGTCGGCGTGGTCGACGGGAACGCCGAGCGCGCGAAGGGGATCGTCGAGGAATGGGGCGGCCGCGCCTTCTCGACGGTCGACGAGCTGCTCGCGCACGGCGTCGACGCCGTGACCGTCGCGACGCCGACCGTCACGCACCGCGCGATCGTCGAGCCGCTGCTCGAGGCGGGCGTCGCGTGCCTTGTCGAGAAGCCGCTTGCGCCCGATGTCGCCGAGGCCCGCGCCATCGCCGACACCGCGCGCCGCACGGGCGCGCTGCTCCAGGTCGGCCATGTCGTGCGCTACGACCCGGTGATGGTCGCCGTGCGCGAGCTGCTTGCCGCGGGCACCATGCGTCCGCGCTTCATCGAGATCGACCGCGTCAGCCCAATGACCTTCCGCTCGGTCGATGTGGGCGTCGTCCTCGACATGATGATCCACGACCTCGATGTGCTCCTCATGCTGATGGGCGCCGAGCCCGAGGAGATCCACGCGAACGCCGTGTGCGTCGTCGGCGAGGCAGAGGATGTCTGCAACGCGCGGCTCGTCTTCCCCGCGGGCCCGGACGGCATCCGCTGCACCGCGAATGTGACCGCGAGCCGCCTCGCGCTCAAGACCGAGCGCAAGATCCGGCTGATCAGCGAGGACGCGTACATCAGCGCCGACTTCGTCGAGAAGAAGGGCACGGTCGTGCGCAAGACCGCGAACGCCTCGCAGCTCGCCGAGGTGCGCGAGCGCCTGCGCCGCGGCGAGGACCTCTCGGGCGTCAACTACCTCGAGATGATCGCGATGGAGCCGCTTGCGGTCGGCGCGGGCGAGCCGCTCAAGCTGCAGCTCCTCGATTTCCTTGACGCGGTGCGCACGAACCGCCGGCCGCTTGTGAACGCAGAGGACGGCTTCGCGGCCGTCCGCACCGCCGAACGCATCGTCGCCGCGGCGCGCGCGGCGGGCGCGAGGATGGTGTGATGGCCGCGAAGGCCGCGACCGCCTGCGAGCGGCTCTGGATCGGCTCGCACCTCTCGACCGCGGGCGCGCTGCGTGCGGCGATCGACGAGGCGGTCGCGCTGCGCTTCGGCGCGGTGCAGATCTTCACGCGCAACCAGCGGCAGTGGACGCCGAAGCCGCTCGCGCAGGACGAGGTCGACGACTTCGTCGCCGCGCGCCGCGGCACGCTGTTGGAGGACGGCCGCCGCATCGTGAGCCACAACAGCTACCTCGTGAACCTCGCGTCGCCCGACGACGAGAACCTCGCGAAGTCGATCGCGTGCGAGCGCGCCGAGCTCGAGCGCTGCGAGCGGCTCGGGGTCCCGGTCTCGGTCGCGCATCCGGGGGCGCACCTGAACGCCACCGGCGGCACGGCGCGCAAGCCGAGCGAGCCGAACGACCTCGACGGCGAGCCGAGCGCGGACGAACTCGCGGGGCTCAAGCGCATCGCGAAGGCGATCGACGGCATCCACCGCGAGCTCAAGGGCTACAAGGTGCGCATCGCGCTCGAGACGACGACCGGCACCGGCACGAACCTCGGCTACGCCTTCCACCACCTCGCGCGCATCCGCGACATGGTGAAGGAGCCCGAGCGCATCGCCTACTGCATCGACACCTGCCATGTCTTCGCCGCCGGCTACGAGGTCTCGACTCCCGCGAAGGCACGCGCCGTGCTCGAGCGCTTCGACCGCGAGGCGGGGCTTGCCCATGTCGCCGCGATCCATGTGAACGACTCCGAGGCGCCGTTCGCGTCGCGCAAGGACCGTCACGCGCACATCGGCGAGGGCCACTGCGGCGAGGCGTGGTTCCGCGCGGTCCTCGCCCACCCGGCGCTTGCCGAGGTGCCGAAGGTGCTCGAGACCGAGAAGGGCGATGCCCCTGGCGGGTCGCCGTGGGACCGCGTGAACGCCGATCGCCTCGCGTCGCTCGCGCCGTCGGGCGGAACGCGCGCACACGCGTCAAAGTGACGCGGCCGAATGCGCCGAGCTCGCGCGGGAACGACGCCGGCGATCCGCGCGACCGTGTGGATCCCGTCGCTCCGGCCGACGGAATTACAGGATCCACCTCGACTTGCCCGATGGAAAGACCCGCATGAGTGTGTTCCGGCCCAACCCCACCGCGCTCGACAGCCGTCCCGCCACCAGTTCGAGCGGACTCACCGGTCTCACCGCCGCGGTCGCCGTGGTGGCCGTGACCGCGCTCGGTGCGCTTTCGGGCTGCGCGACGCGCAGCCAGGCACCGGGCACCGGGCCTTCCGCCGCGAGGACCTCGGGCGGCCCGAAGCAGGGGACCGCGCCCGTCCTGCGGATCGAGCCGACGGCCGCGGAAGAGACCCGCCTTGCCGACGCCCGCGCCGCCGCCGAATCCGACGACTACGAGACGGCGCTGCGGATCTTCCGCGAGCTGCTCGAGGAGAACCCGACCCTCGCCGACGCCTACACCGGCATGGCGGGCGTGCTCGAGGACAAGGGCGAGCTCGAGCTCGCCGAACCCGCGTACGCCCGCGCGGTCGCGCTCGACCCCGGTGACTTCAACGCGCTCGCCGGACACGGCCGCGTGCTCGAGGCGCTCGGCCGCGCGAAGGACGCGATCCGCTCGCTGCAGCGCGCGCTGACGATCCGTCCTCGCGACATGGATTCGAACATCGCGATGTCGCGCCTGCTGCTTGCCGGCGGGCAGAACGAGGGCGCCGTCGCCTTCGCCGAGCGCGCGATCCGCATCGACCCGCAGAACGGCTTCGCGCACCTCGCGCTCGCGCGCGCCTACTCGAAGGCCGGCCGCGGACCGGACTCGATCCGCGAGTACGAGACCGCGTGCGAGCTCGTCGAGCCGCCCGAAGAGGTCATGCTCGCGCTCGTGAACGCCTACGCGCAGGAGAAGCGCTACCGCGAGGCCGCGAACGCCGCCGAGGCGCTCACGCGCACGAAGCCGAGCGCCGGCGCCTACGAGCGGCTCGGCTGGGCGCTCTTCCGCCTGAACGAGTTCGAGCCGTCGAACGCCGCGTACCTCAAGTCGATCGAGCTCGATCCGGCCTACTGGCCGTCGCTCAACGGCGCGGGCGTCAACGCGCTCAACGCGTGGATCAAGGGCGGCAAGCGCCCCGACGACCCGCTGCGCGACGAGGCGCGCGGGCTCCTGCAGCGCTCGATGAAGGCGAACCCCGACCAGCCGAAGGTCGCGGCGCTGCTCCTCAAGTACCGGCTCTGATGCGCCCGCAGCGCGCGTGCGATCTCGCGGCGAATCCCGCGACTTCGTACCATCCGCCCCATGCCTGACGCGAGCCCCGTCGATCCGTCGCTCCTCGAGTTCTTCGATTCGCCGAGCGACACGCCCTTCGTCATCGAGCATGTGAGCGAGGAGTTCACATCCGTCTGCCCGAAGACCGGGCACCCCGACTTCGCGCACATCGTGCTGCGCTATCAGCCCGCGGCCGTCTGCGTCGAGCTGAAGAGCCTGAAGCTCTACTACCAAAGTTTCCGCAATGCCGGGATCTTCTACGAGGCCGTCACCAACCGCATGCGCGACGACCTCGCGCAGGCCATGACCCCGGCGTGGATGCAGGTCATCACGATCTGGAAGGGCCGCGGCGGCATCCGCTCGCGCATCGTGGCGACCTCGGGCGAGGTGCCCGCGTGCTGGCAGACGAAGCTCGAGGCCTGAGACGCATGCCCGGACCACGGGTCGAGCGGCCTGCGTGACGCCTGGCCTCGCGCGGGCGTTCAGGATTCCGCGCGATTTTGCCAACGCGGCCGCTGCGTCACTTCAATCGGGCGCCTCTTTCCGTCAAGATGCGGCGCGCATCCCGACTGCGGGACTGCGCAGGAGGTCGCATGTCGAACAGCGCTGGTGGATCGGCTCGTTGGTGGATCGCACGCCCGGGGCAGCAGCCCGAGGGGCCGTTCACGGCCGACGAGATCGTGGCGCGGCTGCGCGCGGCGGGCGGAGTCGGCGACTGGATGGGTTGCCCCGAGGGCGGCGCGGAGTGGACGCCGCTGACTGCGAACGCGCAGGTCATGGCGGGACTGAATCCGCCGGCGCCTGCACCCGCACCGGTCGCGCCGCCGCAGGCGCCCTCGGAGCCGTTTGTTCCGCCGTCCGCGCCGTCGACGAACCAGGGCGGCGTCCCGTCGGCCGCGTACTCGGGCGCACCGGTGCCGCAGCCGGTGGCGGGCAACGACAACACGATCCCGGTGCTCATCCACGCGGGCGTGCTGGCAGGATTCATCGTGCCGTTCGCCGGCTTCCTGCTTCCGCTGATCCTCTGGCTCGTCAACCGCGAGAAGCCGGGAGTCGACGCGCACGGCAAGGAAGTGATGAACTGGATCATCTTCCTGGTGATCGTGTCAGTCCCGAGCTTCGTGCTCGTCTTCTGCTACATCGGCATCTGTCTCGTGGCGCTGATCGTCGTCGCGCAACTTGTGTTCGGGGTGCTCGGCGCGATGAAGGCCTCGAAGGGCGAACTCATGCGCTATCCGATGCCGTTCCGCCTGATCAAGTGACGCTCGCCGCGCGGCGAGACATCCGAACCTGAAACAAGCGAAGGGCGCCCGCGATGGGCGCCCTTCGTGCTGTCTGGTGGGTCGAAGGCGTCAGCCGCCGAACTGGAAGGTCGGCATCGCGCCGCGCCTCTTCGCGGGCAGCTCGCCGATCGAC
>Ga0315905_10005583_pt1 | contig 12816 bp, 12 predicted proteins | sample LakEriMetagenome_5_FD_203522 | JGI IMG/M metagenome (GOLD analysis project Ga0315905, IMG submission 203522) | Freshwater fungal communities from buoy surface, Lake Erie, Ohio, United States - Buoy 4 MA121 | ecosystem: Environmental > Aquatic > Freshwater > Lake | place: USA: Lake Erie, Ohio... | reverse complement strand
GACCGCCAATACCAGTAAAAAGGACCAACTTGCAACATTATTGACTTGGAATTTTCAATCCTTCCGAAAAGTTAAGTTTTTAGCCGTTTAGAGTATAACCGATCCCCATAGACCCATGAAGTTCCAACGGGCCACCCCAGAGGTTTTGGGATTAGCGGTCACGGTTTTAACATCAGCACGGGCAAGATCAGACCAACCTTTAATTTTTTTGGGATTACCGGGGCGGGTGACTAATGCAATCACCGATTTGGTGACAATGCCATTATTGGGCGCTTCTTTTTGCCAACCGGGTTTAATCAGTCCGGCCTGCTGAATTTTATTGACATCGGATTCTAAGGCTAACTGCACTACATCCGCGTCAAGTCCATCGATCACTGCCCTGGTTTGGGTGCCCGACCCCGCATAACTTTGTTTGAAGGTCACTGTCTGTCCTTTGTCCTTTTTCCATTTCGCAACGAATTTCGGAATGATTTTTTCGTAGGCACTGCGGGTGACGGCATAGGACACCAAGGTTAGTTCAAGGTTTTTGCCTTTCTGTTGGGCCAGGGCGACGGAAGGGATCAGTTGGCTTACGGTGACTCCGGCGATCGCCAGAAGGCTAGCAGACGTTAACAATTTTGCTTTCATAATCGAATTGAGAAAGGATTAGATTTGCAACAGGATCGAATCTTATATTAATTTCAAATAAAATGCAATACATTTAAGATTCAATCCCAAGCTAAAACAAGGGCGTCTCGTAAACGATTGGCTTTATGTCATGATCGGAAGAGAATTAATCCCGACAGGGAAACCCCGGCCTCCACCTCCTTGAGTCATGGCAAAACGTACCGCTATTCGTTCGACAGAAAATCCCCTTATCAAGCTAGTTCAAGAAAATTACTTATTCCAGGGGCTTGATGCCCAATGGCTAGGGGATTATTTGCCCGCTGATAGCCTTAAAATCGAAAAGTTATTTTCTAATCGCCCCATTTACACCGCATTTTTGCCAGATCAAACCCTTGATACTCTTTATGTGATGCTCGATGAAGGGTTGATCATCACCCGCAGTACCCCCCTCGATCGCATTATTGCCATTAACTATGCAGGGAGTTGTTTTGGCTGGCGGAGTTTACCTTTTAGTTATGGATTAGCCACCAAGTCTTTTCCCTGTTCCGTGGAAGTTTATAAAACAACCCATGTGATTAAAATCCCTTTGGCGATCATGCAAAAGCTCTATGAAAACAGTGAAATCTTTCGGGAACGTTATCGCTTCTTATTTGAACTGCAACAAAAATTTGAATACCATCTCCTCAATTGCAGCACCTATCCGCCCCAAGCTGTAGCCAGTTTGTTCCGGGCATTAATTTATCAAGAAAGGGAATTAAATAATCAACCTGATCGCCAGGAAAATTTTGTTTTAGACTTACCCATTGATGTCATTGCTAGGGCTTGCCAACTCAATCAACGAACGGTCGAGCAGGTATTAAAAGGAATGCAGCAGATGCAGTTAATAACGATTCCCAAAGGAGAGAAAGATGATCTGATTCAGATTCTTTCACCAGAAGGATTAAAAGAGGTTTATAGTGCCACCCGTGAAAAAGTAAACTGGTGGCCTCTCCGTTAGATAGACTAAAATACTCTAATTTTTTAGAAAAAATATCAATTTTTATCAAATTCTAACCTTGGCGATCCAGGGGCGACGCATCTTAAAAATGAGGTAAGACAACAGATTTTAACAATGTCATCCCTATTTACCTAAGTTCCGACTGGTTAGCTTTATTGGCGGAAAAAATTGGTTTATTAAAGTCAATCTTGTTGACAGTTTAACATTAATAATTGCCTTAAAAATAGGCTGATTAAATTAAACTATCTGGACAACCTGACCCATCAAATCCACAAAATAGCCCTCAGTGATTAACGTTGGATAACGGTCGTGAATTGCATCCTTAGCCTGTTGTAAATACCGTTGATGTAACTCATATTCCTGGGGAGAATCTTGGCTAAACTCGGTCTTAAAATACGTTGCGTAGGCTCCACAATCTTGGTGGTCTAAAATAACAACTTTTTGAATGTGGTGCAATTTACGGGAAAGGGCCAATTGATCCCAAAAGGTTTCCGCTTCCGCTGCATGGGGAAATCCCTTTAGGGCCAAAGACGCCCCCGCTAAAGCGACCCAATCGTAGGCTCCGGCCATGGTGTTGGTCAAAAAGATCTGTTCCGCCCCAATAAAACGAAAGTCAATGCAACTTAGTACCAACGCTTGGGCCGTTTGTCTAGCGGCCTGGGCCGGTTGAGTCTTGCCTAAAATGGGGGCCAGTAACAGACTCGCGCCTAACGTTTTAAGCAGCGATCGCCGACTTAGCCGAGGTAGACAATGGTGACAAGTACAGGTGTTAATTTGCATGGGGATTAAAAATGTGGCAACGGCTTCATTGGTGAATGAAGTAGAGAAAAAGTTTTAGCAGATTTTTCGCCTTATTTAGGGGGCTAGGGGGGATCAATCGCCATTTATCGGACTTTTCAGACAGCCTCTAATCAGGACTATCCACGCTAGGGTAGCTTGCAGCGCGACTAAATCGATGGGGTTCTGCCTCCCATCATTAGGCCCTATTATTAGTGATCCGTTCTCTCCGGCGTCGGGCAACAAGGGAATAACTTTACCGATTTGCCATCATAAATATGTAGTTTTGTTGCAGCAGTGGGGGCTCCCTTGACTTGCGTTCACTCGGAAATAATGATAGGTAAAAGAACTAAACTGGCTTCCCCAAGCCCCCTTTATTACAAACTGCTGTTGGGAGAACTTTTTAAATGCGAGACGCGGTTACCTCTTTAATAAAAAACTATGACTTGACTGGTCGTTACCTCGATCGGGATGCCATGGATCAACTCAAAGCCTATTTTGAGTCGGGTTCAGCCAGAATTGCAGCGGCGGGCATGATTAATGCAAACTCGGCGGCGATCGTCAAACGGGCGTCAGCACAATTATTTGAAGAAATTCCTGAACTGATTCGTCCCAGTGGCAATGCCTACACCACCAGACGGTTTTCTGCCTGTCTGCGGGACATGGACTACTATTTACGCTATGCCAGCTATGCCTTGGTTGCCGGTGATAGTGATGTGTTGAATGAACGAGTTTTACAAGGATTGCGCGAAACCTACAACTCTTTGGGGGTTCCCATTGGCCCCACCGTGCGCGGTATTCAAATCATGAAAGACATGATCCAAGCCATGGCCGAAGAAGCCAACCTCAGCAATACCGATTTTCTGGCGGCTCCCTTTGATCACATGACCCGCGAACTCAGCGAAATTTCTATCTAGTTCCTTAAGCGAGTCAGGCTAAGGCGTTACACCCAATGCCTCCACCATTATTCCCAATTTTTGGCCGAGTAATTCTTGATAAGATAACTCGGTTTTTTCTGTGGGGCTGCACGTATCCCTAGATACCCTTAATCAAAGTTTAATATTCAAGCTCTGACTCCATTCGCTAAGCTGTGGGGTAACTTTTAAGTATGAAGTAATTGCGTCTATTCTTGGCAATTTGTCCCTTCTCAGCCAGGCTCTATTATGACTAGTTCTCTTTATCTCAGTACGACCGAGCCTCGTAGCGGGAAATCCCTTGTTGTGTTGGGGATTTTAGATTTAATTCTCAAGAAAACTACCCGCATTGCCTATTTTCGTCCGATTATTCAAGACCCAATTGATGGTAAGCACGATAACAATATTGATTTGGTGTTAGAAAATTTTCACCTCCAACAGAGCTATCAGGATTCCTTTGGTTTGTATTTGCATGAAGCGGTGACGTTGGCGTCCCAAGGGGAGCTTGACCGGGTTTTAGACCGTATTTTGGGCAAATATCGACTGTTAGCGGATCGGGTGGATTTTATTTTCTGTGAGGGATCGGATTATATCGGGGAAGAATCGGCGTTTGAGTTCAATATGAATACCACGATCGCCAAGATGTTGAACTGTCCGATTTTGTTGTTGGGCAATGCGGACAATAACACCATTGAAGATGCGCTCCATCCCATTGATATGGCGTTGAATGCCTACGAGGAACAATCCTGTCAGGTGGTGGGGGTGATTATCAATAAGGTTAAACATGCCTTGCAGGGAGAGATTCAAGGGGCGCTGGAAACCCATTACGGCGATCGCCCGATGCTGTTGGCGACGATCCCGGAAGATAAGTTGTTGAATAGTCTGCGCTTGCGGGAAGTTGCCCAGGGTCTGAATGCCCAGGTGTTGAGTGGCGAACATTTGTTGGATAATTTGGTTTCTAGCCATTTGGTGGTGGCGATGCAAATTGCCCATGCCCTGCACTGGTTGACGGACAATAATACGCTGATTATTACCCCTGGCGATCGGGGCGATATTATTGTGGGGGCAATGCAGGCCCATCGTTCCCTCAATTACCCCAGCATTGCCGGAATTTTGCTGACGGCGGACTATCATCCCGAACCAGCGATTATGAAACTGATTGAAGGGTTGCCGGATTCGCCGCCATTGTTGTTGGTAAATACCCATACTTACGATACTTCTGCCCGCTTAGACCAAGTTTATCCCATCCTCAGCCCCCAGGATAATTACAAAATTCGCCATAGTATTGCCCTGTTTCAACGCTATGTGGACGGGGAACAGTTACTCAATCACGTTAAAACTATCCGCAGTAAGGGCATTACCCCCAAACAGTTTCTCTACAATCTGGTGCAAAAGGCGATCGCCGCCCAACGTCATATTGTGTTGCCGGAAGGGGAAGAACCGCGTATTCTTAAAGCTGCCGCGAGTCTAGTTCACCACGGGATTGTCCGAATTACGTTATTGGGCAATCGAGAGGCGATCGAACAGGGGGTCAAAATCAACCATATTGATCTAGATCTCAGCCAAGTCCAACTCATTGATCCCCTCACTAGTCCCGACCGGGAACGCTACGCCCAAACCTATTACGAATTGCGGAAACATAAAGGTATCACCCTCGAAGCCGCACGGGACACCCTCACGGATATTTCCTATTTCGGCACGATGATGGTGCATTTAGGAGATGCCGACGGCATGGTTTCCGGCTCCGTCAATACCACCCAACATACGGTGCGCCCTGCCTTGCAAATCATTAAAACCCAACCGGGCTTTTCCCTGGTGTCTTCGGTCTTTTTTATGTGCCTAGAGGATCGGGTCTTGGTCTATGGGGACTGTGCCGTTAATCCTGATCCCAACGCCGAACAACTGGCCGAAATTGCCCTTGCGTCCGCCATCACCGCCCAAACCTTTGGGATCAATGCCAAAGTGGCATTATTGTCCTATTCCTCCGGTGAGTCTGGCCAGGGGGCCGATGTGGAAAAAGTCCGCCAAGCAACGGCGATCGCCAAGCAACGCCAACCACATTTAGCTTTAGAAGGGCCGATTCAATACGATGCAGCGGTTGATCCCACTGTTGCCGCCCAGAAAATGCCCGGTTCCCAGGTGGCAGGGCAAGCAACGGTCTTTATTTTCCCTGATTTAAATACGGGCAATAATACTTACAAGGCTGTCCAACGGGAAACCCGGGCGATCGCCATTGGCCCAATTTTGCAGGGGTTAAATAAGCCTGTTAATGATTTAAGTCGGGGCTGTTTGGTGGAGGATATTATCAATACGGTTGTTATTACCGCCTTGCAAGCGAATCAGCCTTAACGTTTAGTCATCACAAAAGTCCCCTTACCCAGCCTCGTCGGGGGAGGACAATTGGGCAAGAAACTGGGTCAAATCCGCCTCTAGGAGCGGGGTCAAACATAACGCCCTGTCCAGATTATGTTTTAGTTGACCATATTCAATGGTGGCTCCATAGGCATGGCGAAAAAAATGACGAAACCCCCGGAGTGAGTTTAGATGTTGATAGGACTCGGCGGAGAGAAAGGCCGGACGGACTTGGGGAATTGTACTGACCATTCTTTGTAACAACACTGCATGCCATCGGCCAGAATCGTTAATATTATTCTCGAAGTAGGTAGCGATAATTTTCAGAAAATCTTCAATGGCACAATATAGTCATTTCAATTAAGAATGAGATATGCAAAGTCTTTCACCACAAGGTTTTTAGGCATCTTAACTGTCTCAGTCCTATCGGGAATGACTATAAAAGTTGTGAATTTGATAAGCCGTGCTTTCTAGGAGAATGGGATCGTCTGGGTCGAGTCGGACAGCACGCTGGTGTAATTTTTCTTGAATCGTTTTAATTTCGGTCAGTTGGGCTCTAAGATCGACGGTTAATAACGTTAGTTGTTGGGAGTCCATGGCATTCCAGAACGACGAATTTTTTCGGCAAAGTGGCATTTAGACAGTTCAATCACATCTACCTCTCGTTCTAAGGCGGTAGATAATTCGGCAATGATCGCAAAGATCACTTCTGGTGCAACGGTTTCCAGAGCGAGATCAACATCGGAACCGCTCCTAAATCGACTTGGTTGAGTTACGGAGCCAAAGAGATAGGCTTTTGTGATGCCATATTTTTGCCCCCATTGATCTAACCAGTGATTAGTTTTTTGAATGAGATTTTGTCGTTCTTGTTCAAGCTGCTGGTGTTTCTGTTGAAGCACTTGGTCTAAGAGGCTGGTATCAAACATTGAATCTCTGGGAGACGAGTTTTTCTTTTACGTTATCAGGTGATCGCCAAAATATCTGCCCCAGAAACGGCGGGGATTGAGGTTTAGGGCGATCGCCGTCTTGATTAGGTTATCGAAAAAATGGGTTTAAAACCCCGTCCTTTAGGACGGCTTTACATTTAATTGGGCGAAGTGTTACCATAGCATTAATGGTTTGGTAAACAATGTGTTAAAAGCTTTCAAGTACAGAATCTATCCGACAGGTGAGCAATCGGTATTGCTTGCGAAATCGTTTGGCTGTGCAAGATGGTTTTACAACTACGCACTAAATCTGACATCTGTTACCTATAAGGAAACGGGGAAAGGTTTAAGTAGAAATGAAATGATCAAACTACTACCTTCTCTGAAAAAAGAATATGAGTGGCTATCGGAAGCACCGTCACAAGTGTTGCAACAAGCCGCATTAAATCTTTCTAATGCTTTCCTTAACTTTTTCGAGGGTCGGGCTAAATACCCTAACTTCAAAAAGAAACAGAACCGGCAATCTATCAGGTTTCCCCAAGGATGCAAGTTAAAAGACGACGCATTAAAATTACCTAAAATTGGTGACGTTTATTGCAAAATCTCTAGGCAACCAGAGGGGCATCTTAAATCTGTCACGGTTTCCGTTAATCCATCGGGTGAATATTTTGCCGCTTGTCTTTATGATGATGGTAAAGATCTGCCCGAAAAATCAACAGAAGGAAAAGCTATTGGGATAGATGTAGGTTTAACCCATTACGCTATAACCTCCGATGGAACAAAGCATGGAAACCCTAAATTTTATAGGAAATACGAGAAGAGGTTAGCGAAAAGACAGAAGCAACTCAGCCGTAAGGTTAAAAGGTCTAACAACCGCAATAAAGCCAGAGTTAAAGTTGCCAAGGTTCACGCTAAAATCACTCGTTGCCGGGAAGATTTTCTGCACAAACTAAGTCGTAAATTAGTTGACGAAAACCAAGTCATCTGTGTAGAAAATCTGGCAGTTAAGAACATGGTCAGAAACCACAGTCTAGCTAAATCAATTAGCGATGCTGGCTGGGGCCAATTCTGCACTATGTTGAAATACAAGTCTGAGTGGGAAGGTAAGATCTACGTTGAAGTAGATAGATTCTTTCCTAGTTCTAAGACTTGTAATAACTGTTTAAACCGTGTAGATAGTTTAAGTTTAGATATTCGCAACTGGCAGTGTCCTAGGTGTGGAGAAAACCACGATAGAGACATAAATGCCGCACGAAATATCCGAGATGAAGGTTTACGAATTTTGGCGGTAGGGCATACCGCTTCCGCTTGTGGACAACGTGTAAGACCATCTAAAGGCACTGCTTTTAGGGGCAATGTTGGGTGAAGCAAGAATCCTTCGCCTTTAGGCGAGGGAGTGTCAACCAGTAAACTGAAAAGAAAGTTGCGAGGATTTCCCCATGACTGTCGCCCTCGATCGCCAAGTTATTTACCCTGATAGTGATGGACAACCGATGGCTGACAATACGGAACAGTTTCAGTGGATTGTATTGCTGAAGGAAAATCTGGAATGTTTGTTTGCCAAAGATGAAAATGTGTTTGTGGGAGGCGATTTGTTGTGGTATCCCGTCGAAGGTCAACCTGAAATTCGGGTGGCACCGGATGTGATGGTGGCGTTGGGGCGATCGAAGGGAAAACGGGGGTCTTATCGTCAATGGTTGGAAAATAATCAACCGCCCCAGGTGGTGTTTGAAATTCTGTCACCGGGTAATACCCTCAAGGAAATGGCCAAGAAATTGAAGTTTTATGATCATTACGGCGTGGAAGAATATTATATTTACAATCCTGATACTAATGATTTGGCGGGATTTCAACGGCAAAACAGTGAGTTAACGGTGATTGAGGAAATGGCAAATTGGGTGAGTCCCCGGTTGGGCATCCGCTTCGAGTTAACGGCTGAAACTTTGCGGGTGTATTACCCTGATGGGCGGCGTTTTCTTTCGACGGTGGAGTTGGCGGACCAGGCTGAGCAGGAAAAATTACGGGCTGAGCAGGAAAAATTGCGGGCGGAGGCGGCGGAGACGGAAAATGTTCGTCTCAAATCCCTGTTAGCGGCGGCAGGGATTGAAATTTAGGGCGATCGCCGTTAAGTTGCCAACAATTTTCAGTTGGTGGTGGTGATTCAGACAACAGGCAATCGCATTCTCACTTCGACAAATCCCATACCTCATCAAGCTCCCATAAACTTACCTGATTCGAGCAAATTGACCATGGTTTCTGCCCGTTAGTTATAATCTCGTTCATGCAATTGATTCATTTTTACGTTATCTATGGGCGTTTTTTACTAATCTGATTAAGATTAAACTCGATCACCAAATAAAACAGTTCCCAGACGGATCAGGGTTGCTCCAGCGGCGATCGCCTGGGGATAATCTTGGGACATTCCCATGGATAATTCTGACAAATTTAAACCAAATTCTCGATTAAGATTGTGGGCAAAGTCAGCCATATTTTGGAAAGTTATTTGGCGTTCCGATGGCGTTAATCCCAAGGGCAAAATGGTCATTAATCCCTTTATTTTTAGGGCATTTAATGGCTTGATTTCTGATAATTCTTGACGTAAATGATCCGGTGTCCAGCCTGTTTTATTGTCATCGGGCACCATTTTTACTTGCAACAAAACGTTAGGGGAAACAGCTAATTCTTGGGCGATTCGGTCGAGGCGCTGGGCTAGGGAGAGGTGATCAACGGAATGAATCCACGCAAAATTTTCCACCACTCTGCGAGCTTTGTTGGCTTGCAAGCGACCAATAAAGTGCCAATTAATATCCGTTAAGTTAGCCAGTGCCTCAATTTTTGGGAGGGCTTCCTGTACTCGGCTTTCGGCAAAATCTCGAATCCCCGCAGCATAGGCCGCTTCAATGTCGGCGATCGCCTTAGTTTTGGTAACAGCAATAAGCTTGACTGAGGCCGGTAAATGGGCCGCAATCTCTGAGTAAACGGTGGGAGAAAACATAATTAAATTTTAGGGGATTCTCCCAACAAAATCCGGCCAATTTTCCTCGTTTTTACGAATCAATAGAACAAACTTTTGCGTTTAAAGCTCTCGACCATAAACCTGCTGACCATAAATTTCCCATTCTGCTTCCGTCCAACGGTGACTTTCTAAGGCGGCTTTTTGCATCAGTGCCAGAAAGGGACGACGCTGGCTTTCATACGTTTGAAACTGTTGATTAATCGCGGCTAAATCCTCTAATTGTTGTTGTTTCACCAAAGCGGCGATCGCCTTAACCAAGTAGGCTGCATCTTCCAAACCTTGATTAGCGCCTTGGGCACTGAATGGCGGCATTCCATGGGCGGCATCTCCCGCTAAAACCAGGCGATCGTGGCTCCACATCGGGAAATGATCACAGGCATTAGCGGCATGAAGGTAGTAGGGGCGACTAAAGCAATGCTCTAAATTAGTGAGACCAATTAAGTCAGTAATGGCCGTAGGAAAATCGGCATTTTTTAATTGTTGAATGGCCAAGTTTAAAATAGCAAGCGGCGGTTGATGGAGAATCTTATCTAACGGCACGGGAAAATGAAACAAATAACCCAAGCCTGCCTCTCCTTTATTAATCAAAATTAATCGCGGCGAATCCTGCTCAGGATCAGCTTGCATCAGGGCATCGTTTTGTAAGCTAACCATCATTTGGTCTTGGAAATAATCAGTTTTGAGTTGATTAATGATGTTTTCTGGCACCGGATTAATGGATAAACAGCCCATGGCAGCCCAGCCGGAATATTGTGGTTTTGCCCAGGGTTCCAAAGCCGTATTTTGATATAAAACTTGTCGCATCGTGGAATTAATACCGTCGGCGGCTACAACTAATTTAGCCCGAATGGTAATGGACTTTTGAGGATTAGTTGAGTCTTGCCGCATTTCGGCTTTTGCTATTTCCTGACCACTTTCCCAATGGGCAAAAGGATTACTCAGGGTTTCCTGATTGGTTTGGCAAAAAACTATCACTTCGTCTGGGGTTTGCTGATAATCAAAAAAACGATAATTGATCTGAATTAAGTTGGGATCAATCAAATTTCTTAGGTTAGTTTGTAAATTAAACCAAGGTAAAGAAATGCGTCCTTCTCCATATTTTTCGCGCCAATGATTAAATCCTAACGGAACGGCATGGGTAACCTGTCCTTGTAAATTTTTTCTGAGCCAATACCGTTGTTGTTCGGGTTGACCATCGGCTTCTTTGTCCGTTGTAGGAATCCCCATAGCTTCGTAGGCAGACTCGGCGATCGCCCGTAATGCTTTCAATCCATTGGGCAACAGATCCACCACCTGACCGACGGGACGAAATTCACGGGTTTGATCCACCACCAAAATGTTATTAATGCCCCGTTGTTGTAGCCCGATCGCCGTTGCTAACCCCACTGGGCCAGCCCCAATAATCAGAACGTCATAGGGTTGTTCAAAATCATTCATGGCGGCATTGTGCTAACGGTTTACCCGGTCTTGATCCCCAGTTTAGGCGAGGGCTTGACCTTTGAAGAAGTTGAGACAATTAGGATAGTCTTAGGAAGTTTAGACAGACAACCCGCTAAATTGCTATGACTGAGCTTGCTTTGCAGACTGCCCTTGACCTGGCCCAATCAATCCGCAAACGGGAACTTTCCCCCCTCGAAGTCACCCAATATTACCTTGATCGCATTGCCCAGCAGGATAAAATCCTTGGTAGCTTTTGTCATCTAGCCCCAGAAATGGCGATCGCCACCGCCAAGGCCCAAACAGAGCAGTTAAGCAAAACCAGTGATTCGAGTGATTTGCCGCCCTTTTTTGGGGTTCCCATCGGCATCAAAGACCTCAACACCGTCGCCGGAATGCCGGTCAGTTATGGAGTAGCGGCCTTAAAAGATCACATTGCCGACCGAGATGATGGCGTGGTCAGCAAACTCAAGCAAGCCGGTTTTGTGATTTTAGGCAAAACCAGCACCTCCCAAATTGGCACCTTTCCCTATACCGAACCCCCTGGATTTTTACCCACCCGTAACCCCTGGCATTTAGACCATACCGCCGGTGGCTCCAGTGGGGGCAGTGCGGCGGCGGTGGCAGCGGGATTTTGTCCCATTGCCCATGGCTCCGATGGCGGAGGCTCATTGCGGGGGCCAGCCAGTTGTTGTGGGTTAGTGGGTTTTAAACCGAGTCGGGGCCGGATTTCCAACGCCCCTGTCGGGGACTACCAAAGCGGCATAGCTAGTCAAGGGCCCTTGAGTCGGACGGTGTTAGATGCGGCGGCCCTGGTGGATGTGATGGGGGGTTACATAATCGGCGATCCCTATTGGTTGCCCCAGCCCGAAATTCCCTTTTTAGAGTCCACTCAAAAATCGCCCCAACAACTCCGCATTGCCTATCATTTCTCGATGTTTCCCTTCATCAGTACCCCCACCATTCAACAGGGAGTTAAAACGGCGATCGCCGCCTGTGAAAATTTGGGTCACCACTTAGAAGAAGCCTGTTTTGAAGCGGGGGAATTAGTGGAACCCTTTATCACTATTTGGAAAGCTGGAGTGGGCGCAGCGGGGATTCCTTTACCCTTACTCGAACCCGTTAATCAATGGTTAGCGGAAACCAGCGGTTCAGCGGGGGAGTATTTACAAGCTGTTAGACAAATGCAAATCATTTCCCGGCAAATTGTGGCCTTTATGATGCAATACGATGCCCTAATTCTGCCCGTTTACAGCCATCAACCGCCGAAAATTGGGGAATGGTCTCACATTGGCCCCGCGGAAACGGTACAAAAAATTATTGAATGGGTGGCACCCTGTCCCCCCTTTAACGCCTCTGGTCTACCGGCGATCGCCATTCCCGTGGGCTTTGATGACCAAGGCTTACCCATGAGTGTGCAAATTATTGGTAAACCCGCCGCCGATGCCACCGTGTTAGCGTTGGCCTACCAATTGGAACAGCAGTTAAACTTTCCCCGCCAACTCCCTGTTGGTTTTAAGGGCAAGAGTTGAGGCAAAGAAACTGATATTGATTTTTGCCCCCGTCTTTAGCCAAATGGAGTGCCCGGTCTGCATACACAAAGAAATCCTGCCGATTGCAATCAGGAAGGGGAATTGTCACAGCAATGCCAATACTAATGGTTACTATAGTCATTTCAATTAAGACTGAATCATTTGAATACCACTAGATAATGAGGTAAAATTTTTGCAAAAATAACTTAACTTGAGCCATGCCTTACAGTTTAGATTTGAGAAAAAAGGTAATAGAGTA
>Ga0315905_10005582_pt1 | contig 12816 bp, 5 predicted proteins | sample LakEriMetagenome_5_FD_203522 | JGI IMG/M metagenome (GOLD analysis project Ga0315905, IMG submission 203522) | Freshwater fungal communities from buoy surface, Lake Erie, Ohio, United States - Buoy 4 MA121 | ecosystem: Environmental > Aquatic > Freshwater > Lake | place: USA: Lake Erie, Ohio... | reverse complement strand
ACACACACACAAACACACACACACACACACACACATGTACAGTGGCGGGGTAACTGAAAGTCCGCCGCGAGAGACAGGCACCTATGTGTTCAAGTAGCAGTAAGGTGGTCAAAACGTACTAATACCAATACTTTACTTACTAATACTAGTACTAATACTTTACTTACTAATACAGGCATCTATGTGTTCAAGTAGCAGTAAGGTGGTCAAAACGTACTAATACCAATACTTTACTTACTAATACTAGTACTAATACTTTACTTACTAATACAGGCATCTATGTGTTCAAGTAGCAGTAAGGTGGTCAAAACGTACTAATACCAATACTTTACTTACTAATACTAGTACTAATACTTTACTTACTAATACAGGCATCTATGTGTTCAAGTAGCAGTAGGTGGTCAAAACGTACTAATACTAATACTTTACTTACTAATACTAGTACTAATACTTTACTTACTAATACAGGCACCGATGTGTCTCTCTCGCTCGCGCAGTCTCACTCTCTTCTGAGGGAAGTCTCGCTCTCTTCCCGCCCCCCCCCCTACATATGTATATCCCACCCCACACAGTTAATGTAGCTGTAGCAAATCCTGATGCTGCTAACACTTCATATAATTCAACACCTGCTAATACTTCATATAATTCAAACACTTTGTCTAGCACATGTCCAATAATGGTATATTATCATGCTGGTTCCAGTACCACTGGTACAGGTATAGTACCCGTAAATACACTAAATATCGTAGCAGCTTTATGTAATAATAACTAACACATTCTATGGAGAACACATTCTCTTTCTCCCGTAAATACACTAAATATCGTAGCAGCTTTATGTATTAATAACTAACACATTCTATGGAGAACACATTCTCTTTCTCCCGTAAATACACTAAATATCGTAGCAGCTTTATGTATTAATAAGGCGCCTACCACCAGTTTTGCCTCAATTAACTTAGGTAGTTCCAATATATCTCATCCATTAACCAATTGTCGTTTATATTATTCTCAAGTCATTGTAGATCCGTATAGGTTTAGTTCACAAGAGAGGGTATAGGTTTAGCTCATCCATTAACCAATTGTCGTTTATATTATTCTCAAGTAATTGAGGTGTAGCTCTCTTATGAAGTAAGAGAGGGTATAGGTTTAGTTCATAAGAGAGGGTATAGGTTTAGCTCTCTTATGAAGTAAGAGAGGGTATAGGTTTAGCTCATCCATGAAGTAAGAGAGGGTATAGGTTTAGCTATAGGTTTAGCTCTCTTGCGAAGCAAGAGATTCTCAAGTAACTGTAGATCCTCAGAAATCTATTGATTATGTGCAACGAAATCGTAATAAACAGGTTATTTATAGATCTTTTGTTACTAATTATTATGATAATACAACTGTTGGATCATCATTAAATGCTTTAGTAAATAGTAAGAGACCATAGGGCATCGCGAGCCCAGTAAGGCCCTAAACTAAACCCTAAACTAAACCGCGCTTTGATCTAGAGACCATAGGGCATCGCGAGCCCAGTAAGGCCCTAAACTAAACCCTAAACTAAACCGCGCTTTGATCAAGAGACCATAGGGCATCGCGAGCCCAGTAAGGCCCTAAACTAAACCCTAAACTAAACCGCGCTTTGATCAAGAGACCGCGATAGTGCATCCTACAGCTGTTTTAATTTGTCCTTTTTTTTTGCTGCTACTGCTGGAGAGCTTAACAGGGGATTCGGAGATTTTCAATGGAAGTCGCGATTCGATACTTGTCCCGCTACTTTGGCTCCATTATCTCTTACTAATCTTCAAGTAAGTATCGGAGTTGACTGTGTTTAGTTTAGTTCACTACTAATGTATATGTTTAGTTTTTTCTTACTAATCTTCAAGTTAGTATCCGCGGTCAAACCGTGTTACAATCAAGTAAGTATCTTGAATGTGATGTTCTTGCCTAATGAATGTGATGTTCTTCTCTTACTAATCTTCAAGTGAGTATCCGAGGTCAAACCGTGTTACAATTAACATTAATCATGACCTATGAAAATTTCTTAGAACAAGTAAATTTAGCTGAACAATTAACCTCTAGTGATTTTGGCGTTTCAACTGGTTTAATCAGTCAAGGACATTGGGAAGCCAGCAAATGGTGTCAAAAGAGACCTGTTAGTAGTGTCAAAAGAGACCTAAGGCCAGTCAAGGACATTGGGAAGCCAGCAAATGGTATTTCGTAAATGTAGAACGCGGCAATATTGCGGATAAATTACAACCTTGTAATATCAACGTTTCATTCAATAATAATAGCCAGGTTGCTATCGATGTATTAATATTCACATTCTACAGTGATCAATTAGTAATAGATGTAGACACAAGTATAGTAACTAAATAAATTTTTAAAGCCGACGGCTTTATAGAGTCTTTGACTCTTATGATATTGTTATGATAACATAATAATATTATATGCTTTTGACCATGGTAGAGTCTTACTCTACAGAGCCTAAAGGCACTAGGTGAGTGGGAGGGTGACAGGGAAGACGAGGGGGGTGTAAGGGTTGGATTCATTAATATACACGATATGCACAATAACGATGGCGGTCAGGACCACGAGTTTGTGAAGCTCATCAAGTAAAATAAAGGGTGGCGCTGATTAGAGCGCATTTTTACTTCATAAATTTATGGTTGATCACTGACCGCCATCCTTGTTGTACATATACATACTACTAGCCCATATAGGGGCTAGTAGTCTAGCCCCGATATGGGCTAGCCTCATAAATTTATGGTTGATCACTGACCGCCATCTTTATTGTACATATCTATACTACTTACATATGTATAGTACACGTATGTCTAGTACCCGCGACACACGCACACACTAGTTCAGTCTGGCAGATTTCACCGCTTGGCTTGAGTGAGTACTGGAGTGGTTGAGTGAGTACTGAAGTGGTTCAGGAGGAGACACACACGGACACACAGAGGAGACACACATGGACACACAGAGGAGACACACATACACACACCGCTTGGCTTTAGTACTGAAGTGTTGGAGGAGGAGGTGTGTGTGAAGGAGGAAAACAAAACATACACCAGGACGCCAAATCCAAAAATCAAAATGACGCAGCCAACCCCAAATCCCCAAGATCGCATCAACATACACACACACACACACACACACACACACGCAAATCCAAAACAGCAAGATCGCGCCATCGTCGGACAGTAATCAGAACAATATCCCCTGTATGTCTCGGTATCTCTCCTACACATATCTGTCTCTCTCCCTATATGTCTCTGTAACTCTCTGTGCGCACTCCTGGTAGGGCCAAAGAGACCTACTATGGGGGCAAAAGAGACCTACTAAGAGACCTACTGTAGGGGCAAAAGAGACCTACTGTAACTCTGTGCGCACTCCTGGCAGGGCCAAAGACAAAGCATCAAGTGTCAAAAGCGACCTACTATAGGGGCAAAAGCGACCTACTATAGGGGCAAACGAGACCTACTATATGCGCACTCCTGGCAGGACCAAAGACAGAGCAACGAGGCACCACACATAGACACAGACATAGACACAGACATAGACACAGAGGCGGAGGATACAGATCTGGCACTCATACGCCTGGCAGCGCGGCTTTCAGTGTCCTAAACCCTAAACCCTAAACCTGGCACTCATGCGGCTGGCAGCGCGGCTTTCAGTGTCAGCATTGCCTGAGACAAATGCTCAAAAGTGAGCGACGTGGCATATTCACTACACAGTACGAGTATATTTACTACTAGTATGTATCCTCCTCCTCATATGGCTCCACCAGTATGTAGTTTATTTACTACTTAAGTCACGACAGTGAGTACTTTGTTTGAGAATATTTACCTACTACTACAACTACTAGTAGCAGTAGTAGCGGGAACAATAATAATGACAATAATAACAACAATAATAACACAAATAATAAAAGTATTTTTTTTAAAATAAAAAATATTTGCCTGAATCCTCGGTCACGCCGGTCACCGCAGTTTCTGGCCGGCCTTCGTCCTCATCCTCCCCGCCGTCCGCCGTGGCAAACCCGATGCGCTGCCCGCCTTTTGTGGGCTTATAGGGCGCGCCGACATGTCCCGCCGCACCACTGTGTGTGTGTGTGTGTGTGTGTGTGTGTGTGTGTGTATACGGGCTGATAGGGCGTGCCGACATGTCCCGCCGCACCACTGTGTGTGAGTTTGTGTGTGTGTGAGTGTGTGTGTGTGTGTGTGTGTGTGTGCAACCGTTTCTCGTCACCGCCGGCAGCGAGCACGAGGGAGTGGAAGCCTCCAGCTGAAATTTCCTTGGTGCCCTTGCCGACGAGGAGCTCTACGAGCAGTGGCGTGGTCTGCATTTGCTCGTCGTCGTGGCCGAGGCGCCCATACTCCCCGGAGCCCCAGGTGTACACGTCGCCGTTGTCGAGCATGGCCATCGTGTGATGCATGCCCGCCGAGCACCGCGCCACACGCTTCCCCCGCAGCGCCTCAACAATCACGGGCACATTCTGGCTGTTTTCGTCGCCGTGGCCAAGCTGACCCTTGTCGCCGCCACCCCACGTGTAGAGGTGGCCCTCACTGGTGAGGGCTGTCGAGTGGAAGCCGCCCGTGGAAATCTCGATCACGCCGACGCCCTGCAGCGCCGTGATCATGATGGGGTCGGCGTGCTTCTCCTCATCGCCGATGCCGAGCTTTCCGAATTCACCGCTGCCCCAGGTCCACACTTCCTGAGTCTCTGTCAGCATTAACGTGTGGTGCGTGCCGCACGCCACTTGATGCGCCACAGCCTGCTGCACTCCCTTGACCACCTTGGGCGTTTTGCGGTCTGTCTCGTCGCCGTGCCCCAGCTGGCCAAAGTAGCCGCCACCCCAGGTCATCAGGTTGCCGCCTTCAATGATGGCCGCCGTGTGGAAGCCGCCCGCCCCGACAAACGTGACCGCCTTGCCCTGGAGAGCCTCCACCATCTTGGGCGAGGCCTGCCGGGTTTCGTCGCCGTGCCCCAGGCGGCCGTACTCGCCGCTGCCCCATGTATAGAGCTGTCCGTTGTCGAGGAGCGCGCATGTGTGGTGCCAGCCGCAGGCGACCTGCTTCACTGTCTTGCCCTGCAGCGCGCTAACGAGGGCTGGCGTTGACACGTTGGCCGTCACCGACGCGCCCTGGCCGAGCTGGCCGAAGTTGCCACGTCCAAATGTGAAGATCTCGCCCGTTTCCATGAGCACGGCCGTGTGCTGGTTTCCGCACGACACCTGCCGCACGTTGAAGCCCAGGAAGGCGACGACGAGGCGCGGCTGGCGCTGCGTCTTCTCGTCGCCATGGCCGAGCTGGCCCAGCACGCCCTGCCCCCACGAGTACACCTCGCTGCCATCCTTGGATATCTCCCCCCCCCAGCCCTAGAGCAGGGCACGGCCTGCGCGCGGGGCGCTCTCAGCCGCCGGGCCAGGTACTGCCGCGCCCCGGCTCCGTAGTCCCGATTTCAATCGGGGGGCAAAGCCGTTAGCTGGTTCGTGTATCGAAGTTGCACAAGAGGCAGGGCACATAAATGTCCGGGGTCTACTGACTCGGGCGGCAGACAGAAACGCGGCAACGCGCCGGGAGTACCAGCTGCCGCGCCGCGCCGTCTGGCGGGCGTCCTGCTTGTGCCTACCGGTCTCGGGCGTGCTGGGTTCGGGCAAGAAAAATGGCGCGGCTCCTCGCGCCGCCCGGGTTGGCGCAGGGCCAGCGAATGGTGGAGGTCAGGCCAGTGGCAGGTGCAGCCAGCACGTCCGCGAAGCCGGACCTGCACGCCCACGCGGCGGCCGCCGCCATCTTTGGTCTCTGCGACGAGCAGCGGGCGCGCTTTGAGCGGGGCGTGGAGAAGAGGCGGGCGCACTTTCTCCAGCACGCGGAGGGCCTGTACATCGACGCGCTCGATTCAGTGAGCGTGGTCGAGCGCATGGAAGCCCTGCAGCGGATTATTGCCGTGTTTGAGCCGGACCCGCGGGCCACGACCGACGAGACCTTGATTGAGCTGCAGGTAAAGACCGTGAACGCCGTAGTCGAGACGCTGGGGCAGGAGGACATGCCCAGGGCGCAGGCGCTGGCTCTGCGAGCGCTGATTGCGCTGTATCCGACTCCGTCGGCAGTGGAGCCCCCAGCCAAGATCGATTCTAAGGACAAGAACAAGAAGTTTACGCCCGCCCCAAAGCGCGCGCCAGGCGGTCGCAAAAAGAGCGCGGCCACGTCCAAAGAGCCCGAACCCACCCATCCAGCGATTGTCGAGCGGACAACTGAACCGCTCCTCTCACGTGTGCTCGATCAGGCGCTGAAGGCCGCGAGCAAGGATGCTGCATGGTACGTGCAGATTTGGGCGCTGCGGCTCGTCGCCAAACTCGCTCCGTGGACCATCATTGTTGGCTTGGCCGCACGCAAGGAGGAGCCCAATGCCGAATCGATATTCGGTGACCTGGCCAAGCTCATCGACAACGAGTGCGACGACCGCGTTCGCTTTTGCTTGATTCAGGCCCTCTTCAAGACGCAAGCTTTCGCCCATATCCAGCCAAAATTACGAAACCAAACCATGATCTCTCTCTCTGACCGCATGCTGGTCGATCCCTGCATCAATATCCGGACTCTTATTCTGCAGGAGCTCGGACCCATGGTAAACACAGACAAATACACGAGCCAGGCGGGCGACAAGGAGTCGCTAGCAACAATTTTGTGCATGTTAAACGACGAGAGCCCAACTCTGCGCTGTTTAGCCGCAGAGACGATCAAGAAAATTTTCCCCAAAAAGGACGACCAGTTCATCCTAAATCAGGTACTTGAGCAGATTCGAGACATGAAAAAGGACACCTTCACTCGACGCCGACTTTCTGTAGCCAAATCCATTCTCCCTGCGCTGAAGAAAGAGATTCCCTCTGAATGGTGTCCTGTCTCGAATGACCAGACGAAGCCTGCGTCAGCAAAGTCGATCGATGCGCAAGCAGGAAAGTCGTCTCTAGAGCGACATGGAAATGAAGGGAGAGAGCTCGCTGTTTTACTTTTGGCACCGCTCACCTCGCCCGGAAATAAGCAGGTCATCCACGATACAGTGAAATTGCTAACGGACGACGATCATTTTGTGCGACTCGCTGCTGCTAAGGTTCTTGGACAGATAGCCCCCGACGACCCAAACGCTGTCACTCTGATCGTCAACGCGATCGAGGGTGTCTCAGCACAAGACAAGAAGAAACAGGCCCGTGCACTGGCACAGGCACAGCAGCAAGGGACGGGCAGAAACCTGAGAGGGACAGCTCAAAAACCCAGCACTGAGCAGCCGCAGGAGGAGAAGGAAAGGAATTGGATTAAAATCATGGCTGGCGTGTATGCGTTGCAAATGGTAGTTGGGGATGGAGCAGGGCGTCAACAACTGCTCAAAGAAATCGTGCGTCTCTATCCACACGACGATAGTACAGTGCGGCACGCAGTTGTTGCGATAACAAATGCAACCCGTCTGGAAGTAGACGTCAAGGGCACAGATGTTGCCCGGTGGGTTTCAGACGCGATCCGAGCAACGCTGCCGCTTCTGAAACACGAGGCATGGGGAGCACGCGAAGTGGCTCTGCAGGTCATAACCAGCTTGGCACAGGGCTACGAAAAGGAGTGGGTGGAACCGATTTTGGAATGCCTGTCCGATAGCAGCTGGCCAGTACGGCATGAGGCGGTGATGGCGACGATCAAGGTGCTGCAGGGATGCTCTGATCCAGCAAAGTTCAAGGGGCTAATCAAAGTAGCTGCCCCGGCCAGGGTGCATGGTCAGCAGCTTAACGGACAGGATGGTCTGCTGCAGTGCTCTGGCGAGGATTTTGTTTTGGCGCTTGACGCGCTGCGAGTGCTATCTGAAGGTGACAATCATTTGCGGCAGACTTTGGGAGGCATGCTCAAGTCCGGACTGCACATTGCTCCCGGCGCGGTGACGTGTCCCGGTGACGTTTGCGAGGGCACATGGTTGCTGGAGCAGCCGGTGTCACATGGAGTTGCCATCTTGCTGGAAAATAGACTGGCGCAAAGTGCTGATATTGAACGTTCCTGTGTGGAGGTTGCGGAGTTGAAGAGGGCCGACTCGGGAGACATATTTTTCAAGTCCATGAGAAAGTTCGCGAAGGCGGCAGAGGCAGAAATCATTCCAGACCTTTTGAATTCAAATGAGCTGATTGATTTCACGTCTGAAACGCCGAATCAGTGCAGATCTGCATTCGCCCCGATGCCGGTGTGCACACTGGAAGACTCTAGGCTCGACGCCCCAGCAATCATGCAAAGCCCTGACAGCACACGATGCACCCTTCCCGAGAGCAGTCTCAAAGAGAACAACGCCCAAATCTCAGAAGTTCACACAGCAGGCTCCGAAAATGGGACTGCACAGGCACAGAAAACTGTGCGCCTAGCGGACCCCGGCGAGCGGGACAGGCAGGGAGACAGGGAGAGAGAGAGAGAGAGCTTATCAACAGGTACTGAGGGATCACATACAAGTGCTCAACATCAGAATGGAGATGCACTGGCCGAAACGTCAGCAGGTGAAGCAGTAGCGCCGGACACGGCAGTAGCACGAGAAAATAGTAACGACACGAAGCGAGAAATTTGCGCTTCTCCCGCTTCTCAGCCGCTTGCCGGTCTTCCGATTATTCCCTCTCCACGGATACCAGTCTGATGTGTCAGAAAGTATGAGTCGAGTGGCACTTGGCACATGTGTTGGGATACATTATTAAAGCCCCGCGCTGCCTTGATGGCAATCAGTTTATACGGGATAGCACAAAGCTATGATGCGTTTATCATCATTCGTGAGTTTGTAAAGGAGTGCAGAGGGAGATGGGCGGCAGGTCAGAGGGGCGGCGGACGTCAGAGGGGATGCTCGTTTTGAAGACCCGTATCCCCCACATTCAAGCCCCTGTCGCAGACATTGCTACCTTGTATCCACCTCCCCACTGGCGGCGACTCTGAAGTTTATTAATTAAACTCACGCTGACTTTTTTTCTGACTTGGGCGCCTGAAGGCGCCTCGCATCTCATCGTCGTCGTGGTCATCAATGGCGATCTCGTCCGTGTTGCGTGCGGAACCGGCCGTGTTGCGTGCGGAACCGGCCGTGTTGCGTGCTGAACTGGCGTACCAGTTCAATATGATGCGGCTAGTCAGCGCTTCCATGACTGGCTTGGTAAAGTTTTTTGCGCTGATAACGCCGAGCTTTTGGAGTTCTAGGGCATTCTCCAGAGCCTGCTCAACCCGGTCGTGCTGTTTCCGGGCCCGTGCACTGGCACAGGCTCAGCAGCAAGGGCCCGTGCACTGGCACAGGCTCAGCAGCACCAACACCGCGCACGCGCCCAGCGCCACCAGGACCCATGTTCGCCCCATCTCGGCAACCGTTGAGTTGATGATAAATGGATTTTTTTGGTAAAAGGCAGGTGGCCGATCTCCGTCGAGAGAAGGTTTCGAGCTGTAAAATAGTATAAAAAGTTTTGTGCTCATCCTTTCGCAATGAAAGTGCGGGAGGGAATAAGCAGGATGGTATGGTGGTGGGTTGCTGTTCTGTGTGCGGCGCTCTTGCAGGCACACGCTGCCGCGCCGCACGGCGTCGATGGCCGAGGGCTGTCACAACGTTTGCTGCAACGCACCACAGCACTCTCCCCGTGCGCCCTCGGTCGCGTGTTGGGCAGGAGGGGCGGGCGCATGCGCCTCGAGGGTGGCGGCTCTGGAAAGAAGGGTGCGCCGGAGGCTGCGGCGCTCATCACGGAGCACCAGGAAGACGAAGTGGTTCATCTCGAGGACGTCTACCACTTGGGTGCGGTGCTGGGCCAAGGCGGATTTGCCAAAGTGATCAAGGGGACGCACCGCATCACGGGCAATCACGTTGCAATCAAGAGCATCGACCTGTGCAAAATACAGGCTGACAAGCTGGAGATGTTGATCAACGAGATAGAGGTGATGAAAATGCTAGACCACCCCAACATTGTCCGCCTATACGAGACCTTCAGTGACAAGCCCAACAGCAAACTACACCTAGTGATGGAGTTGTGTGAGGGTGGGGATCTCCTCGACTTCCTGCTCAAGACAGAAATAACTGAGGACGGGAAAAAACTTTGGAGCGACCCCACGTCAAAGTCTGCTGCCACCTTCTTCTTCTCCGAGAGACACGTCTCGAGTTTGGCTGCCAAAATGATGAGCGCGTTGCAGTACCTGCACTCTAAGAACATCGCACACCGCGACATCAAGCCGGAGAACTTCATGCTTGAGGCCAAGGCCGAGAACCTCGACGGCTCGCCGTTCCAGGGCGGTGAAGTCAAGATGATCGACTTTGGCTTCAGCAAAATGTTTCAAGGCACTGAAGAGATGCACCAGTGTCTGGGCTCGCCCTACTACGTTGCACCGGAAGTTATTGATGCTAGCCAGGGCTATGGCCGCAAATGTGATCTTTGGTCCCTTGGGGTGGTGGTGTACATGATGCTTGTGGGCTCGCCACCCTTCGACGGTGGGGAAGACGAGGACCTGCCTACCATGTGGGCCAGCATCAAGAAGGGCGTGTACACGTGGCCGGAGGAGGTTGGGGTGACAGAGGAAGCAAAAGACCTGGTGTCGAAGCTCCTCGTCGTCGACCCCAGCAAGCGCGCTAGTGCCAGCCAAGCACTCAGCCACCCTTGGATCCTCCGGGCGCTGGGGCACCTGCCGGCGCAGGACGAGGACCAAGGGGCCGGCAGCAACCTCAACTTGGAGGACGTGCGCAAAAATGGTGTTGCGCGATGGTCCCGCCTCCTTAGCCGCATGGGAAAGGCACGCAACATGAACGCGCTCAAGCGCCAGGCACTGCTGGCGATCGGATACAACCTGGACCGGCTGTCCATACGTTCAATGCGTGAGACTTTCCGCGCTCTCGACGTTGAGGGCCACGGCCGGATCCGGGCAAGGGACCTGAAGGCAGCGATGTTACGGTACAACATCCCAGAAGAAGCCGTGCAAAGTGTATTTGAGAGTTTCAAGGGGGATACCGGGGAGAGTGCTGGAGGCACCGGGGAGAGTGCTCGAGGCGGGGAGGTTGAGGAGGTCGAAATTGAGTATACGTCTTTTCTGGCAGCATGTCTGGACAAGCGAAACTACCACGAACAGTTGCAGCTCTTTCAGGCCTTCCACCGCTTTCAGGACGAGAGCGGGGCGATCACGGTGGAGTCGCTGCAAAAGATGCTCAACCTCACGCTCTCGCACGAGGAGGCGCAGGCCTTGGTGCGCGAAGCAGATCTCAAAGGGGACAATAAGTTAAGCTGGGGAGAGTTCTGCCTGATGATGAGTCATCGCCTTCCCGTTGCTCGCGTCGCTTGGCGACAGGTGCCGCTGTTTCACGAGCTCTCAGCGGACGAGGTGGCACAAATTCTGCATCTGGGGTCGAAGCACCGGTGGGAGGAAGGAGAAGAACTCATTTCGGCCCACGAGAAGGTGGAGTCGCTCATTCTCATCGAAGAGGGCGAGGTGGAGATCATTGTCCCAAGGGGGGCCGACGTAGCCCTTCCCTCCATCGATGCCTCCCAAATCAAGGTGGGGCGGGGGCTGGAGGATGGCAATGAGGCAGAGGCAGAGGCGGAGGCTCGGCACGTCTTTGAGGCCCAGGACGACCTCGAGGCGCAGGTGGGGTGGGACGGAGACCAGAGGGACGGTGAGGAACGTGATGTTGTCGTCCTCCTCGCTGCTAGAAATATGGTGGGGGAGCTCGCATTTGCGTCGCCGGACAAGGTGAGTCATGTGACAGTGTCGGCAACGCGGACGGTGGTGGGTCACACAATCCGCTTTGACCATCTTTCAGCCCTGCTTGCGCGCGATGTATCCCTCGGGTCCAAGGTGTGGAAAAACATAGCGCGAATCACAGCGATCCGCCTGCAGCGCATGAACAAGATCTACTCGGACTCAGCCGCAGCACTGTCCTTGTATGCCAATGCTCGCAAGAGCCAGAAAAGTCAGTAGCGTTTAGGGTAACCCCTAACCCGTTAGGGTTAGGGGGTAGGGGTTAGGGGTTAGGTTTACAAGTCACCACCGGGATCCACCTCGGCGACGTCGACCAGGGCTAGAAAGTAGTGTATGTACTAGTATGTAGTATTACTAGTATAGTGAGCCGAGCCGGCTTCCGAGTGTTTTTACATTGTGGGTACCTGCGGCATTACCTCATCAATAAACGAACACATCTCTCTCAGTCCTCGAAAAACTCTGACTCGGAGTCCACAACTTTGAAACTCTTCATCCCACAAACAGGAACGGGGCGGGGGCCGTCCTCAAACCTCGGGCGCGTAAAGGTCTCGGCCAGCGTCTTGAGATAGGCCATGCGGCTGGTCTTGTGCCCTGCGCTAATCAGTTCAGTAGTGAGGCTTTGCACCGACAGGTCCGCAGCGGAGCTTTCCAGCAGGAAGTGCTGCAGCTTTCTGCAGCACTGCGATGCCCCCAAAGACGCAGAGGGAGCGGCAGCAAAACGCGGGGACTGGGAGGATGAGTGAAAACAGGCGTGTTTTCTGCGATAACAAATCTTGTTGACTACGCGGGGTAGCAAACGCAGCGATGACTCGCATTCGCATGGCAACGCCCTTACGATGAAATTCGGTGACGCCCTTACGACGATGAAAATCGGTTTTGGCCATGGTGCATTTTTTTTCAATAGATTTTACGGAAAAGGCAGTTTCTCCGTTACTACTCCGTGCCCGAGGCCAACTAGGGTCAATACCGAACGTTTAGCTGAAAGGGAAACGCTTTTGTACCGTTTAGGCTCCCCCTTTGCGTTGCGCCTGCGCGCTGTTGCCCGCGCGCTTTGTGCTCGTCTGTGATGCATGTGCCCACAGCAGCATGCACACGTTGGGCCACAACT
>Ga0315905_10005581_pt1 | contig 12817 bp, 11 predicted proteins | sample LakEriMetagenome_5_FD_203522 | JGI IMG/M metagenome (GOLD analysis project Ga0315905, IMG submission 203522) | Freshwater fungal communities from buoy surface, Lake Erie, Ohio, United States - Buoy 4 MA121 | ecosystem: Environmental > Aquatic > Freshwater > Lake | place: USA: Lake Erie, Ohio... | reverse complement strand
TTGGACTGGCCATCGTCAGTCTGGTCTGGATGCTGCTCAGGCATGTTGTGGGGTGGAGTTCCCTGTCCGTTCCAATTCTGATGCACTTCCACCCGCGGCGTGATGCGCCCGAGATTCTGCGCGTCCTCGCGGGCCTGATTCGAAATCAGGCAGCACTCCCGGAAAAGCTCCAGGAGCTGGCGCAGCGTCGTGGTCGTCCCGATCTGGGAGCCCGCTATCACCGCATGGGCGACCGACTGGCAGCTGGGGAATCACTGTCCCAGACATTGTCGAACGAAGGGGGCCTCAGCCCGGCCCAGACCGAAGCCGTCGCCGCTGCCGAACGCGCGGGGCACCTGGAGTTTGTCCTGTTTGCCATGGCAGATGCGCTGGAGCAGCGTGAGTTTCGCCAGAGCTCAACCTGGGCCGAACTGTTCAAACCCGTATCAACTTTGATCTGTGCCGCTCTGGTGGGATTCATCGTGATCGCATTCTTTCTACCGCTCATCAAAATGTTGAAGGAGTTGAGCTAAGTGTTCACTCGTGCAAGCACACTCCAGAACGTTGTGAGAGCGGCTCGAACCGGCATGACTTTGCTGGAGGCCACGGTAGCACTCGTGGTCGTGGGGATCGTCGTCGCTGCCGTCATTCCGGTGCTGTCGCGGACGAGCAGGATCCGCGATCAAGTCGAGCACCGCGAGGTGGCCTTGCAAGCTCTGGCCAATCTGCTGGAGCGGGCAACCGTCCTGCCCGAGCGGACGGAGACGAGCCTGCGAGCTGCTGGTGCTGCGGTTCTCACCGCGGATCGGCTCCCTCAATCCAAGTGGGAATTCAGCGTGCAGGCGGAAGAACCCGCGTTGCAGCGGATCGAGGCGCGTCTCACCTGGCAGCCACGAGATCAGGCTCCTCGTTCAGTATCACTGGTCCGCTGGTATCCCGGAGGGCAACCATGAAACGGGACACACGACCCCAGCGGGGGCATCGGCGTCACGGCTGGATGCTCGTCGAGCTGCTGATCACGTTGACGCTGATCGGGATCGCTGGGGGAACAGCCACTTACCTGATTGCACGAATGCTCCGCACAGGACAGGTCCAGGCCGATTCGCTGGTGCAGGAACGAACGCTGCATGAGTGGGAATCACAGTTTCGACTGGACAGTCGATCTGCCTCGGCGGCCCGGGTCCTGAAAGGGGCCGCTCCCTCAATTCAGTTCCAACACGGCGAAACTCGCGTGACGTATCAGTCGGTGACGGCTGGAGTCGAACGGCGTGTCAACGATCAGTTGGCGGGGCGATGGCAAACCCGGGGAGACTGGCAGTACACGCTCGACGAAACGAATCGGATTGCGAGAGCGGAACTGCATCGTTCGTACGAGCTGTCGTCTTCCGAACAGCTGCCTGCAGGACAGAAGGAACTGCCCCGGCGTCGTCTGTTCCAGGTGGAAGCTGCGATTGGGAGGGCACCATGAAAGGCATGTCGCATTTCTCTGTGTCGCGGCGCCCACCTCGCCGAGGTCTGGCGTTGTTGTCGGCTCTCGTCTGCGTGGTTGTCCTGGCTGCCCTGTCACTGACGCTCACTCGATCAGTTCTCGCCCGAGTCCGTGAGGCGGAACTGCACCAGCACCGGCTGCAGGCGGATGCGCTCGCCGAGTCCGCATTTGTGCGAGCTCAAGCCCAGTGGCGCGCTAATCCCGCATGGAGTGAAGAAGTCTGGTCCCCGGAAGTTCCGGGGCAGATCAAGCTGCGAGCTGAGATTCGAGTCCAGCCCCAGGGGGCGTCTCAGCAGCTGTTGGTTGTCAGTCAGGCGAGTACCGGGACCGACTCCAGCGTCCGCGTCGAGCGTAATTTTCCCTGGTCACCCGCCCCCCAGTCACAGGTCGTCGATCCATGAACACATCCACTTACAGGACGGGTGCTCGGGAAGTCTGTCGGATGGAATGCTCAAAGCAACGGGCCTTTACGCTCATTGAGCTGCTCGTCGTGATCGCCATCATTGCGGTTCTGATTGCGCTGCTGCTCCCCAGCGTCCAGCAGGCACGCGAAGCGGCGCGGCGATCCCAGTGCCAGAATAACCTGCTTCAGTTGGGGCTGGCGCTGCACGATTACCATCTGGCTCATCGGATGTTTCCGCCTGGTTCTGTGAATCCCAGCGGGCCAGCTGATAACACTCGATCCGGGTACAAGCACGGCTGGGGCGTTCAGATTCTGCCGTTTCTGGGGGAGCCAGCCTTGGCCCAGGCGATCGATCCCAATCGGGGAATCTTTGAACAGGTGCAAACCGATCTAGGACTGCTGTCCCCCTCCACATTTGTCTGCCCCAGCAGTCCCTTAAACTTCTCATCGTCCGGAGGGCGTGGAGCGTATGCCGGTTGTCACCACGATCAGGAAGCTCCGATTGATGTCGACCAGAATGGCATGCTGTTCCTCAACAGCAGTCTGTCACTGCACGATGTCGAGGACGGGCAGCAGTACACGCTGCTGATCTCGGAGATTCGTGACCACGGGAACTGGGCGGCGGGCAATCGACTGTCCCTTCGTAATACTGGAGCGACGATCGATAACCGGAAAAATGTCACCACTGTGACCGGGCCCATCACGGCGGCAATGACCGGCAGCGAGGAACTCGACCCGGTCCGCAAGAGTCTGCAGGTTGGCGGATTTGGCAGCTATCACGCGAATGGGGCGAATCTACTGCTGGTGGACGGTTCGATTCGGTTTGTGAATTCCAGTGTGGATTCAGCGATCTACCAGCATCTGGGAAATCGTCGGGATCATCAGATCATCGGGGAGTTCTAACGATGCCGATCTCGCAGGTCTCTCACCGATCCCGACGACGCGGCTTTACGTTGATCGAATTGCTCGTGTCGATCGCGATCATGGCCATCATCGTGGCCATGACGATTCCCGCAGTACAGGGGGCACGGCAGGCGGCTCAAGCGATTCGTTGTCGGGGCCAGCTGGCACAGCTGGGGCAAGCGTTTCACGCTTATCACTTGGCGCAGGGATCACTCCCCGCGGGCTCCGTCGATTTGAGGTCTCCCGCAGTCGCAGAGCCGAACCGGTTTGTCTGGGGTTGGTCGCTGCAGCTGTTGCCACATCTGGGTGAAGGAAATCGCTTCCGGGCGCTGGACGCGCGGCTGGGGATCTTCGCAGCTCCGAACGCGCAAGTGCTGGCCACACCACCTGCGCTCTTCCAATGCCCCTCCAGCAGCATGACGGAGCCTTACGGATATGCGGGCTGTCACCATGATCGCGCCGGTGACATTTCCGAATCGAACGCAGGAGTTCTGACTCTGAACAGCCACGTCCGGTTTCAGGACCTTCCGGATGGCCTGCATCAGACAATCCTGTTGGGTGAAGCGGTCGAGGTGCGATGGGCCGAAGGAGCCTATGGGAGCCTGCGCAGCGTTGGTGAACCCTGGACGAAGACACACATTCGCGCTCCGCTCACCCCCGAACAGGAGGAGAAGCTGCGGGGAATCCAGGAGTCGATTCATGCGGAAGAGGCGGAGCTCAACGAGGCGCGAAAGACCTATGTCGAGCAGTCTCAGGCTGGCTATCCGCCGCCACCCCCCATGGCGGAACCGATCACCAGTGACGACGAGATCATGACGGACACCGCAGACAGCGAGTCGGGATTTGGAGTTTCGGGTATGGGAATGGCAGTTGGAAACGGTGATGGAAACCTTCCTCCTCCTCCGCCAGTGGCTGAACAATTGCCCACCTCACGAGCATTCGGGTTCTGGACGGCTCATCGTGATGGAGGCCATTTCCTGCTGGTCGATGGATCGGTTCGCCTGATCTCTCAAAGCGTGGATCAGGAAGTTCTGCGACGATTGGCGAATCGATGGGATACACGCGATCCAGGAGCGTTCTGAGATGTCCACGCGGAACATCGCCCTTTTGCGAATCGCGCTCTTCGGGCTGGCACTCTGGTGCGGGTGGGCCGTGTGTGTCGAAGCCCAAGGCGCTGACGCCGAAGCTGACATTCAGATCGTCGACGCCAAGTGGGGCTTTGACGGTCATGTCCGGCATAAGACGTTCGTGCCACTGCGGATCACCATTAAGAATCGCGGCGTGCAGCCTCGTACACTGCTGCTGCGGCTGACCCGCGCGGATGCATTCAACGCGATCGGAGAGTCCATCGAGCAGGAGATTACGATCTCGGCGGATACGACGCGACTCGTGCAGATGACTCCGTTCGTATCCGATCCGGGAGAGTCCTGGACATTGCGCTGGGGCGAGTCGGATCTGGAGTCCCATACGATCAAGGGGATTTCCGCCGATGATGGAATCTGTCTGATTACGAGTTCGCAGGAGCTCTCGCAGCGAACGGGATTCCTGTCCACGATGGATGAGGACGAGTTCCCGACCTCGGTCACGGGGCTCGATGCGCTGCGGTTCCTGTTCCTCGATCATGAGCCCAAGTGGCCCCCGCCCCGCCGCAAAGCCCTCGAAGAGTGGCTGCTCAAGGGCGGCACCGTCGTGATCTTGAACCGCGCGGACGGCAAGGCTCCCGAGTTTGTCGAAATGCCGTTTCTCAACACAAACGGAAAGGTCACATCGTATGGCCAGGGTGTGATTCTTCGATTGCAGCAGACCCCGGTCTCGATCACCAAGAAGTTTCTGGAACAGCAGATACTCGGGCGGCCAATGACCAGCGGGGATCTCGCTCAGCGGCTGACTGCCTACGAACAGACGGTTCCGCAAGGGAGCTCCTGGTGGAATGGCAGCTTCAAACTCCCCACCTATTCCCGAGATCAGGTTCTGACCCAGCTGATGGACGTGGCCGGAACCAGACAGCGCTGGGGGCTGATCTATCTCACGCTGCTGGTCTACGTCGGGTGGCAGTGGCGTGTGGGTTGGCGCTGGGGGCTGATGGAGAAGCAGCCGAACCGGCACTACGCCTGGCTGTTCGGCCTGGCGGTTGCCTTTTCGTTGATCTTTTACTTCTCAGGCCGCACCGGATTTGGCAACGATCGAGTCCGCTCGATCATCGTGGCCAAGCGGATTTCGCCCGGACTGTTCGATGTCGAAGGCTGGGCTGTCCTCGCGACCAGCCTGACTGGTGACCGCAAGGAGATCTCGTTCCCCGGCACCGGACAACTCTATGGGGGAGCCGAATCGTTCGGGCAGAACCCGATCACGATTCGTGACGGCAAGATGGCGGTCGAGCTGAATGCGTTTTCATCTCAGCGTTTGGCCTTCCGGACTCGCATCGAGATGCCGGACATTCCGTTCCAGCTTCAATCTGCTGGTCCCGATATGTGGCAGAGCAAGTCGGCCCGGCTGGTGATCGATCCGGCCTACCGGGGCAACGTGTACGCCGCTGTCGTCGCGATTGGAGACGCTCTCTACGAGTTCGAGCCCAAGCATGGAGCCCTGGCTCCCACCACAAACTGGTCCGAGAAGACGGAGTACTGGCTCCACCCGCAGAACCCACGCAGAAATGTCTGGAGATTCTCAATCTTCAGCAAGCTCTTTGACTGGCGCACCAACGATGAGGTTTACCTCGAAGCCTTTTCGAACGTCGTTGGAAACGGATTCAATGTGGGGACCGCCGTCTACCCGGAAACCTTTGTGGTACGTCCGGGCTACGCCCGCGTCATGCTGTTCGTCGACTGGCCACAGGAGATGAATTGTCAGGGCACGTTCGGCGATCAGGGGGGGCGCATGCTGTATGTGCAGGATGTTCCGCTGGGAGGACGGCAATGACTCCGCTGGGCCTGCTGACCTTGCTGGGGCATTCTCTGCGGCACGAGTCGCGCAGCCGCGCTTCGCACTGGTTCCGGATGGGGAGCCTGTTCATAGCGACCTGGTTGCTGATCTCCGCCCACTACACGGCCTGGGCTTTCGGATCGGTCGGCCGCACATTCATCGAGTCACTGACCTATCTGGATCTGCTGCTGATCGTGATTGCTGGCAGCAGCTACTTTGGTTCGGTCATCACAGAAGAGAAAGAACAGGGTACTCTGGGGCTGCTTAAACTGGCCGGGTTCTCGAACGCCGGGCTGATGATGGGTAAATCCACAGCTCGAATTCTCTCGGCGCTGGTGATCTTCGGGATGCAGTTGCCGTTTGCCTTTCTGGCGATCGTGCTGGGAGGGATCTCAGCGCCGCGGATCTTTGCCGCCTACCTGGCACTCGGGGCCTATCTGATCTTTCTGGGGAACGTTGGACTCTTGATGTCGACGGTGTGTCGACGCAATGCTCTGGCCACGTCGACGACGTTCTTGATCGGAGCCGTGCTGGTCTGGGGCGGCAAGCTGGCTGCGTTCGGCCGCACCGCGGGAATCGCCAAGAGCGTCAGTTGGGTCGGCAGTGCCGTCGACCGGTTCACGGAGTTCCAGTCGTGGTTCTCCCTGCATGAGAGATTGCGAGAGATCATCACAGTGCGCAGTGCCCCCATCGTGACGGGTCAGTTCTGGGTTTCTCTGGCACTGGCAGCTGGTCTGTTCGTTCTGTCGTGGCTGCTCTTCGATCGATTCACGGAATACACCGAGAGCATTGAACCACATCGCTCGGGGTCGAAGTGGGCGCGGTGGCAGCTGGCTGTTTCGCGACCCTGGCACAACGCCCTGGCCTGGAAGGAGTACCAGTTCAGCACCGGTGGGCACACAACCTTTGGGCTGAAGCTGGTGCTTTATGGGGCGTTGATCGCGAGTGGTGTGGTGTTCAAGGGCTGGGCCGAAACGAACTATGGGGTCAAGCTGCCGGATCTGATATTCGGCTCGATTTGCGGAGTGTTCCTTCTGGAGTGTCTTAGCTTCTCCGGCACATTTCTGGGCAACGAGTATGTGGGAGGCACGCTGCCCAATCTGATCCTGATGCCGCAATCGGTCGCCCGGATCGTGGTCTCGAAGTTCCTGGGCGGGTTAGTATCCGTGCTACCGACCCTGATTGCGATCGGAGTCGCCAGCCGGTTCCTGCCCCCGGATACAATCTTATTTGATTGGAGAACTCGGGATCTTGTGCTGGTCACAAGTTATGTGCTGCTGCTGCATCTGACTGCGTTCTATTCGATCCGAGTGCGGCGCGGTGCGATCGCCTGGGCCGTCGGTTCCTTGATCATTGGTGGAGTGATCGTCGTACCCCTGCTCGAAATGGTCTGGATGTCACTGTTGCCACTGGGGAAGAAGACTGTCTGGAGGGAGCCCGGAGCGGAGTATTGGGCTCCGCTGACTTACATCACAGTCTTGCTCAGTCTGGCCCTGCAGGTCGGCATCGGAGTGCGACTGAAGAATGCCGTGGGAGAGTGACGCGGCATTCAGACGCTCAGTTGGGGGCGCGTCGTTCGCGGATCGCGGTGTAGGTAAAATAAACTCCGAGCAGCAGCACCAGTGGTCCCAGAATAATCTCAGCCTGATTGTTGGCGATAATGGCTTCTCGAATCTCTTCGTACCGGACCAGCGTCTGGCCATTCTGCTCGATCTGCCAGATGAACTTGTTATTCCCGGAGTCGGTCCAGATCGTCGCCGGTTCCCCCGCGCGGACGACGGAAGTCAGCTGGCTCGACCTCGGGAACCAGTTCATATACCCATAACTTTCGCGGGGCTCCCCAATTCGCAGCGCGGGGTATTGAACCGTTTTCTGGCTGACGGTGTATTCCCCCGTCGTGTGCTGCACGATTTCGGTGATCTTGTCGAGCTGGTCCCGCCGAGGCTGAGGCTTGAAGTAGTGAACCAGGATTCCAATGCCCCCGGCGTAGCAGGCCAGCGGGATCAGAATCGGAAAGATCAATCCGTAGATGCGAAGGAATGACATGATCGCCCAGCTGGAGATGCCGCGAGAATTATCCACACAGACTCACTACTGAATCCACATAGCATAGTGTCTCGGGGATGTCCCTGTCAGTCTTTTGAGTTGTAATGACAGGCTGCCTTTAAATGTCGCGGTGATAAAACGTTGCCAAGCGGCGGATAGCCTGATCCACAATTGCCAGCGTCGGGGTACTCGATCCTCGCTGTGTAACGAACAGCTCCGCTAGTTCTTCGATCGTCTTTCGCACCAGTCGGGGCTCCAGCGCCAGCAGCAAACGCCGTTCGATCAAATCTTCCAGACAGGTGGCCCACTCTTGATCGATCATCCGGGTGATCACGCAGCGTGGGAGCAGCGTGCCGTCCACGAGTGGGCTGTCTGGTTCCCGCAGGAAGTCTCCGGCGTCGGTTCCAACCAGCCGCCAGACCTCGCGGCATGTGGCCTGTGAATAGTCGGTCTCGCGGGCCAGCTCCGACAATGTGCGTTCAAGTTCACTCAGCGGCGGATGTCCTGCGGAACCTCGAATCGGTCGGTCGCGAGTACTCACTGTTCGCTCCCGGCCCAGGTGCCGCAGCACCCGGTCGGCGGTCTGCTCCCCCAGGGCCCGGCAAGTCGTCAGTTTGCCCCCGATCAGTGTCAACAGCGGAACGCCCAACAGTTCGCGCTCATCGATCTGGTGGTCGCGGCTGATCGCAGCAGTGCGGGAGGCTCCGGAGCTGGGCAGAGGGCGAATCCCAGCACAGGTCGCGTGGATGTCGCCCGCAGTCAATCCGACTTGTGGAAACAGCTCGTTTGTGAGCTGAATCAGGTACTCCTGCTCGGAGTCGGTCGACCGGGCCAGGGCCGGACGCTCATCGAACCTCTCATCTGTTGTCCCGATCATCACGCCACCACTCATCGGAATCAGAAAGACCAGTCGGCCATCCCCAGCTTCCGCGTAAACGGCGTCCTCGCCCAAGGCGGCTCGCAATTCGGGCTTCGATGTGAAAAGGTGGCTGCCCTTGGTACCGCCGAAAAGCGGTGGAGCCTTTGCAGGGAGCTCACGCAGCGTCCAGTCACCCCAGGCGCCTGTGGCGTTGATGATGCAGCAGGGGTTGAGGGTCACTGGTCCCTGGTCATTGGTCCCTGGTGAATTGGCTGAGCCTCGGTTCGCGATCGCAGAGTGATGCTTGTCTTCGGGGCGGATCACGATTCGCTGATTCTCGACGCTGGCGCGGTGATAGGTCAGCAACCGGAACTCCGTTCCCTGGTCCGCTGAAACCTGCTCGATCTCTTTCAGGAGAGCGATGCAGAACCGCTCGGGGCACTCCATGCGGGCGTCGTAGTACGAGCAGGACCAGGGATACTGAGCTGCGGGAAACGCGGGACCGGTCTGTCCTGTGCGGTGGACCTGATGTCTGGGAACCAGCTGGCTGCGAGCGAGGAGATCGTAGAACCACAGCCCCAGCCGGACCGTCCAGAGCCCGCGCCCGCCGCCTGACCCGATCCAGCGTCCCAGTCGAGTCCGGCTGAGTCCGAGGAACCGCATCCCTGCGGCAATCAAACCACCCGTCCTGCGGCGAATCGGAATATGCAGCTTGAGTGGTACAACGAATTGCGGTGCCAGGCGAAGTAATCGGTCGCGCTCGTGTAGCGACTCTGCCACAAGCCGAAAATCGGCGTACTCCAGATACCGCAGTCCACCGTGGATCAGACGGGACGACTTGGCGGTTGCACCGTAAGCAATGTCATTCGTGTCAACGATCCAGACCGGGACGCGGTTCAGAATCAGCTCGCGGGCGACACAGATGCCGTTGACCCCGGCTCCCAGGATGAGAACCGGTGCGGAGCTGTTCGAGGTCTCTGATCGCTCATTCATGCCAGCCTCAAGCCGACAGGATTCTAGCAGAAATCTCCGCCCTCCCTGCATCTGGCTTGCGACCATGCCGCCTTACAACGTAAGAAGTCGGCGGTGTAATCCTGGTGATTCTGGTTCTTCTCGGGGAAACATGATGTCCTTTCGAGTCTTGCTGTTGGTCGTGATCTGTTGTCTGGTCTGCCGCGATTCGACGCATGCGGCGACGACAAGCCGGCCGAATATCGTCTTCATTCTCTGTGACGATCTGGGGTATGGCGATGTGAAGTGTCTGAACCCCCAGGGAAAGATCGCGACGCCGCGTCTGGACCGAATGGCAGCGGAGGGGATGATCTTTACGGATGCTCACAGCGGCTCAGGAGTCTGTTCGCCCACACGCTATGGTTTGATGACTGGTCGTTATGCGTGGCGGTCGAAGTTGCAGAACGGAGTTCTGGGGGGCCTGAGCCCGCGCTTGATCGAGCCGGGCAGGCTCACTGTGGCTCAGCACCTGAAGAACGCGGGCTATCACACCGCATGTGTCGGAAAGTGGCATCTGGGGATGAACTTCGTGAAGCTGCCCGGGAAAGCGGTCAGCGAGCTGTCGATCGAGACGGCGGACCAGAACCGGAATGTCGATTACTCCCAGCCGATCACGGATGGACCGACCTCGGTCGGGTTTGATGAGTATTTCGGAATCAGTGCCTCGCTCGACATGGTGCCGTATGCGTTCATCGAGAATGACCGGCTGACCGCTCAGCCGACGGAGGAACGGGCCTTTGCCATGATGCTGGGCAAAGAGCAGGGGAAGACGCGGGTGGGACCCGCAGCGCCGGGGTTTGAGGCCACCGACGTGTTGCCCGCGCTCACCGATCGTGCAGTCCGTTACATACAGAACCGCGCGAAGCAGCCGGTGCCGTTCTTTCTGTACCTGCCGCTGGCTTCTCCTCATACTCCGATTGCTCCCACTGCTGAGTGGAACGGCAAGAGTCAGCTCAACCCGTATGCCGACTTCGTGATGCAGACCGATCACGCGATCGGGCAAGTCCTGGATGCAATCGATGCTGCAGGCCAGGCCGAGAATACGCTGGTGATCGTGACCAGCGACAACGGCTGCTCCCCACAGGCCGACTATCCGGCGCTGCTGGCACTGGGACACAACCCCAGCGCCCAGTTCCGCGGGAACAAGGCCGACATCTACGAAGGCGGCCATCGTGTCCCGTTCCTGGCCCGCTGGAAGGGGGAAGTCGCAGCTGGATCGACATGTCCAGACACGATCTGCCTGACCGACTTCATGGCGACGTGTGCCGAGATCACCGGAACCCGCCTCCTGGATAGTGCAGGCGAAGACAGCGTCAGCTTCCTGTTCGGTCTGCTGGGTCGTAGCACGCGTCCGCCGCGCGTGCCGGTGGTTCACCATTCGATCAACGGCTCGTTCGCGATTCGGGATGGTCAGTGGAAGCTGGCTCTGTGTCCCGGCTCGGGAGGGTGGAGCGATCCGCGTCCCGGAAAGGAGTCCGCCGGAGCGCCTCCCGCCCAGCTCTTCGATCTGTCTCTGGATGTCGGCGAGCAGAAGAACCTGATCGATGAACATCCCGAGCAGGTGACCCGCCTCACCCAAATTCTGGAGAAACTCGTCGCTGACGGACGCAGCACTCCGGGCGAGCCGCAGAAGAACGCAGTCCCCGTCCAGCTGTGGAAGAGCTCCGCCCCCAAGGGTAATTCGGCCAAAAAGAAGAACTGAGTCGTTGCTCCGCCCGATTCCCGGCATCAGGAATGGGATCGGCAGTCGGGCAGCTCTGCCGACTTTCCGATTCCGAATTTCGGTACGGTCTTGATTTGCCTCGATCAGAAGCCGAAAGTTCTGGACTGTTCACCCAGTTTCGGCCAGACTCAGCATGCACGTCACATTCCGTTGTCCGAGTTGCGACCAGTCCCGGCGATCGGGCAATTGCCATGTCGGCGGAACGGTGGAGTGTGATTGTGGCTGGAAGAACCCAATCGGCGCGGCCGATCTGAGCGGTGAATCGCCGAATCACTGTCTGGTCTGCGGGACGCTCGATTTATGGCGTCAGAAGGACTTTCCACCCAGTCTCGGGCTGTTGTGTGTCGCCATCGGGGCGATCAGCAGCAGCATCGCCTGGTACTACCATCGACCGGTGATTGCCCTCGCCATTTTGATGGGGTTCGCGTTACTCGATATGCTTCTGTACGTCTTCATGAGCGATGTGCTGGTCTGCTACCGGTGCAAGGCGCGCCATGGTCAGGTCGACCTGACGGGGCGAGTCGCCTACGATCATGAACTGGGCGAGCGCTATCGTCAGGAGGAGATCCGCATGCGGACGACTCCGCAGCGGTAGGTTCCCGGCGGCACTCTGCATATTGATCCATCCTTGATCGACCCTCAACGGATTCTGGAAGACCTGACCGGCTCTTTCGCGGGAGAGCTGCGGTTTGACCCATTGTCCCGGGCGATGTACGCCAGCGATGCCAGCTTGTACGAGATCACGCCACTCGGCGTGGCCTATCCTCGCAGTCGCGACGATGTCGTAGCACTCTCCAGGTACTGCTATGAGCAAGGCATCCCGCTGACTCCCCGGGGAGCTGGGACCAATGTCGCTGGCAACTCCCTCGGCGAAGGGATTATTGTCGATCTGTCGCGCCACTTTACCGCCATCGAAGATGTGACCGATAAGTCGGTACGAGTCCAGGTCGGTGTGGTGCGCGACACGCTCAACAGCAAGCTGCGGGAAGTGGGCCGTTACCTGCCGCCTGATCCTTCGACGACCGCAGTGACGACCGTGGGAGGGATGCTGTCTGTCGACGCGGCGGGATCGCATGCGGTGCGAGTCGGGTCGATGCGCGACTATGTCCGCAGCATCGAAATGGTCCTGCCGGGCGGGGCCTGGTTCGAGGCCAAACGCGAGCCCCTGACCAGCCTGTTCCCCGATCTCGACCCGGCGATGATGTCGCCGGGTGAGTCGGTTGAGGCCAAACGCAGCGTTGTTTCGCGGCTGACGCGACTGCTTCGCGACAACGAAGCCCTGATCCGCGAACGGCAGCCCCCGCTGCTCCGCAATTGTGCCGGCTACTCGCTTCGCAGTGTCCTCTCACGCGATGACTTGAACCTGCCGCGCCTGCTGGTGGGCAGCGAAGGGACGCTCGGGATCTTTACCGAGGCCACGCTGCACACTTCTCCGCTGCCCGCCCATCGCGGAGTCGCATTGCTCCTGTTCGGTCAGCTGGA
>Ga0315905_10005580_pt1 | contig 12818 bp, 11 predicted proteins | sample LakEriMetagenome_5_FD_203522 | JGI IMG/M metagenome (GOLD analysis project Ga0315905, IMG submission 203522) | Freshwater fungal communities from buoy surface, Lake Erie, Ohio, United States - Buoy 4 MA121 | ecosystem: Environmental > Aquatic > Freshwater > Lake | place: USA: Lake Erie, Ohio... | reverse complement strand
GGCGGCTGCGTGATGGCGGCGGCACGATCTATGGCGGGTTCGATCCCGCTTCGATCGAAGGCAAGATCCTGCCGCAGCTCCACCAGACGTTTCCACAGCTCAAGGGCGTGAAGGTCGACTTCCAGTGGAGCGGCAATTTCGCGCTGACAATGACGCGCTATCCGCAGATGGGCCGCGTTTCGGACAGCGTCTATTTCTCGCAGGGCGACAGCGGGCACGGCGTGACAACGACGCAGATGCTGGGTCGCCGTCTGGCCGAAGCAATCGACGGTCAGATGACCAAATTCGATGTCTTTGCCTCGCTGCCCTACATCCCCTTCGTGGGCGGCAAGCTGTTTCGCGTGCCCTACTGCGTGTTGGGCGCATGGTACTACGGGATGCGCGATCGCCTTGGAATCTAAGGGTTAAACCTGAATCTAAAGTAAGATTTAGGTATGATCTTGATTTGCGATTCCTTTCAATCACTTCTCGGCGCCAAAGCGAAGGCTGGGGGCCAATCTACGGGTGCGAACGGCGTGCTGCGGGGCGCAGCATTCCCGCCTTCGCGGGAATGACGAGGCTGGGGCTTTGACGCACGATGCTCTCCGTCGCCCTGTGCTTGACACGGGGCCGGGCTGTTCTTCTGGTGGGGCGCTGACAAGAAAAGCCAAGGCCCGTGTCAAGCACGGGCCGACGATCCCATTTGAAGCGCAAGGGTGGCGCGGACCTGGTCGATCAGGCCGGGCTTCCATTCGGACTCCGCGCCGACGATTTCGGGGCGGTCGGCGCACCAGCTGATCAGCATGAGTGTGCGCATGAGCAGGAACAGATCGAGCTGGGCGAGCACGTCCTGCGGCAGGGCGCGGCGGCTGGCGTAGCCGGTCAGAAAGCGATCGCGCAGTCCGGCGAAATGCGGTTCGCCCCATGCGCTGCGCAGGGCGACCGCCACATCGAACATCGGCCAGCCCCAGGCGCAGTCGTCAAAGTCGATCAGGCCCAGCTTCTCGCCGCTGACAAGAACATTGCCGGCATGCGCGTCGGCGTGGATCAGGATCATCGGCGCGGACAGGTCGGCGAGGCGGGCCGCGACAAGATGGCGGGCGGTGGCGAGGGTCTGGCGTTCATCGGCGGTGAGACAGGGCACGTCCCAGAAGCGGCCCCAGAACGGGGCTTCGCCGACAAGCCCCCCGGTATCGAGGCGGTGGCGGGTGAAGGTGGCGGGTGGGGTCCAGCTGGCGGTGGCGTTGTGGAGCTCGGCGAGGAGCGCGCCGGTGCGTTCGAACCAGTCCCAGGTTTCCGGGCCGCGATCCTCGCCGATGAGGGTTTCGAGCGTCTGGCCGGGGTGCCAGAGGGTTAGGCCGGCGATGCGGCTGCCATCGGGATCCGGGGTGGCGACTTCGGTGTACCAGTCGCCGTCCAAGGCGCGGCGACCGGTGGGGACGATCAGACCCTGTGCGGAAAGGTGCGAGGTGAGCTGGCGTTCGGATTCGAGTTCGGCCAGCGCGTGGTAGCCCGGACGGTGGAGGCGCAGTGCCCATGGAGTGCCGTCTGGGTCTTCGGCGCGGAAGACGACGTTTTCGCTTTTGCCGATGGGGCGGGGTTCAGTTCCGGCAAGGCCGAACTGCGCGAGCGCAGCGCGGGCAGCGGGGAGATAGGCCTCGATCTCAGGCATGCGTGACGCGGTTGAAGGCCTCGAGGAAGGCCATGGCGTCCGCGCGGGGGAGGACGAGCGGGGGGCGGATTTTCACGCAGTTGTTGAAGGCACCGTCGACCGAAGTGAGGAAGCCTTCGCGGCGGAGCGCACAGACGAGGGTGAAGGCATGGGCGGCATCGGGATGGCCGTCCGCGTCGACGAACTCGGCGGCGAGGAAGAGGCCTTTGCCGCGTACGTCGAGAAGGCCGGGGGTGTGGCCGAGGCGCTGGCGCAGCGCTGCCTTGAGTTCTTCGCCCAAGGAGCGGCTGTGTTCGACAAGGCCTTCGTCCTCGATCACATCGAGGACGGCACAGCCGACCGCGCCTTGCAGGGGGCTGGCGGCGAAGGTGTTGAAATAGCGGGTTTCGGCGCGGAACCGCTCGACGACTGCGCGGCTGGCGGTGGTGGCGGCGAGGGGAAGGCCCGCGCCCATCGGCTTGCCGGTGACGACGATGTCCGGCGTCAGGCCGGCATGGTCATAGCCCCACCATGTGCCGCTGCGGCCGTAGCCGGCCTGCACTTCATCGGCGATGATGAGGCCGCCCTCGGCACGGACCAGCGCGGCGGCCTTGTCCATGAAGCGCTCGGGGATATCGGGCAGCCCCTCGTTGGCGAGGATCGGGCAGAGGATCAGCGCGGCGAAGCCCTGGCCGGTGGATTTCAGGTCTTCGATCGCGGCCTTCAGGCGTTCGACATAGACGTCGGTGAGGGCCTCCTCGGCGAGGCCGGGCAGGAGCGGGCGCAGCGTTTCGGGGAAGGGGATCGAACGGATTTCGGCGTGGCGCGTGTCGCCGGCGGGGAGGTTCGTCAGCGCGCCGACGACGGTGTTGTTGCCGTGGTAGGTGTGGTCGGTGCAGACGATCCCGCGCGCGCCGGTGGCCATGCGGGCCATGCGCATGGCGATCTCGATGGCTTCGGTGCCGGAGCAGGAGAACACCGCGCTTTCCGTGACGCGCTGGAGCGCGGTGAGACGTTCGGCCAGCGCAATCGCGGGTTCGCTGAGGTAGCGGCTGTGGGTGTTGAGCGTGGCCTGCTGGCGCGCCATCGCCTCGACAATGCGCGGGTGCGCATGGCCGACGCAGGCCACGTTGTTGTACATGTCGACATAGCGGCGGCCGTCTGCGCCGAAAAGGTTGGCGCCCTCGCCGCGCACGAGGTGCAGGGGCTCATCGTAGAACAGCTTGGCACCGCGCCCGAAGGCGCGGTCGCGGCGCTGGAGCAGCGGATCAGGCGTTGCGGAGATACCAGTCATAATCGAGCGCCGTGACCTCGCTGAAGAAGCGGTCCTGTTCGGTGCGCTTCACGGCGCAGTACATGTCGACGAAGGTATCGCCGAGGTAGTCGCGCATGAGCGGAGAGGCGTGGAGCGCGTCCACGGCGGCATACCAGTTGCCGGGAACCTGATAGGGGCTGTCGGCTGCGGCCTTGTAGCCATCGCCGACGACCGCCGGGCCGGGATCGATCCGGTTGACCATGCCGTGATGAACGCCCGCGAGCATGGCGGCGAGCGCGAGATAGGGGTTGGCATCGGCCCCGGCGAAGCGGTGCTCGACATGGCGCGAGGCGGGCGGGCCGGCGGGGACGCGCAAGGAGACCGAGCGGTTGTTGACGCCCCAGATCGGCGCGGTCGGCGCGTAGGAATTGGCGCGGAAGCGGCGGAAGGAATTGGCGTTGGGGGCGAACACGCCGAAGGCCTGGGCTTGGGTTTCGCGCAGGCCGCCGATGGCGTGGCGCATCTGCTCGGTGCCTTCGGGGTCTGCACTGGCGAAGACGTTCCTGCCGTCTGCATCCGCCATGCTGAAGTGGAGGTGCATCGAACTGCCGGCGGCATGGCTGAAGGGCTTGGCCATGAAGGTGGCGGCCATGCCTTGGGTCTGCGCGACACCCTTGGCGAGGCGCTTGTACATCTGCGCTTCGTCGGCCGCGCGCAGGGCGTCGGGACGGTGGTGGAGGGTGAGCTCGACCTGGCCCTGCGCATATTCGGAAATGACCGCTTCGAGCGGGATGCCCTGCACATCAGCCTGCCGCCACAGCTCCTTGAAGAAGGGGGCGAAGTCCTGGATATCGGTGAGGCTGAAGACGTCGATGAGGTGAGGCTGCGCGGTGGTGTGCGGCGAGCGGGCGAGGTGGACTTCGCCCCGGGGGCCGCGGACGGGATCGACGAGGTAATATTCGATCTCGCAGGCGACGACGGGGGTGAGGCCGAGCGGCTTGAAGCGATCGACCACGCGGGCAAGGACGTGGCGCGGATCGAGTTCGCAGGGGGTGCCGTCCGCATAGTACATCGATGTGATCACTTGCGCGACGTCATCACCCAGCCACGGCGCCTTGACGAGCGTGCCGGGGACGGGGCGCAGCATGTAGTCGGGATCGCCGTTGCCCCAGACGAGGCCGGTGTCTTCGCAGTCCTGCCCGGTGATATCGGCGACCAGCATCGAGCTGGGATAGAGGCGGCCGTTCTCATAGATCGCCATAAGCTCGCTCTTGCGCACGCGCTTGCCGCGCGGGACGCCGGAGAGCGCGGTGAAGATCACTTCGATGAAGGCGATCTGCGGATTGGCGGCGAGGAAATCGCGCGCTTCGGCCGGATCGGCGATCATGGATTGCGGGGCGTTCATGGGTCGGCAAGGTCCTCGGGAGCTTTCGTACCGGGTGGTATGGAGCGGGGCGGGGGGTGTCAATCGCGCTTGGCGCGGGCGCAGATTTGTGATCACATGGCAGCATGACGGCAACAGGTCTTCCCGCAGACGAGGATGCGCGCACTCTGCACCAGCAGGTGCTGGCAAGGCTGCGCGAGAACATCCTGCTCGGGCGGATCGAGCCGGGGCAGGCGCTGACGATCCGCGGGCTGGCGGCGGAGCTGGGCGTGAGCGCGCAGCCGGTCCGCGAGGCGCTGCGCCAGTTGGTGGCCGAGCGTGCGCTGGAGCTGATGGACAACCGGCGCGTGCGCATTCCGCCGATGACGATCGAGCGCTTCGACGATCTGATCGCGGCGCGCGCGGTGCTGGAAGCCGAAGCGGCGGTGCGGGCCATGCCCTATGTGAGCGAGGCGCTGATCGCGCGGCTTGAGGCCGAAGACGCGGTGATCAACGAGGCGGCGGCAGCGCGCGACTACGACACCTGGATCGGCGCGAACTTCGCGTTTCATGCCATGCTTTACGGGGCAGCAGGGCAATCCGCCTTCCTGCCGTTGATCGAATCGCTGTGGCTGCAGATCGGGCCATTCCTGCGGCGCGCGATCCGGACCATTTCGGGCCATTACACGGTGGACCGGCACAGCGAGGCACTGGCGGCACTGCGGCGGCGCGATACGATGGCGCTCAGGATCGCGATCGAGGCCGATATCCGCGACGGCATCGCGCATATCGGCTCCACGCTGATCCGCAGCGAGGCGATGGGGGCGGGCGTCGTGCGCGCCGCCCATCGGCAGGCGCAGGGTGAGCGGGGACTGGTTGACGAAGTGAACTAACTCTTGGGGGCACTATGGCATGAGTGAGCAGGGCGGCCAGCCGAGTTTGGCGAAAGGCGCACTTTCGGCGCTGGAATCGACGATCATGGGTATCGCGGGGACATCGCCCGCCTTCACCGTCGCGGTGACGACCGGCACGATCTATGCCGCCATCGGGCCACTTTCGGTGGGGAGCCTGCTCTACAGCGGCGTGATCATGCTGGGGATCATGTTCGCCTTTGCCAATCTCAACCGGGTGATGCCCGACGCCGGCGCGGCGTTTGCCTGGGTTGGCTCGGTGTTCGGGCCGGTCTGGGGCTTCTTCGCCGGATGGGGGCTGATGGTCGCCTCGGTGGTGTTCATGGTTTCCGCGACGCTCCCCGCCGCGACCGCGACCTTGCTGCTGTTTGCACCCGACCAGGTCGAGAACACGCCGCTGGTAACGGGGATCGCGGCGGTGTGGCTGACGCTGGTGACCGCCATCGTGCTGCGCGGGATCAAGCATGCCAGCAACGCGCAGGTGACGGTGACGGTGATCGAGGCGGCCATTGTCGTCGCGCTTCTGGGAGCGGCGGTCTACTGGTTCGGCGCCACACCTGCCCACGCGCCTTCGCTTTCGTGGATCGCGCCGGGGTCGTTCACGTTCAAGTCGTTCGCCGACGGAGCGATCGTCTCGGTGTTCTTCTACTGGGGCTGGGACGTGACGATGAACCTCGGCGAAGAGACCGAGCCGGAGGATGCCTCCACGGGTGCGTTCTGGGCGATGATCAACCTCATCGTGTTCTTCGTGATCCTGATGACGGTGGTGCTGATCGCGCTCAGCGACAAGGAAATCGCCGCGGCCAACACCAACGTGCTTTATGCGATTTCGGCGAAGATCTTCCCGGCACCGTGGAGCTATCTCGTCGTGCTGGCAACGGTGCTGAGCACCGTCGGCGCGCTGGAGACGCAGATCCTGCAGTTCAGCCGCAGCATGTATTCAATGGCGCGAGCGGATGTTCTGCCTCCATTCTGCGCTGCGGTGCACCGCGATTGGCAGACGCCATGGGTCGCGACGCTGGTGATCTGGGGTCTGGGACTCGTGCTCCTGTTCGGCGCGTCTTACATGCCATCGGTCGCAGAGATCCTGCAAAGTTCGATCGAGGCGATCGGGTTGCAGATCTGCTTCTACATGGGGCTGACGGGCTATGCCTCGGCGTGGCATTTCCGCGGCTTGCTCGGCACCGACCGCAAGGCGGCGTTCACGCATGTGGTGATGCCGCTGCTCGGCGCGCTCTTCATGACGGGCGTCGCCGCGTGGGTGATCCCGACGTTCAATCAAGCCGTCCTTTTCGTGGGCATTGGCGGCCTCTTGGCCGGTTTTGTGCCCCTTCTGCTTTGGGCAGCCTGGAAAGCATGGGTGAGACGGCCGGTCGCAGTCTAACCTCCGCTGAATGTAGCAAAATATGTTTATATGTTAACCGCGTGTTCGCTCCGGACTGGTAGCTCCCCAGTCCGGAGACCGATTTTTGCACGACGCATCCTTTACCATCCGACCGGGGAAATCAGCCCTTCCCGGAGCCGGCGCGGCTGAGGCCAGCCTTGCCGTGCTGCCGTGGCGTGCGTGGGCAGCTGCCGAAGCGCGGGGTGCGTGGGAGGCGCTGGCGGCGCGGGCGGGGACGCCCAATCCGTTTTTCGAGCCGTGGTATCTCCTGCCGGGCCTTGCGCGGTTCGATCCGCAGCAACGCATTGCGATTGCCACGCTGATGCGCGGGGGCGTGCCCGAGGCGTTGGTGCCGGTGCAGCGCGCGCGGCGCTATGGGCGGCACCCGCTGCCGCACCTCGCCATATGGCTCCATGCCAATGCCTTCCTTGGCGCGCCTATCGTGGCGACCGGGGCGGAAGAGGTGTTCTGGGAAGCCCTGCTCGACTGGGCGGACCGCAACGCCGGGACATCAGCCTTTTTCCATGCTGCCGTCTTGCCGCTGGAAACGGCACTGGCGGACGCTCTCATGGCTGTCGGCGCGCGGCAGCGCCGCCGGGTCGTGCTGGTCCAACGCGAGGAGCGCGCGATGCTGGCCACGTCGCTGGGGCCGGCCGCCTATCTGGAGCGCGCGCTGCCGGGCAAGAAGCGCAAGGAGCTGCGCCGCCAGCAGGCGCGGCTGGCCGAACAGGGTGCGCTCGCCGTCGTGCGGCAGCACGATGCCGAGGGGATCGCAGCGTGGATCGACCATTTCCTTGCGCTCGAGGCGCGGGGTTGGAAGGGCGAAGCGGGCAGTGCCTTGGCCTGCGCGGACAAGACCGCGGGGATGTTTCGCGAGAGCATGACCGCCGCAGCAGAGCGCGGTTGCCTCGAGCGGCTGAGCCTCACGTTCGGCGGCGAGCCGATTGCCATGCTGGCGACCCTGATCGCGCCGCCGGGGGCCTTTTCCTACAAGACCGCGTTCGACGAGCGCTTTGCCCGCTTCTCGCCCGGTGTGCTGCTTCAGCTTGAAAACCTCGCCCTGCTGGAACGCGCCGGAATCCACTGGATCGACAGCTGTGCAGTGGCGGGCCACCCGATGATCGATTCGCTCTGGCGTGAGCGCCGCGCGATCGGGCGGGTTTCCGTCGCCATCGGCGGTACCGCGCGGCGCGCGCTGTTCGGCCGCATCGCCGCGTTTGAACTGTCTCGCAATCCGCAGGGCCTGACATGAGCATGACCGTGTTCGAAGCGGAGGCGCGGGCCGCCTTTGCTCTTGCCTATCCCGAAGTGCCGCACCGTCTGGCGCATGGCCTGCGCGGACATTCGCTGCTCACGCTCGAGGCGCTTGCAGAGCTGGCCGAAACGCTGCCGGTGCAAAGCCGCGAGTACAACCGCGCCGATCTGCCGGTGGGGCTTAACGGCACCGTGCCGCCGGGCAACGGTCTCGGCATCGGCGAGACGATCCGGTGCATCAACGAGACGGGCAGCTGGGCCGCGCTCAAGAATATCGAGCAGGTGCCCGCCTATCGCGACCTGTTGCATGCGCTTCTCGAGGAACTGCGCCCGGCGATCGAGGCCCGCACCGGGGCGATGCTGCGCCCGCAGGGCTTCGTGTTCATCACGAGCCCGAACGGCGTGACGCCCTATCACTTCGATCCCGAGCACAACATCCTGCTGCACCTGGCGGGCGTGAAGAAGATGACCTTGTTTCCGCAAGGGAATCCGAGTTTCGCGCCTGATGAGACGCACGAGACCTATCATACCGGCGGCGGACGCGAGCTGTTCTGGCGCGACGAGTTCGAGCACGGCGGCACCGAATGGACGCTGCGGCCGGGCGAGGCGCTCTATGTGCCGGTGATGGCGCCGCATTATGTGCGCAACGGGCCTGCGAGCGCGATCTCGCTTTCGATCACCTGGCGTTCGGAATGGAGCTTTGCCGAAGCGGACGCGCGGGCGTTCAACGCGGTGCTGCGGCGCATGGGGCTGACCCCGCGCGCGCCGGGGCGTTGGCCGCATGACAACCGGATCAAGGCGACCGGCTGGCGGCTGCTGCGGCGGCTGCCGGGGTTCGACCGACGCAAGCTTTCCGTTGACGCAAACGTCAGGCTGGGCGATGCGCCCTAGTCATGACTGAAACACCCGCAAGTTCCGATCCTGCCGATCTCGTCACGAGTCTGCTGCGCCTGCTCGATGTTGCCGATCAGGGGGATGACCACTTCGCCGGGGCGCGCAAGCCGAACGGCGTGGGCCGCGTGTTTGGCGGACAGGTGATCGGTCAGGCGCTGGCGAGCGCCGAGCGCACCGTACCCGAAGACCGCCCCGTCCATTCGCTCCACGCCTATTTCCTGCGCAGCGGGAACGAGGATTTCGGCATCGATTTCGAGGTGATGCGCGATCTCGATGGCGGGAGCTTTGCCAATCGGCGGGTGGTGGCGAGCCAGCAAGGGAAGCCCATCCTGACGATGGTCGCCTCGTTCCACAAGCGCGAGCCGGGGGTGGAGCATGCCGAAGAGATGCCGGTGGTGGCCGAGCCCGAAAGCTTGCGCAGCGAGGCGGATCTGCGCGCCGAATATGCCGACCGTATGCCCGAACGGCAGCGGCTCATGATGATGCAGCCGCGCCCGATCGAGCTGCGCCCGGTCGAATCGCGCCACTGGATGGGCGGCCCCCCGCGCGAGCCCTTGTCGCACACCTGGATGCGCGCGGTGGCGCCGCTGCCTGATGATCCCAAGATCCACCGCGCCGTGCTTGCCTATGCGAGCGACATGACCCTGCTTGGCACGGCGACGCTGCCGCATGAGATCAGCTGGGCCAAGGGCAACTTGATGGGGGCGAGCCTCGATCACGCGATCTGGTTCCACAACGATTTTCGCGCCGACGAATGGCTGCTCTATGTCTGCGACAGCCCCTGGGCGGGCCGCGCACGCGGGTTCAACCGTGGGCGCATCTTCACGCGAGGGGGACGGCTGGTCGCCAATGTAGCGCAGGAAGGGCTGATCCGGCCGCTGACGAAGAAGCCCGAAAGCTGACGCTTACTTGCCCGCCGGGCATTTGATGATCGCCTCGAGCAGTGTGGCCTGCACGAGCGACGATGACACCATCGTCAGCAGGCGGTCGGTGTTGGTCTTGTCCGAGAGCGACAACACGATCGCATCGAAAGCCTTGCATCGCTGCAGCGTGGTGACGCCGGCGCCGTACTGGTTGCCGATCATCGTCAGGTAGCGGTCATAGGGATCGGTGCGGCGAGAGACCTTGGCGGCAGGCGGCTTTGCCGGGCTCTTGCGCGCCTTGCCGGCAGCGGCCTTGGCGGGCGCGGTCTTGGCGGGCGGGGCGGGGGTCGGCGCCGTCAGCGCGGTCGCCGTGGCGGCAGGCTTGGCGTTCAGGCTGCGCAGATAGGTGGCAACCCGGTCGTTCGCCCCGACGAACATGGTGCGGCGGGCGCTGTTCATGCCATCGAGATGGTCCATGACCGGCACGCCGACATGGCGGCAGCGCACCGCGACACCCATCATCATGGTCTGGAATTCGACGACGCGGGCCGCCTGCACGGTCGCGGCATCGGGGCAGACCTGCTCCGCCTGTGCCGCGGCCGGGGACAGGGCGAGGGCGACTGCACTCGCCATTCCGACGCTGCGATTTCGAGCGATCACGGCTGTTTCGGCATGTCGCAATTGAGGATCGGCACCGCCATCAGCGTGCTGAAGGCGCTCACCAGCGTCGACTGGGCGGTAAAGGCGGCGGCGGCAACCGGCCCATAGGCGCGCGCTTCGGCAGCGACCGCGTTCTGCGAATTGACGTCGCCGCTGAGCTGGTTGGAATCGTAGATGGACTGAAGCCGGTTCATGTAGGCAATGGCGGCATCGTTGTTGCGCCGAGCGGCTTCCACCGCCGAGACATAGGGCCCGTCGTGGAAGGCATTGCGCGCGTTGGCCGAACAGAAGCTCGACGGGAAGGCGAGCGGCGGAATTGCCGTCAGTTGCGGACGCGGCGGCAGGGCAAAGCCGACCGGAAGCGGGCCGACGGCAATCGGGCGCGGGTCTGCCCCCGGCACGGCGCTGGCCGAAAGTGCTGCCGCATCGGGCACGGCAACGGGCGGACCAGACACCTCGACCAACCGCGCCGGTGCGGCAGCGGGGGCGGCAGCGGCGGCCGGCTGGGCAGTCTCGGCAATCGGTGCGGGAGAGGGTGCGCCGACACGCTGGCTGTCGCCCAGCGCGCCAAGCAGGCGGCGCAGTGCGTCGCTGTCACCGGCTTCGGCACCCGGCTCGGTCGGCGGGGCGGCGGTGACGTAGGGCGCCGAAGCCTTGTCATCGTCATTGCGTGGGACGGCCGTCCGCGAAGCTGGCGGCGCGGGCCAGGGCCCAGGCGATGTGGCGGCGAGGCGCTCACGCACGAAAGGGGCGGGCATGGGAGGGGCGGGTATGGGAGGGGCGGGCATGGGCGCCGGGGCGGTGAGCGCGGGCCTGGTGTCGGTGAGCTGCTTGCGGGCAGCCGGGGCTGGGGTAGGCGCAGGTTCGGGCGCGGGGAGCATCTGAACCGGCGCAGCGGGAGCCGGCACCGAAAGCTGGCGCAGCTTCGCCAGCTTGACCCGCGCCACCGCTGCAAACGTGCCGTTGGGGTATTGTGCGAGATAGGCCTCGTAGAGCGCGCTGTCGTTGCCGCTTTCAACCGATTGCCAGAAGGCAAGTTCAAATTGCGAGCCTATTCCGGTCGCGACCGGGCCCTGCGCCTGGGCGGGTGAAGCCAGCGGGAGCAAGAGCCAGCCAATCCGCGCAAGGAACCGCATCGGCGCCTGCCGCACGCGCCAGCGCGCGCTCCCAGATCCCGCTCTTTCCACCGTGCCTCTCGGTTCGTCCATCGCCTGCCCACGATAGGTAAGGATCACTATCATGCGATAGCGAAGAATCGAAGACGGTAAGGACCGGACCGCGCCGGATTGTCATTCCTTATTGGGCAGGTGGAGCGCAGGTCTGCAGCGGCACGGCCATGAGGGCATCGAACTGGCGGACAAGCGCCGCCTGAATCGAATAGGCACCCGCAGCTTCGGACTGGTAGGCGCGCGCCTCGGCGGCGATCGCATTGAGTACGGCCGTATCGCGGCCGAGCTGGCCCCGGTCGTAGGTCTGCTGAAGCTGGCGCAGATAGGCGACCGCGGCCTCGTTGTTGCGGGTCGCGACTTCCACTGCGGGGCGATAGGTATTGTTGTGGAACAGGTTGCGCGCGTCGTTGCTGCAGAAATAGCCGGGCAGCGGGACATCGGGGACCGGAAGGAGCAGCGGCCGGGCCGAGGCATAGCTGACGGCGGGAGCGGCGGCGGGGGTCGGCGCGGCTGGTGCCGGAGCATAAACCGGTTGTGCGGACGCGGCGGCTGCAAGGCCGGAGGCAGTGGCGGGAAGCGGCTGTACCGGCGGCGCGGGCGTTACCAGCGGCGCCGCTGCGGGCGTTGCTGCTCCCTGCGCTGCGGCGTCGCCCGATCCGCGCAGCTGCGCCAGGAGGCGGGCCAGCGGCGAGGGCGCGGCTTCGGCGAGGGTAATCGGGGCGGTGGCCGGGATCATTTCGGCAGCGGGCGGGGCGGGGTGTTGCTGGGCAACCGCAACGGCGGGCATCGGCGCGAGCGGCGCGGCGCCTTGCGGCGTGGCAAGCACTGCGGGGATGGACTGGGGCGGGGGCGCCGCTGGCGCTGCCGGAGCCTGCGCTGGCGCCACGGCGGCGGGCTGCACCGCAAGGGCGCGCTGGATCGCGGCGATCCGCGCGCGGGCAAGGCCGCTGAATGTGCCATCGGGATAGCGCGCGAGATAGGCCTCGTAGCTTGCAGCATCCTCGCTACCTGTCACCGACTGCCAGAAGGTGAGCTCGAAGGCCGAGCCGACGCCGTTGGGCGTGGCGGCTAGCGACGGTGTGGCAGCGCCCGGCGGCGCGGCCGTCTGGGCTGCGGCGGGCGCGGCGCAGAGCGCGGCCAGCGCGGCGAGGAGGACCGGCCCGGCGGCATGTCTCCGGCGAATTGTGCGCATCGTATGCTCCCAGCTTGCGGACGGTGACCTTTTCGCGGGCGTCGCCTCGTCCTTGTGGCATCTTCCCTTGTGGCGCAGAGTGCCCGCGATTGGTGGACGAGCGCACAAGGCATGCGGTTAAGGCGAAACTTACCCTCTTTCTCGGGTCGGTTTTTCGGCGGTGCTCAATCTTCGGCGGCGCAGGCCATCTCGTCGAGCCTAGGCCGCGCGATCAGCGTTTCGGCAACCTGCGCGAGCAGGCGT
>Ga0315905_10005579_pt1 | contig 12819 bp, 10 predicted proteins | sample LakEriMetagenome_5_FD_203522 | JGI IMG/M metagenome (GOLD analysis project Ga0315905, IMG submission 203522) | Freshwater fungal communities from buoy surface, Lake Erie, Ohio, United States - Buoy 4 MA121 | ecosystem: Environmental > Aquatic > Freshwater > Lake | place: USA: Lake Erie, Ohio... | reverse complement strand
ACGTCAAACGGGTGTGTTTGGCTTCATGTTGCTCAGTGTGCTTCTCCGTGAGAGGATGCCGCAATGCCGTGTTTCGAGTGTTTCCCAACAGTTGCGAGTAACTGTTGTTGATCTGCGAGTAACTCTCGTTGATCAACTGTTGCCTTGCTGCTGAGCACGCTGCTAGTCGTTGCTCATGCCCGTTGACACCTGAAATCTGTGGCAGAGGATTAGGGAGCTGGGCGCAGATCCCGACGTGCTCGGCTACGTGTGGGACGGAGGCTCGAGCAACGAATATGTGCAGCCAGATAAGAATGTTGGCAGCGGTCTGTCGCAGCCTGATGGTCAGCTAGCGCTCACCACCCTGACGCACAATCGCCTTGCTGCCTCTGCGTCAGACTCGCCAAGCGCCAGGTTCGCTTTGTGGTTTGGAGTTTTCGTTGTTGATGGTGTCTGCTGCTACTGGTGGTGGTGGGGGCATTGTTGTTTGTTGTTGTTTGTGCCGCCTCTGGACGTGCCTAGCTAGCTTGTTTACATGGCTGGTACGGCTGCGTCAGGGGGCGCAGGGCCTGGCCGGTCACGAGGCCCACAGATGCCGAATTGCTCATGCACGTGGTGGCAACCTTCTTGGACACAAGGCTCAGGTGCCCCCACGCCCCCAGGTACTGTTCATTTAGACCCACAGGTGAACTGGCTCGCGAAGATTGAACCCAGTGTTGGAACAGAGCTGCTGGTCGGCACAGCAGTGTGTTTTTGGTGCGCGAGATTGTGTGGCGCGCATGAGTGTTGCGCATCGTTTTTGACGGCGAGTTCTGTCGCAGGTTTCCTGTGCTCTCCAAGCCGTCAACTGCGCCAGCCTTTGGTGTGCCAAATACTTTTCCTGCCCAGCAGGCTGTGGATCCCGCAAAAGCAGCATTGGAGGCTGCAAAGGAAAAGCCTAAATACTTTACGACGGAACACTTTGTGCCCGCTTCTGGGTATGAGAAAAAGCTGTCTGCCAAGACACGGGTCAATGGTCAAGAGGTTTGGGACTTGAAGCAGCGACCCCTCGTAATGGAACGGCACCGCTTTGAGGAGCGAGCTTTCTTGCATTACACAGTTTTGCTGGATCGTTCCAAACACATAGTGCCGACCTACTGCCCAGCGGATGGGCAAAAGGCGTTCGAGGTATATCCTCGTCCGGGCCCAGACAACCTGTTCGAAATGCTTGCCATTCTCGCCATTGAGCTCAAGGTTCCCATCCGCTTCTCTCCTGATTAAACCCTAGAGCCCTAATTGAACTTTAGTGCGCGTTGCGACCGTACAGCCTAACGGCCAACAACAAGGACATGCTCTGGCACGTGGTCTGTGATGCATGACTGATAAAGTGGATACGGCGCAGGTGCACTACAAAGGCAGGCTGGGCTCCATCGATTTGGGGCACCCGGCTTTCAACCTCATGTCATTTGTCCCGTTTGAGGTCGAATACACGTGAGAGCTAGCTCGTCATCAGCGTCACGCTGGTGTCTAATCTCAACCAATGAGGCTGTCTCTGTGTTCAGAGCTTCCAGCACTAGTGTCTCAGAACCTCAGGGAGGGAGGGATGCTTGAATCTTGCTGGGAGAATTCAAGAGAGCTTTATCCGTTCAAAGCCAGCGCTCGCTGCTCCGCGATCCATGGCACCACAAGACAGGCGTGCTCGACTAGAACCAGAGGCGGTGCCAAACAACATGAAGCGCCAGGGACGACATAGCAGTACAAAGTAGTGAATCAATGCGCGGCAGGTCAGGCGGGCTATTGTGATCTTGAGGATAACACTCTACAAAGGACCTTACTATACAAGCGCAGCAGAGGGTAATACGCAGAATGTAACCTTGCTAGCGCGCCTACCCCCGCAAAAATCCCTCCCATGAGACCTTGTGCGGGGGGCAAACTCAGGTCCCGCGCCGTCTGAATGCTAAGCGTGGCGCCGTGCTCGCCCTCTCTCCCTGCTCGCTCCTCTCTCCCTGTTCTCTCCCAGTATTGAGTCACGGAGCCGAAGACATCCGGAACTAAGAGCTTTCCCTGTCCTTGTCCTCCGCAGTGCCCGCTGAGCATCCTTACACTTTTGGGTGTTTCTAATGCTTGTAGAGAGCACGTGTGCAGAAAATCTTTCTCCACATATGAAACATTTAGTCACTGAGACACAGAAGCCGACCAAATCCGGTGGTTTGGGTCTCTCGCCCAGACGGCTGACAGTCGGAGGACTGTCTGGGAAATAAAAAATGTCAGCTGGTCGTCCACAGCAAATGAGGGTTGTTCACGGTTTACGGTGTGTATCTATCAAAGTCTATAGTATACAAATGATCGACACTGATGTTTCCTTTCTTCTTAACTACAATAATATGGATCAAGCACGTTCTTACGTCTTGATCCTCCCCTCCCCTCCACCCCTGTCTTACGTCAACGTGTGAAAATTTGGTCTGTCTGCCCTCCATATGGAAATTCCACCCGGGATCGCCATTATCGCTGCGCCTATATATCTATTCCGCCGCCATTAGGGTTCGACCTGGGAGGGAATGAGAATGGAGAGGATGGAGGCGCGGAGTGCAAGCAAGAGGTGTAGAGGCGAGGGCCTTGCGTTGTGGTGCTGATATTATCAAATAACTGCAGATATTGTCACATGATTCACTCTCGGTTGCATCAACCGAGGACGCTTTGTAGAAGTATGTATGCACGTGGCATCATCAGCGCGTCTGCGCAGCGCGCTCCGCCCGTCCTCGCATCATCGCTCTTTAGATTCGGTGATTCGAAACAAGAAGCGCTGAAGCGCGCTCTCTCAACGAAATTCGCCTGGGGATTCGCGCTGCAGTTCCACCTAAAGCAAAGGGGGGGGGGGGTGGGGGCAAACAAAACAGAATAGGAGGACAGAAGGCACAGGGTTTTGTGATCAATCGCTCAAGGCCGCGTGCACAAGCGACAAGAAGCACGGGGCGAGGGCCCTGATGCGGACGGAACGAACCTGGTAGAAGCGGCTTGGGACGGTGTCGGTCTGGAAGCCCAACGTGACCCTGCTGCCGGGAGGACCCAGGATGAGCCCGGACATGTCCGCTGCCACGCAACACAGCCGAGCCTTTTCGTCAAGATGCGCGCAAAACGCGACAGCCTACAAGCAGGCCTGCTTGGGCAGCGGAGCCACCCGGAGCAGTGGTCGGGGAGGGCGCACACCAGCAGCAATGCCCTTGACGTCCATGCCGTCGACGGTGCACAAGAGGTCGCCCAGCAAGATCTTGCCGCTTCGCGCAGCGGGCCCGGTCGGCGCAAGCCCGTTTACCACCAGCCCATCCCCACCCGGACCAGCGCCCGACTCGCCAGCATCGAAGATTATCCCGATGCCGACCGCCTTGGACGAGTCTGCGCAGTGGCCAGTCTCAGAAGGCGTCCTTTCTCCGCGGATATACCCGCGGGTGCGGAACGTACAGCAGGACGGCGCCTGACGCGGGTGCGGAACGTGCAGCCGCGGGTAGGACGGCGCCTGACGCACCTGGCAACGGAGTGCGGTCACTGCGCTGGCCGGCGCTCAGGTTCTGACTGAACCCCCGCTTGATGTTGGGGACCTTCTCGCGCGCGGGCTGTCGCACACTCAGGCAGTCGCACCCGCCGAGCCACGACATTCAGCCCGGCGTTTTCGTGGACAAAGAGAAGTTCACGGGCCACCCGACATTCCATGAGCAGCCCGCAGCATAAGCGGGTTGCGTTTGCACCAGAGAACGGGTCTGTGCAGCGGGGACCGGAGGCGACCCGGTTCCAGCCCCACGCCGGCTGGCTGCATCCCGGCGGCCCTGCTCAGCTCCACGCTGGGGATGTGGCCTGCTTGGCATTGGAGCTCGGGGAGGCGCGGCAGCGGGTGCTGCAGCTCGAGGCAGCGCTGCGGACGGGTGCAGGGGGCAGCATGGGCGCGCTGGGGGGAGCTCCATGGGCGGCGATGCCGCTGGGAAACGGCACGCCGCCTGTGGCGCCGCCGAACGCGCCCTTGCACATGCAGGCGCCAGGACCTGTCGCGGCAGGGAAGGAGAAGGACTCGCCGAAGCTGAAGAGCACGTTCATGCTGCCCGAAGTGTTTGGAGGCACACTATTCGATGGACGGGAGCAGGTGCAATCAGGCTCCCGCACGCTGTTGCGCGGCTGCTGAACCCGTCGTGTGCGTTGTGAACCTCATGCCCGGTGTCCTAGCCGTCTCTCATACCCGGTGTCCTGCGTGGCAGCCTGTACCTTTGCCGCCGCCCGGCTGGGCGTGGCAGTGGGAGTACGCTGGATACCGCAACAAAGACGGCACAATAACGTCGGAGCCAAAAGCAAAAGGTAATGTGCGCTGCCGTGCGCGTGAATTGCCATATGCCCAGATGCAGTTGGAAAGGCTGACTTAATACGCGTGGCGGAGTAGACGACGGGAGCAAAGGCAAAGAAGCCGGGCCCCTTCAACAGCCACTCAAGCCCCAGGCCACTGCGCCCGTGATCCCGATGGTCGCTCCTGTGATCCCGATGGTCGCGCCAGTGATCCCGATGGTCTCGTCCCACGGCGCAGCTGCTTTAAGCGCGGCGGGGCAACCGATGGCGTGGCCATCCGCAGGAATAGTCGGCTCAAATCCTCCGCAAATGTCTTATAATCCTGCACAGTTTGGTGTTGAGGGGGATTCAAGAGCGCTTTCTCCGGAAGAGTGCAAACAGTTTGGTGTGCCGTTCGGCACCGTGTGGAAGGAAAGTGCAGAACAGAGAAGCAGAAACGCGACAACAAGCAGAGAGGCGAGGACGGGACCGAGAGAGAGAGAGTTTATCAGGAACGATACTTCCTTAATGGGGGTTCCAGGGTGCCTCCCGGGGAGTCGACCTGACACGGCGCAGTCCCCTGTCATGTATGGGGGATATATGCCTAGGTACAGGTCCAGCACGTCGCCAGTGACCAACTCAAAGCACACGGCCACGTGGCAGGCGTAGCTCTGCACCATGTTCCGGGCGCACAAAAGAGGACACACGCCGCCAGCAATACATGTGACGATTAAACATGAAGAAACACTTGGGAGTCGCAAACGCCTGAAACGCTACGTGCGCATCAGACTCAGTGTGAATCCTGACAGACAAGTGGAATCGGAGACGTTGGCAGTTGGCATTCGAATGCGACGAAGCTCATCTAGTGCTGTACCACGGTATACTTAGTAACCTTATCTTTGCACAGTTAACGCCCTTAAATTGTTAAATCCTTACAAGGCACTGGCACACGAGGAACGGGTGGGATGATGCCTGCATGTTGCCTATGGTGCCTAGGGCTTGCCGCCCTCGCCCTCGTTTCCGAGGGTGCCCAAGACGTGGAAGCCCAAGGGCACACTAGCGTGCAAGCATCCTCCTCCACTAGCGTGCAAGCACTGCGGGTGTGATTCACGGCCCTCACACGGAATGAAGCAGTCGAGAAAACACGCAGAGTAGGGCGTCTGTATCCCACAGCAGACACCCACCGCTGATGCGCCTAAGAATCAGTGCGATTGTTCTGCCTTTCATTATCACGGATTGGGTTTCTCATTATGCTTTGGTTTGGTATCTAGCTCGATCAATTAGCTGGGAGAAAAGGTTCTAGAGAGGAACGAGGGAGGGTGGTAAGACTTTGCTCTTGCTTAGCTTGCTCCTCCAGCGCTTCGCGCTCCCAGCGGTAATTCAAGTAATCTTGCAGACGCAGCAAGAACACGCCTCCGTTGTGATTCCCAACAGCGATATTCCTTGGGTCTGCAGGACAGGCATGCCAGGCGCCAATCTTTGATCCAAGCCGGAAAATCGTCGCAGGACGGGGGTCGGCATAATTACTAGATGAGTCACGCATCAGATTCAACGTGTTCCCGTTGATGTCGATTTCAGATACAAAGGTCTCCCCGTCCATGCACTCAATGCGTTTTCGCTTGTCTGTCTGGAGCCGGAGGTGGAGGCACACACTGCCAGACACCTCTTCGTCGTCTGAACGTGCCTGGAGGGGAAACCAGCTCTCTAGACTCTGATTGATGGGCAGGGACTGGATTGGAAGTAAGACTCGACCCAAGAAATCGTGACTGCCGACAATGTCGTGATCGAAGATACTGACGACGAGACTGGATGAGACGTCGAGATTGTAAAAGCAAAAGGTCTCCTCCCAAACCGGGTTGAGTGTTTTGGTCTTGACATCGGTTTTGCGCATAGCAAAGGGCCCTTTCTGAGATTCTTCCACCATCTGCCCCCGAAGTTTCATCGCACGAATCTTGAGGTCTGTGACCACGGACGGCCGTCGCATCTTCAGAGCCAGGAGAGCTTGTCGAGTAATTTCTAAGATGTTGCACTCCTCGGCGGCCACAACGGACGCGCTTTGTTCCTCTTGCAGCATGAGACACATCTCACCTATTGTGTCGCCCTTGTCGAGCAGGGCAACCTGCTGCCCAAGATCATGCTTGCCAACTATTGGGACTTTTTTCATCTCTTTCGGAGAAGCGCCCTCTTCCTCTTCGCGTTTTGGCTTGTTATAGTTGTCAAACTTGACCATGACTCGAAGCGCTCCGGTGATCACCATGAAGAGACTGTCAATCGAGTCTCCTTGAACAAACAAGATTTTGTTTTTTTCCAGAGTAATGAAGGTGCACTCTTTCAGCATTTCCTTGTGATCCCACGCCGAAGTCATCTGCACATCCCAATTATGGTCAGTGTCTACGTCCCGACTTGAATGAATGAGTCGAGATCGTATTGAAGCCAACGCAAGCGCACACATGTATATAAGATGCATTGACACAGGGCCATATCAGACAGGATGCCCATGACCCATTGATGCACCATGCCAAACAGAATTGCTCAGGAGAAAATCGAGAAGAACTTGAGAAGATATAAAGGGTGGCGTAGGGGGAAAAGCATGTCATAAAATTACAGGTCAATTTCCCCCGATGAACCCTAACAATAATGGTTCATTCCCGAAAATGCACCCGGAATTCGTGTGGTTTAAGACATCCTTTACTACTACGCCACACTGTATGGGCAATGCATACATAAAAGCGCATGGTGTCTAGGGGAATTCGGGCTCTATCACCTCCAATATCAAAGCCCTCTTGAGCTGCATGCGCTTCAATGCAAGGTCTACCATTGCGGGTGCGTCCTCCATAGTTTCTTGGAAAGATGCCTTCATGAGTTCCCTCGCCGAGCCAAAATTTTGTGCCCGCATTGTTTTGATCTCATCAATGTCCGCATCAAAAGCCTGCAGCGCAACCGTCGCAAAAGGGTCTGATGTGCCCGACGCATCGGCCGCAACGAGATTGTTTGCAGCCTTCACGGTGACAGTCAACATCTTACGAACCATTGGGTTCTTCATATCTTCCTCGTCATCACCGTCGTCAGCATTGGCAATTGCTGATATTGCAGATACTGCTGCAGCCTTGACGTCAGGGTCCTCGTCGCTGGCCAGTTGGCCAAGTAACTTGAATGTTCCCGCATCGGTCGGGCGGGTGATTTTCGACAAACATTCTATCGACACGATTCTCACGCCTTTATCTGGGTGCCACAGATAAGGCTTCATGGTCTCAATGACGAGGAAGTTGAGCGATGGAATTCCGCGAGCTGGAAAGGCAATGTTTCGCCGGCACATCCTCTCATTGGCGATCTTGATTAGCACCTCAGTGCTTTTGCCATGCATTTGAGAGCCTGGATTTGTTGTAGCCTGCAGCTGATCCAACAAGAACATAATATGCTGAAGGATTTCAATGTCCACATCCTTCTCTGGCTTGTCAACATCGAATACTTCTTTTTCCTCTGTTTCCTGTGCCACAGCTGATTTCATCTTGCGAGCTTCTGCCTTCAGCCTGGCCCTGCGCGCTTGCTCTGCGTCTTTTTTCGCCTTTTCCTCGAGTTTTCGAGGATCAACATGTTGCATGAACTTGAGAAGGCTATTGAAGGACCACAGCGCTGTATCATGTGTAACCGTTAAGTCAACCTCGTCTGTACCCAACTCCTCTGCTTCAGTCCAAACATCCACTTGATGGAGGGTTGAGTCTGAAACCTCGCTCGCGTCTGCACCAGCACCAACATCTCCTGGTCGAGGACGACTCTGCCCATCTCTGGATCCGCTTCGGCCTGTCTGAGATGTTTGCGGTCTCTCACCAATATCAAACTGATTTGGATTGGCACCAGCCTCGCCTGTCCGAGGACAGCCCTTGCCTTCCCGGCTCCCACCCTCGCTCACGACGGTCTGAGATGTTGGGAATATGTCTCCACTGTGGCCAGTAAATGGCCGGCTGTCTGACGTTCTAGGCCGCAGGTGAATACTGCCGCGAGTCCCAGGTCGCGATTCAATCACTTCGACGTCGACGTCCGTATACATACTGATTCGTTGCTGCAGCTCCGCGTCATCGGGATCATTGTACTTCCCATCTGCTGTATGCGGTGCCGCATGAATCTGCATGATCTCCGCGTATTGGCCATCTGATGTTTGCACAGTCTGATGATCACCGACGTGGAGATGCTCATCTTGCTGACTCCCATGCTCGTTCGCGTCTTCGTGCTTTTCAATTGCGTGTGCTGCGTCATCGATATCAAACTGGGCCGTGTCGTCGTCTGTGCGCGGTGCTGAATAAATCTGCTTGACCTCTACAGGTGCCATCAAGATTTGACGATCGACGTCATCTAACCCTTCCTCTGTGAGGTGCAGCACCGCGTCATCGGGATCATTGTACTTCCCATCTGCTGTATGCGGTGCCGAATGAATCTGCATGATCTCCGCGTATTGGCCATCTGATGTTTGCACAGTCTGATGATCACCGACGTGGAGATGCTCATCTTGCTGACTCCCATGCTCGTTCGCGTCTTCGTGCTTTTCAGTTGCGTCCCTGTTTTTGCACTCAGATTCAATTTCCTCGACCGCCCCTTCATACACTGAACTGAGAGGTTCAGTTCGTGAACCTGCGCTGCCACGCGTCGGAGGGCGGCTGTCTGCCGCTGCGTCCACATTTGGGGTTGTAGCGCGGGAATACAAGACTTCAAACCGCGCAAGGGCTTCGGCTTCTGCTGCATCCCTGAAAGATGAGGTGTCGCTGTTTGAGCCAACGTCGGAGGCAAAACTCACTCCTGTAGCAGATTTTGGACGTATCTGATTCTCAATCTGCTGGCGTGTTGCAAGGTCCTGAGGATTCATGGCGCTGGCCGGCCGGGAGGCATGTGTCACTGGTGTATCCGGAAATGAAGCTTGACGCGACTCATCACCAGAGTCGAATTGACGATCGTCTGCGTCCACATTTGGAGTTGTAGCGCGTGAAAACAAGGTTTTAAATCGTGCATGGGCTTCGGCCTCTGCTGCATTTCTCAAAGATGAGGTGTCGCTGTTTGCACTTGAGCTGCCACGCGTCGGAGGGCGCTCAAGGACGTCGGAGGCAAAAGTCACTGCTGTAGCTGGCCGAGAGATAGGGCTGCCTGGCGCGGCAACCCCGCGGTCTATAGTTGACATCTGCTGTCTGTCTGCAGCCTGATCCGTGCGCTGATCCGCCTGCTGTATAGGGCTGCCTGGCGCGGCAACCCCGCGGTCTATAGTTGATATCTGCTGTCTGTTTGCAACCTGCTCCGTGCGCTGGTCCGCCTGCTGTATTTGGCTCGCAGCCTGCTCCATGCGCTGGTCCGCCTGCTGTATGCTCTGCAGCGTCAGCTGGAGATCGACCCTGTGTCTTTTTACGCTTGCAGAATAAGCCTTGATGAGGGCTCGTTTGTTCTCTCCTGACTCCCACGCCTGATCTCGCTCATCATCCAAAAGCGGCTGCCCGAAAACCTGCTCTTCTGCTTTAGCCCTCAAACACGTCAAAATTAGCCGATCATCGTGTGACTTCCCCCATGCAGTCTCTCGCTCGTCTGGTGAGAGCTCACGACCAAACACACTAACTTCAGCATTGGCCTTCATCAGCAGCAGCTTTGCCTCGTCATCTTGCAAAAGCCGTTTCACAAGGTCGATCTCTTCGTGTGAGCCAGTCAATACCTTGGCAATGCCACTCATCCACAAACTGAGGCCTTTGGTCAAGATCATACTGCTCTCCGAAGGAGGCTCTTCGATGATCGTTTCGTTTTTCTCTGCGATCGTTTCGTTTTTTTCTACATCATTTGTTGAAGCTTTCGATTCAAGAGAAAAAAGGCCTTTGGGAATGTCGCCGTAGCCCTCATGTTTTAAGAATGTCTGCAAATAATGCTCAAGGGCTTTCTTTTTTATGCTCGCAGCTTTAATAAGCTGCTTTTTCAACGAATTTTTCTTCGGGCCCTGTGCACAAGAGAGGCATGGCAAAGTCAGTCAGATCAGAACACCAGAAGTATGCTCAGTTACAAAAGAGGAAAATGAAGAAAAGCACCTTCCATGCGTCATCCCGTTCGTTTTGCTCCAACTCGCTCCCAAATATCGCTATTTCTGCATCCGATCGCAGCATCTCATGTAGGAGCGCCCTTTTGGCCATTTCTAAAGTTTTGCGTTCAGATGCAGCAGAAGTAGGCGCATTCTTGGCCTGTGCCTTGGCTGGCTTCAGGTCACTTCGTTTTGACTCGGCCAACAGAGCTTGCTTCTGTTCAGAATCAAGAGCCTCCTCTTTTGCTTCCTTTTTATCCATGTTGTCACTATCCTTGGCTTTTATGACATCAGGAGAATCGTTTTTTTTTTTAAAAGAAAAGGACCTTTTCATACTATCCAGCGCGCCCTTGGCGGCAGCAGACGAAAAAAGGGACATCTTTTTCCCGCTAGGCTGCGGACTATCCTTCGCAATGTCGGCGACTTTCAAGATCTTCTGGTTCTCATCAGGTTGCGCCACGTTGGGCGCATCACCACTCTGTATCGCTTCGACGAGCTTGCTGCGATCGGAGCCGACATTTGCCTCTAGATTCCATTCAAATGCCTCTCTCTCTGCTGCGGTGAGCTCTCTCCCAAAAACAGAGATTTCAGCGTTCAGTTTGCCCTGAGCCAACGTTGCCTTGTCTGCTTGCACCAAGCTGCGAACGATAGCAACTTCAGAATCGGTACCAGAAACAATGCTTTTGAGAGCATCAAACCAAACGTGGAGCCCATTCTCAAAGAGCCCTTCCGCACCTTTTTTCTCAGACTTCGACCAATTCAGAGATGAAATCGCGGCACGTGGTTGAGAGCGCTTCAGAGATGTATTCGCAGGCACTGAGTTCTCCTCTGCCTCGGCTTCATCTGTTTCGTTTCCGATGCCCAAGTCGCGAGCCTCGTCTTCAGCATCGCGATCGCGTTCAGCACCACAGCGGTGACAAAAATTTCCTGCGCGAATCCACTCAGACTCGCAGTGTATGCATGACCCACAGCTGCCCTCAGACAGGTTTACGGGTCCAGGATGGCTGCATTCTGAACATGAATCGGCACTCGTGACCCAAGGCGCCCCGCAATTCTCACAGAAACGAAAATCTCCCATCAACCTCTCGATGGCCTTTTCAGCCTCTCGTGCAGCGTGCTCCTTTGCGAATGCTGATTTGCGCTTCAGCTCCTCCAGCTCCTCATGCTTTTTTAGCTCGTTAGCCGCCCTTGCTTCCTCTTGCTGCTTTTTTACCTTCTCTGCCGCTTTTTCATCCTCATCCTTGATCAGACGGTTTAGCTCCTCACGTGCCGCTCTCCAATCCACCTCTCGACCTCCCTGTAGATCGTTGATTTCCCTAGCAATCGCCAAGTAGTCTGCTCTAAAACGCTTCTTGTTTCGATCCCTGGCATGAAATTGGAGACGCTCCATCTGAGCATGGTTGAATGCATTAGGATCTTCTAGTGCAAGCTCCGCTGTTTTCGATTTTCCTGCCATGTCTCCATCGGGTTCGACGAGGGGGGGCATGGGAGGGGCAATAGCATATTCAACCTCGTCCGGAAATTCGAGAGAGTATAGATCAAACTGTTGCGCAAAGCGTCCAACAACATTACCCGTCTTCGTATCCCAGAGAAGGGTACCAAATGCATGCAAAGTTGCAACGGTCAAGCTGTTCGGCGCAAATTTGCAGGCGGTTGCTGGATCTTTTTCATCAGTCAGCTGATGTGCTACAAGTGTACAACATTGCCAATCAAGCACACGAAGGATTGTCACACCGTCACTTGACAAGCTGATTAGGTGCTGGCCAGTAGAAGAAAACTCAACATGACAGATGGGGCTGGTGTGGTCAGGAGTAGAATCTGTCGCCACCTGGTGTGCCACGGCCCATTCCCATTTCGAAACTATACCATCTGCCCCAGCTGAGAGAATGAAATCGCCTTCATTCGAGAATCTGATGCTACACACAGCTGCCGTATGCTCGCCAATAATCACTGCGTCTGTGGTTGAATTCAGCTCAAAAAGACGAACAGTCTTATCTATCCCTCCGGTGACAATCCAACAACCGGTCGGATCAAATGCACACGATGTCACTGCATAACTATGCAGATGGAGCGTCTCGATTTCAAGCCCCTCATCCAAGTCCCAGACTTTGACCATTTGGTCACTAGCGCAGGAGAGGAGCTTTCGTTGATCCCGCGAGAGGTCCAAACCATAGATTACCCCAGCATGGCCGGCTAGCATCAAGAGCTCAAGTCCAGAATCCACCTCCCAAATCCGGATAGTTTTGTCGAATGACGAGGAAATGGCCTGGGTACCTTTGGCCATGCTAATGCAAGTGGTCACTGCAGATTTGTGACCACTAAATACTCTGATCATTTGTCCTGTATCGACTTTCCAGGTTCGCAGGGTAGAATCGTTTGAGGCTGTCATGACAACCATGTCAGTAAGAAAGATTGCATCTAGAACCTCTCCGTCATGACCCTCGAGCCGGGTGAGCTGATCTCCAGTCACAGTATCCCAAATAATTGCCGTCATGTCTGCAGATGATGAGACAATT
>Ga0315905_10005578_pt1 | contig 12820 bp, 3 predicted proteins | sample LakEriMetagenome_5_FD_203522 | JGI IMG/M metagenome (GOLD analysis project Ga0315905, IMG submission 203522) | Freshwater fungal communities from buoy surface, Lake Erie, Ohio, United States - Buoy 4 MA121 | ecosystem: Environmental > Aquatic > Freshwater > Lake | place: USA: Lake Erie, Ohio... | reverse complement strand
GGCCCAGGCCGCGGCGGCCGAGGCCGCGGCCGCGGCGGCCGCAGCGGCGGCCGCGTCGCCGCCGCCGCCGCCCTCCTCGGCCGCCCCAGCCGCGGCCGCCGCGGTCCTCGCGCTCGAGCAGCAGCAGCTCCAGCAGCAGCAGGTGCTCGACCAGACGCGCGCGGCCGCCATGGCCGCCGCCGAGGCCGTCGGGCGCCTCAAGCTCGAGCTGGCCGAGCTCGAGCGCCGCAAGCAGCAGCGGCGGCGGCAGGAGCAGCAGCGGCAGGAGGAGGAGGAGGAGGCGGCGGAGGCGGCGGCGGCGGCGGCCCGGCGCGCGAGGCAGCAGTCGGAGAGGCCAGCGGTGGCGGCCGCGGGGGCGGCGGCCGCGGGCGACGCGCCCCATCAGCCGCCGGCGGCGACGGCGCGGCCGCCGAGCCCGGCCGCGCGCGGCGGCGGCGGCGGCGGGGGCGGGGACGAGGTCGAGGAGGAGCTTCGGCGGCGCCTGCGCGCGGAGCAGCGGCGCTCGGGCGCGCTGCTGCGGCGCCTGGAGCGGCGGCAGCAGCAGCGCCGGCGTGCGCAGCAGCAGCAGCAGCAGCAGCCACGCCGTTCGGGGCCCGACGGCGGGGAGGACGGCGAGGAGGAGGACGGCGGCGAGGACGACGCGGCAAGCGCCGCGGCCTCGCCCCCCGCGCCGCCGCCGCCCGGGTGGCGCGCCGAGGCCGACGCGCTCAAGGCCCTGCTGCTCGAGCTGCAGGCGCGTGAGGCCGCGACGGCCGAGGCAGTGGCCGCGGCGACGGCCGCCGCCACGGCCAAGGCTGCGCAAGAGCAGCAGCACCAGGCGCCGTCGCTGCCGGCTGCCCCTCCCCCCGCCGCCGCCGTCGCCCCCGCCCCCGCTGCCGCGACGACGATGACGCCCCTGTCGTCACCGCGCGTGGTGCTGCTGCCGCCGCCGACCCTGCAGGTCCCGGTCACGGTCTTCCCGCCGAGGCCGCCCACGGCAGCAACGCCACAGTCACCGCTGCGCAACGACCACGGCACCAACACCGACGGCGGCGGCCGCGGCCGCGGCGACCACGACGACGACGACGGCGACGACGACGACGACGACGACGACGACGATGACAGCCCCAGCACGCAGCCCACGTTTGTCGTCGCGGCCGCGGCGGCCGCCGCCTCTGCCGAGGCCGCCGCCGCGGCCGCAGACGCCGCCACCTCGGTGGCGTTCTCACCGCGCTCGCGCCGGCAGAGCGCCACCACCGTGGAGGACGCCGCCTCCGCCGCCGACGCCAGCGGCGCCGCCGCCGCGCCCGTCCCGCCCTCGCCCGCCCGCGCCCGCGACGCTGCCGGCGCCGCCGCCAAGGACGACGACGGCGCTTTGATGGCCGACTTCGAGGCGACTGTGGCGGTGGCGGCCGCCGAGGCCGCCGCAGCCGCCAAGGCGGCCCTGGCGGCGGCGGCGGCGGTCGGCGTGCGCCCCGAGGGCGGCGGCGGCGGCGCCACCGCCGCCGCCGCCGCCGCCGCGCACGTCCTGCCCTTTTCCCCGAGGCCGCCGCTGCCGCTGCCGATGCCACCGCCGCTGCCGACGCCCAACAACAACACCCACCCGCTCCTCTCCACGCCCGAGTTTGCCGCAGCCGCCGCCCCCCTGCGCGCGGCCGCCGCCGACCTGTCTCTCGGCGGCGGCGGCGGCGACGCGGGAGGCGCCGCCACCGCCCCGCCGTCCGCCGCCGGCGCGCAGCTCCTGCGCGACGACTGGGAGCGCCCGTTCCTGCTCAGCGCCGCCGAGGCGGCCGACTTTGCGGCGCTCTTCCCCGGCCGCTTCCCCCCGGCCGCCTCGAGCGCGGCGGGCGGCGCGCCGGGCGACGCGCTGTCTCAGGAGGTCCAGGAGGCGCGCAGGCAGCACTTTTTGCTGTCCGCCCCGGCCGCGCGCCTCGCGGGCGACCCCTCGTCCTCGTCGTCGCCCTGGCGCCTGACGCCCGAGGCGGTGGCGGCGGCGGCCTCGGCGCCCGCGGCGGCGGCGGGCCTCGCGCAGCGGCAGCAGCCCGGCGGCGCGACCGCGGCTCGCACGCTCCTCTCGGCGCTGTCGGCGCGCCTCGACGCCGCGTCGGCCGCGCTGGGCGTGCACCCGGGCGCGCCGGGGCTGTCGGACGGGGAGTTTGTGGCGGCCTCCCGCGCGGCGGCCGCGCGGCGCGCCGCGGCGCTCGCGGGCCTGCCGCGGGCGCAGCGCGAGCGCGCCGAGGCGCTGCGCCTGGGCCTGATGCTCCACCTGTACCACGCAGGCAAGCAGGCCGCCGAGGTCGCCGGGGACGCCGAGCAGCAGGAGCAGATGCAGCAGACCGGCGGCGGGCCGCCGCCGCCGCCGCTGCTGCCGCCGACGCTCGGGGCTCTGCGGAGCGCCGCCGGGGGCGACCGGCTGCGCTCGCTCGTGCCCGCGCCCTCGCCCCACCCGCAGCTCCTGGCCCCGCTGGCCCCGGCGGCGGACGATCCCGCGCTGGCGGCCGCGCTCGGCAGCCGCACCGCCTCTCCCGCGCCGCATCCGCACGCGCAGACGCTGCCGCCGCACCAGCAGCGCTCGCCCCGCGCCGCGGCGGCGGCGGCGGCCGCGGCGGCGGCGACGGCCGCCGCCGCGCAGCAGCACGGCGCCGCGCTGCTTGGCCCGCTGCAGTCGGCGCTGCTGATCCAGCGGCTCGAGCACGACTTTTTCGCGCAGAGGCAGCAGCTGCAGCTGCAGCAGCAGCTGCAGCAGCAGGTGGCTTGAGAGCGCATACAGGACTGGGTGGGAGGGGGAGGCTTGGCAAGAGACGGCGCGCACACACCCAACCCCCCCAAAAAAGCGACACATGACGACGACGACGACGACGACGACGACGACCGCCCCCCGCGACAAACGGCGACAAGAAGAAGACGGCCGAGAGATACATCCTCCCCTGTTTCTCACACATCCTCTCGTCTAAAACGAACGCCTTCTTTTTCTTCAACTCTCATCACCGCCCGTCCGCCCAGTCCTGCTCGAACGCGTCCAGGGCACCGCCCGATCCGCCGTCCAGCCCGTGCGCGCCGCCGTCGTCCTCGTCCCCGTCGCCCTCGCGGCTGGCGAGCGGGCTGCCCGCGGCCGAGCGCGCCGCGAGCGGGCTGCCGCCGCCGCTGCCGCCGCTGCCGGTGGCGCTGCTGTAGTAGGCGTTGGGCAGGCCGAGGAACCACTTGAGGCGCTCGATGCCGGGCGAGAAGGCCGACGCCCGGGGCGGGGGCGCGCGCGCGCGCGACGGGCCCTCGCCGCCGCCGGCGGCGGGGGGACCGTGGTAGCCCGCCGCCGCCGCCGACAGTCCCGCCGCCGCCGCCGCCGCCGCCGCCGCCGCCCGCGCGTCAGCCTCGTCCTCGGCCGCCTCCCTGCGCCGCCGCAGGTAGCCCGTCACGGCCGCGGCGTCGGCCGGGTGGCCCGTCAGCTCGAGGGCGCGGACCACCTGCGACGCGCCGCGCAGGTCGCCGCGCTCGAAGCAGCACGCCGCCGCGTCGAGCGCGGCGCGCCGGGGCGGCGCCACGCCGAGCGAGGCGAGGCGGCGCACGGCCGCGAGCGCGCGCGCGGCCTCGCCGCGCGACCGGTAGGCGGCGACGAGCGCCGTGAAGCCCTCGACGGGCGGGGGGCAGCGGCGGGCGGCCGCGGCCTCGACGCCGCGCTCGAGGGCGGCGGCGGCCTCGTCGAGGCGGCCGGCGCGCGCGAGCACGTGCGTGAGGGCGGCCCAGGCGGTAGGGTCGACCGACGACGCGGGCGGGGGCGCGGGGCGACGAGGTCCGCTGCCGCTGCCGCTGCCGCTGCCGCTGCTGCCGGCGTCGCCTGCCGGCTCCGCCCCTCCTTGCGCCTCCTCCCCGACGATGTGCTCGAAGAAGAAGGCCACGGCGCGGTCGACGTCCCCTGCGTCGGCCACCGCGCGCATCGCGCACGTGAGGGCCACGGCGTCCGGGCGCACGCCGCCGGCCTGCATCGCGCGCAGCAGCAGCGACACGGCGGCCGACGAGGCGGCGGCGGCAGCGGCGGCGCCTTCCGGAGGGGCGGCGGCGGTGGCCGGGGGCGGCTGCAGCGCGAGAGGCGGCGGCTGTGCGGCCGCGTCGGTCGTCATACGACCGGAGTCGAGGGCCAACGCGGCCTCGAGCGCGTCGATCGCGGCGGCGCGTGACGAGGGCGCGGCCGCCGCCACGACTGCTGCTGCTGCGGCCGAGGCATCGTCGTCGCGGGCCGGGGCCGCCACCGCCGCCGACGCCGACGCAGCGGCGACGTGCGGTAGCAGGGCCGAAAGGACGGTCGTGTACGTGTCGGCCGCGGGCTCGACGCCGCGGGCCGCCATGCGCGCGAGCAGCGCGGCCACGTCGGCGGCCGCGCCGTCGACGGCCGCCACGGCGCGCGCCTCGGCCGTGGCGGCCGCCGCCGCGAGCGCTGCTGGCGTCGCGGGGGCGTAGCGGCTCTCGACCCATCCCCTGCTGCGCCATCTGTCAGCGAAAGCGTCCGACAGCTCGGCGCCGTCACCGCCCCCCGACGCCTCTGCTTGCGCCGCCGCCGCCGCCGCCGCCCTCCTGCGGCCCTCGGCGCGCGCGGCGCCGGCCAGCGCCCACGCGAGGCGCCGCGACAGCGCCTTGGCGAGCGCGTTGTAGCAGGCGCGCGTGGGCTGCGGGGCAACGGCGACGAGGGGGCTCGACGGCGACGGCGCGGCGGGAACCTCGCCGCCGCCCCCCTCCATCTCGCGCAGCAGCCGGTCCGCCTCGCGCGCGTCGCCGGCCTCGGCGGCCGCGTCGATCGCGACGCCGTACGTGACGGCCGTGGGCGCGACGCCCGCGGCGCGCATCTCGGCCCACAGGCCGCGCACGGCGGCGGCCGCGGCGGCCGCCGACGGCTCGAGCAGCGCCAGAGGGTGCAGCCGGAGGGCGGACGGCGGCGGCGGCGGCTCGTCGGCGCCGTCCTCCTCGTCGTCGTCGTCGTCGTCGTCGTCGTCGTCGTCGTCGTCGTCGTCGTCGTCGTCGTCGTCGTCGTCGTCCACGGCTGCTGCGCTGCTCGCCGAAAGGCGAGGACCGGAAGAGGGCGCGCCCGTCGCACCCCAGCCGCCGTGGCGCACGACGGCGCGCATCAGCGTCGTCCAGCCGACCACGTCGAGCGATGACGCGGATGATGAGGAGGAGGATGAGGAGCGGCCGTAGGCAGGGGTGCCGCCCGCTGAGCCGCCCCCGATCGAACCAGCGGCCTTGGCGCGCGCGACCTCGGCGCGGGCTCGGGCGGGCGGCTCCCCGGACTCGACCAGCACCAGGAGCAGCGTGTTGTACGTGACGTCGTCGGCCGGGACGCCCAGGCGCCGCATGGCCGCAAAGAGCCGGCGCGCCCCGTCGGCGGCCGCGCGTGCTGCCGCGCTGCTCCTGCTGCTGCTGCTGCTGCTGGTGCCGCTGCTGCTGCTGTTGCTGTTGTTGGCCCTGCTGCCGTAGTAGCTGCTGCTTGGCCCCTCGCGACCTCCTTGCTGGTCAGCCTCCAGCTCCATCGCCTCGGCCTCGCGCGCGGCCGCCAGGCGCGCCGCGCCCTCACGCCCCGACCACCGCCCGCGCCCGCCGCCGCGCGCCGCGCGCGCCGCCGTGGCCGCCTGGCGCGCGTGCGACTTGAGCAGCACGTTGTACCCGGCGGTCAGGTGCGCGGCGGTGGCCCCGGCGCTCACGCGCAGGGGCTCGAGGAGCGCCGCGGCCTCGTTGGGCCGGCCGGCCGCGACGCACGCGCTCATGCCGACCAGGAGCGCGGGCGCGTCGAGCGAGCGCGGCGGCGGGGGCGTTGCGGCTGCGGCTGCGGCTGCTCCTGCTCCTGCTTTCGCCGCCGCCGCCGCCTCTGCCGACGCTGCCTGCAGCTGCTGCTGCCTGGGCGTCAGCTGGTCCTGCCGCCGCCGCCGCTCCCGCGCGCGCGCCGCGGCCTCCCCGGCCGCCTCGTCCGCGAGTAGCGCGCGCCACGCCGCGTACGCCATCTCGCCCCCGGACCCGTCGCGGCGCGGCCCCGCGCGCAGGAGCGCGGCGACGAGCGACGTGCGCAGCGGGACCGAGGGGCGCGGCCAGAGCGGGTGGGCCTCGAGCTGCGCGCGGTAGACGTACTCAACCTGCTCGGGCCCTTGGCCGCCGTGGCGCCCGGCCGCGCGCAGGAGGGCGTGGTAGGTCGGCACGGGCAGGCGCAGGAAGCGCGGCCGGCGGCGCGGTGGAGGGGCGTCGCCCCCCCTGCCGCTGCTGGTGCTGCTGCTGGTGCTGCTGGTGCTGCTGTCGTCGTCGACGTCACCGAACCGCTGCGTCTGCCCTGCGGATGATGACGGCAGATCAGCCGCCGCGCCACTTTGGTCGGCCGGCGGGTGCGCCAGCACGAACAGGCGCGCCGCCAGCGCAAAGCCGGCCGCCGACCCGGCGCTGCCGACGTTGAAGGCCGCGGGCGTCGGGCCCGCAGGCCGCTGCCTGCGCGGCTGCTGCTGCTGCTGCTGCTTGCCACTCAAAAGAGCGGCGGTGTCGCGCACGTCGTCGCCGCACAGGGCCCGCAGGAGCAGGCCGAGCGCCGGCGCCAGGTCCGAGGACGAGGGGGCTCGGCCGCCGCCAACGTTGCCTCCTCCTCCTCCTCCTCCTCGTCCTCCTCCCGGTGCTGCTGCTGCTGGTGCTGCTTGCCGCTCGCGCCACAGCGCCAGCGCCTGCTCGGCCCGCTCGGCCGCCTCGGCCAGGCGCCCCCTGGCCACCAGCCCCGCGACGCCCGTGCGGTCGGAGCGGTCGGCCGGGTCGCGCATCAGCGCCGTGAGCGACGCCGGCAGGGGCAGAGGCGGGGGAGACGACGGCGGCGGCGGCGGCGAGCGCGGCGTGGTTGGTGCTCCCGGCCCTCTCCACCGCCGCCGCTGCTGCTGCTGCTGCTGCTGATGCTTGCGGTCACCATGCACAAGCGATGCTGACCGTGCTGCCGGTGGTGCCGGGGACCCGGCGACGACCACTGCTGCTGCTGCTGCCGCTGGGGCCGCGGATCCGTCGCCGCCGCCGCTGGGCGCGGCCGCTGCCGACGGCGCCGCCGCGCAAACGCCGCCGCCTCTCCTCCTCCGAGGAGACGGCCGGGCGAGCCAGGGCGCCGCGCCCCGCCCCACGGGCCACGCGCCGGCCAAGGCCGGCGCGCTGGCCGCCCGCATCGCGCCCGATGCGCTGCTCACCGCTGCTTAGACTGCGGCCATGTCGCGCCCTCTGCTTTGCTCTGTCTGGTGGACAGGAGGAGTCGGCGCGCGCGCCCTCTGAAAAACCGCCTCGTTCTGCCGGGGGCGGGTGCACGCAGGTGTTGTTCTCACAGATGTGAGGTGCGGGATGGATTGAATTGGGGCCCGCGAGAAGCGCGGGGGTCTCTGTGTGGGCGCGCGCGCGCGCGGTTCAGCTGTGGACGGCAATGCGAGGCAAGCTTTTCGCGCGCGCTCGTACGCAGAGGCTCACGAGTGACAGGATGCGTGCGGGGTTGTATGCGTCGATATAGGTCATGTGAGAGCAAAGCTAGTACGAGTCGGTGGGCGGTCGTCGTCGTCGCACGCGCACCCGTTGCTTCTTGCAAGTCGCCGAGCCGGCGGCGCCGGCCACAACCACGAGCGCGCCTGCGCGCATCCGGCGCTCTCCCCCGCCCGCTCCCCCCCCCGTCCGCACGCCCGACAACGAGCATTCCGTTTCTCAAGAAGCTGCTCTACTAGTCCCGGAGACAGCAAGCGCCCGCCCGCCCGCCCGCCCCACGCTCTCGCTCGTGCGCCCCCTCTCGCTCACTCGTTCACCCCAAACACCGCCTGGTCCCCGAGCTCCTGCCCGGCGAGCCCCTCCCGCAGCGCCCGCTCGAAAAAGGCCTCGAGCGTGTCGGCGCCGTACGACGGCGTCGCGTCGGCGTCGTACGCGCGCCTCGCCTCGTCCCACACGAGCATCGACTCGGTCGCGTAGTAGCGCCCGATGCGGCCGAACTCGGCCGAGTCCTCCATCTGCGGGAAGAGGCGCGCGAGCAGGTCGAGCGCGGAGATGATGCCGTCCATCAGCGCGACGGGCACGGGAAAGTAGTTGGGCTTGACGCGCGCGAGCCGGAACAGCGCGTCGGCCTGGTCGCGCGCCGTCATGGCCTCGCCCGGCCCGCCGATGGGCAGCACGGCGTTGAGGGTGCCGCGCGGGGCGCCCTCGCTCGCCTCGGCGGAGGGGCGCACGCAGTCGGCGATGAAGCGCGCGAGGTCGCGCTCGCTGATCGGCTTGCACGCGGCCAGCGTGCCGTCGCCAAACATCACGTACGGCTTGCCCTCCGAGACGAGCTTGATCTGGCCCGCCAGGGACTTGAAGAAGGCGGTCGGGCGCACGATCGAGTAGGACGGGCCCGAAGCCGCCGCGGCGTTGCCGGCGATGGACTCCTCGAGCGCGAGCTTGGCGCGCTGGAACTCGAGCAGCGGGCGCTGCACGCAGATCGCCGACAGCAGCACCAGGTGCTCGGCGCCCGCCTCTGCGGCCGCGTCAAAGACGTTCTTGCTCGCGTCGTGGTCGACGCGCCACGAGTCCTTCTTGCCGCCGGTGCGGCTCGCGAGGCAGCTCACGACCACGTCGGGCCCGGCGCCCCCGGGCAGGCCGCCCTCGCGCAGCAGGCGCGAGACGGCGGCGCGGTCGGTCGGGTCGCCGAACACGACGGTGGCGCCCGCGAGCTCGCGCTCGACGTCGGCGCGCCCGAGCTTTCCCTTGATCCCGGCGTTCTCGCGCGACAGGGCAAAGACCTGGTAGCCGCGGGCGACGAGCTCCTTCACGACGAACTTGCCGATGTAGCCCGTGGGCCCCGCCACGAGCACGCGCACCTGGTCGTTGGGCTTGGACAGGTACGAGGGGGGCGCGGGTGCGGGCGCGGCGGCGGCGGCGGCCGAGGCGCGGACGGCGGGGCGGCGCGGGGCGGGCGCGCTGCTGCGGGCCGGGCGGCGGGTGGGGGCGGCGGGGGCGGGGGCGGCAGGCTGCTGCTGCTGCTGCTGCTGCTGCTGCTGACGCTGACGCTGCTGCACAGGGGCGGCCGTGAGGGGCGCCTGTGGTTTGGTTGGTTGGTTGGTGGGTGGGTTGGTGGTGTGGGGGGGGGAGGAGGAGGAGCACGGGCGGGGGCGCGAGTGAGCGCGCGGCGCCGCTTTGGGCGAGGGGGCGGGGCGCGAGGGGGGGGGGGGCGCGAGCGCGCAACCGAGAGATGGGAGCCGTGCGGGCCACGTCGTGCCGATGTTTTGGCCAGCGATGCGCTGCGAGGGAGATCGACGCGTATAGGCACACGCCCGGCGATCCGTTGAGAGCGCGCAGAGCGCGCGCGCCCATCTGTGCAGCGCGCTCGGCGCTCGAGGAAGTGCCCCGCGACCTACACTCACCGCGAGGGCGCCTTGGGCGCGCGCCGCACCCGCGCGCGCACCGGCACGGCCAGCGCTGCTGCGGAGGTTGAGCATGGGAGCGGGTGTGTTTTCTCGTACGTGTCCTCTGCGTCTGGGCTGGTCGCGATTGGAAGCGATTGGGATTGGTGTGTTGGTTGTCGCGAGATTCAGCGAGCGCCGATGCAGACGAGACAATGCGAGTCTGGCCGGAGATTGACTCGGGGGTGATTCAGGTGATTGCGGAATGGCTTGTGAGCGAAAGAGAGAGTGCACTGCGGGCTTTCACCAACGCACGCTGCCTTGCTGCCGCTTCCTCGCAGCGCCTCCGCCGCTCCCGCTCCCTCGCGCCGCCGCCGCCACCGGGCACGCCTCCTGCATCCAGCACGGCCCGCCCAGCAGCCCGATCGCCAAGAGCGGGGGGCTCAACTCGCCGCCGGGGACCAGCAGCGACGGCCACCCGGCGCCCGATCCTCGCCGCCGCTGCTGCTGCTGCTGCTGCTGCTGCTGCTGCTGCTGCTGGGCCGCCGCCAGCAGCGCGGCACCCGCTGCGGCGGCCGCGGCGCCGATCGCGCCGACCAGGCCCCGGTCGTCCTCGCGCACCGTATGCAGCATGCGGCTGTCCTCATCGGCCCCCGACCTTCTCGATCTCCTGGGCCGCGCAATCGCTGCCGCGTGCGCCACCCCCGCCTGCCCGCTGACGCCGCCTCCCGCCCCGCCGCCTCCCCCCGCCCCCCCCGCCGCCGCGCCCCCTCCTCCTCCTCCTCCTCCACCAAAGTCCAACAGGTAAGACAGCAGCCCAAAGCCCACGCACGACTGCGCCGCGGACGCCGGGCCCGCGGCCCACCCCATCGCCAGGCCCGTCGCGCACCCGGCGGCCCCCCGGCTCCACCCGTCGTCGGCGAGGCGCACGCGGCTGACTAGGCAGTGGACGAGGGCGTACGCGCCCGAGACGAGCGCGAGCTGCCTCGCCGAGCGCGCGCCCTCGAGGTGCACGAGCGCGCGCCACTGGGGGCTGCGCCACTGGCGCCACGCGGCGGGCACCGCGCCGAAGAGGTACCCCAGCGTCGCAGCGGCGGCGGCCGAGCCCGCGGCTTTGAGCGCGCAGGGCTGGTCGCCGCCCGGGAGCAGGAGCATCTGCTGGCGGAGCAGGCGCGTGCGCTCGTCTTCTTCTTCTGCTTCTTCTTGCTGCCCCTGTGCGTCGTTGTTGAAGTCGGCGTGCCGCGCGTGCTGCGCCGGGGAGGAGGCGTCGCCGGCATCCTGCTGCTGCTGCTGCCGCTGCTGCTGCTGCTGCTGCTGCTGCGCGGAGGACGAGGCTCTTTGCGGCGCGCTCGGGGCGCCGTCGCCGTCGCGGCCGCCACCGCGTTGGTGTCGCCGCGTGGGCGCGCCCGTGATGGCGTCGTCACCGCCCTCGCTGTGGAGCGGGCGGCGGTCGCCCGCGGTCATGATGATCGAGTCCCCCGCGCACGGGGCGGGGTGTCTGTGCGGGCGAGCAGCAGGAGAGAGGACGGGTGTCGGCACTTGGTCGAAACGCGATTTGTTTCTCGTTCTGCCGATCGTGCGTCCAGGCGGACGGATGCGCGTGATGCTACAGACGAGAGTGGCTATAGCTGTGGCTGTTGCGATGCGGTGTGACTGTGGACTGCAGCGATCGAGCGAGAGCGGGCTTGCTGCAGGCCCTTCAAGTGAAGGGCACTCAAAAGGTACCCTGCAGACAGCTGCTGGCTTCCTCTTCACGCCGCCGCAGCACGCTGGGATCGCGCGCCAGACCAATCTCTTGACCGTTTGACACGCACGCTCTCCTTTTGACCACCAACCTACTCTTGCTTTTACACGGATGATGGCGGCGCGCGACTAGGACCAACCAGCAGCACAGTCGTTTTTTTTTTCGTGTGTTGTTGTGGCCGACCTCCTCTCGTCCCAAGCGAGAGAACCATGGACGCGCGCGCCCTCGGGCAGCGCGCCCAGTCGCTGGCCGGAGCCGTGCCGCTCCTGACGCGCCTGCTCGCCGCCGCCGCCCTGCTCCCGGCCTTGCTCCTCGCGCTCGCGCGCCTCCCGCCGGCCCCGCTCCTCCGCGCCGTCTGCCTGTCTGCCGGCCCCGCGCTCGGGCGTTTGCAGCTTTGGCGGCTCACGCTGTACCCGTTTTTTCACCACGGGCTGCTCAACGCTCTGCTCAACCTCGTCGCATTCGTCCCCCTGTGCGCGGCCCTCGAGCGCCGCGAAGGAACGGCGCGCGCCGCCGTGGCCCTCGGCGCCCTCTCGGCCGCGCAGGCCGCGCTGTACCTCGCGCCGTCGGCGCTGATCGCGCTGCTGATGGGAGGGGGGAGGCGGGCGCGGGCGGGCGCTCCCTGCGCGTCGGGCCTGAGCGGGCACGTGTTCGCGCTGCTCGCGCTCGAGGTGCACGTCGCGAGCGACCGCGGGCGCGTGCGCCCGCTCGGATGGGCGGCGGCGGCGGCGGCGGGAGGAGGAGGAGGAGGCGCCGCCGTCGGGGCCTGGGCGCCTGGGGCCGGCGGCAGCGGCGGCAGCCGGCAAGACGGCCAAAAGCCGCTGGCGTTGCTCGCCTACCCCTGGCTGCTGCTCGCGGCGGTGCAGGTGCTGTCCCCGCGCGCCTCGCTGATGCTCCACCTGGCGGGCCTGCTGGCGGGCGAGGCGCTCGCCCGCGGGCTGCTGGGCGGCCTCGCGCGCGTGAGCGACGCGACGCTGGCGCGGCTCGAGCAGCAGCAGCAGCAGCAGGCGGCGGTGCCGGGCGGCGGCGGCGGCGGCCGCGGCGCCGGCGCCGACGACGACTGCGAAGGTGGCGGCGGCGGCGCCGCCGTCGCCACCATCCGCGCGGGCGCCGCGTGGCTGCGGGGCGCTCTGGCCGCGGCCACCGCGCGCGCCCCGCCCGCCCTGCAGCCGCCCCTGCAGCGCTTCCAGCCGCACGCCTACCGCGCGATCGGCGGCGCGGCGGCCCTCGCCGCGCAGGCGTCCCGCCGGCTCGCGGCCTCGGCGCGCGACGCCGCGCTGTGGGCCAGGGGCACAGGGGCGTACGTGACGGCGTCGGCGTCGGCCGTCGGGGTCGGGTGGCGGCCGCTGCCTTCTTCGGGAGGCGGCGGTGGAGGAGGAGGAGGAGGAGGAAGAGGAGGGCTGACCGGCAGCGGCAGCGGGGCGGCCATGCTGCTGCTGCCTCCCGAGGGCGTCGTCGCCGCGGGCCTGTCGAGCGGCATCGCCGCGGCCGCCGCCGCCCTCGCCTCGGCCTCGGCGGCCTCGGGCCTGCCCGCGCGCCTGGCGGCCGTGCGCGCGTCGCTGCCTCCCGAGGCCGCGGCCGCCGCCGCCGCCGCGGGCCAGGCGGCGGGCGGCTTTGTCGCTCGCCTGGACGAGTGGCAGCGCGGCATGTACGTGGGCGGCGGAGGAGGGGGTGGCGGGCGGGGCGGCGGCGGAAGCGGCGGCGGCGGCGGCGGCGGCGGGGAGCAAGACGACGACGAGGGGGGAGGCGG
>Ga0315905_10005576_pt1 | contig 12822 bp, 12 predicted proteins | sample LakEriMetagenome_5_FD_203522 | JGI IMG/M metagenome (GOLD analysis project Ga0315905, IMG submission 203522) | Freshwater fungal communities from buoy surface, Lake Erie, Ohio, United States - Buoy 4 MA121 | ecosystem: Environmental > Aquatic > Freshwater > Lake | place: USA: Lake Erie, Ohio... | reverse complement strand
GGGGGTTGATACAAATACAGACATGGCACCTGCGTACGAAGCTATTCGTCAGACCGGTGATCCAGCAAAAGTTCAAGTAAAATTAGGACGTTTTCAAAGTGTCCGTCTAACAAAAAAATATGATCTAGTATTTACCAGTCCACCATTTTATACAAAAGAAGTTTATGCTCATATGAAAATCTGGGAAACAGTTTCCGAATTCATGACAGAATTTATGAAACCTTTATTACGCAAATCCTATAAATATTTAGAAGATGATGGACATCTTGTGTTGTACATTGAAGATAAAGGTGTTGACTCTTTTATTCCTTTGATGAAAGACTATGCTGAAAAAGTAGGATTCACATATGAAGGTGCGTTTTATTATGAGGCTAGTACACCTCGTCCGTACTACGTATGGGTTAAATCCTAGCGAATTACAATAACAAATGGAGAAATATATGCGTGTACGAGCAGGATACTCAAATAAAGTTATATTTATGATTCCGCATTTTCAAGGAGGAATAGGAGATATGATCAAATATTTCCTTTTTTTAATTCAACTTTGTATTGAGAAACGTATTCGAGTATACTTTGCAGTTACCGATCTTAAGGTAAACAACTGGCTAAAAATGAAATACCCCGAATTATACTATATTCTTACATCTCCCATTTATCTTCAAAATATTTCACAATTAGATGATGTTTTAAACTTAGAATATGTTGTGAGACCACATCTATTATATTCTCTGTTTTCATATGAAAAGTTATACTTAAAAGGTTCTGATGTTTTTGAATTTGCTCCTGAAATTGTGGAACGATCAAAACGGTTTCCTATAGAACATGTATCTCTACATATTCGTCTAGGTGATAAATTCTTAGAAATTCCTGTAGAACAGAATCAATGCATAACAGATGTTCGAACATTTAATGAAGATTCTGTGATTGAATGTATTCAGCAGAATCCAGGTATCCTAATATTCTGCGATAATTTGGCATATAAAACATCTCTCAAAGAAAAATATAAAATTCGTATAACTGATTTTAAAATTGGTCATACATGTTTACCCTCAACGTCTGATGAAGCAATCATAGACACGTTGACAGAATTCTATTTATTAGCTAGGTCGAAACATATTTATTCTGCATCAGATTCTGGATTTCCAAGAATGGCTTCAAACTTTTATGGTGTTCAGTATACACAATTAAAAAAATGATTTGAGTTCACCAGTTCTAGATCCGTACACTTTGACGTTCACAGGGTTTGCGATAGGAGGAGCAAAATCTTGGATATCATTGAGATAAAATAGGTAAAAATCTAGTTCAGAATAGATTTTTGCGGCAGCGTATCCTACTACACGAGCATTCAGATCCGCTAGATCACCAGCTACATTATCAGGATTATTCTTGCCGAACATTAAATAATAGGATCTCATAATTAATTTGATATCATCATCAGACTGACGATCAATGCGATGTTTGCTTCCGGACATGGAGAAGACTTGGTCAGAAATACGTTGCTGAATAAGTTCAATATTAGAATCTGAAAAAAAGGTAGTGTTCAACGGAGTTGCTGTGTGTTGATGACCTATTAATTCACGACGAACATCTTTATAGATAGGTTCAGCAGGTTTGTACAGATATAGTGGCGGCGTACCATCTTTAGTACGTAAATCAGGAACACGACCAGAGTTTCTAGGAGCTGGAAACTGTTGAGACGTTGAAGTTAAATTGTACTTATTTTCCACAGATTCCGGTTTTACAAAGTTCATTTTATTCCATAGCAAGTTTCTTTTCAGGATGTCCTAATTAATCAAGTTAAAAATATTGTTCTGTTAGCAGAAAAACAGACACAAATTCTGTCTATAATGTCAGCGTATATTAAAGGACAAGCAGAGCGTGATCCTACGTACACAGCTCTAAAAGTCTTGAAGGAATCAATTACGTAAAGATTCATATAATGCTGAATGTAGAACTTCTGTAACTTCTAAGGTCAATGAAACTTCTCCACCTTTTAAGTTAAGAAATTGTCCATATTCATCAAACAGAGAAATCTTAAAAAAACTTATATCTGTAGGTTGTTTTAAGTTATATGTTTTAGTTAATAAATTTGATCCATTATCATAAATTATATCATTCTTTTTCACATCAACAACAATCTTAGCAAAAGATGCTAGATTTGAATGATCTGGATGATTATGTTCAACAACTCTCCAATCGGGATTCAATGAAAGAAAAACATAATTTGATCCTAGAATATCAGGTAATGCTACAGCTGTAACACTTTCTGCGTACGGTGTCACTCTTGTTGAAGTAAAATTACCATACGGAGCACCATCACGAAACCCTAGGTTGTATCCTAGACCCCAATTATCAATTCTTCCTACAAACGGTCCTACAGTAAAATCAAGACTAAATTCATCATTTGCTGAAATAGTTATTAATCCAGAAATAGAGTTCAAAATTACAGAAAATTGTTTTCCAGGTACAGCTGTATTCAATGCAGTAGCAAGAACTGTTTGTAAACAATTATCTAGATTTGTATCCAATGAATAATTTCCTTCAGGAATTTCTACATTAATTGAAGTGCCAGGTTGTGTTGATACAGAAAAAGTAGTATTTCTACGACACCTCGCAAAAGTATACCACGTATTTGGAATTTCAATTGAAGAAAGACGTACAGAAACTACATTCTTAACTTTGTTAACCAATTTAAATAAAAAATCAGAATTGACATCCTGTCGATTAGTACGAAATCGTGAATCTACGCTGATGACATGAACTTGTACAGCTTTATCATATTCTACAGATGTAGTATGCGTAGCCTTAGTTGGAGACAAGGCACCTAATTGAGATGCTTGTTGATGCGATCCTCCAAACTTTTGAAAGTCTTCTTGATCTTCAAGTTCATCTTCATGATGATCATCGCCATTAACTTCTTGTTCAAAACGATTATGTTCAACAAAAAGTTCTTTAGGATTTATCTGAAATTCTTCACGAGCTTCTGTATCTTGTTCTGCCAAAATTTCCAAATAAGTCTTTTCCATTTACTTAATCTTTTCAAATAACTCTAGATCATTCAACCACAAGTTCTTTGGAGTCAGTGCTTCCAATTTTTTAATAGAAGCTTTCAAAGATTCTAGAGCATCCCGATGTTTTTTTGCTGTTTGTACACTCAAACTTCTAAATGGCAAGTCTAGCAAGTAATCGTAAGAACCATCAATCTTGGCAAATTTCTGTGTCTCAAGAAGAGCGGAACATTCTTCTAGAGTCTTACGTTTCAAGTCAGGAATAGGCATATCAAAGCATTGTTGTGTAATAAATTTAACTACATTTTCATGAAAGGGTAGTTTTTCATTCATCTTAGCAAGTTGATAAGCCTTGCGTTTCACATAAAGGTCTAGACGAACACCAGCAAATTCTTTGAGAATATCAGTGTATGAACTATACTTTTGAATTTGGCATTTAGAATTGAATGCGTGCATATTAGTCAATTTCAGTTTGTACGACAATGATTTCTCCAGAACTTTTCTGTGATCAGGATTACCAGTCATCTTAATTTTAAAATTAACTTGCGTATCAGTTGAAACATTTGTGTATCCGGAAATAACACCCAAACTTTCTTGTTCATCTAGCCATTCCTTGTAATCAGACGTCCATGTTTCCACAGGTAGTTCCGTGATTTCTAGGATATCACCTTTTACAGTCCATGATCCTGAAACAGTCAAGTCTTTTACAGAACCTTTGAATCCAGCATACCACGGTTCCAGATTAACATCTTCAAGTGAACTTTTGTCCTGAAGCCATGATTTCAGTCCTCCAATAAGTACATCAGGATTACATGGCGGAATAAAGGTTGAATAACCAGTACCAATTCCACGAGCACCATTAACTAGGATCATGGGAATTACAGGAGCATACCAATACGGTTCTACAGGCAGACCATCATCTTCACGATAATCTAGACATCCTAGATCATCTTGCGGAACCAGGTTCGCAACATATTTTTGGAGAAATGTGTGAATATAACGAGGAGATGCTGAATCTTTACCACCTTGTAGACGAGTTCCAAATTGTCCTTGCGGAACAAACCATGGAAGATTATTAGATCCAACAAAGTCTTGAGCCATTCCTACTATGGTATCATTCAATGATGCTTCTCCGTGATGATAACCAGAATGTTCAGAAACATATCCTGCGAATTGAGCAACTCGGATTTCTGATTTCAAGTTTCTCTTGAATGCTGAAAACAAGATTTTACGCTGAGATGTTTTCAAGCCATCCATCATATTAGGAATTGATCGTTCCAAGTTATAGTTAGAAAAGTGTATCAAATCTTTGTCTACAAACTCAGAATAACGAACTTCAGTTGCTGAAGTCAGAATATCAGATTCACGATGACCGGACAACCATGTCTTACGTTGATCAGCCATTGATTTGTTGAATGCCAATTCAATAGACTCATCATCTTTTTTATCGGCGTACATATACTTGACTACATTCATTGACTTGAAATATTCACGAGCTTCTGCAGGAGTTGAAGTACCCAATCCTTTGTAATACTTGATATTCCATCCCGTATTCATCTTTTTCCATTCTTCGTATTCGTACTGAGTAAAGAATGACAAGACCTTAGATGCTTTCGTAGCTTTGACAATTGGAGTTGCCATATACGTAATGAATCCAGGAATCTTGATGAGATCATGCCACAATTCATGAAACAAATTGATTAGAAGACCACGAATATGTGATCCATCATAATCTTGATCTGTCATGATAAGGATACGACCGTAACGCAAAGTCTTGGAATCCGCATACTTCTTGCCAGATTCAAGACCCAGAATCTTTTTCAGATTAGCAACTTCTTCTGTTTGCTCAACTTTTCTAGCAGATGTATCTTTGACATTCAATAGTTTACCACGAAGAGGAAAGACACCATAACGTGCTCTCTGATCTTGAGTCAACCCAGAAACTGCCATAGACTTAGCTGAATCACCTTCAGTCAGAATCAGTGTACATTCAGAACTTTTTTGCGTTCCAGCCAATGAAGCATCGTCCAATTTTGGAACAACAATCTTTGATACTTTACGTCCATCTGTTTTCTTTTGATCTTTTTGATCTTTACGTTCTTGTTCTTCCAAAACCTTTTCTACTAACTCTAGTTTCAACAGTTTCTTTAGGAATTCAGGACTCAGTTTACAGGATACTTTAGAAGTCAGAACTTCTTTAGTTTGTGATGAAAATGAAGGATTTTCTACAGAACATTGAATGAATACAGCAAGAAGTTCACGAACCATTGATGGCTTAACTTTGACCTTCTTTTTGGTTTCAATATGTGCTATAATGTAGGAAACGATCTGGGACACGATTTCATCTACATGTTTACCAGAACGTGTCCAGATACCGTTGACAAACGAAACCGTCATCAACTTATCTTGCGGGGAATCGGATACAGCAATATTCCAATGTTCTACTGATTCGGTAATCAACTTAGTTTCAGGAATATACCATGATGCGTAAGCTGTAAGATCCTTAAATTTTAGTTGTTCAGAATTCCAGAATACTTTGACATCACGTCCGGCAGTCAGAGCCAAGTCGTGTACACGACGATGAATAACTTTAAGCATTCCTTCTGGAATAGAACTCATTCCAAATTTTTGAAAGTCGGGTGTCCATACAAGTTGAACAAATGACTTATTCTTTGTCTTTGAGAGAACCGGTTTCCCAGTTTTGGTCATATTGTCTTCAAAGGTTTGTACATATCTCAGTTCACGCTGAGAATCTACGATTGTAACTTCCAGACTTTTTGCAAAGATGTTTACTAGTTTGACACCATAACCGTTCTTTCCACCAACAAGTTTCTTTTCTTCTTTGTCGTAATTTGTAGATGTCAACAGTTCCCCGAAGATCATCTGAGGAATCCATCCGTGTTGGGGATGTTGTTCCACATCTATAGCTTCTCCGTCATTTTTGATTGTCAGAGAATCAGAATCTATTGTGACCCAGATATTTTTTACAGGATTGGTAGACTTTCTCTGACGTAGACGCACAACATGATCGTGTGCATTTACCAAAAGTTCATCAACCAGTTTGTAAAATCCAGGATTAAATTGAACTGTTTTTTGTACAAATGACGTTCCAGAAACTACATAGTGTTCTTCAGGAGCAGTTTCAATACTTCCGATATAGGTATCAGGAAGAGAGTAAATGTGCTCACGATGAGTATGCTTCTGATACTTGTCCATGTTAAATACTTAATTCTGGTTTATCTATGAGTAAATCCATTTTGGATTTTAGTATAACACGTATTAAAAACTAAAAATGCCTCCTCGTAAAAAAGTGCCGGAAAAGATTGCTGAGACACCTGTAGTTTTCTTTTTAAAGATTTCCGAAAAGGAAGAACAAGTAATACCCGTAGGACAAACAACTTCTTATTCAGAGATCTTAGATAATTCGGTGAAACAAGATACGGAAAGATTCTCAGCGACTATTCTGAGACCTTTGCTAGAACATATTCACGATGAAAAATATTCGGAACATACAGCTTGTTTTTGGTGCTGTCATCAGTTTACAGGATTTCAATTCAAGATTCCGATATCCTATAATACTTATAAAGAAACTTATACTTGCGAAGGAAATTTCTGTTCACCAGAATGTTGTCTGTCACATCTGTACGCAGATAATACAGTTTCAGATAATAATCAATGGTATCGTCATTCGTTGCTAATTAAGTTGTACGGATTTTTGTATACGGATCCTATTTCTCCAGCTCCTCCAAGAGAATTACTACGTTTATTTGGTGGCCCTCTAGATATTAAACAATTTCGTGAATTTCTTGCTGGAACAAATGAAATTATTCTTTCTGAGATGCCTCCTATTCGAACTGTGTTTCCATCAATGAATATTCAAGGTCCTCTGCGAGATATCAAGAAATATGTTTCTTTGGCAAATGATGTTATTGATAAAGCTTCTGAATCTTTGCGTCTAAAACGCAGTAAACCACTCCAACAAAATGTACAAACCATTGATATGTGTATTAAACGTTAAACAGCTAAAAGAAAAAATGAATAGTCAAATTGCGGATCTTTTGAAAACTCAGATGATCCTTGGTGGATCCGGAAGTTGGAAAGCTTTCTTGGGTATCACAGTACTCGAAAAACTTCTTCATTATTTGCCCACATCTGTACCGCAAGGATGTTGTCGTCGAGCACAGCGTGTCATAGTAAATAAAGAGATCAAATCAGTTATCACGTTTGAACGTGAAAAAGACGATAAGAAAGCTACAACGTTTTTTCAGAATAGGATGGATGCTGTAATTCATTCAGTATCTAAACTTCCTGAAATACGTAATTTGCTCTCTATCACGCATCACGATTATATTCCTCACGAGTTTGATCCTGTACAAATAGATGTAGACTTATACTTTCAACTTATGTCTATTACGTACACGGGTGGAACAATTGAACTTTTGAAATTCAAATTGTTTTGCTATGAACATGAAAATCTGTTTCTACAGCAATATGTGGAATCTTGTTCTCAAGGATATGATCGTCATATGGCAAATAAGTTGGGAACTCAAAAGTTCTTTTTTGATATGATGGTTGATCAAAAGAAACCCGGTATTCGTAATCCTTTGCCATCAAGTCATCTAGTCTTTCAGAAACATAAGTTTGTGACTTCTCGTACATTTGATAATGTGTTTTTCGAACAGAAAGAAGCAGTTCGAGCACATACTGAATTCTTTTTGGAGAGAAAGGATTGGTATGACAAAAAAGGTATTCCTCATACTTTGGGATTCATGTTTCATGGTTCACCTGGTTGTGGAAAGACTTCTACAATGAAAGCTATCGCCAATGTTGGAAATCGTCATATCATTAATTTACATTTGTCCGAAATTAAGTCCAAAGAACAATTGAATCATCTCTTTTTCAATGATGAAATTAATGTTGTAGATGGGGGGAAATCAGAAAGGTATACAATTCCTGTTGGAGAAAGAATGTATGTAATTGAAGATATTGATGCTATGGGAGATACAGTTTTGCGTCGTGAATTGAAGAAACCGCAAGAAAAGAAACCTGTACGTATGGATGAACTAGGTAACATCATTCAAGAAGAAGAAAATCCTGTAGATCTTTCCTTTTTGTTGAATCTGTTAGATGGTACCTTAGAATCCAGTGGCCGAATTATTGCGATTTCTACAAATTTTCCTGAAAGAATTGATTCTGCTCTGATCAGACCTGGACGCATAGATATGATTATTCAGTTTCGTAAATGTTCTGCTGCTATCTTGCGTGAAATGATCCAATCATTTTATGATCGGACACTGGATGATAGTCTTGATTCTTTAGATTATAAATGGTCTCCTGCTGAAGTCAATCAAATATTGTTCCGTAATTTTAAAGATATGTCAAAAGCGGTTTCTGAACTATCTTCGTTGACTCCTAATGAATTGTACGGATTTCCGCGATCAGTCTAGAACTTTTAGTGTAAGTTTCATCAAAAGATCAATGTATTGCCAGACAACTTCTTTTGAGGCAGGTGACATTCCTTTCACGTATTCTTTGAGTTTGAAGATCACATTCATATCGGCATTCTTCTGAGTATAATCTTGATCCATAAAGAAAGATTCATCGCGAGCTACAATCTTATCTTGAAAGGGATCAACGACTTCAGACTTAATGTAATTAACTGCTAACATTGGATTGGTATTCCGGATCAATGTTATTGCTGTTTGAAATCCTGAGAAATCGGGATCTTCGGGATACATTTCTTTCAGTTCGCCAAGAAAAGCCAAGAATTGATTAAAAAAAGCATCCAGAAATACTTTGCGAGACATTATTGTTTTAACAGTATTTTATCGTTAAAATTGTTTAGGCAGGAGGACAAGAGTCCATAAGTGCATTACCAGTAATAGTTCCAGCTCCAATAGTAATAGTTCCTATGCCACATCCTGTATCTGTTGTTGGACTATAGATTGTACCATCGTTTGAAAAAGCACCACTAACAAAACTAATTGAACCTCCGGCAATATTGCTAATTTCACCGTTATTATTAAACGTGCCAATACTGACTTGAATATTGCCACCAGTATTATTAATTATACCGGTAACATCATTTATAAATGTTCCGCTGTCAATTTGAATACTGGAGGAGGACATGTTATTAATTATTCCGTAATTATTGGTATTTCCAGAGATTGAATCGAGTGTAAGATCACCATTATTCTCAAAAGTGCCATAGTTTGAAAATGTACCGGAGTTACCAATTCTACCGTTATTGAAGATTGTACCATTATTAGTAAAAGTCTCTCCACTACGTACAAGAAGAAGTTGTTTAATAAGAAGTGATAATGTTTGATTTACAGCAATTATTGTATTCGGATCGTTTAAAACCCAGTCTCTACCACTAAGAGTAGCAATGTCTTCTAAAAAAAGATTTTCTTCTGGTGGTGGTGGTGGCGGTGGTGGCGGTGGTGGTGGTGGCGGTGGCGGTGGCGGAGCGTATTCTGAACTGCTAAATCCTGTGGCTAATTTTATTTCTGTATATGGTATATTAGATTGGCTTCTTGGTCCTTCAACTCGTTTATTAGGATTCCATTTGCTGAATGTAGTAAGTAGCTCAGCTCGTTTTCTCCGAGTGTATGTTGTCACAGACCTATCAATAGTAGGCATTTATCTAATGTATATATAAATGCTTTCTACAGGCGAATGGATACGTAATAAGAAGTTCTTGGGTCTTAGAACTAACTTAAGTACTGATTCGATTCCTGTATTCAATTCTGCGAAAGCATCAGATATTCAAGGGATCTTAAATGTTGGTTCTGTACGATCTATTCGTCAAACTGGATCATCTAGAATTCGTAATGTAGCATCAGATCGTACTTCTTTGATTGCCTTGCGAGCTGGATCATACTTATCTAAATCGGAACGTTTCAATACAACAACTGGAGTTTCAAGAGATATTCCAGCAACATTTGTCAATTCTTTATGCGGTTGTCAGACTGGTACTGTAGAAAAACCTGGTCTATGTCCTAGATGCCGATAAAAAATAAGTACAAACAGTAAATGCTCTCTACGGGTGAGTGGATTCGTAATAAACGTTTACTTGGTTCTAGACCACAGCCCGGTTCTTTTCCTAATGAAGGTGTACCTGTAGGAGCTCCTTCCAATAATACTGAAGCTAAAGCTATGGTTCTAGCATGTATTGATCCTCGTTATACCTATGCCGTTGAAGAATTTTTAGTTCGTCAATTAAATACACAAAATTATTATGACTTATTTGCTTTAGCTGGAGCTTCATTGGGAGCAGGTGCTACTGGGACTGCTGTATCCGGATTATACGACCCAGCATTATATCAAGAAGTATTTTTTGAACATTTACAAATTGCTGTAGCTTTACATACAATCACAGATGTGTATGTATTTGATCATCTAGATTGCGGTGCGTACAAAAACTTTTATAGTCCACCTCTGACTGGTCCGAATGGTCCTGATTGTGATAAACAGCCACACGTAAACGTAATTAATTGGATGAAAACTGAGTTAACTACTTCAGGGTTTCCTTCTATTTCAGGATTAAATGTTACAGGATATATTGTTGATTCTCCCGAATGCCCTGCTGGAACTGGATGTTTTTCTCAAGTTGTAGGTACAGCTGCTGTACCTCTTGTCCCCCCATATTGTTCTGAAATTCCACCAAATACAGGTGCTTCTGTTTTTGTTCTTGGATGTATTGATCCTCGCTATTCTGCTCTGTTATCGCAATTTCTACTTCAGTATAAAGATATTCAATTTAATTATGACTTATTTACTTTGGCTGGAGCATCTTTAGGTGTAAATCAATCTTATCTAGCAAATGGCACAGTAAGATCAGTTGGACCGCCAGCAAGTGCTCCTTATTCATCAAATTTAATTTCTCATTGGGGTGTCAATTGGGGACCAGTATTTTATGATCATATACGTATTGCTCTGGCAATTCATAATATTACTGAAATTTGGACATTTGATCATTTAGATTGTGGTGCGTACAAGCGAATTAAGTTTGGTGATCCAAATAATCCCGATCTAGATATTGCTCCGCATACAACTGAACTTCAAAAACTGATGACGAATATTCGTTCAACATTTCCTCAATTATCGTTCAAAGGATTTGTTATGGATACAGAAGGTAATATTACACAAGTTGTTAGTTCGGGAGGTGGTCTTGTGATTCCGAATACCAAACCACCTGGATCTTCACGTATTCGTGGATACGCTTCATTGAATACTGACCGAATTGGACTGAATACAGGAGATTATAAAACCAGATCAGATTCTACAATGTGCTCAGGAGGGTCATGTAATCCTGCTGTACAGATTATTAAATTATGTGACTGTATTCCTTCTGTTTCAGAAGGAAGCACAACTTGTTCTAAGTGTAATCCCCGTATCAGATAAAAACGAAAACTTTTTTGATGGATTTGAGTTCACAAAAATGGAGACTCTTATTTTGTACTACACGGAAGGGAAGGGTCCCCTAGCAAAGTTGTTCCATGAAAAAGACAAGGTCTTGTTGCACGAAATAGACGTGATCAACAAGAACATGTCAGAGATTATTCGAGTTATCAACGAGAACTTTGTTTATCCAACACAGCCACTTCTTTTGTTAGATGTTGACTTGGATAAACATTTGTGGACTCTTGGGAATCATGGTGGAGACACAGTTACGCTCGTGGTTGATCTAACCTTAAGCATCAGAATAGGTACGGAGATTATCGAAGTTTACTTACGTTGAATTCCTCCAAATTCTTTTTTACGTTGTTCTTCCATTGCTTGCATACGCTGTGTTACATCAGAAACACCTTTTTCTAAAGTATTTTCAGGTTTAGATTCAGAAGGTCCCGAAGGAGCTGGACCGCCCAGAAAAGTGTACATACTGTTTCCTTCGGATCCATGAGTTGTAGGAGAATTCCAATCCGAGAAAGCTTCTGTTAAAGAATTTTGACCTTCAAATCCCCAAGCACTGATATCGCCTACAACTGGCTGTTGTTTAGTAGGCAATTCAGCTCTAGAATTGGTAGGTTTTCCAATGTATCCAAAGATGTCTTTTCCGACGATGACCTCTTTAGATTCAGGATTGTACAGAGTAGGAACCTTTTTTAAGAATTCAGGAATTTGATGGCGAGGCAAGGTTTCAACAAGAATAAACTTGTACAAACTAGTTTTATTTAGGGCTTTCAGAGTTTCCATAATTTGTTTGCTGTGAGGACAACGTTCACTATAAAATAAGTATGGTTGAGACATTTTGCTTCTTGTATTGAAAAAACGGAAATAAACAAGAACGTGACAATTATAAAGAAAATGCTAACTGTGAAAAAGAATACACCTTTTGTTCTGGATGTTGAATTTCAGAATTTTCCTTTGACATATATCAATGCCTTGAGACGTATTTTGGTAGGAAACTATCTACCCCAAGTAGTACTTGCCGGTACAGAAATTGTGACAAACTCAACACAGATGCCTCATGAAATGATTCGTCATCGTGTAAGTCTTCTACCTGTTGCTGTTCATCCAACAGATGCTGAAACAATCAAGAATGCTCTAGTCTCTTTGGTAGTAATTCCAACTGACAAAGAACGGCTTATTACGACAGATGATTTCACAATTGAAAAAGGACCTTCAAGTCTTTTGATGAAAGATCGTGATCTGAACAAACCCTTGCTATTCATGAAAGTCAGAAAGGGTGAAGAAATTCATTTGGGATGTAAACTAAGTCTAGAAAAAGGTTCTCATGTGTGTACAGCAACGTATAAATTTCATACTGATCCTGAACGTCTCAAAGTAGATCGCGAGAAGTTTCTTACAA
>Ga0315905_10005575_pt1 | contig 12822 bp, 11 predicted proteins | sample LakEriMetagenome_5_FD_203522 | JGI IMG/M metagenome (GOLD analysis project Ga0315905, IMG submission 203522) | Freshwater fungal communities from buoy surface, Lake Erie, Ohio, United States - Buoy 4 MA121 | ecosystem: Environmental > Aquatic > Freshwater > Lake | place: USA: Lake Erie, Ohio... | reverse complement strand
CTCAGGGTTTGCTCGAGGCGAAGATTGCCAAAATGGAAACACTCCTCGCCAATGCCAGGCTGATTGATGATAGTCAAATGGATAGTAGCAAGGTTTTCATCTTGTCGAAGGTTAAAATTAAAAATCTAGCCAACAAGGCTGAGATGGAGTACACGCTCGTTGCAGAAAATGAAGCAAACCTTGCCATGAAGAAAATATCGGTTGATTCTCCAATTGGAAAGGGATTGCTGGGCAAGAAAGTTGGCGATGTAGCAGAGGTTCAAATTCCTGCCGGAAAAGTGCAATTCGAAATCCTCGAAATATCTCGCTAATGGCTTCCATCTTCACGCGCATCATTCAAGGAGAGATTCCTTGTCATAAGATAGCCGAAAACGAAAAGTTTATAGCGTTTCTAGATATTACTCCTGTTGCTAAAGGTCATACGCTTGTTGTGCCTAAGCAAGAGGTGGATTATTTCTTCGACATGAATCAAGATTTACTATCTGAAATTAACCTATTCGCAAAAGAGGTTGCAACAAAACTCCAGCGCACTGTGCCTTGCCGTCGAATCGGGGTTGCCATCATAGGCCTAGAGGTTCCCCACGCGCATGTGCATTTGGTTCCACTCAACACAATGGCCGATATTAACTTCAGCGCAGAGCGTTTGAAAATGTCGAGCGAGGAATTAGCGACACTGGCAACTGAAGTACGAAACGCATAAAGAGAACCTCTTCACCCTTATCCCTTACCCTTGGCTGCCATTTGGGCGAACTCCTTTGCGAAGTAAGTCAAGATGATATCTGCCCCTGCTCGCTTTATACTCAGTAACATCTCCGGCATGGCTCGCTCATAATTGAGCCATCCTTTTTCCCCCGCAGCTTTCAGCATGGCGTATTCACCACTCACATTGTAAGCGGATATAGGAAGCGTTGAATGTTCCTTCAATGTTTGAATAACGTCCAAATAACAGAGTGCAGGCTTAACCATAAGGTAGTCGGCTCCTTCTGCCTCATCCAGGGAAGCTTCACGTATTGCTTCACGCTTGTTGGCAGGGTCCATTTGATACGTTTTTTTGTCACCAAATTTGGGTGCGGAGTCGAGCGCATCTCGAAAGGGTCCGTAGTAAGCACTCGCATACTTCGCGGTATACGACATGATGGAAGTGTCTGTGAATCCGGCTGCATCGAGGGCCTCTCTTATGTGAAGCACCCTGCCGTCCATCATGTCAGACGGGCCAACAATGTCAATGCCCGCCTCAGCCTGATGCACAGCCATGCGACCAAGGATTGGCAACGTGCGGTCGTTGTCGATTTTACCTTCGTTTACATACCCGTCGTGACCATCGCTGCTATAAGGATCCATCGCTACATCGCTCATCAAACATACTTCTGGGAATCGTTGCTTGATGGCTCGAATCGTGCGCAGATAGAAATTGTCGCTGCGCATCGCGTAGCTCGCTTCCTTGTCTTTCAATGCGTCTTCTACAGCTGGGAATATCACGAAGCTGTTGATGCCCAGAGCTACACACTCTTCAATTTGCCGTAACATCAAGTCTTCTGAATACCGAGAAATACCGGGCATGGAGGCAATAGGCACCTCTATCCCTTTGCCATCGACAAGGAAAAGCGGATAGATGAAATCGCTTACATGCAATTCAGTTTCTCTTACTAAATCGCGTATTACACTACTCTTGCGGTTGCGGCGGGGACGTTCGTTCATAGGTGGTTGTTCGAATAAGTTCTGAAATCGTAACTTCCAGTGTTGCTAAGGTATCGCTATACGCATTCAACGTGCTCAGTATGCCGACATCGCCAGCGTTCTCTCCAAATGGATTACGAATTCCCCCGGCTGTTTCTTCTTTGGATGGAAGCACGATCAAATGATCGCGCCAGGCATGCAACTCTGCTTGTTTATATTCTAACTGATTTACGCCTTCTTTTATGGACGAATATTGAATGCGTAACATACTGTCGACCGCAAGCAACGTATCCGCGCTCATAGCATCGCGCTGCATGCGGAGTTCAGAAAGGTGTGCGTTAAGCGAAGAGTCGGAAACAGCAATTCGCTTTGAAAGCTGTTCTTGTGCGGTGCGACATTCACGAAGCGCCGGACTTTCAGCACTTGTGCATCCTATGAAAAATAGGATAGTGGTGAAGATTAAACAGGAGAACAGCTGGTTTTTCATAGTCCTTTTGATGGTTCTTTTTTCGGTACGGGATCATATCCAAAACCACCCCATGGATGGCATCTGATAATCCGACGTGCCCCCATGTAAATGCCTTTCAGTACGCCCCATTCTTGAATGGCTTCTGCCGTGTAATGTGAGCAGGTTGGCTCGAAGCGACAGTTTTTTCCCAACAATGGCGATAGATAGCGCTGATAAAGTCGTATAGGAAATATGAAAATCCGCTTCAAGTTTTTTGATTTTCACAAAGGTAACGCAGAGCTTACGGCAACTCCGTTAGAAGGGCCATTTTTCAATGGCGAGAAACAAGGCAAGGAGTAAGGATACTATACTTAAGACTTTACCAATTTTCATACGTGCAGAGGGTATCATTAAGGTAATCAATGCCACGCACGATAGGATTGCTGCGACAATTAAGAGTTGACCCGCTTCCACGCCGAGGTTAAAGAAGAAAAGCTGTGCGATGAAACTTTCTCCTTCACTGGAAATCATTCTGAAGAAACTTGAAAATCCCATTCCGTGAATGACGCCGAATGCGGCTGCTGTTGCATAGCGATAAAGATGCACAGAAGATGCATTTTTATCTGCAATCAAGTTGAATGAAGCAGTGATGATGATTGTTACGGGAATTAAAAACTCTATGATGTCAGACGAAAAGCGAACCAGGTCGAGAGACGCCAGTACCAAGCTAATACTATGACCTAATGTGAATGCTGTAGCCAACAATACAACCGGCTTCCATTGTTTGAAGGTGAAGGGCGCACACAAGGCCAATAGAAACAACATGTGGTCATATCCTTCGATGTCGGTTATGTGCTGAATACCATCAATAAAGAAGTTCGACATAACCTTTAGTCTGACCCTAATTGATATTCTTGTCCATTAACAGTTACCGTAAAACCACTGTCACACGCGCCATCTCCTAAATCAATATACCGAGTTGCATAATCTTCGGGCTCTATGGTGATTTTGCCACTTACCAGCCAAGAACAACCTAGTTCAGCACGCAGTGGTTGTGTTATCGTGCTCGAATAAGACACTCCGTTTCGGTTCACTCCGGAGCCACTCCCGCTAATCTCATAAACATCATCCCAAATGGTAGTCGTGCTTTGACCTTCCACCCATGTGCGTGTGCGGTTAGCATTCCAGCTGATTGTCCAGGCGTTGCCGGGCGCTGTCACAGCTCCGTTGGCAGTAATCGCGAAATGCAATTGATTATTGCTGTTCAATCCCAAATTCTCAATTGTCTTTTGGCCTTCGATGAGATGGTCATTCACAGTGTAATTCTCGGGTGTAATGGTAATCAACGTGCCAATCTCCCGGTAACGTCCGGTATAGGTTATGTACAACTTTCCTTTGCGAACGCGGCCATCATTGCTTGTGCAATTGTTGTCCCCAAAATCTATTAAGACTGTTTTTGGGTTGCTAGTTGTATCTACAATAATGGTGTCAATACATCCGAGAATGTCTTCACGAATACCTTCAGTGTTCATGGAAACTTCATCGACTACTTTAAACATGTCAGAAAACAGATTTTCTGCTGTGTTGTTATCGGTGGAAATGGATGAACCTAAAGTGTCTCTCTTATCTTTTCTGCAGGAGGTTGCTAAAACAGACAGAGCAAGGATTAAAATGAAGAAAGTGTTTTTCATAACGTGAATTTAGTTCTTGGACTGAATAACAAGTGTTAAGGTTTAAACAGGCCTTCTTTTTTTCGGTAATGAAAAAAGTTCCCTGCGTACTCATTGTTTTCGTCTACGTCAAACCGGCCGATATCCTGAAGCTCCCATTTCGTCTTATCTATTGCGGGAAAGGAAACATCCGCATCAGCGAATGCACCGTCCACATGAGTGATAAACATTTCATCAATCAGGTCTTCCTCTAAAGACTGATTATAAATCTGTGCACCACCGATGATAAATGCTTTTTCCGCATTCGATTGTCTAGCTGTTTCAACAGCCGATTGCAGATTGGAAAATACCTGCGCACCCTCTGCTTGAAAATCAGCGTTGCGGCTCACCACACAATTCACCCGATTGGGCAGAGGTCGAAATCGCTGTGGCAAACTTTCCCAGCTTTTTCTACCCATAATGACCCAATGGCCGGATGTAGTCGATTTGAAAAAATTCATATCGCTCTTCAGTCTCCACAATAAGTCATTGTTTCTGCCGAGCTCATTGTTTTTTCCGATAGCCGCAATGAGTATGATGGGAGTAGTGTGTTGCACTTTTTGTTCTGCTTGGATTAGACAGCCACAGCTGCTTTGATGTGCGGATGCGGGTCATAATTCTCGAGTGTGAAGTCCTCATACACAAATGCAAAGAGATCTTTCACATCCGGATTTATTTTCATTGTTGGCAGCGCTCTGAATTCACGCGTCAGTTGCAACTGTGCTTGCTCAACGTGATTGGAATACAAATGCACATCGCCTCCGGTCCATACAAACTCTCCGGGTTGAAGGTCACACACTTGAGCTACCATGAGCGTAAGCAACGCATAGCTTGCAATGTTGAATGGAACCCCCAGAAAGGTGTCGCAGCTGCGCTGGTATAGTTGGCACGACAGTTTTCCATCTGCCACGTAAAACTGAAACAAACAGTGGCACGGAGGCAACGCCATTTGATCAATGAACGAAGGATTCCATGCACTCACAATATGTCTGCGGCCATCCGGGTTTTTTTTCAGCCCTTCAATCAATTTACTGATTTGATCGGTGTGTGTGCCATCAGGGTTAGGCCAGGAACGCCATTGATAGCCGTAAACAGGACCAAGGTTACCATTCTCATCTGCCCACTCGTCCCAAATGGAAACACCGTTTTCTTTCAAATACGCAGTGTTGGTGTCGCCTTTCAGAAACCACAACAACTCGTGGATAATCGATTTCGTGTGCAGCTTTTTGGTAGTGAGCAGGGGAAAACCATCTTGTAAGTTGAAACGCATCTGATGTCCGAAAACACTGAGTGTGCCGGTACCGGTGCGGTCACTTTTTTTGACTCCGTTATCGAGCAAATGACGGAGTAGATCATGATACTGCTTCATGCTACGAAATTACAAGCAGGCGTGATAAGCTGATTGCGCAGAATGCTTCGTTTTGTTCACGAATGTTCAACAGCTTTCAACCGAAATGAGTTCAAGCACACGTCTAGCGCGCTCCTGAGCAACGGTTAAATCAGGGTCTGTTACCGTTACGTGGCCCATCTTCCTGAAAGGTTTGGTGCGGGGTTTTCCGTAGATGTGCACGTGCACTCCCGGAATTTGAAGTGCCTCGGTTAATCCACGGTAAAAGACTGGTCCGTCATGTCCTGATGCGCCCAATAGGTTCACCATTACTGCCGGCTGTACTAATGCAGATTTTCCCAAAGGAAGCGATAGAATTGCCCGTAAATGCTGCTCGTACTGCGACGTGGTGCATGCTTCGATAGTGTGGTGCCCACTATTGTGAGGACGCGGAGCCATTTCATTCACCAACAGTTGACCATTTTTTGTGAGGAATAACTCCACCGCCAGCAAACCAACGAAATTGGAGGATTCCACAATGGTTTTTGCAATGGTTTGCGCTAGTTCTTCCACTGAGGACGATACATGAGCAGGACTAAAAAGAAACTCCACAAGGTTTGCCTCCGGATTGAACTCCATTTCAACCAGCGGAAAAATGCTGATCTCGCCGTGCTTGTTGCGTGCAATAATGACTGCAAGTTCTTTTTCGAAATCGATTACTTCTTCTAAAACACAGGGCCCATCAAAGGTCTGAGTGAGATCGGCAGCCGAGCGTACCACTTGCACGCCTTTGCCGTCATATCCACCTGTGCGCGATTTCAGAACAAACGGGAAGCTAAGTTCCTCGGCGTTGAGTAAAGATGTGTTTTCAATCAATCGGAATGGGGCAGTGGGAATAACATTCGCTGCATAGAATTGCTTTTGCAATCCCTTGTCTTGAACCATTCGCAAAAAAGATGGCTTCGGATATACTTCGACACCGCTTTTTTCAAGGGCTTCAAGCGCATCTGTATTGACGTGTTCAATTTCGACGCTCATCACGTCTTTGCCTTTTCCGAAAGCCATTACCGTATCGTAATCTTGAAACGATCCACAAACGAATTCATGGCTCATCGAGGCGCAGGGCGCATCGGGTGATGGATCCAGAATGGCAACGCGAACGTCATAATTGGCGGCCTCTTGCAAGAGCATGCGGCCTAACTGGCCTCCTCCAAGTATGCCCAGTCGAAATGTATCGGAGTAAAAAGACTTCACGCCGCGAAGATACTCGCAAGGCGAAAGGGTACAAATCCTAAATTATCGCAGCAATTCCTCTATGAGGCTGCGCATGGCGGCCTCATCCTGAAATCCGTTCACACGCTTTATTTCCTGACCATTTTTGAAGGTGGAAATGACCGGTATATTGTCAATTTTCTGCGACTTCACGAGGTTGGCTGCCTCATCTACGTTAATGCGCACAATTTCAACTTTGCCGGCAAATTCGCTTGATAGTTTGTTGAGGATTGGCTCCATCTTTTTACATGGACCGCACCAGGGGGCGTAATAGTCGATGAGCACAGGAGTGCCGCTCGCAATAAGCTTTTCAAAGTCAGCTAGGGTGAATTTTTCTTCCTGAATGCGCTCTGCTTTTGTGCTTTCCATGCCGGCTGCACTCCACGCCATATAACCGCCTTGCATGTCGTAAATGATGTCGAAGCCCATGTCTTTCATAATGGACGCTGCATCGGCGCTGCGACCGCCTGCTTTGCAGTAAACAAATACCGCATGGTCTCTGTCGAGTTGGCTCACTTGATTTGCGAATTCAGGAGCAAGCACATTGAAGTTTACAGCGTCTTTTAAATGTCCGCCCTGAAACTCTTCCGGTGTGCGAACATCAATAATAGTAGCGCTGGAGGACCTTTTCAAAGCCTCAGCAAAAGCTTGCACATTCACCAATTGAACACCGTGCTGCTGTTGGGAGTGATTCGTGCACGAAAAGAAGAATATCATCAACGTGCTTAGGAGAATGCCTTTCATGGAAATGGAATTAAGGCCACGAAGGTAGTGCTGCGGCTTGCCTGTGCACTGTGACAAAAGTTACACGATGCTTAAGCCGCTTTTGCGGTGGCCTTTTTACCCAGGCGGATAAAGAACTTTTCGAAGGTGTTATACACGAAATAGCTCACGATGAGCGTTAGCACAATCGCTAGTAAAAAGCGAACCGACTCGGGAATTGCGAAAAAGTGATTGCGGATATAGTCAATCGGGAAAAGTATGAGTCGGTGAATAATGGGGTGCAGCATGTAAACCGAATAGCTTATTTCTCCCAAGGTGCGCAGTGGCCAGCTCACAATTGATGGTAATGCAATTCCGAATTTGTAAAACCCTACACAGATCATGAAGCAACTAGCGGTGAGCACCATTCGCGTATTGCCTGCAATGAGTCGCACTCGATCGCCTGTTTCGGGCCAGGCAATGAAAAGCGCTGCGCCGAGAATGATAAGCGCGATGGACAGTCGCGAAGAAAAAGAAACGTGCTCCAGGTAAACACCAATCAGATAGCCGCCCAAAAACAAGAAGAGCTGGTTAAGCGGATTGCAGTAATACGATCGTTGCATCCCTTCGGAAAGCAATGAATTCGCATCCATCAAGAAGTAGGCGAAGTAGATGAAGGTAGCGAATGTTGCAAGGCTAAACAGGTTAAAGCCCAATTTGCTCTTGTGGTATAGGTATACGAATGCCGGGAAGAAAACATAGAAGACCAGTTCATTTCCGATTGACCATGAACCAATAGCAATCCCGTTGGGCCAGTCAATGAAGCCAAAGAGTCCTGTAAGATTTAAAAATACCTCTCGTAAATCAAAGATGCCACCGTCAAAAAGGAATATAGAGGCTATGGTGGTAATCCATAACAACGGATATATGCGCAGCACACGACGCTTGAAAAAAGTAACTACTTCGGAGAGTTCTTTTGACAGCGGCTCGTTGTAAACATGGTAAAGTGTAAGGCCGCTGAGTATGTAAAAAATCGAAACACCATATATGCCGATTCTTCCAACCACATTCTCCGACGAGAATTCACCAAACGTCCACGATAGATAATGAAAGAGCATGATACCGGCAGCGGCCAAGCCTCGGAGATAATCCAATTCGTGAAGTCTTTTCATCGTGGTAGTTTAACGACCAAATTACACCATTTGACTACCCAAAAAAAATCCCGGCACGCAGCCGGGATTTTCAATCAAATTAAACCTAACGTATTGCACTTACTTAACCACAATTACATTAACTTGTTTTTCTCCCTGAGTGGTGTGAATGAGGAATATGTATGATCCGGGAGCAGTTGAATCGAGAGACCAATTCAGCAGTTTTTCGCTACCACTCATTTCTTTCGATGCGATAACGCGACCACTCATGTCCAGACACTCTGCGAATGTGATGGAATGATCTGTTCTTATAGAAATGAAAGAGCTCGCAGGGTTCGGATATACTTCAATTCCTTCAGTTGTATTTTCAGCTACCGACACATTTTCGGTAATGGTAATCGTTTGTGTTGGTATTGTAAAGTATACGTTGGCATTGGCTGTTATATCAAGTACTATTGTTTCGTCGCCTTCAACAAGAGCATCACCAAGAATGACAATTGAGAACGACAAATCATTACTCCCAATGGGAACTGTAAATGAGATAGGGAAGCCGGCGCTATAATCGGAATTCGACAAAGCTGTTCCGGTAGCATCGACTATCAATTGGAATGGCGTCTGAACATTTTCGGTGTGAATTGTAACGGTTACGATGGTTGCATCTATCTCAGGCACAAGCTGAGATTCTGTGGTGAAACCGGCTACTGCAATCGGAGTATTTCCGCAGTCATTTCCAGTGTGACTTCCGAGATGTGTGTAGTCGGTCGGATCGAATGAAATCCACTGGCCTGAAACTATGTTCCAATCAGTTTCAGGAGAAGTTACTTCGGGTCGGCGAACCAATACACGGTTGGCCGTTGTCGAATTGCCAAACTCCCATCCGTTGCCACCCGGATCATCGCCAATGAAGCCAATTACATCTATCGGTGTGCCTTGGAACAATAATTCAATAGCATCGTTTCCTGTAAATACACTTACGTCGCTCGTGATATCGGTAACATCTGTAATAGCTGGGTCGGTTGGGTTCGCACCATTGGGAGTCGCTGCAATAACATAAACTTCATGCGATGCTAGAGTCCCTGAAAGTGCAAGTGTTGCTGTCGGGGCTGCAGCACCATTTGTATATAGGTTGACACTGTAATCACTCAAATCAACCGGCAACGGCGACGGGTTGTAAATCTCCAATGCCTTGTCGGATTGTGAGTCTTCAATAACTTCTGAGAAGAATAACTCAGAGCATGGCGCCGGTCCATTGCAATTGTATACAACCGCTTCGACAAAGTTGTTCGACAGTTGCACACAATCGTCTGCAGCTAAGCCAGCAATGGGATCTCCGCTTTGAATGGTACTGTCAACCAAATTGGTTAAATAAGAGACTCCGTAGATGTAGTAGGTGCCAGGTGCAGATGACGCTGCGCTCCAAAGACCATTTACTTGATTGACGATGTTTCCACTGGCGTCAGTAACGAAATATGTGTACGATGCGTCCACAGATTCACTCGTGTTTGTCAGGATAACATCAATATGAACATCACCATTGCAAATAGTAATGAAATCGGCGCCGTCTTCTATGAAAACCTCTCCGGCATCACATCCTGTTATGATACATGGAGTGCGCTCTACCTCCGCGAAATTGTTCGATAGTTCAGCGCATTGGTCTGCGATAATTCCATCTACAGGCATGCCGATGCCAACACTTTCTATGTCCAGATTTCCTGTGTAAGAAAGTCCCCAAACATGGAAGATGCCCTCGCCATATGCGTCCAAACTGATGGGCGAGGTATTCACAATTTCCAGTATGTTGTCATTCTCGTCCGTTATGACGAATACATAGTTTGCATTCGGCTCGTTGGTGTTGGAAACTAGTGTAAGTGGTGTGTTCGTTAAATCAGAACATTGGCTGATGGGCCCTTGTCCTGCTCCCTGAAGAAATCCTCCGTCGCAGTTAGGATCACTTTGGTTAATAGTGATGGTCATAGTCTGCTGCAACCAACCAAGAGGGCTGTCGCTTTCTAGAGTGAGTACAATGGTCTCCGGTCCCTCTGCTGCAGCGTCATTGATTATATCCAGCGCGAAACTTTGCAACACGCTTGCATCGCTAAAGTAGAGCGTGTCTGGTAAAATGGCTGTGTAATCCGCATTGTCTGCTGTTCCGCCTTGCAAGCTCACAATTAATAATATCGGACCTTGTGCATTCAAACACTGAACATTGATATTGACGGCGCCTGCATTTTCTGCAACGTTGATATCACCGTTTACAAATCCGGCAAGTGTTTCGTCTGTGCATGGCTGGAAGAAGTGATTACCGAGGTGGCTGTAATCGGTGTTGCCGAACAAATTCCATTGAGTTGCTGATATAGGCCAAATAGGCATCGGTGTTTGAATGTCAAACTGACGAACCATATCCACATCGAAGGTGCTGCCTGTCCCAACATCCCATCCTGTGCCAGTTCCGGGATTCTCTCCAACAATACCGATTGCATCAATGATAGTGTCGTTATGTCGCAATTCCAGTGCGTCGTTTCCATTAAAGTTAGCAATCTGATCCACCAGGTCGGCAAGACCCAGAACAGTTGCACTTGCAGCACCGCCTCCGCCACCCTGGCCTGGGTTAGCAATTACATATGTGCTGAACGGAGCCAAGGTTCCTGAAAGATTAAGAACGTCGGATGGAGCTGTAACACCGTTTGCATATTGTAAAATGCTGTACTCTCCAAGATTAACCGGTAACAAGGATGGATTAAACAACTCGATGGCTTTTGTGCCATTGGTGCCTTCCAGGTATTCCGAGAAGAAGAGTTTTGTGCAAGGGGCGTTTGCCAAGCAATCAAATACCGTTAGCTCGATAGAGTTGAGCGACAGTTCTAAGCAAGTAGTTGCAGATGCAGAAGAAAGCTCGTCGCCTACCGACACACCTGAAATGTCTCCTTGATAAGAGATACCGGAAATGCTGTAAGTGCCTGCCGGTAATCCTTGTGTGAAAATCTCTGTCCCGGTATTGACAACGAAACCTGAAGCATCTGTCAGAACATAGAGGTATGTATCATCGAGTGACGTACTGTTATTGCTCAGGACTATGGGCGCGCTTGCCGAGTTGCAGAGTTGCGAGCTGCCTGTTGCTAGCGAAATGGTTCCGCCGATGCAACCACTGCAAGGCGCAATTTGAATATCGATGTTATTCTCGCTTATGGATACGCAGTTACCTGCCGTGATACCGCTGATGTTTTGCCCGGAAAGTGTCGTTGTTGAATCTAGAGATCCATTGTAATAGATGCTATACACGCGATATTGTCCAATGGAGAATCCCGCGAAATCGTAACTCAAATCGTTCGTCAATGCTATGATCACATCATTGTTATCGGTCACGACAAACGACTGTTGGTCACCATAACCCCAATCGCTAGTGTACCAATTCAAAATCGAGGATGCATCTGTATCGCAGTATATGCCTGAATCGTTTGTGAAGATGCTATCGGCTAAACATTGGGGTTGATTCCAAGTGCCAGGTGTAACTTCCTGAAGCAGAAAAGGGCTAAAAAGGAAGGGTTGGCCTCCATCAGGAACACGCGACAAAGAGATGTCGGGCAAGTTTTGTTGGAAAGTCTCATCGAGCTGAGCGTATCCGGGCACAGTCACGTTCAGGCCGAGAGCTGCTATAAGTTGAGTGTCTGTAGGGTCGCCTGTCTCATAAACAGCTGCTTCAATGAGATTAACTGTTGTGGGTGCTGTCCCGTCCGGAAAATCAGTGTCGTTGCCAATGTAAAGTCCAACGCCATCGGCGCCATTCGAAATGGTAGCATCCGGGATTATAAAGTCAACGTTGGTTGTTGCCGCGCTTCCAATTACAAAGAAACCATTCTCATCCAAGCTATATCCATCTAAATCGAATGCTGCATAACTATCATCGGTGTCTCCTTCGAAAATTACAATCACAAGTCCATCGAGCGATGCTCCCGGAGTGCCAAACAACTCGATAAATTCGGCCGTGTCGCCACCACCCGGATTGTCAATGTTTAATTCATTAAACACAACATACGGGCAATCCAAAATCTGAATGGTTATCGTGTTTTGTGACCACTCAAAGCAAGTGGTGGCACTTATTGTTGCAATACTGTCGAATTGTATCAATTCCCCCGTAATCGATATCCCGCGCATCGAATAGGTTCCGGCATTTAATACGGAAGCATCGTAACTCGCGCTAAACGTGTCAACCACAGCCCCGTTGGCGTCGGAAATGACATACAAATAGAAGTCTTCGGTTGATGTAGAGCTGTTGTTGGGCAGAATAACGGGGGCAGAACTGCTGCAATAACTGCTTCCGTTGCCGATGTTAGCGCTAATGACTCCGCCAATACAACCCGAGCAAGGCACGATTTGAATGGCAATCGCATTCTCTGAAATGCTCACGCAATTGCCTGCTAGAATCCCACTCAAAGGCATTTCATTGTTGATGGTGCTGTCAACCAAAGTGCCGTTATACATGACGTTATAAAGAAAATAATCCCCATTGGCATAGCTGGAGAAATCGAGCACGCCCGA
>Ga0315905_10005573_pt1 | contig 12823 bp, 9 predicted proteins | sample LakEriMetagenome_5_FD_203522 | JGI IMG/M metagenome (GOLD analysis project Ga0315905, IMG submission 203522) | Freshwater fungal communities from buoy surface, Lake Erie, Ohio, United States - Buoy 4 MA121 | ecosystem: Environmental > Aquatic > Freshwater > Lake | place: USA: Lake Erie, Ohio... | reverse complement strand
ACGCACCCGGAGCCTGGTCTGGCCGGACAACGAGTCCGCACCGTTTTGGCGGAATACCTGGCCGCTGGCTTGGACCCGGAGCAATGCACGCTGTATGTCCAGAGTGATTTGCCCGAAACAGCCGAATTATACCTCCTTCTAAACATGCATGCCTATGTTGGGGAATTGGAGCGCTGCACCTCGTTCAAAGACAAGGTCCGTTCCCAGCCCAACAACGTCAATGCAGGCCTGCTGACCTACCCCGTGCTCATGGCGGCGGATATCTTGATTCATCGGGGCCAAAAAGTTCCAGTAGGTAAAGACCAAGAACAAAACCTGGAAATGGCCCGCAATTTTGCTCAACGATTCAACCACTTTTACAAGGTGGATTGGTTCCCGGAGCCTCAGCCGTACCGGGCCTCCCAGAGCAGCGAACTCATCAAGGTTCCAGGCCTGGACGGTAGCGGCAAAATGGGGAAATCCGAGGGCGAAGGCAATGCCATCTTTTTGGCGGAGGATCCCTCCTCCATTCGCAAGAAAATCATGCGCGCCGTCACCGATACCGGCCCCACCCAACCCAACAGCACGCCCGAAGGCGCCGTTGCGAACCTCTACAGCCTCCTCGGCCTCGTCTCGTCGTCCGATGTGGTTGAAGAGTACCGCGATGCCTATGCAAATTGCACGATTCGTTACGGCGATCTCAAAAAGCAATTAGCCGAGGACATGGTCTCCTTCCTCGCTCCCTTGAGGGAACGCATCCTGGAATTGGAATCCCAGCACAAAAAGATTGAAGAGATTCGACAATACGGCGCCGAAAAAGCCAGGCGCTCGGCCGTTGAAACCCTCCACAAGGTGAGGGAAATCATGGGGTTTTAGGGTATATTCGTCGTCCATGAGCAAGCACATCGCCGTTGCCGGGAATATCGGATCCGGAAAGACCACCCTCACCGAAATGCTGGCCCGTCATTATGGCTGGGAACCTCATTTTGAAGAGGTTGATCACAACCCCTACCTCAACGATTTCTATGAGGACATGCAGCGTTGGTCCTTCAACTTGCAGATCTATTTTTTGAATTCGCGGTACCGCCAAAACCAAGAGATGTCGGCCAAGGCCCATCCCACCGTTCAGGACCGAACGATTTACGAAGACGCTCATATTTTTGCACCTAATCTTCATGCCATGGGACTGATGAGTACCCGGGATTTTGAAAACTACGGCCGACTCTTCGAGGCCATGAGTGCCCATCTCAAGGCCCCGGACCTTCTCATTTATTTGCGAGCCTCGGTACCGACCTTGGTTCGTCAAATCCAGAAGAGGGGTCGCGATTTTGAAGACAATATCCGTTTGGACTATCTCAAGCGTTTGAACGAACGATACGAAGCTTGGATTGAAAATTACCAGCAGGGCAAATTGCTTATCATTCCCGTGGATCAAATCAATTTTGCGGACAAGCCCGAAGATTTTGGTGAAATCATTCACAAAGTCGAAACCGAATTAGGCGGACTTTTTTAGGCAACCCCTTCAAGAGAAGGCCCTGCAAGCGAAGGCCCTGCAAGGATTTGGGGCCAAAAAAAACGGGTCCTGCCCGTTGGACAAGACCCGTTTATAACAACGAATAAAAATTCCGCGCCCTTATGGAGCGACCGGTGCAGTCTGCTCAGCAGCAGGAGCTTGCTCGGCAGGAGCCTCCATGGGCTGGACTGTTTCGATTACGGGAGCAACCGGAGCAACCGCGGTCTTGATCTTGTTTTTGTCAACCAAGGCGGGAGCCATCACAAGAGCCACCACCGAAATGAGTTTTAACAAAATATTGAGCGAAGGACCTGAGGTATCCTTGAATGGATCCCCAACCGTATCACCAACCACCGCAGCTTTGTGCGGCTCTGATTTCTTGTAGTATGTTTTGCCGTTGATTTCAACGCCTTCTTCGAACATTTTCTTGGCATTATCCCATGCACCGCCGGCGTTGGATTGGAAGATGGCCATCAAAACACCTGAAACGGTCACACCTGCCAGCATACCGCCCAAAGGCTCGGCTCCGAAAATAAAGCCAACAACGACAGGCACCGCCACCGCCAAGAGACCGGGCAGAACCATTTCACGAATCGCTGCTTTGGTTGAAATCTCGACGCATTTACCGTATTCGGCTACGCCATCGGCTTGATGAAAAATAGCTTGGTCTTCGGCTGACCAATCTTTGACCTCTTTGTCCCCGTTGCGACGCATCGCCTCCAAAGCAGCCTTGAGGGCAGGGATGGAATTGAACTGACGTCGAACCTCTTCAATCATGGACATGGCCGCGCGTCCAACAGCGCCCATCGCCATCGCCGAGAAGACAAAAGGCAACATGCCACCGATGAACAAACAAGCCATCACATTGGCTTTGGAGATATCAATGCTAGCGATACCGGCCGAAGACATGTAAGCGCCAAACAAGGCCAAGGCCGTCAAGGCAGCGGATGCGATTGCAAAGCCTTTGCCGATAGCGGCCGTGGTGTTACCTACAGCATCCAGTTTATCGGTGCGCTGACGAACCTCTTTGGGCAATTCGCTCATTTCAGCAATACCACCTGCATTGTCCGAAATGGGTCCGTAGGCATCCACGGCCAATTGAATCCCGGTATTGGCTAACATACCAACCGCTGCGATGGCGATTCCGTACAAGCCGCCAAAATGAAAGGCGCCGATGATACTGGCTGCAATCAAAAGAATAGGGATGGCGGTAGACATCATGCCCACACCCAATCCAGCGATAATGTTCGTGGCAGCACCGGTTGAGGATTGACGAACAATCGAAAGGACTGGCTTTTTACCAGTACCCGTGTAATACTCAGTGACCAATCCTACCAAAACCCCGGCGACCAAACCGATAATGGTTGCATAGAAAATCCCCATCGCGGTGTAGTGGTTTCCAAGCTCCGGATTTTCCCAAGCGTAAAGCGGATCCTTGAACCACCATTCGGCTGGCAACATCCATGTGATAATGAAATAGGATGCGACGATCATGAGTCCTGAAGAAAGAAACTCGCCCATGTTCAAGGCCTTCTGGGGATCACCCCCTTCGCGGGTGCGCACAAAAAAGGTACCCAAAATCGACATCAAGATGCCGGTACCGGCCAAAACCAGGGGAAGAATGACACCGGATAATCCGTCAAAATTATCAGCGAATCCACCGACCATAAAAGCGGCACCCAAAACCATGGTACCGACAATCGAACCTACGTACGATTCAAAAAGGTCCGCACCCATCCCAGCGACATCGCCCACGTTATCGCCCACATTGTCCGCAATCGTTGCGGGGTTCAAAGGATGATCTTCGGGGATACCGGCTTCGACTTTACCGACCAAGTCAGCACCAACATCAGCGGCTTTGGTATAGATACCACCCCCAACACGGGCAAAAAGTGCAATGGAGGAGGCTCCGAAAGAGAAGCCGGTGATCACGGTGATGACCTTGTTAACCGAGGCTGCATCACCGGTTCCAAATTGATTTGAAAAGAGAATAAAAAGAGAACCCAGACCCAAAACACCCAGGCCAACAACCCCCATGCCCATGACCGAACCACCGGCAAAAGCGATTTCGAGGGCCTTGGACAACCCGGTACGGGCTGCATGGGCGGTACGCACATTGGCCTTGGTGGCCACCTGCATACCGATGAATCCGGCCAAACCGGAACAAAGGGCACCCACCACAAAGGCAACGCCTACCATGGGGGAAGAGGTCTCGGCAGGGCTGGTAACTGCCAACAAAACAGAAACGCAGGCCACGAAAATGGCGAGAATCTTGTATTCAGCCTTGAGGAACGCCATCGCGCCTTCGGCAATGTGGCCGGCGATTTTGCGCATTTTGGCATCGCCCGGGTCCTGAGCTGCGACCCACGATGATTTCCAGAAGGTAAAGAGCAATCCTGCGACCCCGCAAAGAGGTATTAGGTAAAGGAGGGTTTGTGTACTCATATTGATTTTTTAGAAAAGCAGGGGCAAAGATAGGCCCGTGCCTTGACGAATCAAGCCTCCCAAATCTTACCTGGGTTCAACAGCCCTTGGGGGTCAAAAACGGCTTTGATGCCCTTCATCAAGTGAATTTGAGCTGGATTCATCACCAAGGATAGGTAGGGCTTTTGGGACCATCCGATCCCGTGCTCACCGGAGAGGGTCCCCCCCTGTTCGTGGACAAAGGCAAAGAGCTCCCGAATGGCCTTGGGAATCTCCTCGGACCATATCTCCTCGGGAATTTGTTCTTTGAGAATATTGATGTGCAGGTTCCCATCCCCGGCATGGCCGTAACAAACCGAACGAAACCCGTAGGCCTTCCCCAAGGATTTGACTTTGCGGACCAAAGCCGGCAAAGCCGACATGGGAACCACCGTATCTTCTTCTTTGTACACTGAATAGGCCCGGACCGCATGTCCAATTTGCCGCCGAAGGGTCCACAAGGCTTCTTTGCGTTCAGCCTGATCGGCCAAGCGAATCTCCCCCGCCCCGTGCTCTTCAAGCACCGGACAAAGGATTTCGGCTTGTTCCATCAGCAAATCCATGCGGTCCCCGTCCAATTCGAGAAGCAATTCGGCCTGAACCGTCGAGGGGTAGGGCACCTCCATGCCCAGGTAGCTCGCCGATAACAGGAGGGCATCCCTTTCCATGAATTCAACAGCCGAAGGGCGAATGCCCGTCGTTTGGATGGCGGCGACCGCTCTACAGGCGCTTTCCAAGTCTGGAAAGGGGACCGAAAGCAGCAAATCCGCCTTGGGCGCGGGGATTAGCCGAAAAACGGCCTTGGTGATAACGCCCAAAGTACCTTCGCTGCCAACCATCAATTGGGTCAAGTGGTAGCCTGTAGCGTATTTGGAGACCGAGGCCCCGGTCCACAGGAGGGTACCGTCCATGAGAGCGACTTCCAAATTCAGGACATAATCCTTGGTAGTCCCGTATTTGAACGCATGCGGTCCTCCGGCCGATTCTGCCAGGTTACCCCCGATGGTGCAGGTGCCCCGGGAGGATGGATCGGGGGGGTAATACAAACCAAGTTCTCGAACGGCTTCCTGCATCACCTGGGTGATAACCCCCGGTTCAACCGTCACCTGTAGGTTATCGGTATCGATATGAAGAATCCGATTCAGGCGCGCTGTGCTCAAAACCAAGCCTCCCTGGACCGGTAAAGCCCCACCGCTGAGACCGGTACCCCCGCCTCGGCAGGTCACCGGAACCCCGTGTCGCTGGCAACAAGCCAGCACAGCTGCCACCGCTGGGGCGTTGTCTGGAAATACCACCACCTCCGGCACAAAGACCCATTCTTCGGTCTCATCCCGTCCGTAGGACTCGGTTTGGGTCGTGAGAATCTGATCCAAGGAAAGTAAACCTTGGATTTCCTCCAAAAAAGCGGCTGTCAATGCCATGGGCCAAAAATATTGATTTAATTTTGCGGTTCTTCCAGCAACTAGAAAATTAGACGTTCCAAAAATGGCCGAGATAATACGCATGCCCAAAATGAGCGATACCATGACCGAAGGGGTCGTTGTCGCCTGGCACAAGAAAGTAGGTGACACCGTCAAGGTCGGGGATATCCTGGCCGAAGTCGAAACCGACAAGGCCACCATGGAGTTGGAGAACTATGTCAAAGGAACCCTCCTACACATTGGGGTTGAACAAGGCCACGCGGTACCGGTCGATGCCTTGATTGCCATTGTGGGTAAAGAGGGTGAAGATGTAGCGGCTTTGTTGAACGCAGGAGCGCCAGCGCTTGCAGCATCCTCGGCCTCTGCACCGGAACAGGCCCCTGCCCAGAATTCGGCTACAGCCCAGGCTCCGGTTGAAGCCTTGGCCCCTACAGATCCGCAACGGATCAAGGCCAGTCCTTTGGCCCGCAAGTTAGCCGCCGAACAAGGCCTGGACCTGCGCCGTATTCAGGGCAGCGGAGACAACGGCCGAATTGTTCGCCGGGACCTCCAGGGTCAAGCCGCCGCGAAGGCCCCTGCAGCTGCCGAAGCGTTGGCAACCCCCGATCTGAGCGCTTGGCTCAACAGACCTGCCGGTCAAGGCGAGTCTTTCACCGACCAACCACTCAGCCAAATGCGCAAGACCATCGCGCGCCGACTCACCGAATCCAAAAACGCAGCCCCGCATTTTTACTTGACCATGGAAATTGACATGGACCAGGCGGTGGAAGCCAGACAGCGACTGAACCAAAACGCGCCGGTCAAAATCTCCATCAACGATTTGGTCATTAAAGCCGCAGCCATGGCCTTGCGCCAGCATCCCGCGGTTAACTCTTCCTGGCTGGGGGATCGCATCCGACAGAATCACCATATCCATGTAGGCGTTGCCATGGCCCTGCCCGAAGGCCTGGTTGTACCCGTTCTTCGTTTTGCCGACCAAAAAAACTTGGTTCAAATCGCAACCCAAACCAAAGAATACGCCGGCAAGGCCAAAGAAAAGAAGCTACAACCCCAGGATTGGGAAGGTAACACTTTCACGATCAGCAATTTGGGAATGTTTGGAATCGAAGCCTTTACCGCCATTATCAATCCACCCGATGCCTGCATTCTGGCCGTAGGGGCCGTACGCGAATGCCCCGTGGTTCGGAATGGACAATTGAGCGTTGGACAACGCATGACCGTGACCCTTAGCTGCGACCACCGCGTCGTGGATGGTGCCACCGGAGCCGCTTTCCTTCAGAGCTTGTCTCTGATGTTACGGGATCCGGTTTCGATGTTGTTGTAAAGGCCTTACCGGGATTTTTTGGGTTTGTTGACCCGTTTTCCTCCAAGGGTTTGGAGAATATCGCCATAGGTCGGTTGGTCGAAGATTGTTTCTAGGAAGACTCCTTGCTTGTCAAAGACATAAACCGAGGGAACATGCATATCCCCAAAGGCGTGGTAAAAGACTCCTTCTCGATCGGCCGCTAACCATACATCCTTGCGGTTCTCCAATCCAAATTCACGCATAAACTCCCAAGCCGCATCTTCATCAAAGCGCGTCACCCACAACCAGGCGACTTTGGCTGGCTTTCCACCCACCTTGTAAACAAGGCGATCGGAACGCTTGCCAACAGCGTCCGCAAGGGAACGGCAATGCGAACAATCCGGATTGAAATAGGATACCACCAAGGCCCGGTCGCGGAACTGATGTCGGGTGACCACTCCACTCCGGCCAATCAACGGGAATTCAAAAACCGGGACCTTTTCAAGTAAATCCGGGTGATCGGATTCGCGATCGGACCAAAGCCACCAACCCAGCAACAAGGCCAACAGGAGGGATCCGCTGAGCAGGAGCCACCGAACCGCTTGGTTAATTTCCATCTTGTGTTATAAGAATACGGGGCTTTGACATAGCCCCAAAATTACGGCCCAAGGACCTATCTTTGGAAGCTTTATGCCAAATCCCCTGCCTAGACGCACCTTTGCAATTGTATCGCATCCCGATGCCGGCAAAACCACCCTGACCGAGAAGTTCCTGCTCTTTGGGGGTGCCATTCAAACGGCAGGAGCCGTCAAATCCAACAAGATTCGCAAAACGGCCACCTCCGATTTTATGGAAATCGAGAAACAACGGGGTATCTCGGTTTCAACCTCGGTGATGGGCTTTGAATACGGGGGATGCCGGGTCAATATTTTGGACACCCCCGGGCACAAAGATTTTGCCGAAGACACCTACCGAACCCTGACCGCCGTGGACTCCGTTATTCTGGTTGTGGATGCGGCGAAAGGGGTCGAAGAACAAACCGAAAACCTGATGCGGGTTTGTCGAATGCGGGCCACCCCCGTTTTGGTTCTCATCAACAAAATGGACCGAGAAGGCCAGGACCCCTGGGATCTGCTGGATGAACTCGAGGCCAAGCTAGGGCTGCATCCCTGCCCCCTCAGTTGGCCTATTGGTCAGGGCGATCGTTTCAAAGGCGTTTACAACCGTGCCAAAGGGGAATTGGATTTGTTCTCGGCATCCAAAACCACCATTGCTTCCGATGTACGGCATTTTGACGGAGCCGATGACCCCGAATTGGACAAAGTCCTGGGGGCCTTGGCTCCCAAACTGCGGGAAGATCTGGAGTTACTGGATGTTTATGGCTCCTTTGACCGGAAAGCCTACCTGGCCGCTGAGCAGGCTCCGGTGTTTTTTGGCAGCGCCTTGAACAATTTTGGCATCAAGGAATTGCTGGATACGTTTGTGAAAATTGCGCCGGAGCCGGGTCCCCGTTTGACCCAGGCGGGCCTCATCACCACCCAGCACCCCAAGCTTACAGGATTTGTTTTTAAAATACACGCCAACTTGGATCCCAACCACCGGGACCGAATTGCCTTTATGCGCATCTGCTCTGGTAAGTTTGAGCGTAACAAATTTTATCATCACGTTCGCCTGTCCAAAAAACTACGCTTTGCCGCGCCTCTTTTGTTTCAAGCCAGCGATCGCAACACCGTGGACGAGGCCTGGCCCGGCGATGTGGTGGGCCTTTACGATACCGGGAATTTCAAAATCGGTGACAGCCTGACCGAAGGCGAAAAATTGTATTTCAAAGGCATCCCCGCCTTTTCACCTGAATTGTTTCGCAGGGTCGAAAATCTGGACCCCTTCAAAGCCAAACAATTCGACAAAGGCCTACGCCAATTAACCGACGAAGGCGTCGCTCAACTCTTTGTTCAGCAGCCCGGTAACCGTAAAATTATCGGCACCGTTGGGGAATTGCAATTTGATGTTATTCAATTCCGCATGCTCCACGAATACGGCGCCAAGGTTCGCTACCAAGCGCTGCCCTACCTCAAAGCATGTTGGATCCACGCGGCTGATTCGGAGCAAATCGACTCGTTTTTTCAGTACCGACGAGAACACCATGCCTATGACAAAGATGGGAATTCGGTGTACTTGGCGGATTCCGAATGGATGTTGCAGCGCCTTCAATCCGAAAACCCTGGATTGGAGTTCAGGTTCTCGGCCGAGGTTATGGTCCAGGACGGCGAAGACAACCCCAACGGAGACGAAGGCTAAATCCCCTCCTAGCACCCTTCAGGCCCCGCCCAGGAAAACCCTGAGGCGGGTGGTTTGTGCCATTCCTCGTAGACGACGAAGGGCCCTTTCCCGGATTTGACGAATTCGTTCCCTGGATAATTGAAAGCGGTTGGATAATTCGTCCGTTTCCAGCTGGGGCCGACCCCCTATTCCGAAGGAAAACCGAAGAATTTCAGCTTCGCGATTCGAAAGTCCTCCCAAGACATCGTCCACATCCTGGGCCAAGGATTCCTTTTCCAAAACCCAGCCTGGTTGATGATGCCGGTTCATATCCTCCAATCGTTCCGACCAGGTTGATTCGTCGTCACCGTTGCCTGAGGGCGCATCTTGAGAGGTGGGACGCAGGGCCCATGCCAAATGAGCATCCACCTCCTCGGGGCTCAGGCCCAGTTGTTCGGCCAATTCAACCGAATGGACCTCGCGTCCCCATTCCTGCTCCAAGCGACCCGCCAGCCGTTTGATTTGAACAATCCGGTTCATCCGACTGGTGGGCAATCGCACGGTCCGACCTTGATCCGCCAAGGTCTGCAGAATGGCTTGGCGAATCCACCAAACAGCATAGGATATGAACTTAAAGCCTTTGGTTTCATCGTAGCGGTGAACCGCCTTGAGCAAGCCCAAATTGCCCTCGTTAATCAGGTCGTTGAGACTTAGCCCGTGATTCTGGTATTGTTTGGCAACTGAAACCACAAAACGAAGATTGGCGGTCACCAATCGCTCGACAGCACGAGGATCACCGCTCCGTGCCCTCACCGCCAAGGCCGCTTCTTCCTGTGGGCTGAGCCGGGGTAGGCGGCCAATCTCCAGAAGATAACGCTCCAACGATCGTTGATCGCGGGCTGTGATTTGACGAATTATTTTGAGTTGTCGCACAGACGGCAAATTGATGCCGCCGCACTAAATTCCCAAAACTGGGAAAACTTAATTCAATAACACAAAATCAAAGGTGAGCCTAGGCGTCACCTTCGGTGCCATCCTGCTGCTCGGCACGGAACTCACCGCCTTCAGGACGGGGTCCGCGCTCAGGGCGAGGTCCACGGTCAGGGCGGGGTCCACGGTCAGGGCGGGGTCCACGCTCCGGCATTCCCTCCGGACGAGGCAGCAAGGCCTTGGCCGATAGGCGGAACTTACCGGTCTTGGGATCGACCTCTACCAACTTGACTTGGATTTCTTGTCCTTCGGTAAAGACGCCGTCCATGGTTTCGATGCGCTCCCAACGGATTTCAGAAATGTGCAAAAGGCCATCCTTGCCGGGCATGAACTCAACGAATGCGCCAAAAGGCATAATCGACTTGACTTTACCCGAATAAACAGCCCCCATTTCTGGCTTGGCTGCAATACCACGAATGCGGGCTACCGCTTTGTCCATACCGGCTTTGTCGGCCGTATAAATCTGGACAATGCCCTGTTCGCCTTTTTCCTCAATGCTGATGGTTGAGGCCGTTTCGCGTTGAATTTCTTGAATGATTTTGCCACCGGGCCCGATGATCGCCCCAATAAACTCACGGTCAATCGTGATTTGGGTAATCCTTGGAACATGAGGACGGTAGTCTTCGCGCGGTTGAGATAAGGCCTTGTTCATTTCGCCCAGGATGTGGGCGCGGCCGGCCGATGCTTGGGTCAATGCCTGCAAGAGCACCTCGTAAGGAAGGCCATCAATCTTGATATCCATCTGACAAGCGGTGATGCCTTTGGAGGTACCGGTCAGTTTAAAGTCCATATCGCCCAGATGATCTTCATCACCCAGAATATCCGACAATACCTTGAAGCGATCCCCGTCGGTGATTAGACCCATGGCAATCCCGGAAACTGGGCCTTTGATTTGGATGCCAGCATCCATGAGGGCCAAGGTCCCTGCACATACCGTGGCCATCGAAGATGAACCGTTGGATTCCAAGATGTCCGATACAATCCGAATGGTGTATGGGCATTCCTCCTGAGGCGGCAAAACCTGCTTGAGAGCCCGCATAGCCAAGTTTCCGTGACCCACTTCGCGACGACCCGGTCCCCGGTTAGGGCGGGTTTCACCGGTCGAAAAAGAAGGGAAATTGTAATGAAGAAGGAAATTGTTATAACCCGCAATAACAGCACCATCAATCATTTGCTCATCCTCTTTGGAGCCCAGCGTCACCGAGGTCAGGGATTGGGTTTCACCGCGTGTAAAGAGAGCCGAACCGTGGGTGGCGGGAAGAAACCCAGCTTCACACCAAATCGGACGGACCTCGTCCAAACGACGACCGTCCAAACGACGTTCTTCGTCCAAAATCATATTGCGCATGGCACTGTACTCCACATCATGGAAGTACTTCTTGACCAAAAACTTATCGACTTCGGCTCCTTCGCCTAGGGAGGCAATAAAGTCTTCGAGGACCTGGCGGAAACCGGCTGAACGCTCGTGCTTGGGCGCTCCTGATTTGGCTACATTGTATACTTTATCATAACAAAAAGATTCAACGGCGTGACGAAGCTTGTCATCCGAGCGCTCATGCAAATAAGACCTTGGTGTGGCTCCGACAGCGGCGCGCAGCTCAAGCTGCACCCTGCATTGATCTTTGATGGCATTGTGAGCCACCAAAATGGCTTGGGCCAGGTCTTGCTCCGAACATTCTTTGGCTTCGCCTTCCACCATCATCACATTCTCCAGGGTAGCGGCCACCATCAAATCCATATCCGCCATTTCAAGCGCGCTACGGGAAGGGTTGATGACAAATTCCCCGTCAATACGGGCCACCCTCACTTCGGAAATAGGACCGTTGAAAGGGACGTTGGAAACCGCAAGGGCTGCAGAGGCGGCCAGGCCAGCCAAGGCATCGGGCAGAATCTCGGCGTCCGAACTAAAGAGGGTTACCTGAACCTGGGTATCGGCATGGTAATCCTCTGGAAACAAAGGGCGGAGGGCCCGGTCGATCAATCGGCTAATCAAAACTTCGTAGTCCGATAAACGTCCTTCGCGTCGCTGAAAACTGCCCGGGATTTTGCCTGTAGAGGCAAATTTTTCTTGGTAATCCACCGTGAGGGGCATAAAGTCGACATCTTCTTTGGCTTCTTTGGCCGAAACGACCGTGGCCAAAAGGCGGGTATCCCCCATGCTAACAAGGACCGCTCCGTCGGCTTGACGGGCCATGAGTCCGGTTTCGATGGTAATAACCCGTCCGTCGGGTAAGTGAATGGATTTTAGAGTGGATTGTGGTTTCATAAAAGTTTGGTAAACGGGGTTGAATAATGGGCAGACGTCATCTTCGGATGAGGTTTACCGTAGTGAATTGGTATGCACACCGAACCATGCACCGCTGGGGACCTTGGAGGGTCAAAGTTCCGGTGAACGCAAAAAGGCGGCCCCTGGGGAACCGCCTTTGAAATTACCTGCGAAGACCGAGTTTCTCGATCACCGCCCTGTAACGAGCGATGTCAATTTGCTTCAGGTAATTGAGTAAATCCCGGCGCTTTCCAACCATTTTGATAAGGGAAAGCTGAGTGGAATAGTCCTTTTTGTTTTTCTTGAGGTGCTCGGTTAGGTGAGCAATGCGAAAGGAAAACTGGGCAACCTGGCTTTCTGCCGTGCCTGAATCCTGGGCGTTTTGGCCGAATTGGGTGTAGATTTCGGCTCTTTTGGTTTTGTCTAGATACATTTTCCGCTTATTTGGGGCCGCTGAGGTCGCTATTGATTGGGGCCGCTGATTGATTATAAAATTTAGAATCGCAAAGATACGGCTTTGAGGGCCAATTTCCAAGTTTTGTCGACAGAGACTAGGGACGCAGATGCGACAGAAGCCGAGCCAAGGTCTCCTTGAGGGTATGTCGCGGAACAATCAAGTCCAAGAATCCACTTTCAAGCACCGATTC
>Ga0315905_10005570_pt1 | contig 12828 bp, 10 predicted proteins | sample LakEriMetagenome_5_FD_203522 | JGI IMG/M metagenome (GOLD analysis project Ga0315905, IMG submission 203522) | Freshwater fungal communities from buoy surface, Lake Erie, Ohio, United States - Buoy 4 MA121 | ecosystem: Environmental > Aquatic > Freshwater > Lake | place: USA: Lake Erie, Ohio... | reverse complement strand
GAGAGCTTTATGATGAAAAAAGGTTCAGGTAGAGTAAAGGAATTTTTAAAAAACCCACGCCTCAATCGCTAAGAATCGCTCCTCCCCCCCTCGTGGTACATGTACCACCTATGCACACAACCACCATACTACCTCTCTCTCTCTCTCTTTCACACACACACATACACACAAACACACGATACCAACTAGGCACACACATGCCATCTATTCACTCATCTGGTTGCATCAACGTCGGTGCGCTGCATAATACACGCAGAACTAAACCCGAACCTAAACTCTCAACCCCCAACCCCTATACCATCGACGTTGACGCGCTGCATAAGCTCCCGGAACACACGCAGAAGCTGATACAAAATCTCAAAAGTCAGTGCCCTAGGATTTTCAAAAGTCAGTGCCCTAGGTTCCTCTTATTTTGACTATATGAATTCCAGTGTATAGAGGACTTGTGATGATTGGCGCCGGTTCCCCGAGGGCGATTGATCTGCCTTTGTGTTCGTTGCCAACCTTCACGCTGCATTTCCTGCGCCTACTTCCCATGTCCGCGGGCTCTGCGAGAGGCATAAATTGTTGCACATATGTAGCGTGAGACTGCATATCAACGATGGGGAATGCACAAAGGTGTACGTGCACTCGCAAGCTCTTTGATCCTTGTGGCATACCGCCCAGTAGAGGTATAGGAAGGCATGGCCAAAGCGCATGCAACTGACAGCGCTGCATCGGGCATTCGCACGATCAGCATCGCATACACCATTTATATGGTGTTGTTGGTTCGAGTCTTGCTGAATGCCAAACATGCTGCCGTCGTCGTGGGAGTAACCCTGTTCCATGTGCAGCGCGTCCTCCCGCATCCTACGCGATCGCACACCGTCAGCATGTGCGCATCCTGGCACATCCTGAAGGGCATGCACTCCTCACCTCGCGGCTACTTACTTAAATCCGTTACGAGTTACAAAAAACTTTCCAAAAATTTATCAGGTACAAATCTTTTGGAATTGTTTTTTTTAAATTATCTATCCCCCCTTTTTGCTCAACGCTTCCACTTTGAGTGTCGCCTGCAATGGCGGCGGTGTCGTGGGTACACATCGTGATGGCAGTGCTGGTTTTGTACGGATCGCTGGCCGAATCTGCAGACGTTACCATGTTCTGGACTGCAAAGGATGTGCACCAAGGCTCGGCAAGAGGTCAGAGCTGCCTGTTTTCAGCCATGACCCATTGCTCCCCCTGTGAGGAGGCACATGCAAACGAATAACAGTGAGGTTCCCTTGTTCAGGCGGCTGTCAGATGCTTAGTATTTCGGGCGTAGGTTTTTGGGGACAGTCATACAGCTGTCTCTTCAAGCGAGGCGCCCAGCGAGCCACTGCCAGCGCAACCAGAGTGGACAGTGGGCGAATCACGTGCACAGTGCCCTCATGGAATTCTGCGAGGGGCAAAGTGCAGCTGATCCTGATCAAAGAGGAATATGGACCAATCCCATTCCAAGGCCCAGATCCTGCCGCTGAGATGTTTGAATTCCTCGCCGAGTGGCATCCCTTGACCTCAAATCCCTCGAAGGGGCCTGCCAGTGGAGGCACGGTTATTGCTTTTAGCACCTATGGCTTCACGGCAGGATGGGGTTGGTATACATGCGTCTTTCGCAGAACTCACGGTGCGCATTCCTTTCCAGCCAAGTGCATATCCCCCGTGCCTTGTCGTGCCTGCCGGCTCTGACATCGCGTGCGCTGCAGGCTCTATAGATCAAGGCACCTCGCATCAAAACCTTTCTTCAGCTCTGTGGCAGCAGATGAGTGTACCTGCTCAGGCCAATGGCTCGCATGTAACGTGTACATCACCTGAGTGGGGCTCGTCCTATGCAGCCGCGCTCGAGGGGTCTCAAAGCGTGGCACCTGTGTTCATCGTCTTATTCGATGGAGACTACGAGCTTCCCATTCTCGCTCACTCAAATGGTAGTGATTCTGCAGGGTCGCCTGCATATTGCAACATGCGTCAGACAGGGGTCCTCTTCAATTTCAGCCCGCTGTGGACACAGGTACTGGGTTTATTAAAAGCCAATCCTCTGCTGCCGCTGCCTGCCTAACTGTGATCGTCCCCATCCTTAACTCAGTGGGTTCCGTTCAGGCATATACGGAGAAGGACGAATCTCTCACGGTTTGGGTGTGGGAGAATCACCCTCGTCATTTACTCATCCGAGGCTCAGGTGCGAACAATGACGCGAAGTCGTATGCTCCGCTTTGTATTGAGCTTCTATGCGCTGTCCTTCGCTTTCTTTTAATTGTGTTGGTGATGCAGACGCTAAAATGTCGACATTATTGCAATGATCGTATGAAGTGGGCTGACATACGAAGAAACACAGGCTTGGACACGGCAAGCCAATACGATTGCCTTTTCGAATCTCTTCATCCGGCCGGGTCCGGTGCAACGCGCATCTTCTCACCCGCGGGACCCGCCCTCAATTCAACGGCTCTGCGATGTCCAATACCGACATGGCCACAAAGTGAGGCGGCAGTGATTTCCGTATTTCAGCACCCCGCTACGTCATTGCAGGGGCAGAACTTGACGCGGCTGCCGTTCACTGGCGCAGGCACAGAGAGCACCATTCTCTTCAAGTCTTTCTGGACGCATCTGGAGCCCTTGGCAACCGTAGCCAAAGGAGGAGGCATGCTTACGTTGACAGGTCGTGGATTTCGAGCAGAAGCCAACTATACGTGCAGATTTCGTGCAAGAGGCGGTGCTACGCTCGCCGTTGAAGCTATGTTACAAGCTCAATTCTCAAATGGCTCGGCGCAGTTAGCCCCCAGGTTCGTTGACATTCACAACGAGCGGGAGGCGGCAAGCGTCACGTGCTCGGGCACCTGCCCATGCGGCTCGCATGGCGCCTTGTCGGGTTCCATTTCGGATGGGCCAGGCGACTACGGTAACAGCCGCCAGACCTGCTCGTGGCTCGTCGCCAGCAGCTATCGCACAAACATCACGATTTCCTTCTCGTCATTTGACACGGAAAGTGACTACGACTTTGTCACCATCAACGAATGCTCATTGGCAGATTGTGCGACACGAAGGCAATTGGCAAGACTCTCGGGAAGCGCCGTAAGTGCAAGCACGGTCTACATCTCCTCGACCGGGTTCCTGGAGGTGGTGTTTACCTCGGATGATAGTGTCACTGGTGCTGGATTTGAGGCTTCATGGACAGCGGGGACGGATTCACAATGGGACAATCTGACCAGAGTCGCCTGCATGGTGCCTCCCCTTGCTTCTCATGTGACAGCGGAGGTAGTTTTGTTGGAAGAGGGCCAGGTGCTTGCACTACTGAATGCCTCGTTCGGACTTGTGACGCTCCTGCAAGGCTGGGACAACTATTTTTTCGCAGGCAGCTCTGGAGATCCCACGCGCTCAGTCATCAATGTTTCAGGGTATGGTTTCCAAGCGTCGAGCCACTATTGGTGCGAGCTTGTGGACCAGAGCAGTCGCGTCGTGGCGTTTCAGGTGCCTGCTGTGGTCACGAACTCCCAGCTCCTACAGTGCGGCAGAGTATCGCAGCGAGATGTCGAAAGTGCAAGGACTTTGACGATCACTGTCTGGGTGAATGATGAGGACAATGCAACGGTGCAACGTGAGGACAATGCAACGGCAAGCTATCGAAGAGTTCCGTTCACGAACCGTGGCATGACAATTCAGGACGAAAGCGCCGCATGCAGCGGTGGCATAGAATGCAGAATATCAGTCACTCCGACATTGCCGACACCGCCTCCCGTCCAGCATGTGTGGAGGTCGCTGCATCCAAAGGCTGTGTATGCACAAGGCGGGCAGAACATCACCATTTTTGGTACGAGATTTGAGGGAAATGGACAGTACCGGTGTGAATTTGGCTTCAATGCGTCCAAAACAAGCTTGACGAACAAGTCTGGGGTTGAACACAAGAGAGAAATGAATACGAAGGATTTCGATTCTCAGTGTATCCATTCTTGCGACAAGAACTTTGAAGGAGAAAAGGCACTCCAGTGTAAGTTGGACTGCGCAGGCCATTGGTACTATCTAAGTGGGCGAGTGCTAAATGACTCAGCCATGATATGCACAAGTTCCAAATGGCTTCACCAACAAGCGCTCTTGCATGTCACCATTTGGCGCATATTGCACGATGACGGCCGTGGGAACGTCACCTTGGTATTAATTCCGCATTCAGGCCCAGCAATGTCCAAGCATGTTCTCTTCACGGCAGGCTGGGTGTCCATTTGGCGCATATTGCACGATGACGGCCATGGGAACGTCACCCGAGACACCCATCTCCAGGGCCCAGCTGCTGGCGGTACTCGCCTCCACATACAAGGATATGGGCTTGCGGTTTCACACGACTCCACTCACTTGAGCTCCGGGACGTTATCAGTTTCAAGAGGAGAGGCTCCGTATGCACTTGATTGTGACGGAACATGCGTCTATTGCAGCGAGTGTACGTTGCTAGGGATCAGTAACGAGAGCAATTTTGCAGAATGCAAGTTGCAGTGTCAACCTATCGACGTTACCTACGCGTGCCTCTTTAGCAGACAGGCAACAGAAGACCGCCATGAGTGGATGGTAACTGGTGCTATTGCCTCCACCTCTGAAGACCTGCTGTGCATCACGCCACCGTGGGGTACTGAGTTTAGTTCGGGGCTGGTGTCTGTTTTGATATTAGAGACTTCTAATGGTCTCAGTCGGCTGCTGCCGTTGGATCAGCGCTGCTCCATGCCTGCTGTTACTAGCAGCCGGTGTTACCCTACTTTCCGCTTCACGACGACTATTCAGCAGTACGAGGGCACTTCGTTGTCAGCTGCGGGTGGAAGCAATTTCTCTGTGGTTGCACGTGGGTTGCAGGTGGGAGGAGACTTTCACGCCAGCGTTCGCAGCAGTGACGGGCGCTATTCTCAAATAATGGATCGATGCAAAATACTGAACAGCACATTTGCAACCTGCCAAAGCAGCCCATGGAATTCTAGTGCCGATGACAACGCTACGATTGCCTTTGTGGATAGTGCATCAGACTTTTGCAACGCCACGAATTTTTGCCTTGCTCCTTGTGTTCAAATCTGCAGCGTACAGTTCAAAGCCCGCAAGGACGGACACACGGAGTGTTTGCACAAGTGTGCAACGCTTTCACCCCCAGGAAAGATAACAATTCAAATATATGAGGTTTTTTCCGAAATCTTCAACACCATCGGCAGCGTGTGGGGTGGAGCCAAGGTGTCTATTGCGGGATGGGGTTTCCGTAGCGGCGGCTCAGGCTACACGTGTATCTTTGGCAATGCCACGAACCACACTCGAGCTGTCGTCCGCTCTCACAACCAGCTGACTTGCACCTCTGCTCCATGGCCAGTGCAGCTGCCAGCAAGACAGGTCTTCTTGAAAGTAACGTGTCAAAATGGTTCTGATGCAAATGCTGGGGATTTCTTGTATCAATCTTCTGCTATTGCATCATCCGCTCAGGTGTCGGATCGCATTGTTGGCCATAAATTGCTTATCTCCGGCGGAGGCTTTGACCCAGCACGAGGATATGCATGTCAATTCACTGCAGCTGAGCTCGGCCTCACCGACTTCACTCAGTCTGGTGCTGAGCTCCAGCGTGCACAGGTGGCCAAAACGGCGGCGATGGAACGGGTGGCGTCCTTGCCTGCTGACACAAGCAGAGCTCCGTTCTCTTGCAAGTGTCCTGGCGGGTGTCGCGTGCTCTCGTATGGGTCCTTCTCGGATGGTTCGCAGGGAAGTGAGTATGGTACGGGCTTGGACTGCTACTGGGTGTTGGAGAGCTACACCAATGCATCGTCAATCAAAATTTATTTCTCGGAATTTGATGTGGAAAGCCCATGGGACTATGTAGGGATCTACACGTGTAGCACCGCCAACCCTGACTTGGCGTGCTCAGACGCGGAGCTCTTCCAATCGCTGACAGGCCACGGATTGCCCACGTACAGTTTTTTGGTGGTACCCAGCTCTCGCGTTTTGGTCACTTTTGAGACTGACGACCTTCTTGGAGCGCAAGGCTTCACTGCGCATTTCGAGCCTTATTCCAGAGTGGTTGAAGCTGTATATGAAAAGGGTGATATGCTTTCGTGCGTCACCCCGTCATGGGACCTCTCGACGCCTTCGTTGCTCTTCCAGGAGCAGACCACACACATGCACGTGGTGGAATCACATCATGAACAATCGTGGTTTGGATCGCCCTTAGACAGCAAAAATGGGAGGCAGCTTCTTCAAGATGCAAACCTTGTGCGCTTTGTGCATATCAACAGAGAGCCTTGGTTTTGGGGTCATGACGTCCATATCAATACACGCCCTGCCGAGCATGGCTACTCGCTGCCGACGTGGGCAGGGGTAGTTAGTGCCGGGGTAGACAGACACGACAAGGTGCCACTGCCGCAAGAAGATGACCAGCTGCTGACGTTTGATTTAGAGCTCGTTTCATCTTCTGCCCCGCATCTCTTCGCGTCTGCCCCACGATTATCCCGGCAAGGAAGTCTAGAATTCAGAATTTCAGCCGACCAATTTGGAGAGGCATTGATCCGAGTTCGTCTCTCGGACAACGGAGGCAGCGAGTCCTTTGCATACTCCCGTTTTCCTCCAATCCCTTCCACCGTCCGGCTCTTTAAAATCAATGTCTATGCGCCGTCGGCAAGCTCCAGGACCGTCGATTTTACTATTCCTTCGAATATCACCATCTATGAAGGCTCTGGCAAGCATATCCTGCCTCAGTTCGTCGAGGACTTCACTAGCGGCGTTCCACACCCACAGGTGTGTTCTCAGATGGTTGCACATGATCATCATGACTGCTAGACAGGGCAACATTTGCATTGCCGCAGGAGCAGGCTGACTCGCTATGCGTGTCTCTTTCTGCGCCTGGCAGTTTCAACTATTCTCCTTCACAGTGCAAGCAGTGGACGAGGTTTTTTTCCTTCTGACCCCGACTTATTCTTACACTGCAAATGCTCTGACGTTTGCAATGGCGCCAAATGTTTGGGGCTCCACCGTCATCCAAATGATCATGGCCGATGAGGACCACTCACTGCTCCATCATGAAGGGGTGCGAGCCTTTGCAAAACACCACACACTACCAGCCATTTGTTTGTCACCTCATTTCTTGAAATCCATACTTTAACCTTGCAGTAGCATCCAGCGTTGCAAAGAGCCCTTCCTGACACACCATACTGGGTAGTTTGCAACATTTACTTATTTGATTTAAATCTGAGGTCATGCAGGTGCCGGTCAACACGAGCAAGCACGAGATTCTCATTCATATCCTTCCCGTAAACGATAAGCCTTCCTTCGAGCTGCGCGTCTCGAACATCACAGTGAATGAAGGCAATGGCAGCGCTGCCGATATTCACTATGTGCCTAACTTGCTCCAGCGCGTGACAAAAGGTATTCTTTCTGCCCCTCATTCGCTTGGTCTCCCTCTGTGTTTCCGTCTTCCCCTCCCGATTTCCCGCGTTTTGGCGTGGCTGTTACGCGTAATTTAAATTCTCCGGAGATTCAGGGGCCACAAATTTGACGGTTGGACCCCGGGGGGAGGACTGGCCCGAAGAACAACAGCTCGTCAGTTTCCAATTGATCAACACAAATCAAAATGGCTATCTCTTCTTGGAGAACCCCACCTTGAGCTGGAATGGCTCTTTGACATTTACGGTAATTCTTTTTTGCGCACACGGAAGCACGGTTGCAAACGCTTTTCTGTCTGGGGGTGCATGAAGGGTTTAGGGTTTAGGGTTTAGTCTGTCTGGGGGTGCATGAATGCCCATACTGGCAATGTGTCCTTTTGAACGACGTGCTTGTATTCCTGATCTGGTGTGTGCTAATCTAACCAAGGTGGCGCCCCGGAGAAGTGGTGCAGCATACTTTCAAGTGTTCCTGATCGACAGCGGCGGAATTGCTCGAGGCGGCATTGATACGTCAGGTTTAGGATTTAGGGTGTAAGGTTTTGGGTGTAAGGTTTAGGGTTCGAGGCGGAACTGCTCGAGAGACGGCATTGATAAGTCAGGTTCTCGCCATTTCCTTCTAAATTTACTGTTTGGAAAAGTTGTCTGCGAGTAGGAAGATGCTTGCTATGACCAAGCAGACAGGAGTGAGGGAAAACTGATCAACAAATTATGCAATGATTGACCAGATGCTCAACTATTCGCGGTGCACGTCATGCCAGTGAACGATCCTCCAAAGTTTTCCGTCTCTTGCAACCAGCTGCCAGAGCTCACGCCGCATCTGCGTATGCGCTGTTCTCGTGCCTGTTCGCTGCCAGGCTACCTCCCAAACACTCCAATCACAGACCTTCTGGACCAGCAACATCGTTTGAATCATTCTCTACTTGCCACGCAAGGCAAATTGCACGACGTTCAAGATCGTCTGCAGAGGGGATTTATTGCGGAAAAGCAAGCAATTTCGGAAAGAGCGCCACTGGAATCACTGCTAGCGACGCAGACAGCATCCTTGGCGCATTATGTCGACACTTTAATCGATCCAGTCTGCCGCATTTTGATTACTTTCCTGGAGAACTGTGACGGATGCTCGACCACACGTACGGCAGCTTGTGACAGAGTTCTAACGCACAGCAAGATTTTTGAAAACATGGGTCCGTCTGTGTTCGACTCGACTGATGAAAAAGGTCAAGCGCTAGTATTTGCCTTCAACACCACACAGGCTGATAACAGTCTGAGAAGCAGCAGTTCGGGGTCTTTCTGGCATCCCTTTGCGAATATAGCGACGGGAGATGTGCAGATCTGTCTTGCAAAAGATTCGTACGGGAACACCACCTTCTCTGTCACCCTTTTTGATGATGGCAGAACTGAACAGGGAGGATGGGATGCGCTGGGCCCTATCTTTCTGTCTTATAATGTGTTTCCCGTGAATCAGGCGCCCTCTTTTCGAATTTGCGAATGTGTCAGGAACGAGAACAAGGTAACGGAACTGTCGTGTGAGGGTGCTCAACCGTTGCTTAGGGATCAATCATGCGCCAAACCAAAACTGGACGGAATGCAGGGTACGTTCTCTCTTCCCCCCCCCTTGGTCCCCACGCCGCGCGCCGCGCGCCTCCTTCACTCCCTCCCTTCTTCCTCCCTTTCCTCCTTTACTCTCTCCCGCTCTACCTGCTTTTGACACCTTTTACTGCTATTCTTGTCGCACAAACAGGTTATTTCCATACTGTCAGCACTGTAGTTGAACGATCCTGCACAGGAGCGTGTTGTCGAAACGCAACAGGATGTTGCGCCAGTCCACACGTACCCTTGATCAAACCAGGTATTGGTACGCCGGTCTGGTGCTCATCGATCGAGCGTACAGCCGGGCCGATGTGCAATGCCTCTATATACATTCCACGATTTACTGAGCTTGAAGGGCGCGCAATGCTGTCGATTGAAGTTGAGCAAATTGACTTTGATGCGAGGTCCGAGTTCATATCGTCTATTATCGTCGCTGGAAAGAAGATAGGTGATGTGTTCCATCCCAAACAGGAAAACAGCTGTGGACATTTGAGCAGGATTCTGGATTATGAGGTCCCCTTGCACGTGTATGGAAACCAGTTTGTCAGCATCTCGACGTCGGAAGATGTCAATGATCGATTCCTTAGCCAGAACTGCAACGGCAAATCATTGAACGCTCGTATCACGTTATCACGAGGATACCTCACAAATGAATTTGAGCGATCATATGTGGTCTGGAAAACAGACAGCGCTCATCGATCCCGCCATATTCACGAGACATTTGCATGGAACATGTTGCTTGGCGAGCGGACCGCTGAGGGATCCGACATTGAGGCGTCGCAGTCTTACACCTTTGCCGTCACACCCTCGCCAACTGCCGTGCAACTCTTCAACCCCATGCCTCTGATACACGCAAATGGCACCCTCGAATTTGGCCTGCTCGTCAATCGTACTGGCCAAGCGAACCTGACCATCGTGATGCACGATGACGGCTTCGGCCAAGACTTGGCTGCGGGCACGCTCGATTACTCCGCCGCCAACGCACTCCCGTATGCGGGAGTCAACGTATCAGCCCCGGCTCAGCTGTCTGTGGTTGTGGCAGCAGCCTACGCGATTGTGCGCTTCGACGGTCTGAACTCTTCGTTTTACCCCGCTGAATTCATTGAATCAGCTCGAAGGATTATAGCTGCAGGAGAAGGCTTACCACTCAGCCGTGTGGCAGTGTTGCCGCAACACAATACCCCCATGCCCGAGGCCAACGCTTCTGCAGCGTGCGCTGGGATCCAAAATGGTGGGCCATGTTACTGCTTTGGTTGCAACATGACCAACACGCCATGCAACAGAGACTGCACCGCTCTCAGTAAGGCCTCTATGTGTGGTCATGCAAGTTGGGATGATATCGGATCCGTTTGGTGCTTTGACCGGGTCAAAGAAACATCCTTTGCTCAGTGCTTAAGCTTATGCGGGGAGAATGCCTTCGCACGGAGTGAGGAGGCTCTGGGGCTTCAGATAGTGGGCATCGATGTGGCTGAGGCGCTACGCTTTGCAAAGCAAGGTGCTGAGTATTCTGAATGGCTGCAGGCTTTGTCGCCAGGAGTTGCGGTTTCAGTCAAAGCATTTGTGAAAAACTGGGACAACGAGCCTTCATTCAACATAACAAAAAACGCGTTTAATCTATTTGGTCTTGAGCATCCAGTATTGCCAAACTTCATACACAGCGTGATTTACCCACCTGACACCCCGCTGGACTATTTTGGTCAACAGCAGGTTTTTTTCGACATAATTCCCGTTCGGTTTCGCGGCGTTCAGGGGGGAGAGTGGCTGAATGGCACTGATGGGGACATTGGGGTTGCCAGAATCATGACCAATTGCGATTCTTCTTGTCAAGCATCCTCTTCCTCCGCTGGGCTGTCCATGCCTGCGTACTGCGTGCCAGTCGAATGCTTCAATGGATCGCTTCAGTTTCATCAATCTGGTCTGGGTTATGGGGAGGCAGAATATCAGATATCAATGAGGACACCTCCGCCCTCCACTCATAATTTTATCACGTGCTTGCCTGTATACAGGCTGCGCGTGGTTTCATTGCTGGATCTGCAGGTGCAGCGCATCTTACCTATTGTGTTGCATGAGGAGAAGGATTATCTCATTAGAAAGTATGAAAAGCACGTCGTCGTCTTTGGCATGCCCCACCGCCAACGTAAGCAGAACGCCACCTTCAACGTGATCTCCTTAAACCAAAGCATCTCTGATTCTATGTTTTCTAGTTTGCCAGCCTTCAGCGAGGATGGAACATTGACGTTTATACTGGAGCCTGGAACGTACGGCAATGCGAGCTTTGTACTGCGTGTCAGCACCTCTGATCCCGACGTCTATGGCTTGTGTGCAACGCACAACGTCGCGCGACCGGAAGACGGCTGGCAGGTGCAGCAAACGTGCGTCACATCCAGCAAGTATACTGGAATTCGTCCGTATGATGAGGACTCTGTCCTCAAGGTCCGTCCTGTGGGCGACTACATCACAAGCAATTTCACCATTGACGTATTGCCCGTCAATAACGCTCCATTTTTCCAGCTCAACTGCTCCTCCACCAGCCAGCGTCGCGTTGCATGCGCTTCCTCATGCGCCAATCGGACTAACCAGTGCAATACAACGGTATCTTTCACGGAAAACAATGCGGATGCAAATATACGCGGAGCTGCGTTGCAAACATTGTCGTGCAAGTATCCGGTTCAAATGGAGCACTTCATCGACTCTGGGAATCTCAGACCATCGGAAAAGAGATTCCAAAACGAGTTCATGCAGTCTCTGAGCTTTTCCATGCACAAGGTTTGTGAAGTTTCTTGATACAATTGGGATTATAAGGATTCAGAGAACATTTTGCATTTATTGATTGGTTTTCATTCGTGCGACAGGTGAGAGAGAACAACTCCTTCTTTGGCGAGGCTGGAGCTGGCATTCCTATGTTTGAAATTGATCCATCCATCGACAATGTAAGCATACGCGATGGTCACAGTCGCATTACTGGTTTTAAGATATTGGGCGCTGCGGAGATGACTGACAACTGCTGAATCCCTCTTTTTACACACGTTTGCAGGTTACTGGGGCGCTCAAATTTTGTCTGTTTCCGAGCGCCAACGGCGTTGCCGAATTTGAAGTGCGTTTGCGGGATAGTGGGGGATTAGTGCGAGGCGGTCAGGACGAGCAAGGCCCAGCGTTTGTCGTGATCAAAGTGTTTCCCCTGAATCAGGCACCCAACTTTCATCTTAGCTGCATGTCAAACACGTCATGGGCTAGTTTGACTGACATGGGACACTTGTACTGTGTCAATCACTTGCTAGCGTGGAGGAGGAGTTTTTCGTACAAAGCCTTCTTAGCGATTGAGGAATTCACGACGGACGTGATGCTTGGCGAGCGGACCGCTCAGGGATCCGACGTTGAGGCGTCGCAGTCTTACACCTTTGCCGTCACACCCTCCGTGCACCTCTTCAACCCCATGCCTCTGATACACGCAAATGGCACCCTCGAATTTGGCCTGCTCGTCAATCGTACTGGCCAAGCGAACCTGACCATCGTGATGCACGATGACGGCTTCGGCCAAGACTTGGCTGCGGGCACGCTCGATTACTCCGCCGCCAACGCACTCCCGTATGCGGGAGTCAACGTATCAGCCCCGGCTCAGCTGTCTGTGGTTGTGGCAGCAGCCTACGCGATTGTGCGCTTCAACATCACAGATTCAAACTTTGCATTCGATTGCGGAAACTTAGTCGGTGTAGCTCCTTCGGCGTGCAGCTCCTTTGGACGCGAGGAATGCGTTGTTTCCAGTAGAAACAGTCTCTTGAACTATACTCGATGTGTACACAATCTGATTGTCGATGCTACACGACACATCATAGCTGCG
>Ga0315905_10005569_pt1 | contig 12828 bp, 16 predicted proteins | sample LakEriMetagenome_5_FD_203522 | JGI IMG/M metagenome (GOLD analysis project Ga0315905, IMG submission 203522) | Freshwater fungal communities from buoy surface, Lake Erie, Ohio, United States - Buoy 4 MA121 | ecosystem: Environmental > Aquatic > Freshwater > Lake | place: USA: Lake Erie, Ohio... | reverse complement strand
ACCTTGGGTGGGGAGCCTCTCTGCAGGGCATCTTTGCAAACGCGGCTGTTTCCTCCATCTCCCCCCAAGTCTTTTTGCGCGCATGGGACCGTGATATGCTGGAGCGGGACCGTGGTGGTGTCTCCTCCTGTGATCTCCTGAAGCACGCGGAGGCGGCAGGAGGCAATGAGGGGGGGCAGGGGGGCCAGGGTGCCCCCCGACCGCCGCATCCTGGGGAGGTGATGGAGGGGGTGACAGAGGAGGGTGGGGGGGGCTGGGGGCTCAAGACAGAGCTTGTGTCGATGATCGTTAGCAGCAAGATGTCGCATCCTGGTCCCGTCCGTGTTGCCGTGCGTGTGCGTGTTGTGCGCATGCGCGGTGGCACCAAGAAGCCTTGCACGCATGGACGCAGGCGCAGTCTTGTTGTTGCATCTTGCTGAAGATTGCGATGGACCTGACGCGCTTGCTCCTGACTTGCATGCGCCCGACCACAGGCCACAGGCTTCGGCACGAGGCCCTGCAGCTCCTCCAAGCGCATCCCATGCATGTGTATGGGGGCTGGGGTATGGCGGGTCTACGCCTGTGAGTTCGTCTGTCTGTCTGTGTGTCCACGTCTGCGCGAGCTGTGTGTGTGTGTGTCGAGCTGTGTGTGTTTGTGTGTGTGTATGTGTGTGTGTGTGTGTAGGGTCTACGCTCGTTGGTGTGTGAGCGCCTGCACCCTGGTCAGCACCCTCGCGCGTTGTGTTTGCCAGACAGGCGAGGAAGTATCTGCCGACACCCATACAGAGGGCGACACCCACACAGAGGGCGACACGCACATAGAGGGCGACACGCACACAGAGGGCGTGCCAGTGCAAAACCTCTGGCGTGACACACAAAGACACGCCCTCTGCCTTGAAAGACTCGTGAGAAAGGCAGAGTCCGGCGACACGCCCTCCCCCTCCCCCTCAGCCCTCCCCCTCAGTCAGAGCCGCCCGCCGAAGCCGCCCGCCTGTGCCTGTGCCTGTCACTTTGCCCGCGCCTGCGCCTTCACTGAAGCGTGCGCGTGTGTACGTGTTGATGGGTGTGTGCATGCGTGTGTATGTCGTGCACGTGTTGATGGGTGTGTGCATGCGTGTGCATGTCTATGTCGGTGGCGGTGGCAAGCAGATTTCAAGACAAGCAGGAGGCGATAGGGCCCTACATGTTTCACGTTGTCATTGAAAACACCCAGAAAAACTGCTACTTTACTGAAAAGGTTTTTGCGTGTTGTGCACACGCATGCGGATGAGCGCCACCCCTCCGGCCCTAACCCCCGCGGTCCACCACGGTGGCGGCGGTGGCGGACCGCGGGGGTCAGGTCCGGCGGGATGGCGCTCATGCAATTCTTGGCGCGGCAAGACTTACTGGGCCCTCGGTCCAAGCGCTGATGCGTTTGCCTCGTGCTTTGCCTTCCTCCCTGCGCCGGTGCCTCATGCCCGCACCCTCCCACAGCTTCTGGATGCAATCGTGCTAAAGGCCGTACCCATCTACTGGGGCTGCCCCCGCATCGACGACGTGTTTGACACGTCGGGCTTCTTGATTTTTGAAACTGCGCACGAACTTGTCCAGGTCGTTGGTTCCCCTTCCTGGCACGTGATCCGCGTTGCTTCCTCTCTCTCTCTCTCTTATGCGTGTTGCACGCTATCTCTCCCTCCCTCCTCTCTCTCTCTCTCTCTCTCTCTCTCTCACGCTGGCACGCGCGCACACACGAAAAACACCCTGATGTCATGTCGGAGCAGATAGTGAACGGGCTATCTCGGGAGCTCTACGAGGATATGGAGGCAGGTGTCTGCCGTCTACTCTCTCAGAACCCCACCGCAAACGCGCTGACGAGCATGGCAACAAGAGGGCACGCCTGCAGCGGCGCTCCCTTGAGGATAGCACAGGGGCATGCGCGGGGAGGAGGCAGCACGTTGCATGGGCGCGGAAGAGGCAGCACAACGTGCTTCCTGCCTGCGGGCAGCGTGCCTCATGCGCGCGCTTGCCGAGCACATGAGGCTCGCTTGCCTCGAGCGCGCCGCTTGCGCCCACGCGGCAAAGCACAAGCCTCGAACGATGGCCCACGCGCCTAAGCACAGGTGCCACGCCCCGCAGGTGGCACGCTGACGGCGACGGCACCACCCTACACCTGCACCACCCGACACCTGCACGTGCACTCGAAACAGGTGTGGAGCGCAATTTCGAGCTTGCGGTTCATGCCTACAACAACATGAGCCCCATGCACCAGCTCTGGCGTGTCGGTGAGTGCGAGAGAGAGCGAAAGAGAGACAGAGAGAAGAGATGGGTGGGCTTTTGAGAAGAGGTGCGTGGGCTTTGGGTGCGTGCCCTTTGCGCTTTGTTCCTCGAGTGCTGCCATGGAGCATGGGCGACACCAGCGCAGGTCAGAAGGGCCGTAGCCGCTGACACACGTCTCCACGAGGGTGCGTGGCCGGACCGGTGTCGCCTGCCACCCTCTCAAGCACATCCCGCGCCCACTTGTGCGCACACATGCCCGTATACGCCCACCCACACGCGCAACCGCGCACGTCGACATACTCAGGGCAAGAGGTTAGTGGACAGGCTGCCGCGCACGCGGCTCTTGTCTAAACCCTAAACCCCATGCGCCTCTTGTCTAAATCCTACACCCTAATCATCCCAGGGGGCAGGAGATTAGTGGAGAGCTTGCCGAGCATTGCCATCATGTCGCCCACGAATCACGCGCAGCTGCCATGGGGTGGAGACGTGCTCGTGCAGTTTGCCGTCCGCCGCCCCGTGGCTCGCACCGCCGGTGCCGCCCCGGGCTGCGTGGTGCTGGTGACCGTTAATGATATGTTTGTACTCTCCATGTCTCAGGTCTGCTAGCTAAACCCTAAACCCTAAACCCTAATAATGATCTGGGTGTCTGAGGTCTTGAAGCTCTCCCTCCCTCTATCCGCCCCCGCCCTTCCGTCCCGTGGCTCTTTGACTGGTTTTCCTTGTTGCTCCAAGTGAGGAGGCGAGCCTGGCTACTGCAAGCCAAGAACCAAAGTAAACACGCGCCCACCCTTTCTCTCTCTCTATCTGGCATACAGTGTGAAGGGACGCTGGAGCTGGGGGCTCATCTAATTTGCTACGACGGAGACCGACGAAGATGTCATCTTCTGACATCTAATTTGCGAAGTGGCACAAATTGCATCGAGCTCATGTTGCAGACGAGCGACGGCGAGGACGGCCAGGATAGGCTGCAGCACTTGAACACTCCTCCTCCTGAGCCTGTCCCGGAGAGAGGAGGAAACACCCACTCGCATACACACGAGCACATGCACACGCATACACACGAGCACATGCACAGGCATGGTGGAGGAACAAAAACAGTGGGAGCAGAAACAGGAGGCCAAGGAGCGCTAGATGCGCGAGAGGACGAGGGGCCAGAAGGGGTGGCTCGCGTCACCTTCACCTTGATGCATGCCATTGACATCCAAGCAGAAACCGTACGAGTTACATGATTCTAGCTCCGTCCTATTTGCTCCATCACAAACTGCAATCACACACTTTAACTGAATCAAATTAAACATTAGACAATAGTTTAATCGTGGGGCCAGGAACTGGGGTTCAGGCTAGAAGGGCGTGACAAGGATGCCGTATATATACGGCATATAGGGGATGCCCGAATTTTCTTATCCTTTGCTACCCTCCATCACCACCAACGCGAATCCAGGCACACATTCCCGAGATGGAGAGCTTAGGTGACGGCTGGGTCCCCCAAAGGCACAAGCAATGCCGAGCTTAGAGAGAGTGTGTTGTTTATTGGTACTCGATTTAGTAACCTCTAGATCCCTAAGCTCTTCATCTCTTGTTCTCACTGAAAGCTCTCCGTTATGCGGGTGGTTGCACTTGGAGAGAGAGAGAGAGAGAGAGAGAGAGAGAGAGCTTTATTAGGAACTATGGTCCATGGAACAACGTAGAACTTTCAATCGACATGCACACTGAAAGCTCTACGTTATTCCAAGTGCCACCGCCTGCATCCGCGTTCTCTTTACCGCTGCCCCCTCCCGCTTCATGTTCTGCCGAGGCCAGGTCCTCGCCCACACCCTCGGCCTTGGAGGGAGACGGGTCCCCCGCGCCTCCAGCGATGCCCCACGCGTCGACTTTCTCTGGTGGTGTCCCAAGCTTACTTGTTGCAACTCGAGAAACATCCTGGTCAGCAGCATGATTCCGAGATGGAAATTCGAATGTGTAAGTTTCACCTTGCTCCGTGAGCTTCATGAGGCTGTAGGCACCGCTGCCGCCGTCGTTGGCCCCAATTGCCTGGTCTTGCAAGAGTATTGTCCGCTGCTCCTCTTTTATGGCAATGACCTTAAAGTCGACGTTGATAATCGTGTCGTCGGTTTCCTTTGTGAAAGAAAACCGTAAACTGCACGAGACAACAGAATTGATTAGTTCACTAGGACACCTGTATCCAATTTAGAACGTACGAATGAGACAGAATAGACAACAGATGGTGGATATGACCTCTCGAAGTCGTATCTGGGCAACGCAGTGTCGGCGTCGAAAAAAGCAAACGCTACACCGAGCATGCTCGTCTGCGTCCCAACATTTAGGCTGTCTGAGATTTCGTCATCAAGGCGGGTCAGCGCAAGCGCGCCGCGGAATAAATCAAAGAAGGTGCCGGCGCCAGCTTCATGGGCCTCTCCACCGAAACGGTCGATGCGTCGCTCCTGAAGCAGTGAGTCAGCGACCACGATGTTCCGCACAAAAACGTCGTCGTCGATCGTGTATTTCTTGATCTTGACTTGCTTTACCATCTTTGCCTTCGGAATATTCATGGGGTTGCCCTCGCCACAAAACTGCAGGAAACCCTCAAGACATCAGACAGACGTTCTGCATGCGCGGCGAATCTAGTGAGGCAACTGACCATTCTCCAAATAACTTACTTGCTGATACACCAGTTTTTGAGAACGTTGACGTGAAAAGATGCGGGCGACGAGGATGGCTTGCTCTGGTGTCAAACTGGCATCTTTAGCAACGCCAAGCACAATTTGCAACAGGCGATCCTCCCCGCCCGTCACCAACATTTTCTCGAAGACCGGCAGGAGCTTTCCAAATGCAGCATCCTCCATAGGAAGTAACGGCTCTTTGTCGACGTACCTATTGGAAAGTAAATTTGTTTCGGTTTGAGCGCATGCGTGTGTGTTTGCGTGCGTCGGTCAAATTCATCGAATATGGACACAAACTGAACACCAACTGCATCGTGTGGCGAGAGCCTGCATGATGGGAGAGCCATAGATCAGAACATTTATCATTTCATCGTGCCGCAGTTTGCTACTTTCGAAGAAAATGACATGAATACCAGCATTTGCAAGTAGCTCCGGCTTCACTAAGAGCTGCTACTTGGTCCTCGTCAAACAGGCTCGAAATTCCGAAGACATTGTACTTTAGTTCCACCTGCTCAGAACGAGAGGCGTACGTATGTGCTGGTGTTTGCGCGTGCATGCATTGCAGTCGTCGATTCTTACAGAACGATGCCACAATATATGAATGCGGACATTCAACCAGGTGACATCTGATCCTGTCGATGTAGCAATGCAGAGCCGATCAAACTGTGGCAAACAAAAACCAACCTGCTGGTGCTTATACTGGAAGTCTGGGGCCGCCAGCGATCCTTCTATGGTAAGATTTTTGACATGTAGGTGGATTCCATGCTCGGTCTCGACGCACTTGTGCATTGTTCCACTGGCATCACCAACTCGGATCGGAAAATTTTCAATCTCCCACGCAGCACAGCGCGCAACTTGCACTCGGAAAACATGAATTTTGACATCCCGTCCGCCTGCTTCGTGTTCCTTATCGCTTTCTTCAGTTTCTTGCTCAGAATGCTCATACGTCTCTTCCCACACGCCTTTTACCTCGAGGTCCCGCGCGTAGCAAGTTACCAAACTTAGTTCCGACTCAGCTCCACTAGAGAATTCAAAATAGACTTTCTTGCCAAGGATCTTTGAGGCATCTGGAGGTGCAATTGGCAGCACATTAGACTCATCCTCTCCTGAAAGGTCTATGTCAAAATAGAAGCCTGCACCCTCCAGTTCGCCCACAAACCGGCATTTGAAGCAACTCCACGGACCGTCTAAGACGAGTTGAAGAAGACCTGGCGTTTTCCGTTCGTTGGTCAGAGCCTCAATAGAGAAATCCCGCAGTTTTTGCCTTCGTCCCCTCACAGTCTCTAGCATCATCAACGTCCACTCTTTGCAAGAAATCATCAACACACACGCATGAGCGCGCGGACACACGCACACAAACACACACATATTACCATCGTCATAGTACATCGGATCCCAATCCCATGCAGTCCAATCAGGGCCAGCATCAGCAACACGTAGCTCTTGCTCTTCGTAGATGGCAGATTGAATGATGCGTTTTCCCTGTTTGGGGTTTCAGAAGTAGGGTTTGGGATTTAGGTTTTATGTCATGAATTTAGAATTTAGGATTTAGGGTAAAGCCGGCCAGGGCTGACCAAAGTCTAAAAACAATGTGCTAGAAAGAACCACTAGGGCTCCCAAAAAAAAGTCACGGCTAGCGGGGCTCTCTGTCCTCGCTTCTAAGTTTGTCAATTCAACATTTCCTGAGCACGAATACATGTGTGGTGATAAAATTTAATGACTGTCTAGGCTAAGACTGACGACATGTATGTGTCCAAGTCACTCTGAAGCCACAGACAGAATGTTGACCTGAAATCGAGCATTGGCCACTTTAATCAGCTGATCGGCGACAAGACGATCATGGAAGTCACTTAGATCAAGCTCGTAAGTTTTCTCGATGTTTCCACGCTGTTTTTTACTTCCCAGATTAGTGCGTGCATGCTCTTGTTTGTGCGCGCGCGGTGCACACGCCATTGTGAATGTGAAAGTTTGTGCGTGCATGCGCGTGAGCGCATACAACGGGTTTGTTTGTGGTTTCTGATTGCATGTGCATGCAGACAAACCAATTTGCTCTTGTTGCGAGAATGTTCTCACCTCAAAAAAATTGTCGCATGCTGAATCTGGCAAGCACTTGCACACGTCGAAATCCACGTAACCACATCCCATCGCGTGTAAGCAGGCCCGAATCCCAACTTCTCCAATGGAATTGCCGTTAAGCACCAGATTTTGCAGACTGAATGTTGCATCAGGCTTCGTCTGGATGACTTCTGCAACCTTTTGCAACGCGAGCGCGAGGCAGATGGCCCCTTTCTTCTGGATTCTGTTGTGTCCGAGATCAACGTGCTTCAAGGCCATTGAAGAAGTGGAGTCCCCAACTGTTTCGACAAATAATTGAGCAAGCACGTTCATTGATTCGTCGCACAGACCATTGTAAGAGAGATTTAGAGAAGTCAGATATTTGTTCGTGCGCAGGTTTTCCATGCTTTCCATAAATGACAAGCGCAGGCCCGTCCACGAGACATCTAATTCCAAAACACGGCCCTGCTCTACGAGTCCAACGAGACTCTGCAAGGCGGAGGAACCACAGAAGTTGCGGGATATATTTAGGCAACTTATTCGGCCTGCAGCACGAATTGCCGTCAACAATTTGGACAACGCCCTGTCTGAAAGTTCGTTTCCCGCCAGGTTGAGGTGCGAGATCGTTCTGTTCAAATTTAGTAAATCTACCACCTCCTCGGAGCTGTTGCGCAGTTGACAAGACGAAAGGTCCAATGATGTCAGCACTTCGTTCTTTTCGAGCACGTTGCAGATAGCTCTTATTCCCTCTCCCCCTAATTGATTCTCCGAAAGATCGAGACTCTTGCAGGTGTCCAAGCCCTCGAGCGCCTCAGCAAGCGCCTGGCACTGTTTTCCGCGCAGTCCAAATCGCCTCAGATTGATGTGCTCAGGATCGGGCTGGCCAAAGACGAGGGGGCGAGGCATGATCTGCAGCTCTCGGCATTTGCGGAGGTAATTGTGGCGCTGTGACGTGACGTCCTCGGCATCGATCCCGCCCTTGATGGGAATGATGCGAGGATCGCTGCCGTCCATTACAATACCGCTCCACAGAATATTAAAAAACTCTCGTTTGCTCTTCGTGCGCCCTTTTTCTCGCTTTATAAATTCGTCACGCTCTCTCCGTCCTTTTTGTGATTGAGTTGTTCTTGGAGTGTGCGGAGACACATGATTCTTGTCCTTTCCTGTCCTCTCTACCTCCGCTCCAGCTTCATTGATCCCTTGCATGTCTGTTAGAAATGTCGATCCAGAAGGCTGCTCACTCGCGGTTGACATTATTCCGTCACTGGGCACTTTCTTGATGTCTACATCTTGCGCGCCTTCGACCCCAGTAGAGCCAACACGCCCCAGAGAACTTTGTGTGCGCACAAATTCACTGCTTGCTGGGTGCTCCAGGGCACTCGGGCTACGTTGAATCGCACTCTTAACGCTATCGCCCTGCAGTGGCAGAATCCCCTTTGACAACTCGGGTGGCGTCAACGGGGGAACAAACTCTTGCATAAATCGCAAGGTGTTGGCACGCAGTTTGGCATCGCGATCCACCTCCTCCTCCGACGACGATGAGGATTCTTCCGATTCAGTTACATATTCGTTTGCATCCTGCAGTTTGTACTTGTCTTCAATCACAGGGACGTACTTTCTGTAGGTCGCAACCTTGAGAGGCTGGCGTCTCTTTCCGTGGTGGGTGCGGGGCGGAACTGCGAGAACAATTCGTGGTAGAACTACAGGTTTTGTGTGTTGCAATGTCACGCGTGCTTCTGTACGTGCTTGATGCAGGCGAAGCCGACAAGTATCCAGTATCTTGTAACACGCCATCTGGCGTAGCTCTTTGGCGATGTCGAAAACGTTGCGGCCCTTTTCGTCTTTCCAATCAAGATCAGCTCCAGCGAACACCAGCCTCCGCACTGCATCTTGGTCATTCACCTCGATTGCACACCGCAATTTCTGCGTGAGCATATCTGTCTGGTAAATGCGATTTAGCTCCTCAGCATTCTTGGCGTTGCGCTCGACTGTCAGGGGCCGTGGCGCTCCATCTTCGAATATTACATTACCCTGGTCCATACCCGGGAACCTTTCCCAGCTACGGCGACCAGCCGCCTCGCTTGCAAAAGCAGGATGATCAAATTTGCACAGGGTAGTCAATGCTGGTTGTTCCTTCGCCCTTAGCTCTTTCACAGAGGCATTCGATCGATCTTGCAAATTGGACTTGAAGTGCACATATGATGCTCTCATGTCCACATCGCGCACGAACCCTACTCTTTCACAGACGTCCGGCGCCTGTGTCCGTCCACGTGTCAGTTGTCTACAGATACCGGTGTGACAGAGTTGAGCCGTTCCCAGTGCAATACCTCCCAGGGCGTAAGCCCGCGGTGGGGAGAAGCCGCTACGGCAAATTTTGCAAAAGCGTCTTGTCACTGCTGCTCTCATGGTACTCTTGCCATGACAGCAAGATATTCTAATGTGCCATACATCTTCTCTCCTCAGTTGGGCACCAACCCGAAGAAGCAAGGGCCCAAGACAGTGGTCAACGCAAACATGGAGGGCAAGCATATATCGGAGAACCAGCACGAGATGGAGGCGAGGGTTGGAATACCTCTCGAAAGTCAGCTTGCAACTTTGGGGGCGGTTTGTGGAAGACTTTGCGAACGAGCATGTTCTTTGATGCGAGAAGATCGTCATATGATTTCGTGCCCATGCTCTGGTTTGTCTGGGCTGCGATATCCGGCAGCAAGTCCTGCAAATCGAGCATTGTATGCAAGGTTAGGTCTCCAGTCAAATATTTTTTTGGAAGACCCGCCGCTCGCACCCAATCTAGACCGACACACGCGCCATCGCACAGACGGGCGTGCGAAAGACCCTCTAGCATGGGGAAATGCAAATCTTCAGACGCGCTGTCCCCCACGCAAACAGACAGACAGACCGAGGAACATGCACACGCACTTACGCAGAAACACATTACAACACCTACACTCACCCCCACGCGCGTATTCGAGGGCAATCGCAGGTAACCAGAACCATTTTCAATCGCTCTTTCGATTTGACCTCGGCGTGGTTTGCGCGTGAGTTCCTTGTAGTGCAGGTGGATGGCGTGTACCCAGACACACAGCGCAAGTGCCGCCTTGGACCACTTAGCGGCATTCTCTACCGTGAACTCAGGGTTGCTCAGGTATTTCTTCAGCATGCTCTGCACTTCCTTGGGGTCACGCCCCTGGCCAGTGTACTCAAGGACGAGCTTAATGATGCGAGCGACGTGCTGCTGTTTGACAGGCGCCGGGTATTCCGATGCCTTTTCACCAGGAGGCCTCCAGGATCTGTGAGATGCGCTCTCCGCAAGCGCTGCTTGAAACTTTTCGTGCGGCAGGCGCTCACTGTGCCTGGCCCCAGGCTCCGGAACGTCTGCGTGTAGCATTTTCTTCATGCCAGCCCAAGAGTGACTTTGGATGCCGAGGAGATCGTGCACCGCCAGCATCACCAGTTCGACTACCTGCGGCGGTCGCTCAAACGATGCCAGCAGCTCCAAATCGGAATTTTTGAGATTCATCAACATCTTGTGACTCACCTTCACTTCCTTTGCATGCCACTGGAACGAGCGCGGCGCGACGACGGGATTCGGTTGAAACTGCTCTTTCAATGTCGATGGCTCCGTCGAGGTCGGCTCGGGACTTGAAGGCAATGGCGAGCTCGTCTCTGCCTGCCTCCTCGCGGGTCTTGCAGGCAATGGCGAGCTCGTCTCTGCCTGCTTCCTCGCTTCCGTCGGCGCCTCTGCATTCTTGGGCACCTTCGCAGAGTCTGAGCGGTTGTGCGCGCTCTTCTTTTTTAGGTCGACCGCAGCAGCCTCGCGGCGCCCGCGCCCCCGGCGCTCCTCGAGGATGAAGCCCACCATGCGACTGGCAGACCTTTCGGCCATGTCCACGACTGTCTTGAGCTTCTTCTCTGTCTTGGCCGAGGCCATCGAAGTGTGGCGCGACGGTCCCGGGCCCCCCCTGGCTTTGAGCCCTTGCTGCACACGCGTCCACGCGCTCAGAGCGCGTTGACGGGGGCAGTGCGCGACTGCCACGGGACTCGTGCGCGCGACGCCACGGCGCGCGCAGACGGGTCAGCCATGCCGGCCGCCCGTCGCCCGATGCTTGTGTACGGAGCCTACTCCATCCCTATCTGGGTTCGTGCAATACGCGCCCGGGGATGGGCAGCGTTCCTGCATCTCGTACCGCCGCCGCGGGCAACCCTGCACAGGTGGTGCCGAATGTGTGCAAGGTCGATGCCGAGCACGAGGCACAGTGCCGTGAGGCTATTGTTCAGGCGCGCCTCCAGGCGCAGGCGCAGGACGACGACCGTGAGGTGAGTGCACACGTTGTTACTGCAGCGGTAGCAGCTGCACACGTTGTTTGTGCAGCAGCAGGCTGTTCCTGCATTCGCTGCGGGCACAAGTTAGCAGTGACGGTCCATACGGTAGCGCGGTGAGCAAGAGTGCGAAGTGAAGATCAGACACGAGATCCAACGCCGTCGGAAGTATGCGCCCGCGCTCACTCTCTCTCCCGCTCGCTCTCCTTTGTCTATCTCTCCCTCTCTCTCAGCTTCCGCCGGTGCTGCCGCGGTCGGAGAAGCTGGGAAACATGGTGGAGAAGAGCGGGTGGCCGCCTCGATACCGCGCCCTCCTCTGGGCCATGGCTGGGAACCAATTACGCCGTACTGCAGAAGCCAATGCCAGGTCGGTTCTCCGCCCCAGCTCTGTTTGCCTGCGCATGTTGTTGGGCATGCGGCCCTAACGGCTTCACTCCTTCACTCTTTCACTCCTTCATTCCATGCGTCCATGAGTCAAAGTGCATGAGTGCATGACATGGTCCACGCGCACAACAGCACATATGCCCAATTAATCAGCCATCACAGACCGCCCAACTCGTCCTCCTGCATGAGTGAAATCGATCGAGACCTCGGTACCCTCCTCCTGCTGCGTAGCGTGCCACGCCTCCGTGCGCCCTTGATTGTCTTCCCCCGCTTATCAGCTTGCGTCACCAGCTCTCTCTCTCACACACCCTCTCGCTCTCTCTCGCACGCGCGCTCTCTCGCACTCTCTCTCGCGCGCTCTCTCTCGTTGTGTGTGTACGTACGTGTGCACGCGGCGCGCAGGGCGGACACTACCGGGACAAAGGGGGCCGAATGGGGAGGCGGATTATTTTGACTCGGTGCTGGGACGCGCGCAGCTCAAAAATGTTTTAGCCGCCTATGCGGCATGGAATCCCACCGTCGGCTACTGCCAGAGTGCGTTGTCCGGCCCGCCCCCCGTCTGGTCCCTCTATCTCTTTCTCTCTCACACACGCACGCACGCACACACACACACACACACACACACACACACACACACACACACACACGCGCGCGCGCGCGTGTGTGTGTGTCGACGGACGGCAGCCAGAAGGCAGGAGTAGTCTCTTGGCGGGCGCGGAGGCACAGAGTGGGTGTGCTGGTCATTTACTGGTCATGTACTGGTCGGGGGTGCTGGGCCTGTACCAACGCCTTCCACTCATGCAACGTGTACTGTACCAACGCTTTCCACTCATGCAACGTGTACTGTACCAACGCCTTCCACTCATGCAACGCCCTCCACTCATGCATGAGAAAGCTATACATAGTGCTTGCTCCCCGTGTACCCCAGGCCTCCGCTCACGTACTTGCAGCCCTGCACTGATGCGCTTGAGTGACGCAGACATCAACTTGTGTGTCCCTGACGCAGGAATGACACATGTATCCTCCTCATATGACACATGTATCCTCCTCCTCATATGACACATCAACTTGTCTGGCAGGCATGAACTTTCTCGCTGCCGTCCTCCTCCTACAGGTCCGTTGAGCCAAGTTGTGTGTGTGTGTGTGTGTGTGTGTGTGTGTGTGTGCGTGTGTA
>Ga0315905_10005568_pt1 | contig 12830 bp, 6 predicted proteins | sample LakEriMetagenome_5_FD_203522 | JGI IMG/M metagenome (GOLD analysis project Ga0315905, IMG submission 203522) | Freshwater fungal communities from buoy surface, Lake Erie, Ohio, United States - Buoy 4 MA121 | ecosystem: Environmental > Aquatic > Freshwater > Lake | place: USA: Lake Erie, Ohio... | reverse complement strand
ACCCACCCCCACCACGGTTTATTTTTTTCCTTGGGGTGGGGGGGGGGGGGGGGGGGGGGGGGGGGGGGGAGAGAGAAAAGGAATGAAGGTGGGAGGGAAGAGAGTGAAAAGGAACAGTTCATCAAGGGTTTATTACGAATCACACCCCATCACGCGGTTCTCAATTCCCGGAAGACCTCGTTCCACCTGTTGCGCTTGACCTGGTCGTCTGAGCATCTGCTTCTGGCGGACGGTGGCAAAGGACAGATTTCCTTAATTTTGAAGGCTCTCCAGTCATCACGCGGTGCTCAAGTCCGAGACCGGGACCCCCATCCGCCGGAAGACCGCGATCCACTTGTTGCGCTTGACCTGGTCGTCCGCGAAGCAGAAGATCTCGTCGAACATCTTGCTCTGGTAGACGGTGGCAATCATGAACATGTTGTTGCACCCTCGCTGCAGTCCAACAGCAAGCTCTGCCACAGGCACCTCCGCCACCACGGCTGAGCTGCCTTCCACCGTCAGCGTGAGGACACCGTTCTTGATAGAGCACACGGCGCGCAAGGATCGCCTATGGTCGGCCGTGGCCTTGAGCGTGAGTTCGCCGCGCGCTTCCCTGTGTGCTGGCCAGTCGGAAGAGAGAGGGCGCTCCCAAGGGCTAGGCGCTGGTGGGTCTTGCGAGCCACGGCTGCCAGAGGCCTCGGGGACGGGGGGCAGTTGTCGGCGCGCGTTGCAGAGTTCTTTGTTGTAGCGTGATGTGCTCATGGCCGCTAGTGTGCTTCCTCGTGAGAGATCACCCTCCGAGGAGATCACGAGTTTTTATTGCTGCTCGTGACTCATCACAGTGTACGTGCTAGTATAGCCGGTTCTGTGTTCTCAAGATTCATCACAGAGATGTGAAGAAAAGGGCCATATCAAGATGTAACGTACCTGAAACTGGCAAACGAATTGATTTGGTAAACGTACCTGCAAGACATTCAGGAAAATGTGGTGGAAATTAGAAAGGAATTTGCGGACGGCCCTTTTCGTTGCAGCTTCCTTAAGTAATCTGCGCATGACTGTAACGCGGTAACGCCATAGGCCCTTTTCGATGTTAACTGAAACTGGCAAAAGAATTGATTTGGTAAACGTACCTCCAAGACATTCAGAATTGAAAGATTTCAAAGGGATTTGCGAGTCTATATTTCTAGCGGAGACATGACTTTTCGACTGTTACCTGTGGCACGAGTTCATTTAGGAGGATGGCCCTTTTCGCTGGTACTGATGATGATAAATGATGATGATTTGATTAGTGAAACTGGCAAAGCAATTGATTGGCGAGTTCATTTTAGGAGGATGGCCCTCTTTGCTTTTAGTACCTGAAACTGGCAAAGTAATAGATTTGGTAAACGTACTTGATTTTTTCGCCGACTATTCATCAAGAGAGTGTTCCGTTTACCTTCAGAACACCCTCGGAAGGGAGAACAAAAATCTCAGGAATCCTCTCAACAACTTACTTAAACGAAACCAGCTCTTATCAACACGGAGGACTCTCAGATACATCATCAACAAAAACAAACACATCCCTCTTACCCCCTACGAAAAACCCCTCCTCATCACCTTCCTCCCTCAAAGTTTGGACCACGGCAGGATAACGTAGAAGGACTGACACAGCAGGCTGCCGCCCGTGCGCCATCATGACACCGGGCAGGCCCTGGTGGGGGACTCAAGCACTTTCTTCTGCGTCTGGCCAGAGCGCGGCCGACACACCGCACGACTCACCATCACGCCAGAAAGTACGCCCTTCTTCTTCCCTGGTTTCGAGTTCGACCGACGCCTCGCCCGCGAGCGGTGCGCGGCATGACCGAAAGGAGTGGCAGGCGCATTGGGCAGCTTTCGGTGAGGTCGAGCTTCAGGCGTCTGCAGACAGCAGGGGATCCGTGCGCGTTGTGTGCAAGATCCAGCACGGTGTGCTCACGATGAGCATCCCCCCACCGACCTCGGATCGCCTGCAGGTGCTGCCCCCCCCCCCCCGGCACCGCCAGCACTGCTTCTGCTGCCAGCGGGCCTTATTCAAGCCACTTGTCCGAATGATAACATGCGATATACAAGGAATTCGACAAAGGTATTCAGTACTAGCTTGAGGCGATCTTCACACTCTGAATCAACATCCCTCTAATGGTTGGCATCACGCACGTTTTGATGCAGCGACGAGGGTCAAGGGGCGGCGTCACAGTAACTACCTCCGCGGGCTCGCCTGGCGTCGGCGAACACTGCCAATCCGTGGTGGCAGAAGTGCCCGTGAAGGTGCTTGCCGTGGGGCTGCGGCCGGGGCGCGTGTTTACGGTTGCTACACTCCACGGGAACAGGGCTTACGACGAGATTTACTGTCTCGCAGACGACCAGGACACACGTGACGAGTGGATCTCGATCTTCCGGAAACTGGATGTTCCCGTTTTTGACCTGAACGCACCGCATCGGCATCACCTGGAAATGACACAGCTTTTGTCGCGGCGCTCGTTCGATGAGAACGGCGTGCTCTCGCAGCGTTTCAAAGCTGTGACAGCTTGCACCGCCACTGGCAAGAGAAATACGGCACGGCGAGCGCTGACTCAGACGGTGATGTGCGTGTGTGTAGTCGTGTGCGTGTTCTCGAGCTTGCTCTTCACGTACTTTTGGGACTGATGGATATGTTAGGGACTGATCAAAGGATGATAAACGACGATGGTTACTCGCCGCTTCTTCGAATTCTCCAAACAAAGCGGGGGAGCGAGAAGAGAGGGAGAGCGAGATCGAGCGCACGAGCGAGAGAGCGAGGATCGAGTGTGTACATCTTAAATGTTTTAGTCAGCTTTAAACACCCCGTTGGCGACGATTCGTCGCCATTTGAAAAACCCACCCTCCCCTTCACAGTCAACGCCACCCCTCAGCAGAGTGTGGTTTGTGTGCAACAATCACGTAATTGATGGACAGACGTCTCGCTCGTCACGTTACGTATGGGCAACGCAATCGCTCGCTCGCTCCCATCTCTATCCCTCTTCTCTCTGTCTGTCGCACTCGCTCACTCCCCCCACCTGCTACCGGTGTCACGAAAAAAAGAATAAACACCACCACAAAACCACCAGCCCCACTTGTGCCATTCACAGACACAGCCGAGCCTCCAAAACACCTCTGCCACAACCCTCGCTACCCCTCCCCCAACCCCCCAACCCCCCGGGCCCCGCCCTTGCACTCCCTGGGTCACCAGCCTCTTTCTCTCTGTGTTGATGCGTTGTAACCGCTAATCGCTTGTGGAAGCCGCGCCTCCGCTGTCCAAATAACCTTCCTCCTCCTGGCCCGCCCATCGCCGCCTTCCCGTCCGTTACATGCCCGATGTGACCAGGTCTATTGGCCAGCAGCGCCGAGGGTCCGCTGAATGAAGGAATGAATGCGCTGCGAAGCCGCAGGTGTTGCAGGGGCAGCGTTTGCAATTCCATGGAGAAGGAGGAGGGGGTGGGGGGAATTATCAAAATAGCGCATGAAGATGATGCAACTTAGGTGGGTTGAACCCTGATTGGCACCGCAACAGCTAAGCGCCCAGACAACTTGAGCTAAGCGCCCAGACAACTTGACAAAGCAAGTTGAAAAAAAAAAATCTTAGCGCCCAACCAACTTTGCCAACAACTCACATACACCCACACCGCCACTGGCACACACACAGACACAGACCCAGCCACAAGACATGAGACAGAGCCAAGCACCTACTCCATGAAAATACGGTTCTCTAGGGTTTAGGGTTTAGGATTTAGGGTTTTAGGCATGTAACCCAGCCACGCCCCTGTTTCATGAAACCGCTCACGGAGGGGTGGTGTAGGGTTTGTGGCGTAGGTTCCACAGGTTTAGTGCTTGATTTAAGGGATAGGGCTTGATTTAGGGATTTTAGATTAGGGAGGTTTAGGGCTTGATTTGGGGGTTCACTTTACATCGGTTGAGGGCTTATGTTCCGCTCACGGAGGGCTGGAAGGAGTAATATTCTTTGAATCTCGAAGTTGTACGTAAAATTATCCCATGTTGCTTCTGGGATTCTGATGAGTAAAAACGGCTAGGAAATATGGCGAATGGTACTAAATAACGAGGAAAAACAAATTGGCGGAAACAAATTCGCAAAGTGCAAATCCATGGAAAATAAATAATAATAATAATAAACATAATTCCGCCTTGACCAGGAGCCATTTACTCCTGCAGAACCCCGAGCGTGGATACGGTTTTCTAGGGTCTGCGGTTTAGGATCTTGGCTTTAGGCTTTAGGCTTTAGGCTTCAGGGTTTAGGCTTTGAGTTTAGGATTTAGGGTTTAGGCTTTGGGTTTGGGCATGAAGCACAGCCACGCACCTGTTCCATGAAAATATTGACTTTTCCAAAGAGACCTACTAGTGCCAAAAAAGACCTACCATAGTGTCAAAAGAGATTTACTATAGTGTCAAAGGAGGCCACCTGTTCCATGAAAATACGGTCCTTTAGGGAGCGCGGCGAGTGACGCTCGTCGGGGAAGAGGAGGAGCTCATAGTGCTTTTGGGCGCGGATGAGCGCGTTAATCAGCCGCGCTGTGTGCCGAAAGTGCACGTTTTCGTCTATGAGACCGTGTACCAGCAGAAGTGACCCCTGTCATGTCATTTATTCATTTATTGTTTGTTTGTTTGCATCCTTGTTTATGAGACCGTGTATCAGCAGCAGTGACCTCCGCGATATTTGTTTTTCTATCTAATTTTCCCCTAAACCTCAAACCCTCAGTCGCCTCACGCTACTCACGCTCCTCATCAACTTACGCTACTGCCTGCAACAAGCCCACGAACTCACAAAACACACCAGCACACCTCGATCTTGACTACGCAACATCACGGACGAGCGCTGACAAAAAAAAAAAGTTTAGGTTTCAGGGTTTAAAGAACAGGCTTTAAGATTTAGGGCCACCTCGATCTTGTCTACATGAGCTATCACGGACGAGCGCTGATAACCATCGGGATTGGCCTGGGGGGCTCCCATGTAGCGCTCTGTGTAGTGCGTATCATACCTGGCGAAAATTCTCAAAAGTCAGCGCCCTAGTACACGTTCTCTCTCTCTCTCTCTCTCTCTCTCTCTCTGTGTGTCTCTCTCTCTAGATACATAAGTCACTCGTCTGGGAGGCACCCACGTAGCGAGCACTGTGTAGTGAGCATCATACCCATCCCAGTGGGTCACAGGGGCTCCGCAGTGCCGTTTTTATCATTGAAATCATCATAATGTAATAATGTCATACCCATCCCAATGGGTCACAGGAAATATAATAATATCGCTCGTCATAACATAATATCATTAAAATTATCATAATATGATAATATCATACCCATCCCAGTGGGTCACAGGGGCTCCCGCAATGCCAACATGGAAGGTTTCCGGGGCACGCGCCTGCCATTTTTTTTGAAACAAAAATTGTATATCAGATTATTATTATTATTATAAGGTTTCCGGGGCACGCGCCTGCCGAAAATTCTCAAACGTCAGCGCCTTGTAATACGTATACTGAGAATCATACGTGTACTAAGGCGCTGACTTTTGTACTGTACAATGTCACTGTGATCTGACTTAGATTTATTCGTACACATATGTATATGTATACTAAGGCGCTGACAGTATAGGTACTGTACAATGTCACTGTCCTCTGACTTTGCTGTACCTGTACTCTAACTGTTACAGTACTGTACGATGTCACTGTACTCTGACTTTTGACAGTGTTTGCCAGGGCCATGGCTGACATGTAACCGCCGTAGCTCCACCCGCAGATGCCCTGTGTGTGTGTGTGTGTGTGTGTGTGTGTGTACACACATTACACACACACACACACACACACACATACATGTACGTATGTATATACACACATACACACACACTCGCTCTCACACACAAACACATACATACACACGCACACACACACACCACGCGCGACGCGTCAGCAAGGCCCATCTTGATGAAGCACTCCACCCCAGCCTTCTGATCTAGGACCTCTAAGTTGCCCATGTCCCACTTGACCTGCCCAGTTTAGGGTTTAGGGTTTTGAGTTTCGGATTTAGGGGTTATGTAGGGTTTAGGGAGGGCTGGAACTGGCTCTCGAAGACCAGGCCCCGGTTCAGGGTTTGGGGTCCAGGGCTCGGGGCTAAGGGTTTAGGGTTCAGGAAGGCTTCAGAGAGAAGGGTTTCGGGTTCAGAAAGGCTTCAGAGAGTCTCTAAAGGTTTAGGGTTCAGAAGGGCTTGACCTGGCTCTCGAAGATGAGGCCCCGCCTGCTGCTCCCTCGGTTGTCGATTTTGACGATGAGGTAGCCCTGCGAACACAGGAACTGGGAGCGGAGGTCTGCAGTAACGGTCCAGCTGTTGCTCACAGTCTGCACGTGCGGGCCGCCATAAACGGGCACGATCGTGGGGTACGGGCCCGGACCAAACTTGTTCACGTCCGGCTGCAGGTACGCCGCCTGCAACGTCACTTTGCCGTCGGAAGAGGGCAGGGTGATGTAGGTGGGCGTGGCGAGCGTCAGACGCTGCAGCCTTGGGTCCTTGTTCACGTAGAGCATCCGCACCACGGCCCCGTCTGTCAGGGAGCACACGTTGACCCTGAAGGGCAAGGTGGACGAGCTGTACTGGTCTACAAAGAGCTGGCGTTTGTGGTCGATGATGACATTGTGCATTCCTGGCTCCTTGGTGATCTGCTCGATGTCGCCCCCGGCGATCGGTACAGTGTAGAGATGACGTTCCAGCCACCCAGACTTGGTCCCCACAAAGTAGACGAGGCCCGAGTTTTCATCGACAGCCTTGACGTCCTCCACCATCCACTCGCCGTCCGTGAGCTGCCTTACGAGCTTGCCCGAGTTGTCATAGAGGTAGAGGTGTTGGTAGCCCGAGCGTTCCGACGCCCACAGAAACTGCTGCTCCTTCTTGAGCGGCGTGAGCATGTTGTGCAGGTTGATCCACTCCTTATTCTGCTCAACAAAGAGCGTCTTGGACTCGCCTGTGTGGGGGTTTACGTGGAGCAGCTCCACCTCAGTCTGCTCCCGGTTCTGGATCTGAAGCACGAGACTCATGTCCGGAAACCACTTTACGCGCGCCAGGTAAAAGTCCGCCCCAAAGCGCGAAGTCAGATCGAACCACCGCACGCCCCCCCCCGTGGTCGCCACGACACCCAGACGCACCACGGGGTTGGACGCGCCCGCGAACGGGTAGTGGTGGTCCTCCTGCGCCGAGTCCCCAACCATCTCGCTTCCCTGGTGCATAATGCGGTACTTGGAGATGTGGCTCTCATCTACCTGCTCGAAGGCAACCATGGAGCTGTCGGGCGAAATCCAGTAGCCCTCATACCGGTCCATCTCCTCCTGTGCTATATAGTCGGCGAGGCCGTTGGTGAGCTCCGTGCCGCGCACGCCGTTAGTGAGCTGCCGCGGCGTCGACTTGCAGTCGGTCGACACGACGTACAGCTCGCGATCCCACACAAAGCCCACCAATTGGCCGTCGGAACTAATCCGCGCATCCAGAATCGGAGGTAAGCTCACGTCGGCCTGGGCGTCGCTCGGGAGGAGCACCGAGGGGTCGAAGAGGCGCTGCAGCCCGCCGTTGAGGCCCTCTTGCATGAAGAGCTCGTTGCCAATCGGGACGAGGATCTTGCCAGCATCCTCGGCGCCCTCGGCCCATGCGTACGAGGTGATGCCTGTGTGGAGCTGGCGAGCGCGCTCGCGGCGCAGCTTCTCCTCGAGGCTGAACGTCTCCTCCTCGCCCGTGCCCGAGGGCGGCTTGCAGAGCTCGCGCACCTGGCCGTTTGCCACGTCCATGGCGTAGAGCTGGCGGCTGAGCGAGCCATCCGAGGACGCCAGGTAGGTCACGACGCTGTCGTCGGGCGAGAATGCGATCGAGTCGGGCGCCGAGCAACCCGGGCGCGGAAAGGTCGCGATGTCCTCATAGCTGATGCTGCTGTCCACCTGCGCGGGCATGTAGCGGTTCTGCGCGTATCCCGCGGCCGCGCTTGCTGTCATGCTGCCCGGCCGCGCCTGCAGCGAGCGGACACGAGCTTTGAACCCGCGCAGCGGGAGGCAGTTGGCCACGGGGGAGCCGACGAAGGCCTGCAGGCCACGCGCCGAAGTTGGCTGCAGCCCCGCGAGTAGGGCGCAGCCGAGCGCGGCGAACTTGTACTGCGTCGTGGTGTCAACGCAAAAGACGCGCGCAGATTCCGGCTCGCCCCCCCGCCTCGCACCCACTCCTCCAGAGCTTCTCCCTTTTCTTCAGTCAGTCTCTGCTGTGCGCTGCCCCCCCTGGCACTTACAGGCGGGAGCTTGTCAGTAGTCGGTGTCCCTTAAGGATACCCTTAAACCAGTTGTAGGCCCGAGAAAGCGGGAGGGACGGGAGGGTTGCATGTCTTCCGGCGTTTGGCTCACCTCCAAGGTCCTGGAGCAGCGTTTTCGCAGCGCGTGCTCCCTCGTGGTGGAGACGGTGCTCCAAGAGGGCGGTGATGATCTCGACCGGGCCCGCGCCGACGGGCCAGAGCCGGCGCTGCGGGAGCGCCTGGGACAGTTTGAGACGCTCAAGCGGGAGCAGACAGAACTGGCGCGCCTCGCCTTACAGTATGCAAAGGAGCAGCAGGCGCTCAAGGACACCGAACACGCGCTGGGCACGCTCATCGGCCATGTGGGTATGCACGAGCCCCGCCGCAACATGAGCGACTGCCTCTCGCTAGCTGCGGACCTGCTCAAAAAGAACAGCAAGCAGCGCGAGGAGATCATCAGGGCCAGCGACGCCTTCAGCAAGGCCGTCAGCTCTTTCCTCTCCACTGCGGTCGCGGACATGGAGACGAGCAAGGCCAAGTATGACATGGCGCGGCGGCAAGTGCAGGCGGCCCAGGACACTCTGTCCCGCAGTCGCTCGGCCCTCGTCGACCCGGCGCGCCGCGCCCTGCTCCAGGTGGAGGTGGACGAGAGCCGCAAGCTCTTCGACGGGCTGTCTGTGCAGCTCTCATCAAAGGTGCGACTGGGCCAGCACCACAGGAACCGCCAACTGTGCGAGAGTGCCTCGCATCTGTGTGACGTGGCCAAGGCCTTCTCTGCCAGCTGCTCTACCAGCTGGGGCGCGTGGCAGCAATTTGTGCCGGACGAGCAAGACGCGCTCGACGTCATCGAGAGATGCTACCACGAGAACATGCAGCACAATGCCGCCGCTGCTGCCGCCACCGCCGCGCCGCCTCCGGCGCCGGAGTCACGGGTCTCGGTTGCCGCGGCCGCAGTTGGCCTGCGCGACAACGGCAACAACCCATCGTTTCAGGGCATCCTGTTGCATTCCACGACAAGCCGCGCCGCGCGGGCGCCAGCCGTCCCCGTTGGCGCTCTGGCGCCGGACAGCCGTGCCCCGCTGGAGAACGGCCATTTCGAGGAGGTGGATCTGCAGGGAAACGACGACAGGGACTCCCGCATAGCTGACTTTGCATCCTATCTCGACGAAGAGCCAGACTCGTTGTACGCCACGCAGAAAGGCGTGCGGCTCGCAGTCCACGCCCCCGACATGGAGGATCGTGGTGGGCGGGCGACGCAGGGGGACACGTTGCCGTGCGCCAGCCTACCGCTCACCATCACTAGCGCCCAGTCCATGTATCAGAGTATAGCGCCTCCTGACTCGCTGCACCGCTCGTCGAGTCGCCCAACTGCGTCCTTAGATGGTGGAAGTTTTCAGGTAATGTATTCAGACGATATCGATAAACTAAGCGCTGATGTATTCAAACTGTCATTGAGCACTAATGTACTAGGACATTGATTTGTGAGGAGGAGGATATGTGTATGTCATATGAGGAGGAGGATACCCACCTGAGTACATAGTGACTTGACTGTCGGTTCTAGTAGGCAGTTTCCACCCCTAGGCTAGGTCTCTTTTACCCCTATGCTGGGTCTCTTTTGACACTGAATCCCTCTGCAGCCCCGCCCTGCGCTGAGTAATCAGCGAGCGGTTTCGGGCCGAAGGAAGAAATTGTGTGTGGACAACGGGAATGATTCGAATGATGGCTCCGCCGCCTTTGACCCGGCTGCCGAGCAAGCAGCAGAAGTCTACCTCCCTTCGCGTCCTTCATTGTCCGAGGGCAACAGACTGCGAGGGCAGGGAATGGTCACGGAGGAGGTGGTGAAGGACGAAAAGGGAGAGCGGCAGGAGCAGGGCAGTGCGATGGCGGAGAGCCTCACGGACGAGGAGCTGGCGCAGCCAATATACAGGCAGGAGCAGGAGGAGCAGGGAAGGCGCAGGGGCCGCGGCCGGGACGGGAAGAAGGCCGAGGGGCATTCGCACCTGCGAGCAGTGGCTGGGGCGGATGGGAGAAGGGAGAGGAGAGTGAGCGACGCAGAAGAAAGTGAGGGCGAGGTGTTTCAAGGAGATTCGGCGGCGCACCATGGGAGAGTCTTGCTCGATTTACCTGCTACCAATGGTGTATACAGTGACGGGAATGCGTCCCCGGGGGGTCGGGGTGTGGAGGGGGGGATGGGTGAGGGGGATGCAGAGTGTCGGGGTTCGTGGCGACAGCCCCTCACGCCACGGCTTCCCGCGCAAGGTAGTGAAGTGGCGATGCAGATTGAGGAGCACCGGGGGCGTCGTCCGGTGACGGTGAGGGGGAGAAATGGCTGGCCACATTCGCCCGGGCGAGAGCAGGGGAGTTCGAGGGAGGAAGGGGAGTGTTCTGGAAATGAGACAGAAGACGAAGTAGTAAAGCGGCTGGAGCGCAAGAGTGCGAATGCTGCATCAAGCTAAATTTTCAAAGTTAGAAAGGGTGTGGCAAGACCAGATAGATTTGCAAATTTAGAAAGGCTGTGGAAGAAAAGAAGAAGCGCGGTGAATGTGAAGTGTGGTGGTGGGTGCGGCGGGGGTACGAGATGGTGGTGGGGGAGGATGAGGAGGGGGCGAGGAAGAGAAGTTTGTTTGTATCCACAGTGTAGGAATGAGGGTGGAGGTGGAGGGGTGGTGTAGCGGAACGAGGGTTAAGGGCGAGGGGTGGGAGGTTTAAATCTTTCTAACTAATCTTTCTAACTGGTCAAAGGTATTCCATGTTTCAATGTTTATTAAGGTATTTTGTCATAATATTATGAAAACAGTGATATTATGAAAACAATTTATTCAGGTATTTCATAATATCATGAAAATAGTTTATTCAGGTATTTTGTCATGATATCATGAAAACAGTGGCGCTCAAGATTGCGCAAAGTCTCCTATCACCAACTTACCGATTAATGCCAGTCCCTCATCCCCTCCTCCTCCCGGTCAACAACCGACCTTCAATCCTTGTTGGTACAGTTTGGTGTGAACCCGGTGAAGAGAGAAAGGAAGGAGAAAGAGGCCTTTATTCGGCACGTCTGTTGACAGCGTGTTCATATGCCGATACGGTACTGGCAACTTTATCCACGCGTGGAGGGGACAGCAAGTAAAACTTTTGGATGTGGAATTGATTTCCCGGGTCGAATTCAAAAATTTGCAGGGTGAAAATTTGTAGGGGTCACCAGAAATTTTGGGACGCACTGCCACCACTACCCCCCACACTGTAAAATTTCATTTAGCGGGGATTTGCAGAACGGGGTAAGCACCCCGATTCCGTGCACATCCGGAAATTTTTACTTCCTTGTATGTTGCAGACAAGGCGTGCCACAAGGCCAAACGGAGAGTGGGGGTATACGTAGTACTCACCGTCCTTGCTGGAGCCCGTGCGCCCAGAGAGCTCAGAGGCGGCGTTACCCGACAGGGCGTTGTGCTTACCGACCTTCAGTCACTTCTTGATTGTCAATAAACCTCTCTCTCTCTCCCCCCCCCCCCACCACCACCACCGCCAGTGGAGAGCGGGGAACTGTTGACGCGTATGACTGTATCACCGTATCCACCCCCCCTAGGAGTTTGGGGGGATGGATCTCCACCCCCTCCCTTTCTATCCCTCTCCAACTCCACTCCTCTTTCTTTCCCTCTTCATGCTCACAAACACCCCTCCTCCCTACAGGACCACGCCTGGACTGGCAAAAGGACGCAGGAGTTCAGCGCTCGCTGCCCACACTCTGTTGGCCTGTGTGTGTTGGAGGTGATGGATTGTGAGTAAAGGGAGACACTGTGATTGTGAGTAAAGAAAGACACACTGTGTGTGCGCGCGCTCTCTCTTCTTGATAATCAATAAAACTTCTCTCTCTCTCTCTCTCTCATTTTGACTCTCGCGCGCTCTCTCATAGGGCATTTCTTGGCGATCAGGAGTGGCATGTGTGTGTGAGAGAGAGAGTATACACACACACACGATACCTGCTCGGGAGTACGCCATGGAATGGCCTCGGTAACGAGAGGTCCGAGCTCCCCCGGTGCAGACGCTATCCCGAGATACAACCCCCCTGAGTGTGAGAGAGATATATATGTAAGGGGGAGGGGCGGGAGAGAGAGAGGGAGCGAGAGGGCGTTAGAGGAAGGGTGAGGGGGGGGCTCCCAAACGGGGAGTCTCGACATGCCCCATTAAAAAGCCCCCTGCAAACTAAAGTAAACTAAAGTAAACTAAAGTAAAGTAAACTAGAACACTGGCGATAGCTTTGCAGAGGGAAAATGGCGGCTAGCCGCCATTTAAAAAAAATAAAAAAAATTAAGCTACAGTAACACTGGCGGCACCTGACGAGAGGGCAAATGTGGGCGAAAGCGATCCTGTTACGAATTCTCAAAAGTCAGTGCCCTAGCTATATAAAGGCACTATAAAGAGGACTTTTGAGAATTTGTTGCCTGTCACTGCCTTACCAGCCTGCTGGGGGGTGCGGTACCCTAGCTGCCGTGCCTGCGCTCCCGGTTTTATTTTTTTATTTTTTCAGTGACAGGTATCTGAAGCTGAGGGGGAGGGAGGGAGG
>Ga0315905_10005566_pt1 | contig 12831 bp, 15 predicted proteins | sample LakEriMetagenome_5_FD_203522 | JGI IMG/M metagenome (GOLD analysis project Ga0315905, IMG submission 203522) | Freshwater fungal communities from buoy surface, Lake Erie, Ohio, United States - Buoy 4 MA121 | ecosystem: Environmental > Aquatic > Freshwater > Lake | place: USA: Lake Erie, Ohio... | reverse complement strand
GGGGGGAAATGAGAGCGATTAATTTTTTGATTGGCGTGCTGATGATAGTGGTGGCGAGGAACGTGCGGGCGGCGGAGCCGGAGGCTGGGATAGCGCCGATGGTGGTGAAGGTGCTGGTGTTGAATTATGATCCTGTGAGTGAGGGGAAGCGGTTGCACGAGTTGTTCGGGTGGAATGATCCGAGGGTGATGGCGAAGGGGTGTATAGAGGACATGGAGAAGGCGTCGGGGGGGAGGTTGCGGCTGGAGATCGCGGAGTGGCGTGATCTGGATGAGATTTATGCGCGGGAGGATGGGGGTCGGTACACGGTGGAGGAATATGTGAGGAACCGGCGGAGCGGGAAGGGGTGGGTGGAGAAGTACATGGCGGACTATCCGCGGATATTTGCGGAGCAGCGGGTGGCTGGGATGATTGATGACGGGCGGGTGGATGAGGTGTGGATCTTCAGCGATCATTATTTCGGGATCTGGGAGGCCTCGATGGCGGGGCCCGGGGCGTTTTTCATCAATGGGGGAGTGTATCCGGAGGTACCGGTGAAGCGGCCGTTTGCGTTTTACGGGTTCAATTATGAGCGCGGGGTGGCGGAGATGCTGCACAACGCGAGTCATCGGACCGAGTGCACGATGAACCGGATTTACGGGCAGTGGGATTTGAAGCGGCCGCGGAACAACTGGGAGAAGTTCAGTGCGAATGCGGGGCAGTCGGGCGGGGTGGCTGGTGTGGGGACGTGTCACTGGCCGCCTAACGCGGTGCATGACTATGATTACAGCAACCTGCGGGAGGTGGAGAGCTGGGCGGATGATTTTCTGAACTATCCTGAGCTGACGGGGAAGACGAAGAGAGTGTCGGTGCGGACGTGGTCGCCGGAGGGAGGGGATACGCACCGGGATTACATGAGGTGGTATTTCGAGCGGTTGCCGAAAGCGGCTGGGGTGAATGCGGACGGGCGTGTGAACAACTGGTGGCGGTATCTGTATGATTTCGGGAATTACGGGAAGGACGGGAAGCCGCTGAGTGCGGGGTCGGAAGTTGTGAGGGTGGAGATGGGGAAGGAGGAGACGGTGGTGCGGGTGGCGTTGCGGAGTGCCGGGTTGGTGCGGCCGGAGAGTTGCGTGGCCGGGGTGTTCGGGTTGCGGGTGGGTGGGGTGGTTAGGGGAGGGTTGGTGGTGGAGATGAGTGATGGGCGACCGGGAGGGTATCGGGTGGCGGCGTTGCGTGTGGAGCCGGGGCTGACGGCCGGGGAATTGAGCGGGGCGGAGCTGACGCTGAAGGGCGGGATGGTGAGCGACCTTGCGGGGCGGACCCTGCCGGAAGCGGTGTGGACCTTTACGGAGAGTGGCGGCGAGTGGCGAGGTGTGCCGGAGAAGCGGTGAGGTGTTGGGGATTGGTCAGCCTTGTGAGATGGGGCGATGGAAGCGAGAGGAGAGGTGTCGCCATGTGGCCAGGAGGCTGGAGAAGGCGACGGTGGAGATGATGGTCTGGAAGGCGAAGCCGAGGGCGAGGTTGAGAGGTTCGAGCGAGGCAGGGGTGACTGGCGAGAGGATGGCGGAGAGGGAGGATGCGGGGGCGACGGTGACGCGGAGCATGCCGGTGGCGGTTGGGGAGAGTGCGGGGAGGCTGTGGGCGGCGAAGGCGGCGGCGGTGAGGGTGGCGGCGGCGATCCATGTGGTGGTGGATGGGCGCGGGAGATCGCGGGAGCGGAAGGCGGCGATCCAGCTGGGGGCGTTGAGGAAGTAGATGGCCATGAGCCATTCGTTGAGAGGGAAGTAGAGAGCCATGAGCCAGCCGATGCTGGAGTGGAGGATGACGAAGCCGAGGCCGATCCAGAAGGCGAACCAGCGATTGAGGATGGCGAGGCCGGCGAGTGCTTCGAGGAGGAAGCCGATGCCGAAGAGCGTGCGTGCCAGGGAGCGGTGGTCCTTGAGCCATGCGGCCTGGACGGGGACGGGGTAGCGGTAGCGGTCGTGGGCGGGGTTATCGGAGGCGGAGCGGGCGAGCGGGACGCCGTTGAGGAGGGAGGGGTCGAGGGAATTGTAGTAGCCCTGGCGGTTGGTTTTGACGATCTGGGCGGCGACGTAGTGGGAGTTTTCGAGCCATTTCCCTCTGGAGACCTCGAGTTTGGTGACGACGCTGATGGGGTAGGTGACGGCGGCGGCGGCGATGCTGTAGAGCCAGATCCATGAGCGGACGCGGATGGGCTGGGCCCATGGGGGCGGGGAGGCGGAGTGGAGGCGCGCGATGAGACGTGCGGCGGCGCAGGCCCAGAGGACGAGCCATTGGGCGATGAGGACGAGACTGAGGATCTGGTGGCCGTGGTGGGGGGCGCCCTGGGAATTGACGACGGTGCGGACGCCGATGTGGAGGAGGGCGAGGATGGGGACGGCGATGGGGAGGCCGAGGCCGGCGACGTAGGCGACGAGGGTGATGGAGACGATGGTACGTGTGGTGGACCAGACGTGAGGGTCGCTGAATCGGGAGAGGTCCCAGCCGAGCGATTGCCAGAGGGAGGACCAGCGGGCGATGCCGACGGGTTCCGGGAGGTCTGGATAGGGGAGGGGCGGGCCGGAGAAGACGCCCCAGAGGATGGCGGCGAGGAGGATGCGCTGGACGAGGGCTTCGGTGGAGCCGACGAGCCTGACGGGCGGGATGCGGTTGAGGAGACCGCGGAGGAGGGCGGTCACGGTGTTGAGGGGGTGGCGGTGCTGACGGCGGCTTCCTGTTCGAAGGATTCGGAGTAGCCTTGGTTGTGCTGATGGATGAGGCCTTTCCAGAGCTGGATTTCCGGGGGGAGGGAGCTGCCGCGGGAGCGGGCCTGGGTGACGAAGCCTGAGAGGACGCGGGAGCGGATTTCAGTGAGATTTTCCGGGGGGATGGCGGTGCGGTCCTTGAGGTGGTGATCCCTCACGAATCTGAGTTCCTGAGTGATCATGCGTTTTTTGATGCGCGGGGCGGTTTCGCCGGTGAGGGCGGCGACGGGGAGCGGTTCGCCGGTGCCGTCGGTGAGGAAGTAGTAGTCGACGGGACGGCTGTTGGGATTGCCGTACATGGGGAAGTGGGAGAACGGGTAATTCTCGCGGATGGTTAGGCTGAGGGCGGCGATGAGGGCCATGAAGCCTGCGGCGAGGAGGTAGGCGGGGAGGTGGCCGCCGGGAGCGGGGGGAGTTGGCGAGGCGAGCGGCATCCTTGGGATGTTGGTGGTGCGGGGGGAGAGCCGCAAGGTGAATTGGGGACGGGAGTGAAAGTGTGGTGGCGCGGGCGGGAGAAGCGGGCAAGGGGGGTAGGGAAACTATGTCTAAGGAAACTGAGAGAGCAGCGAGGCGCACTGGGTGGTGGGCTGGGGTGACGGCGTTTGGGTTGTGGGGATTGCTGCCGGTGTTCTGGAAGCAGATTGACTGGCTGAGTCCGGCGCAGGTGGTGGCGATGCGTGCGGTTTGCTGTGTGCCGGTTCTGGTGGCGGTGCTGCTGGTGAGGGGGAGACTGGGGTATGTGGTGCGGTCGCTGGGGCGGGTGCGGGTGGTGGGGTTGCATACGCTGACGGCGGCGCTGCTGGGGGTGAACTGGCTAGCGTATGTGTGGGCGACGCAGAACGGGCAGATTGTGACGGGGAGCCTTGGGTATTTTCTGACCCCGCTGGCGAATGTGGGGTTGGGGGCGATGGTGCTGGGGGAGAAGCTGCGGCGCGGGCAGTGGGTGGCGGTGGGGTTGGCCGGGGTGGGAGTGGCGCTGCAGGTGGTGGCGGTGGGGGCGTTGCCGTGGGTGGCGCTGGCGCTGTGTCTGAGTTTTGCGGTGTACGGGTTGCTGCGGAAGACGGCTCCGCTGGATTCGTTGGAGGGATTGACGGTGGAGTCGCTGATGGCGCTGCCGCTGGCGGTGGGGTGGTTGTGGGTGCATCCGCCGGAGGTGCTGGCGACGGGGTTGCGGCAGGGAGTGCTGGTGGCGTCGCTGGGGGTGGTGACGACGATTCCGCTGCTGGCGTTTGCGACGGCGGCGAGGAGGCTGCCGTTGTCGGTGGTGGGGTTGCTGCAGTTTCTGGCGCCGAGCCTGCAGTTTCTGGTGGGGGCGCTGGTTTATGGCGAGCCGGTGACGGCGTTGCGGCTTGCGAGTTTTGCGGTGATCTGGGCTGGCCTTGCGGTGATGGCCCGGGACATGAGGGTGTCGTCGCGCGGGTGAGGCGCGAGAAACTTACGCCGTGGGTGGCGGAAGAGCGGAGACGCGGGAATCGCGTCAGGAATCAGCCTTCGAGTGAATCGATGGCAGCGGCGGCTTCGAAGTCTGCTGGGGTGAGACCTCCTGCCGAGTGGGTTGTGAGGGAGAGGAGGACCTTGGTGTAGCGGATATCGATATCCGGGTGGTGGTCGTGGTCTTCGGCGATTTCGGCGACACCGTTGACGTAGTCGATGGCGTCGGAGAAGGTTTCGAACTCGATGGTTTTGGTGATGGCTTTACCTTCGAGTTCCCATTCGGGGACCTTTTTCATCTGCTTGCGGACTTCTTCTGTGCTGAGGACGTCGGCCATGGCGGTGCGGGGATTTAGGTGGAAACGGGCGGCGCGGGATTACGCGAGGGCATTTGTTTTGTCAAACTGGCCTTGGGAGCGTGTTGAAAAAACGGGAGTGGCGGAGGAAGTGGAGGGCATTGGGAGGGGAGATGAAGCGTTGGCGGGCGTTGAGAATTTGTGAAAAAGTGATGCGGAGTGATGGCGGGGTGATTTTTCCGTGAGACATCTGGAGTGGATACGAAGCGGCTGGTGAATCAGGGGCCGGGAATGTTGTCAGGGGATGGAGGAGAGGAGGATGGGGATTTGCCTGATGTGGTGAGCCATGAGGTGATGCCTGAGGCGAGGCCCTTGACGAGTTTGGTGCGCCATGAGGAGCTGCGGATGTTGGCGGCTTCGTCGGGGTGGGTGAGGAAGCCGCATTCGACGAGGACGGCTGGGGCGAGCGTGCGGCTGGTGACGGAGAGGTTGGGGCGGTTGTGGGTGCCGCGGTTGCGGGAGCCTGTGGCGGCGCAGGCGGCTTGCTGGATGGAGGCGGCGAGGGCGGCGGAGTCGTCTGGGGGTAGGGGAGCGCCAGCGGAGAGGCCTGCGGCGGCGTGGAGTTTGGCCATGAGTTCGGGCTGGCGTGGCCATGAGAAGTAGGTTTCGAGGCCTGAGGCTGCGGATTCGCCGGAGTTGAAGTGGATGCTGACGAGGAGGAGGCGGGGGCGTTGATTGGCGGAAGTGCTGCGGTCGAGGAGGGAGACGGAGGTATCGGCGTCGCGGGTGAGGGAGACCTTCCAGCCGGAGGCGCGGAGTTGGTTGGCGAGGGCCTGGCCGACGGCGAGGGTCCATTTTTTTTCGTGCTGACCGTCTTTGCCGAGACGGCCGGGGTCGGTGCCGCCGTGGCCTGGGTCGATGACGATGTCGGGAGGTGGGAGGACGGGGGCTGGGGAGGGAGGGATGGGAGGAGGGGTGGGAGGGGGTGTGATGGGGGTGGGGAGAGGTGTGGAGGGTAGTGAGGTGGGGGCGGATGTGGCGGGGAGTGGAGGGAGATTTTTGAAGGTGGCGGCCTGGTGGATGCAGAGGGCAAAGGCGGCGGCTGCGGCGAAGAACAGGGCGACCCTTGAGTGAGCGTGCAGGGTGCTGGTCGGCATGCGCTGTGAAAATTTTTAATTAAAAGAGATAAAAATTTGAAAAATCCGAACCTTACGGTAAAACTTACAACATGAAGACAGTTTTGCACCTCTGGAAAACGATGATTCTGGTGGCCGCCGTACCGGTGGTGAGTGTGACGGCGGTGGCTGAGAGCGGTCATACTGTGAAGGACGGGGATACGCTGGCGAAGGTGGCGAGGCGGAATGGGGTGACGGTTGGGGAGTTGCTGAAGGCGAACAAAGGGATTGATCCGGATCGGATTTCGCCTGGGCAGCGGCTGGTGGTGCCAGGGAAGGGGAAGGGAGCGGTGGCGAAGCCTGTTGAGAAGGTGGTGGCGAAGGCGGTGGCGAAGCCTGTGGTGAAGGTGGAGTCCAAGGTGGTTAAGACTGAGGAGAAGCGGGTGGCGGCGGTGGCGGTGGGGAGGGAGACGAGTGGGGTGCACACGGTGCGTGCGGGGGACAGCATTTATAAATTGAGTCGGCAGCATGGGATTCCGGTGGGGGAATTGCTGCGGCGGAACGGGTTGGAGGAGACGGCGACGTTGAAGATCGGGCAGGAGATTCGGTTGGGGGGCGGGAGTGCGGCGGTGGCGGCGGTGCCGAGGAAGGCGGTGGTGGTGGAAGAGAGTGGGGCGGAGGATCGGGCGGGTGGGAGCAAGACGGTGGTGGTGAGGAGTGCTGGGCGTTCTGAATATCACACGGTGGCGAAGGGTGAGACCTTGGTGAGCATTGCGGAGAAGCACAATCTGACGCTGGCGGCGGTGAAGAAGGCGAACAGCGGGATGTCGAGCGGGGTATTGAAGGCGGGGCAGCGGGTTTATCTGCCGGGGGTGCAGGCGCGGAGTGTTCCTGCGCCGGTGGTGCGCGAGGATGGGCGGGTGCTGGCACCGGAGCCTGATCCGCTTGGGGATGTGAGTCTGGCGGCGCTGGAGTCGTCGCTGAATGGAGAGCGTGCGCGGACGGGGTATCGAGTGAAGGAAGGGGACTCGATCGAGGGGATTGCGCGAGAATTTCTGCTGACGCCTGCTGAGCTGCGGTCCCTCAACCGCATGAATCCGATGGATCGCGTGCATGCCGGCCAATACCTCATCGTTCCGTTCTTCAAGAATCGGGAAGAAGTGCCTGCGCGTTACGGGCACAGTGAGGCGTGAGCGGAGCGGTGCCGAACAGGTGCTGAGTCAAAGCCGGCCGGCGGGGGAGACCTCCCGGTCGGTTTTGTTGTGTGGGGGAGGAGGGGTGGTGGGGTGGTGGGGGGAGAGAATCCACCGTTGAGCCGGAAGAAGTTTTCCTTGCCGAGCGTATGGCCGAAGACGCAACCTTGATTGTTTTATGCAACCAGACACCTCATTGATTCTACCGAGTTCCACGCGCCGCCGCTTCATGAAGAAGGCTGGGGCTGCATCAGCCCTTGCCGGGGTAACGATTCCGCATGTGTGGGCGGCCGAGGACAATACGGTTGGGGTGGCGCTGGTGGGATGCGGCGGTCGTGGGTCGGGCGCTGCGGCGCAGGCGTTGAATGTGGTGAGCCTGCCGACGAAGCTGCAGGCGATGGCGGATGTGTTTTCGTACAAGCTGAACGAGAGTCACAAGGCGCTGACGAACGAGTTTCAGAACAAGCCTGGGAAGATGGATGTGCCTGAGGACCGGCGTTTTCTGGGTTTTGAGGCTTACAAGCAGGCGATGGATGCGATCAAGCCGGGTGGGATTGTGATCCTGACGACCCCGCTGGCGTTTCGGTGGGTGCATTTCAAGTATGCGATCGAGCGCGGGCTGCATGTGTTCATGGAGAAGCCGGTGACGGCGGACGGGCCGACATCGCGGCGGATGCTGCAGCTGGCGGATGAGGCGGACAAGAAAGGGTTGAAGTGCGGGGTCGGGTTGATGGTGCGTCACTGCCGTGCGCGTCAGGAGTTGTGGAAGCGGATTCAGGATGGGGAGATCGGGGACATTCTGTCGATGCGGACGTATCGGATGCATGGGCCGGTGGCGTCGTGTTTTTCGACGAAGAAGCCTGCGGACAAGTCTGAGGTGATGTACCAGATCGAGCGGTTCCACAGTTTTCTGTGGGCGAGCGGCGGGTTGTTCAGTGATTTCTACATTCACTTTGTGGATGAGTGCTGCTGGATGAAGAACAAGTGGCCGGTGAAGGCGCATGCGGTGGGCGGGCGTCATTACCGTGGGGATTACATCGACCAGAATTTCGATTCGTACTCGGTGGAATACACGTTTGATGACGGGACGAAGCTGCATCTGGATGGGAGGACGATGATTGGGGCGAAGCAGGAGGAGGCGAGTTATGCGCATGGGACGAAGGGGTCTGCGGTGATCAGCACGGCTGGGCACACGCCTGGGAAGTGCAAGATTTTCGGGGATCAGCTGATGAAGCGGGGGACCGAGAAGTGGGCGTTTCCGCAGCCGGAGCAGAATCCCTATCAATTGGAGTGGGATGATCTGGCGGCGGCGATCATCAACAACACGCCGTACAATGAAGTGCGTCGCGGGGTGGAGGCGAGTCTGGTGACGAGCATGGGACGGATGGCGGCGCATACCGGGAGGGATGTGACGTTTGAGCAGATGCTGAATCACGAGCATGAGTTTGCGCCGGATGCGGACAAGCTGACGCCGGACGGGCCAGCGCCGGTGATGTCTGATGCTGAGGGCCGGTATCCTGTGCCTGAGCCTGGGAAGAAGACGAACCGGGAGTACTGAGCGGGTTGGAATTCTGATAGCCGCCCGCTGTGTGGGAGTGATCCTGTGCAGCGGGCGGCGAATTCTGCTGCGATGACCGTCACGTTGTTTGTGCCCTGTTTCATGGACGCCGTGTATCCTGCGGCGGCGATGGGGATGGTGACCGTGCTGGAGCGGCTAGGGAATCGGATTGATTTTCCGGAGGAGCTGGCGTGCTGCGGGCAACCGCCGTTCAATGCGGGGCACTGGGCGGAGGCGCGGGAGATGGCGAGGCCGGTGTTGAAGCGGCTGGCTAGTGCGGAGGTGGTGGTGATCGGGAGCGGGTCGTGCGGGGCGATGTTGAAGGTGTTTTACCGGGAGTTGTTTGCTGGAGAGCCTGAGGAAGCGATGGCGGCGGAGGTGGCTGGGAAGGTGTGGGAGTTTTCGAGTTTTCTGGTGGATCGGCTAGGGGTGACGGATGTGGGGGCGAGGTTTGCGCGGCGGGTGACGTTTCATGACGGGTGTCACGGGTTGAGGGAGTTGAAGATCAAGAGTGCGCCGCGGGTGCTGCTTGGGAAGGTGAGAGATCTGGAGCTGGTGGAGATGAATGAGGCGGTGGAGACGTGCTGCGGGTTCGGGGGGACGTTTGCGACGAAGCATGCAGCGGTGTCGACGGCGATGGGGGAAGTGAAGTGTGCGGCGGCGGTGGCGAGTGGAGCGGAGGTGGTGGTGAGCAACGATGCGAGTTGTCTGATGCATTTGCGTGGGCTGCTGGTGCGGCAGGGGGTGCCGCTGCAAACCCTTCATCTGGCGGAGGTGCTGGTGCAGTCATGAGTGCGACGCCTGCGGGGACATTCCGGGAGGAGAGTGCGCGGTTGGCTGGGGATCTGGAGCATCGGCGGCGGATTGCGGCGGCGATGGGGAAGTACGAGACGGCGCGGGGGCCGCGGCAGGGTGCGTTTCTGTCGTGGGAGCTGGGGCGGCAGGCGCTGGCGGATACGAAGTGGGAGGCGGTGAACCAGCTGGACGAGCATCTGGAGCGGTTTGAGAAGGAGGCGACGGCGCGGGGGACGCAGGTGCACTGGTGCCGGGATGCGGCGGAGGCGCGGGATGCGATTGTGGGGATCATCCAGCGGGTCGGGGCGCGGCGGATTGTGAAGTCGAAGGTGATGACTTCCGAGGAGATTCATCTGAACGGGCTGTTGGAGTCGTTAGGTTTCAGTGTGGTGGAGAGTGATCTGGGGGAGTACATTCAGCAGCTGAAGGACGAGCCGCCCTATCATTTTGTGTTTCCGTGCATGCATCTGAGCCGTGAGGAGATCAGCGGATTGTTTCATGACAAGCTGGGGACGGCGGAGGAGCATGATCCGGAGGCGCTGACGATGATTGCGCGGCGGGTGCTGCGGGAGAAGTATGTGGAGGCGGACATCGGGATCACGGGGGCGAATTTTGTGGTGGCGGAGACCGGGATGATTTCGATCACGGAGAACGAGGGGAATGCGCGGCTGACGGCGGCGCTGCCTCGGGTGATGATTTCGCTGGTGGGGATTGAGAAGGTGGTGCCGCGGCTGGGGGATCTGGCGTTGTTTCTGCCGATGCTGGCGACGGCGGGGACGGGGCAGCCGCTGACGTGTTACAACACGTTTTATGGGGGGCCGCGGCAGCCGGGGGAGGCTGACGGGCCTGAGGAGTGGCATGTGATTCTGCTGGATAACCACCGGACGGAACTGCTGGCGGATCCTGAGCAGCGGGATGCGCTGCATTGCATCCGGTGCGGGGCGTGTCTGAATGTGTGTCCGGTGTTCCGGGCGATTGGGGGATTGAGTTACGGGACGACCTATCAGGGGCCGGTGGGGAGTGTGATCACGCCGCACCTGCGCGGGTTGCAGGACTGGAAGCATTTGTCAGGGGCGTCGTCGCTGTGCGGGGCGTGCACGGACACATGCCCGGTGAAGATTGATCTGCATCATCATCTGCTGCACAACCGGCGCAATGCGGCGAGGGAGCGAGGCGGGGTGGAGCGGTGGGTGTGGAAGGCGTTCAGCTTTGTGATGCGGCGGCCGTTTTTGTACGGGATGGGGATGCGGGTGGCGCGATGGGTGAGGCCGCTGCATGCGGCGCTGCTGGAGGGCGGGGTGCTGGATCCTGTGCGGGCGTGGACGATGAGCCGGGAGCTGCCGGAGCTGGCTGAGGAAACGTTTCGGGAGCGGTGGAAGCGGCGGGGGGGAGGGTGAGGTTGGGGTGGCGAGGGATGATGTTGCCGTCGAGCGTGACCGGGGAGGGTGGCGGTGGCGGAGGCGGAATGCTGAGGGAGATCGGCTGAGCGGGGGGCGGCGATATCACGGCCAAGGAACGAGAATATCCTTCATGAGTGTTGCGCCCGCTCATTTTGACAGAAGTCCCTCTCATCCCTCCTTGCGGCATCCTGGTTGAGGGGAGAAAATGAACGCGCTGTGTTAATCTTTTGGACATTCGAGAGCGGCGCGCTTAGTGTTCCCATCCAGCGGAAATCCGCTTGGGACGATCCACTGCCATGACTGCACGCAAACGTCACCCCTTGAGCCCTGACTACGTCAGCCCGCCGGGTGCGACGCTGGAGGAGGCCATGCACACACTCGGCTACACCCAGAGGGAGTTTGCGGTGCGCACCGGTCTCACGGTGCAGACGATACACCGCATCTTCCATGGCAGGCAGCCGATCACCTCTGAGACGGCGACGAAGTTGGAGTTCGTTACCGGTGCTCCGGCGTCGTTCTGGCTCAGTCTGGAAGCCCGGTATCAGGCTGCGCAGGAGAAGTTCTCCCGCGCCACCATTTCAGATGAGACGGCGGATTGGGTCGCGCAGTTCAACTACGCTCGAATGGCCTCACTCGGTTGGTTGCCCTCCACCCGCAAGATTGAAGAAAAGTTCCATCATCTGCTCCGCTTCTTCGGGGTTGCTGGTATTGAGGAATGGGAGGCAACGCACCTCGCCACGATGAAGCATGGAGCCTACCGCATGGCATCTGCGGTGACGGAGCACCGGCCTGACACCACCGCCTGGATCCAACGCGGGCTGACTCTTGCGCGAGGCATGGAGCCTGCCGAATACGACGAGAAGCGCTTCAAAGAAGCGGTGATCGAGGCCCGGACTCTGGCGCACTTGCATCCCGCTCAGGTGGTGCGGACACTGGAAAACCTGTATCGAAAAGCAGGCGTCGCGCTCGTCTTTCTGGATACCCTGCCCGGCATTGGTGTGCATGGTTTGGCTCGATGGATCAAGGGCACGAACTCCGCTGTCATCCTTCATGGCCTCCGGTTCAAGACCAACGACCACTTCTGGTTCGATCTCTTCCACGAGACGGCTCACATCCTGAAACATGGCCGCTCCCACGAGTTTCTGGAATACGATGGCCTTGATGATCCACGCGAGCATGAGGCAAATGCCTGGGCTGGCGAGCTATTGATCAGCACGAGCGCGTGGCTGCAGTTCGTGACTTCTCCAGGCGCATTCACGGGAGCGGTGATTCGTAGCTTTGCCGCCCAGCAGAAGGTCCACACGGCCACTGTGGTGGGCAGGCTTCTGAAAGAGAAACGCCTGCGCCCCCAGAGCCACAACGATCTGAAGGTATTCCTCAAAGACGACATAGAAACCCTGACCACCTCGCCACTGCGTCATCGCATCCGGCTCGACCTGCTTGGGACGGGCGCTGCGTCGGTTCGTCGGAATAAAGGCCTTGCCCCGGACATGGGAGCCCTGCGTGACAGTTATACTAACGACTATGCAAACCTGCGCGATTGATACCAGCATCCTCGTCAGGCTAGCTTCCAGGCAACCGCAGGACCAGTTTGCGGAGACGGTGTCCGACCTTCAGGTCCTTGCGTCCCGCCATCCCGGTATTCAGGTGCTGGCCACCTGCATGGTGATTGGCGAAAGTTATGTGAGTCTCCAGCACTTCTATGGATTGACCAAGCAGGAAGCGAGGGATGCGCTGTCCGCCGTTCTTCAAAGCGGTCTGGTTGCCCCAGCAGCGGGTCAACGTGCCATTGATGCCCTCCAAGAGGCCTCCAAAGGCGCGGGGCTCATGGATCGTTTGATCGTGCTTGATGCCGAGACTAATGCATTTCTCCCGCTCCTCACCCATGATAAGAAGCTGGCCAAGGTGACCGGAGCCATGCTGCCGAGGGAAGTTGCGGCGTGACTGTCGCTCTCCGATTGCTCGCGAAGCTGAAACCGATTCTGGCTGGGCCGCGACGGCGTAGTGATGCTCATCGACGGGGATTTACGGGCAGCCGATGAGGAGAGCGGCATGCAGCCGGCCATGCCCGCGAACGATCAGGCCTAAGCGGCACGACGCGGTGACGGTATTGCGCCGGCCTTGCTCCTCAATGATGGAGGCCTAGAGCTGAATCTGGTGGGCGCTGTGTGTCCGGCGACAATTAAAACTGACCCCCGACGACAATTAGAACTGACCCCTGATCGGGTGGTTCTCCGGGGCGGACTCGGTGCTCTGCGGCACGTGGTTTGACACCGGTCGGGGCGGCGCGTGTTGC
>Ga0315905_10005565_pt1 | contig 12831 bp, 13 predicted proteins | sample LakEriMetagenome_5_FD_203522 | JGI IMG/M metagenome (GOLD analysis project Ga0315905, IMG submission 203522) | Freshwater fungal communities from buoy surface, Lake Erie, Ohio, United States - Buoy 4 MA121 | ecosystem: Environmental > Aquatic > Freshwater > Lake | place: USA: Lake Erie, Ohio... | reverse complement strand
AGTGAAAGTTAGCGGCGAAACGCGAAAGCCGCGGCGTGCAGGGCGGCGCAGGGAAGCATCCCTACTATGTGCCCCCTGGCCGCCGCATGGGCCTGTTGCCCGATGCCATCTCCTGCTCGCCCGTCCAACCTCCGCCCGCGGCGCCCCCTCGTCGTCTGGTGCGTCGTGCGCACACGGGAGGACACGAGGAGGGAGGCAGACGCACGCTCCTGACCTCGTCCATGTCGCTCAACAGCTCCCTGCAGTTTTCAAGGCGCTTGGTCTCACAAGCGAATTCCTTTCTATTAAAGTCGATTGTGCGGATCGAGGCTTTGGGGACCGGGGGATGGCTGCCCTGTGCGAAGCGCTGGTCGCAATCCGCCGGCCGAGGATGCAGGCCCGCCTGCTGTTCTACAAGCTTCACCTTACTGACGCCAGCATGCCTCATGTTCGTCTTCCCCCTCCGCGTTGCCTCCCCGACTGGCGCAGCGATCACGTACTTGCTTGGGGGGCCTGCTTGTGCGTATCCTATTCTTGCACGCAGCAATGCGCGCACTTGTTTTCTGCTTGGCTCATCGGCGTACGTGTGCTTGCAGATAGCCAAAGTTTTGCAACATTACGAGGGCATGGTGTTCGAGTTGCATTTGTCTCACAACGACATCACAAACGAGGGGGCCAAAAGACTCTTGGTCAAGGAGGTGATCCAGCACTATCCGATACATCAGCGGGGGCAGCTGCGCAAGCCGCTCTGGCTGCGCTTAGAGCAGTGCAGAGTCAATTCGCGTCTCGGTCTTCCAGCTTGGATGTACACGGCGGACAAGCAGCGCATGAAGCCGCAGCCCGATTGCCCACCCTTGCAGGTGCCACACCTCGATTTGCCCGTGCCGGCAGCCGACGCATATAGAAACCGCCCCCCCGAAACCAGACTGCCCCGGCAACAACCCATCTCACCGGCGCCTCAAGCACTTCAAGCACACAGTGCCGCAGCGCCCGCGGGTGGAGGAGGAGCGCCTTCGGCTGCATCGGGGGGTGGAAAGACAGGGCCCAGTGCGGCCGCGCCAGCCCCCGGTGGTCGCACGCTTGCTGCCTGCGCTTGTGACGGCAGTGCTTGCAATTCTGAATGGTGCTTGCATACACGCGTCTCTGTCCAAGACGCCGGGAGTGTCCTGTGAGCGCTGACTTAAGTGTGTACGCCATGCGACGCAGCGAACGGCGGCACGAGCAATGCCCCGTCACACCCGCCTGGGAGCGAGGAGTGGGCCAAACAGCAACAGAAGCAGGAGCCGCAGAATCAGCACCCAAGTGCTGAGCGACGGCGGCAGCAGCAGCAGCAGCAGCAGCAGCAGCAGCAGCAGCAGCAGCAGCAGCAGCAGCAGCAGCAGCAGCAGCAGCAGCAGCAGCAGTCGAAGCAAGCGCAGCAGCAGAAGCCTCAAGAACAGCGGCCAGCACAGAACAAGGATGCTAGCAGCGTGAGTTACGTGTCACCTCACACACACCGATGCCAGCAGTGTGTGGTTGGCAACCTTTGTGTCGGCGTGCGTTTGGCGTCTTGGCTTTGTCTTCTGCGATATACCTTCATGCATGCACGCACACAGGTGCTTTGTTGTTAGGTCGGGGGCTTGGTGTTGGCTGAAAGCGTTGGTGTGCCGTAACGTCAGCTAGGGCGAGGGCCCGAAGCAGCATCAAAGCGAGAGCGTGTACGTGGGAGCAAGCATTTAGGGCATGCACATCTGACTAATACAAACAGCAGATGGCACGACAGGGGATGTGGTCACTAAGTCATATCGCCGGAGACGCGGCACTTTTCGAGGCTGAGCGCCAGAGTCGTCAACTACACTCCCAGCAGCAGCAGGCGCAGCAACAGCCGCAGGCGCAGCAGAAGCAGCAGCAGCAGGCGCAATTTATGCCGCCAGTTCACACGCAAGGAATGGGTCAGGGTGGGTTCAACGGAGGATTTGCAGGGCCCGGGTCTGTAGGGGGGGCCTTCGCAGCAGGCCCGTTGGCAGCATTTCCGGGTGGCTTAGGCGGCCCTTTCGACACGATGCCACTGTCGATGCCACTCTTGCCGCCCCACACGCCCTTTGGAGCAAACACCTCCCTGGCGTCGTCGCATGCCAACCCGAGAGTTGCGCCTGGGTTCACTAGCCATTCGCAGTTTGGCTCGCTTGTGGTGCCGTCCGCCCTTGGACAGCTGGGCACTGGTGCAGGCCCTGGAGGTGGAATGCGTGCAGGGGGGATGGCATGTGTGGGCAGTGCCTTCTACGGACTTTCACTCGACGCTCCTGACAACAGGACTTCGGGAAATGATTCCCCCGATACGTCGACTGAGTTTGAATTTACGATGGGCGCATTAGGGCATCTTGGAGGAGGCGTACCGCAGCGAGGCGGCGCTGCTCATCTTGCAGGTGCTGGGCCACCAAGTGCTCCCTCGGCGCCAAGTGCTTCGCCAGCAGTGCAAGATAACGTGGCGATGCTCAAGGACATGTTTCCAGACATCGGCCACGAGTCTATACGGCAGATTCTGCACAATTGCAACGGCGACATTCAAGAGGCAGCCAATACGCTGAGCGACAGACCGCAAGCCAAGGCCTCAAGCAATTGGTCTTACGCTCCCAGCCCCCAGAAAGTTGTCGCTGCTCCGCGCCACCGCACCGACAATCTGTACATGGACTGGGCCTTTGGAGAGGTGTCGTACTATTTGGTCATCGGGTACTTGGGTACGGGCTGGGCGGGCTTTCAATTCAATGACAACATTGACACCGGACAAGGCGCGCTGCTATGCGTCCTCAAAGACTTGGATGCTGTGCGCAGCCACAAACCGGATCCCAACCACACCTTCACAGCAAGTCGGACGGACAAAGGAGTGCACGCGGTCTGCCTCTTGCTCCAAATTCCCATGCGCCAGATTAAATACGGAGCTGAGAGCGCATTTGTGAAACGCGTCAACTCTGAGCTGCAGAGCCGTGGCGCACCGCATAAGAACATGCATCTATTTTCAGTGATGATGACACCCAAGGAGCTCCTGGACTCGCGCGACCGTCTGAACATTCGCGACTGGTCGTGTCGCATCAACTCCAACTACCTCATCTACAGTCGCACCTACTTTTATGTCATACCAACTTACCTCTTGTCCAAGCTGCCGGGCGACGTGAGCAAGGACACAATCAACACACACATGAAGAAGTTCAAGCTGAGTCAGCAAGAGCTTGCCAACGCCAACAGCATGTTCGGGGCCTACGTGCGGCGGGCCGACTTCCGGGCTTTCACAGACCCGAAACGCTTGGACGAGTATCTTGGTGCTGATGCTGGTGGCACCGAGCGCGAGGTGCTTCGATGTGGCATCAACCATACTTTTAACAGTAACGGGTACGAATTTGCTTTGATTGAGATCACTGGGGACCGTTTCATGTATCACCAGATCCGGCTCATGATGGGCCTAGCATTTCTTTCCATTCAGGTGGACTACACGTCAGAGGAAAGCATCGGCGCAGTCCTGAATGGCACCAAGGTTCCAGGACAGAAGTTTGCCAAAATTCCGCTGGCGCCGGCAGAGCCACTCTTGCTCAGGGAGCTGAATTACAAAGATGACGGCATGCAGGGCATCGCAGCGTTGCTTAACAACACCAAGGACCAGCGGGATCGCTTCTTCAACGAAAAGGTGCTGCCGCATGTTCTGGAGAAGGCTCCGAAACCAGCCGCTGAGTTCGTCAACGAGCTCCACCAGACTGGCGGATGCGCCTGGAAGATTAAAAACACAAAGAGTTGAATGGCGTTGGACGTGGCGGTGACGTCACGGACCAAGAGGTGCCCCTCGGCCCTCGGTGCCTGGGGCGAGTGGCAAACCCAGCAGGGCCTTTACAACGGTGGGGGGCAGGTTGGCAGATGGCACGGCGGCAGAAATATGGTGGAGCATCTGGGTGATCTCATTGGTGCTCAGATGACTCAGATGACTCAGATGATCTGTCCTGTCCCCTCATCGTTCTTCTTCGACTCGACAGGACGGGAGCCGAGGCCGAAGTGAGGGGGGAAAGAAATGGGTTGACGAGGGGCTGAAACATGTCCCGGGTGTGGTTGGCGAGCGGCTGAAACACGCCCCTCGCTACCAAGCGCGCTTGCTTCAGCGTTTGAGATCGCTAGAGAGAGGACAAGTTGAGATATGGTTTGATGTTTATGTTGAGAACTAAATCAAGTCGCTGATTGAACGATGTGTAGAGGTGTGAGTGAGGAAGGGCAGAGAGGAAGAGCTCGAGTGCAAAGGCAGAGGAGGAGATGGGCAAAGCGGCCTCAATTGAAGGTGCAGGTGAGGGAGGGGAGAGGGGCGAAGTGGGCGAAGAGCAGGGGGAGAGGAGGAGATGGAGCACTAAGCGTTCATGTGCTCCAGGGAGCACCATTTTTTGATATTTGTGCTCCCATGCGTTGATATTTGTGCTCCCACAAATATCAACACACGGGAGCTCAAATTTGTGAGACAGACATGGCGCGTGGCCGTGGATGAGGGTAGGTTCAAGGGAACCCTCCGATCGGCGGCCGCCCTCGTTTACTTTTCCCACGAAATGGCATTTTCTAAGAGGCATGTGATCACGTACTCGTGACCCCACACCCTAGTTAATCACACCCTATTTCGCTGTACTAAATTAGTGTCACGCAGCTCGACTCCTCCCATCATGGTGGTGCCACGTCATGGCCAGATTAACCGCCAGTCGAGCCCGGTCACCGACCGGGATGGTGTTCACGACGCTAATCTGCACCTCTCGTTTCATGGAGAGGTACTTGTGGTTTATCGTTAGTGTTCTTGCATTGGCCCGTTAGGTTTTCGTGAGTTGGGGGTAGTTGTTTGGTTTGGGGGGTTCCCATGGGGTGTGGTGTGTCCTTGTTTTTGTGTCCCATTCTTTCTGTATCTTCTGAATGCATTCAAGTCTCGCCGCCATGTATCCCGGTGCAGTTGTGGCTATGTGGGCACCATATTGGAGAAATGTCTCATCGCGAATTTTCTTACGGATTTTGTCCACTCCATTGTTCTTGCTAAACCGGTCTGGGTTCCAATCTGAGCTCGTGAGCATCGTGAGTACGAGCCCGTCGAAAACGCCATCTTGATCATGGGCAGAGAGTTCGGGGAGAGTGAAAGGAGAAGTGGGTCGTGTCCAGAGGCAGCCACAGGACCAACAAACATCAACATGGGACAGATTGTATTCCCCTTTTTACTGGGGGAGCTTGCAGGAACACCCAAAGCATGACCCTTGAGATCGCCCTTGGCCGTGTTTGACAGAGGGCGGTGTTGGCCGCGTCGGTCGCCTTGCTAAGCCTAACCTGCTCCTGCACCTCAAGCCGACATTTTTTTGTGAATGGGGAAAATGTGCGTTATTTGGCGCTCTCGCCAGCCTCCGAGTGCCGATCTCAAGTGTCACGCTCACAAGTGGCAGGACCAGCTGCCTTCTTGCTACTCTTGCTGCTCGTCTTGCTGCTCGTCTTGCTTCTCGTCAAAGTCAGCCTGCCATGCCTCGCATCATATCCGACAGAAATGCACCCAAGACCCGGGACGCGGTGCTTTTTGTGCTTTTTGTGCTCAATGTCCCGAATGTGCCGGGACGCTCGCCCAGGCACCTTGCATAAAATAATAAAATGTATTCAACGCTTGCAGCGTACCCGGGTTTGCAGGGGGCTGCACATTTCATAGACCTTTTCGCCCCCAACCTTTCTTGTTTCACACGTCCTTACCCGCTTCCATTTTTGCGCGTGTGCTTTGTTGGCCACGCCGCACGCATCAACGGATGCAGTGGCATCAACGGATGCAAGTACCTTGGAGGCACCGCAGGGCGCGTGCAAGGCCAGGAAGCACGTGGTCCAGGTGCTCCGTCATTCGTGGCAGCCTCGGCTCTTTGTCTGGCGTAGGCTACGGTACAACACACAGCAGCCACCATACCTGCCCACAACACACCCGAGGAATTCTGTCTGGCGTGCGCTACTGTACACCATCCGCCATCATGCCGTGCGCTGCTACAGCTTGCTCAAGACGCCCACAGCCAAAGGCTACTGCACAACACACCAACACCCACTCTTCTTTGGCTGTTCCGGTATCCGCTGACTTGCCGCCTGTGTGTGTATGTGTTTGTATGTGTGTGTGTGCCATACCATCCGCACATGAGAGCTCACGCACGAGCAGCAGCCATTTTTTCGGGGGAAATGGGGCTTTGACCCCGTTTTTTCGGCGCTCAGTGCAACCATCAGCGGGGTTGCGGCTCAGAGGGGTGGCAACTCAGAGTGGTGCGGATCTGAGGGGTGGCTACCACCACCTAATGGCTACCCCCACCCAATGGCTACCCCCACCCAATTCTTCGCGCTGCCACGCGCTCCGGTGCCCTCATGCGCCCGCGAGCACAGCATGCACAAGAGAATATTATGACATAAAGTGCGTGGCGCACCGGTGCTTGGTCATGCATGCGCTGCGATTTCCACTCCTTCACCTGTGCCTGCTCGAGCGAGAGGTACTCCTGATGAGCTCCTGTGCGTGTCCCTTGCCAGCCCGGCAAGCAAGAGAAGGTCGGGAGCCGAGGCAAGATGCAAGAGGGGCGAGGGAGCCGAGCACAGAGGGGGTTGGGAGAAACCTGATATTGATGCTGCTGCTCGTGCGTCATTCTGTCCCAGAGCTCTTGCGCAATCTGCGGCGGCTCCGACGGCGCTTGCTCTTGCGGGCCCCTAAAACTGGAATCTGAACCCGGAGCTACAGTCATGATGGATGCGGCAGGAGACACAGTTGCGGCAGGAGACACAGTTGCGGCAGGAGACACAGTTGCGGCAGGAGACACAGTTGCAAGATCCATTGCAGACACTGTCCCTTGTGCACTTGACAGGTCCGGTACTTGTGCACTCGACAGGTCCCTGTTGCGCAAGCGGTGCAGACTGCCGTGAGCTGCATGAGCTGCATTGTGGTGCAAGCACGCGTGCTGTATTGTGGTGCTGTTGTGGTGCTGTGTTGTGGACCAAGCACGCAGCACCCACCCTCCACCCACCCACCTTGCACGCTCCTTAGCTAGGTAGCCCTGGTGGGTTAGCTGCCGAGCGCGCAGGGCGAGGGGCACGGGCTGCGGCGGCAGGCACTGACGGCGGCAGGCACAGACTCGCAAGCCTACGACGCAAGGGCGGGACGCTCGGGTATCAAGGGGAGACGGATGAGATACCACGTGTGCACGGCCGCCATTGGCAGCCCCGCGTGATGCACGCGGGGCTGGGGTGATACAGAGGGCTGCCGCAGGGAGGCGGCGGCAGGCGTAGTCATGGGGCTGGAGGAGATGTGGTGGTCAAGGACATGGTGGTGGTGGCCAGGAGTAGACAAGCCGCTGTCGTTTCCGCTGTGCACCATGTCCATTTCTAGCGGAATGTCCATGAAGTCCGAAACGTTGACGGGGATGTCCATGAACAATGAACTGAACGATGGTTCATCGTCGCCCATGTCCATGGCGCTGTGCTCGGACATGTCGTCAGCCATCTGCAGCCCCGATATCACGGCAGGCACCGCGGGGGACAAGTTAGCCAAATGAGAGGGAGCCAAATGAGAGGGAGATCTCTGTTTCACACTCTTGTGCCTCATGTCGCCCGCGCTTTCCTCGGCGGGCTTGGCTGGTATAGAAGCCTGTAGGCCGTTGATGGAGTTGAGAAGTGCGCCCTTGTCTGGTGTGGGCGCCTGCAGCCCGTTGAGAAAGCTGCCTCCTCCGCCCCCTCTGCTTCCTTCCGAAGGAGCGCGCCCTGTTACGGCCACAGCCAGGGCCTGTGCCTTGCTTTTGCCGTCCTCCATGGCTTGTCGCGCCTTGTACACGCAAGCCCACCACCTTGCTCGTTCTGCACACCCACACCCACGCCCGCACCTTGACAAAAAGACAACGGAGAGAGAGGCAGCGCACGGCGCGTGCGCGGCGCCCTATCTCCTTTGGCGCGCACACGCCCTATCTCCTTTGCCCCATCTCCTTTGGCACACACACGCACAGGGGTAAAGAGGGTCCGCCCTTGCAGGGGTAAAGAGGGTCCAAGGGCGCACCAGGTCTGGAGACAAGCCAGCGCTGATATTCGGCGTCGGACATGACCTCCTCGCGCAGCAACGTCACGTGGTCGCCTGCGCAACAGAAGGTCACCGAGGGTCAACCCAGGTGCAACCCATGCGCTTGTCTCTCATCAACCCGAAGCAACGCATGCGCTTGTTGGGTTGCTTCAACCTCAAGCAACGCATGCGCTTGTCTCTCATCAAACCTCAAGCAACGCATGCGCTTGTCTGGCGTCAACCTCAACCATGTCTGCCAATGCGCCCTACACTGTGCGACACTGTGCGAATCTTTAAAAGAGCTGCTGGCAGGCACTGGCAGGCACCAAAGGCTGGAGACAAGCAAGGCAGGAGAGAAGCGGGCGGCAGGAGACACAGCTGTGTCTGCTGTGTCTCCTGCCGACACGCAACACGCAAAGCCAGGAGATTCGAGGCCCTTGTTTGGAAAGAGGAGGAGGAGAAGAAGGAGGATACGAGCACAAGACGAGAGCCGGGGAGGCGGGCGGTGCGGGCGGTGCGGGCTTGGAGAGCCAACGGCTGAGAGGAGAACAACGGCTCAGTAGCCTTGAGTGAGGTAGCCTTGCCTCAATACCCTTCAATATCTTGAGCTCCGCAAAGCGTTTAGGGTTTAGGGTTTAGGGTTTATAAGTACCCTTGAAGACCATGAGGACCGCGAACGTCACGGGCCACGCCGAAATTTTGATGCCCGACGACACCGTCCTGTAGCTGCGCACAGGCAAGGCACTTGCCATCACACGCATGTACACCCATGCACACGCCTGTACACGCCTTTAAACGGCATGAGGCGCGAGACATGATGCGTAGTGACCTATTGCATGCGCACCAGGCATTGTAGGACGCCTGCAAGAGAGTGCATAGGGATAGTCCACAGGCATCCGCCGCACAGCACCCCTCCAACTGCCTCCAGGCAGTGAAAGGCAGTGTAGGGACGCCTTCACATGACTCCAGGGAGGGGGGCGTGTGCTGGAGCGAAGGGCCGGAGCGATGCCCGACCGATGCCCTCCAAATGCCCATCAGCTGACTTTTGTGAACAAAGGCTGGCTCTCACTTTACGGAAAAGGAGGCGTGTCCCTGGATGAGCTCCACTGCCACCACATCGCCTGTCGAAAACTCGATGGCTCCCTCCCCCAGACACTGCGCAAGATGACCATGCATCCATCACCATCCATCCCCATCCATCCCCACACAATCACTTCCCAACCCCTTTGCCGCGTCTGCTCAGATTGCATGTGAGAGAAAGGTCTGGAATGACCACGCACAGGTAATCATCACACGCACGCGTTCAGGGGACTCTACCTTGTTGCCCTCGTACGTCTCGCCCTCGCTGTCGAAGTACCAAGTTGATCGCGCGCCGCGCCGATCGTTCCAATTGTGCCCCAGTTCCAGACCTGGTCACCATGCGTCACAATTCCAAGCACGCCTGCCCGCTGGAACAGCAAAGGCGAGAGACTCCGGCCGAGGCCGAGTATGCGGATGCAAAGGCATTGAGGGAGAGAGAACGCCAAAAACAGGACGTTATTGATCTTGAGTGGGACCCTGACCAAGGAGTACAATGGGAGGCACAGCAGCTGCTAGACTCGCAAATTATCATTGAGCGCTTTCGAGGGGGCACAGCAGCTGCTAGACTCGCAAATTATCATTGAGCGCTTTCGAGGGTGCGCCTATGCTTGCAAGCTTGGGCAACAGGGAAAGCGAACCTGGATCACCAGGGCCGCCTTGGTGGAAGTGTGCCAGCCCCACTTTGCACAGCCCGGCCCCCTTTTTGTCAAAGCGCACCTCCCAGTACGCGCGGCCGGTGGGGCCGCTCGCCACCAGATTGCTGCAGGCCGTTGGCACGTCCGAACTCCCGCCGCCCCCGAATCTGGCAAACGCCGTGCTCCCGGTCGTCTGACACAGGTGACACGTCCCCCACGGCGGCCGATGCGCGTCTTCCGCGCCCTCGGGAGGCGGCGGAGGTCCCTCGACGTGCTCCTCAGCAGGCGCCGCCAATTGCGCCGCCGAGCCAGGCTTCACCTGACTCTCCCATCCGCCGTCTGCTGCGCCAACCACCATGAAGTTGGGGACTGCTCGCACTGGCGGAGGCGCTGCATTGGGTAAGGCCTGCAGGCCGTTTGTGTGCATGCCTTCATCCTTCACCCGTCCGCCGCCGCTGGGGGTGGCACTTCGCGCACTGGCAAGCGCCATCTCCAGCTCCTCGTGTGCGTTGACGTCCATGTTGGCCTCGGCCTCGGCAAGCATCTGGTCCAGTAGATCCATGGTTTCCCGCGCTCGGTTTGCGTCACGTCGGTCCGCAGTCTATATCATTGCCCGCCTCGTCGAGGCATTTCAAAAGCTCCGATGAGGCGTAGCCCTTCCAGGGGGATTTTTCCTAAAACAAAAATGCCCTGCAGCTCCGTCGGCCCATGGGCCGACGGAGGGCAGGCGGAGCGGCAGGGCGTGGTGGCGCGCCGCCTGCCGCGGCCGGCGCCCAGGCAGATGCCCGGTGACGCCGAGTGCCAGCGGGTGAGCCACTTTTGCGGGGCCGTTGCGCGCGCCCGTGCCGCGCAGGCCGCTGCGCGCGAGCCCACGCCGCCGGCCGCGATGGTGCGCTGGGGGATGCGCTGATCTTGGGCTCGGCTTCACCGTCAGCGGAGAGCGCTGATCGTGGGCTCGCCTTGTAGCCCTCATGTTTCGGGAGCCTGCTCGCGCACTGGCGGCGCGAGAGCGTGCGCGCCGCGCCCGTGGCGGATGCTGGAGTGTGGAGGCGCCGCCGTGCCGTTTTCTCGCACGTCTGCCGCAGCCGCGGGCGGCACAGCGCAGCTGTGCGGCCGGCAAACATCGCCAAAAATCGCCCGGCTTGCGCACTACAACTTTGCACCGTGTGGCGTGGGCGGCGGGTGGCGCGCGCGGGCTCTAAACTCGCGCAGCGTGCAGCTGACCGTCTGTTTTTGTCCGGCAGCGAATTGTAACTTCACACTCATTGTCGGCTGGACGGCGGGGAGCAGATGACACCTGGACGCCCCTCCTCTCTCTTCCTTCCGGGCGTATGCCGACGGGAGGGGCATGCATATCAAAAACAGCCTCCAAAGGCAGCCGGTTCTGTCACTGCCCTATCTGCGGGGTCCTCATTGCCTGTCACATCGCCCAGGAGCACGTCGCTGCGTGCGCCGATGGTGACTTGCGGACGTTCTCCCATACAACAATAGCCCCAGAGGCGGGTCCCGCGGCTGCGGAGCACGATGGAGCCAGTTCCGGCGAGCACGATGGAAAGGCTCCGCTTCGAAGGCATCAGGACAAGCTGCGTGTCCTGGAAGAGGGCGGGGCTGCTTCCCGCAGCAGGCAACTGCCTGGGCAGTGGAGCTTCCTCAAAACGCCCACAGCCAAGGACGTGCGCGGCCCTCGCCGCACGCGCAAGGCTTTAGATTTGCCTCCTCAGGCGTTTGACTTTCTCGTGGTGCTCGACTTCGAGTGGACGTGCGATAATCGACGGCGGTTGGAGCCGTCGGAAATCATCGAGTTTCCTTCGGTGCTTGTCCGATGCAGCTTCCCGCCCCAAATCATAGACGAGTTCCAGGTGTTCTGTAGGCCCCAGGTGAACCCCAGGCTCAGCTCGTTCTGCACGGAGCTAACTGGGATTGGGCAGGAGACAGTGGACAAGGGGGTTCGCCTCGGGGAAGCCCTCTCGCAGCACTCGGAGTGGCTGCGAAAGCACGGGTTGCTGGCGCGGGATGACGGGCAAGAAAATGGCGCAAGACCAAGCACGTTTGCCATCGTCACGTGGAGCGACGCTGACGTGGCCATGCAACTCAACTCGGAGTTGTCGGCCAAAAACTTGCCGCGGCCCTCGCACTTTGACAGGTGGATCAACCTGAAGCTGCTCTACAAGCAGCATTACAAGCGCGCGCCCACAGGCGGCCTGGTCTCCCTTCTCCCCAGTCAAACTCCCTTCTCCCCAGTCAAACTCCCTTCTCCCCAGTCAAACTCCCTTCTCCCCAGTCAAACTCCCTTCTCCCCAGTCAATCAGTCAACTTCCCTTGCCACTCCATTTTCCGCCCATGCACTTGCAGAGGAGTTGCGATTCTATGCCGGAGAAGTGAACGTGCTGTCCCGGGGGGAGCAGGAGGCGTGCGTCAAGGCGTGTGGGCTGGCGTTTGTTGGTCGTGCTCACAGCGGGCTGGTGGACTCGCGCAACACCGCAGCAATCTGCTGTCAGATGTTGCTGCAGGGCTTCCGTTTCACGCGCCCCACGCGCGGGTTTGCTCCAGACGGCAATGTGTGGGGGCAGAAGAAGAAACAAAAGGTGGCCCAGGCATCGCCTTGATGCCTGACCGTTCTATGCCTCACCGCTGCCTTGCTGCCTTGCCGTGGCATGCCGCATCTTGTTCACATGCAACAACTCTGAATCAAAACGGCTTCACGCTGCACTGCGACCGAATCTAACGTCTTACTTTACGCCACGCAAATACGTGGCGTTGCGGCATTCTGGGTTGGGGCAACGGACGCATTGGTTGCCAGCTGTAGGGGCGCAACGCATTGGTTGCCAACTTTGCGTGCTGCTCCCGCCCCCCAAGATGCAGTGTGTGTTGATTGTTTATTTTTAAGGTCACCGGGCCAAGCCCCTTACGGGGATAGATCCGCGTGCGCCAAAAGGGCGGCCTGAGACAGGCTTTGCCGAGGTCAACGGCAATCTCATGCAACCAAAGTGGGGCCCCCAGAGAGAGACAAGACAGACCGTCTGCGAGAGACTGAATGATGTTTTGGGTAAGAAGCCGTTCGGCTTCAGACCGTTTATATTAAAATATAACGGCATTTCTCAGATTAAC
>Ga0315905_10005564_pt1 | contig 12833 bp, 14 predicted proteins | sample LakEriMetagenome_5_FD_203522 | JGI IMG/M metagenome (GOLD analysis project Ga0315905, IMG submission 203522) | Freshwater fungal communities from buoy surface, Lake Erie, Ohio, United States - Buoy 4 MA121 | ecosystem: Environmental > Aquatic > Freshwater > Lake | place: USA: Lake Erie, Ohio... | reverse complement strand
CCCCCTCCCCCCCGGTCTGGTGGACTCATATCTGCTGAGGGTGTCTGTGTGCCTGGCCCGCGTTGCCTCCAGCCTTCGCGCATAGGCATTCGCGGCTATAAAAACATACATACACACACACACACACACCACACACACACACACATACATATATACATATACATATACATATACATATACATATACATATACATATACATATACATATACATATACATATACCACTGGTGCTGTTGCCGCCATCGTCCGGCAGCATGCTGCGAGTCTCGCCGTGAGGCTTGTCCGTGCCGTGGTCCGTGAGGCTTGTCAACTGCAGGGCTCTTTTCACCTTACGCCAAAGGTCCTGCGCCCACGCCTCCCCCTGCGCCACCAGCTCAGGCGCAAAAACTGCTGCGATGTTGCGGTAAAGGAGCACGATGACTGCATGAAGCTTCCTGCGCGCAAGCCTGTAATATGTTGTAGTAGTAAGCCTGTAGTATCCTGTAGTAGTAAGCCTGTAGTATCCTGTAGTAGTAAGCCTGTAGTATCCTGTAGTAGTAAGCCTGTAGTATCTTACGTAAGAAACTCCATATGTAGATCTTGCAGTAGTAAGCCTGTAGCATCTTACCTAAACCCTAAACCGCGCGGCCCCTTACAAGTCCTGCCAGACATTCTCAAAAGTCAGTGCCGTGATACATGTACTGTGCAAAGTCACCATAGAGAGTACTTTTGAGAATGCGCTGCCTGGTCGCAAAGTCGACCAAGTCTGGTATCCACCACTCTTTTGCATCGCCCACGCGAATTGCCCACTCGAGCACCCAGAGCACGCTCCATGCGGCCAGCGCGCCGACCTGTCAAGGAGGAGTTTAGATTTAGGATTTTGGGTTTAGGGTTTAAAGTCCAGAGCACGCTTCGTGCGGCCAGCGCGCCGACCTGCAGCGTCAAAGCTAGGGTTTAGGGTTTAGGGTTCAGGGTTCAGGGCCTGACCTGCAGCGTCAAGGCGGCGGCGTGCTTCACGACCACTGCTAGCAGCAGTATCGCGCGCAGCAGCTCGGCGAGCACCACTCTTGGCCCCGCCGACCAGAGCTGATGCGGCACGACCTCTCCGCTCGACATGAGCCCAACATCGGCCGGCGGGCGCGCGATGAGCCGCGTCACAACCGCCACCTGCCTGGCAACCTGCAGCGAAGGCATGTCGCCACCAGCACTGGCGGCATCAAGCTGCGCATCGGTGCGTTCCCCCAACCCTGTGCCGTTTACCCTTTGCCCGGTGCCGTGCGCCATGCCGATACTCCCTGGCCGTCTTGCACGCGTCTCTTGCCCCTCCCACGGGCGCGTGGTATGCCCCACAGGGTCGAGCGTCGCCCGCGCACGGCACCTCGCGCGCTTGACCTTGACGACAAGGCCGGGCTGGTGCGCGTGCGCCCCGGCTTCGCCGCCACCGGCTGCCTCGCTCGCCCTCCCCATCGACATGCGGCACAAACCACCACTGCTCTGACCTGTCGACTGCCCTCCCGCAACCACTGCCGGCGCGCACGGCCGCAGAGGCCGCGGCCCGTGAAGCGGGACATGCATCAGCGAGTGGAGGGTCCCCGGGAAGAACGTCAGCAGCGCGAGCCGAAGGCGCCAGGACTTCATCAAAATGTTTGATCACAACTACCGCTTAAAACGGTTGCCGTGTGGAGAGATGAGCGGGTCCCAGGGCAAGCGCGCATGGGCTGCCCAGGGCTCCTTCCGCTTCAAGCAGGGCTCGGCGCTTGCCAAGGTCGAGACCGTCGGCGACACTGGCGTCAATGTCCAGCTCACGAAGGCGGAGCTCAACTTTCTGCGCACCACCCTCCAGGAGCTTGGCAGGTGAGAAAGATTGTGTGCGGGCGTTGCGGTGCGTAAGCGACGCCGCAGACGCGCACGGCGCGGGGGTGGAGCGCCGCTGACCGAGCCTGCGCTGCAAAACAGCGGAGACGAGGCCGGGTTGCGTCCCGCCTTCGCGCCTGACTCCTTCCCTACCCGCTACCGCGTCGTGGAGGCTGCTGCTGCGTCGCCAGAGTGCAGTCTCACATGGTGGCCTCCCACGGACGAAATGCTGGCCATCATAGAGCGCTCGTATCGCGCCACTCTCGGCGTCAAGGACGACTCGGGCTTCAATTTGAGTTTTGCTTCGTCTTTCAAGTTGCCGGCCAGCACTGCTTTGGGGGGCGCACCACAGCCTGCTTCCCCGCCCGGTGCAGAGAGCGCCAGCAGCCCAGGGTCGCACGGTAGTCTACCTGACACAGCAAACTCACCAAGCAACAGAAGCACTCGGATTCCGGGTGAGCCACCGCCGGGATCGTTGACCATGGAGCTCGTGAGCGAAATGTACCTTTTTCTTGTACGGCACCAAACGGAACAGACTCAGCGCTTTGATTCTGTGATCAAGACCAGGGAGGAGAATCGTATTGCTGAGGAGGCCGCTGAGCGGGAGCGGCAGGAGGAAGCCGAAAGGGCACGGCTGGAGAAAGAACAGAAAGAGCAAGAGGAGCTTGAAACGCTTTTGAAGAAGGGAGGGAAAGGGGCTCGAGCTAGAATAGCACAGATACGCGGGTTGCAGGCCAACGCGACAGAGTCCGGGAGATCAGAGCTTGAGCAGGCCACAGAGGTACGAAAAATGTCAACGCTGTGTGCCAAGGCCTGGCGTGGTGGTCATTTGACAAGAACTAATCTCGAAAGGGCCTTTCGAGCCCTCCCCGAGCGACCTTCCGGGGCGCAGGCACGTTATCTGTACGAAAAACGGGCCCGATACTGTGATGAGACCAAGGGGCAAAACTTTCTGACTGCTGAGGGATTCACGAGGCTTGTGCATGATCTTGGGCACTTGCAGGCAGATCTTGCATCGCAAAAGACAAAGAGACTTGAGAAGATTTTCAAGAAGTTGGATACACGGCGGAAGGGTGAAATCACTATGGCACAAATTCTGGGGCAGATTGAGACAGAAGAGCAGAATTTGTTGATGCCGTTGGTCGATGCGCTGATGAAGACCTCAGACACTAACCACAATGGGCTGCTTGACATTCGAGAATTTCCCGCCTTCTATTTTGGCTGGATGGAACTGCACCGCATGTTTGAGGTGAATGATGACTGTCGCATTGAGGAAAAATGGATTGACCTTGAAACACTGGATGGAGACCTGCTGCAATTTGTCGAGATCGAGCTTCTGTCCTCGGTCTTCCAAGGCATCAAATCAAAAGTGTCTACAAGCCAGCACCAGGTGGCTCAAATGCGCCCGGTCATATCTTCACTAGGTGAGATGAAACTTATTTTCGTTCCGGGCACGCGCTTCCCCGGGGGGTCCTAAGGCGCGCGCAAACTCATGCACACACGCGAATGCACGCACACACGAGCTTACGCGCAGGGATCGAAGGGCGTGCTGGTCCTCGCACACCACATTAGCTGACAACGAGTTGACGTGTGTTCTGACCAGCATCCCATCACAAATATATGATTGTTTCGCTCATGCAACGAGTGTCACTGTTTCTGATTCTGACGAAAGATGAGTTTGCACTCAGATCTCATTACGCCCAGTCCGAGCGCCGACGAAATCGACGCAGCACTTGCTGCAGCACAGGTGCACTCCGACACTATTGAGTTTGCAGAATTTCTTGAGATTCACAGGCAAATCCATTGGTTGCGAAGAAATCCGGCGTTTCGCTCATCGTCTGACATCGCTCGTAGCACGGGCTCGGATGCGTCGACAAGTACTGGATCAGTAGCAAAGAGGGCTAGCTCATCAGGGGCAACGAAGAGCAGAGCAGGCAAGGTGGACGAGTCGCATGATGCTGAACAAAAGGCCATGCGGATTTCAAAAGTGATGGCAGAAATGGCACGTGATGAGCAGCAGGCCGCCAACATGCGCCTGCGACTTTTTGAGAGAAGATTGAGAATGTCCAGCAAAGCCTCAACCATGATCATGGAAGCCTTTCTTAAAGCCCCTGTCGAAAACAAAAATCCATTGGGGGCTCAAAAGAAGAAATTTTCCTCGGCATACAGTTACGAGTCATTTCCAGTGACGCAACAACGAAACGCGCGAGACGTGTGTGAGCTTGTTAAGCTTTTCCGGAAGTCCGCAGACATGAGCGACATGCCAAACGAAACCATTTCTGAGATCGCACAGTGCTGCACCTGTGTTTTTTTTCCGAGCGGATCTGCGGTTTTGAATCACAAGGACTGGGGCAGTGGGTTTTGGATCATATTGCTAGGAATCGCCGACGTGCACACGCGGCGTGACGATGGCACTCGGCTCAAAGTGGCGGAGCTTCGAGCAGGGCAATGCTTTGGTGAGATGTTCTTGCTTTTTGGGGAGTTCCTTCCGCGCCGATTCGAGGTCGAAGCCTCCACAGAAGGGGTACTTGCTGCCTTTGTTGACAAAGAAGACTACTTTGCTATAGGCTTGGATGCGCACCATAGACGAACCACGTGGGAAACCCTTTCAAAAAAACACACGCTGTTGCTGACGATGCAGACTCTCAGTCACCTGGATCCGATCGACAAATTTCATTTGTGCCATCAGCTTCGCGAAAAGAGAGTCCCAGCAAGGTCAGAAGTGTACAACTCGAGTACCGATGCCATAGAGATTCCGAAAGCTGACCAACTTTTCCGGGACAGCACAGTGTTGCACGAACACCCGGATAAGGTCCTCTTTTTAGTGCAGTCCGGTACCTGCGACTTGTGGGCGGAGGCTCCGAAACAGGAGGAAAAACCAGAAATAACTGGCCACGAAAGAGATCTCAGCAAAGTTTCTCGATACTCAATGAAAGGAGAGCAAGGATCGCTGTACTGCGTAAGTAATCTGGCAGCAGGTACGCCTGATGTGATTGAATGCATGCATTTATGTGCATGTACAAGTATGACGTATGCCGTGTTTGGTCTATGTGCATTTTTGCACGTGCATGGTCGTACCAAGTGAGACCGGTCCTGGATTCGAGTCTCTCTCCCTCTCTCCCTCTCCCTTTCTCCCTCCCTCCCTCCCTCCATCCATCCATCCCTCTCTCCTTCCCTCCCTCCCTCCCGCTCTTCCTCCCTCCCGCCCGCCCTCCCTCCCTGCCTCTCTGCATAGGCGCAATTTTTGGTTCGTTCGCCACTGGACCGAAAGTTCGCAAGATCACGTCATCGGCCTCGAGCGCGGTCAGGACCCTTGCTTTCCCGCCTCTATTGTATGCAGGCTTGAAAGGCATGCATCCTGACAAAGACCATGGTGGTGTGCAGGTGACACTGTACATTTTGCGGCCTGAGGAGGCTCTTTATCGACTGCGTCGAGAGGGCATCCAGAAGATTTTCCAGCAGCGAGATAGCCGAGAACAATTCATCGTGAGCCGGCTGGAGGATACCAATAATTCGCAGAAGGATGTCTCGGGTTTTCTCAAGGGCGAGCGGGATCTTAAGCAATTGGGAACGCGGCTGAATAATCCTGGGACGCCGAACATCTACAAGGCGCGACAGGTTGATAGGCAAAAGACCACCTCCGTCGACGCTGTTCAGAGCTGGGATGATACAGGTTCTGTGAGCACGGTGTGCACCATGAAATCACAAAGTAGCGCTCTCAGAGGGCAAAGTAGTGCTCTTGCAGGGGCGTATTCATCTCAAATCCCGAAGGCCGCCGAACCCATGGGCGGGAAAAAACCAGACCGCTGTCATCTCGTCAACCATTTTAAGGCATCCCTAAAGAATATGGACCTCATGGATATTATGATTCGTTTCAAAAAGCCTATTGCCAAGGACACGTCATTGATTGCTCAACGGGGCCAACCTCCAGAAGTTCCGGTCTTCACCAAGGACCCCGAGTGGCTTGATACACTGGGATACAGGTTTTCAGTTCCGGTGCGCGATCCCCTCAATGCGCGTGAACACGAGGCCCAGCAGAAGCTTCAGGAGGCATTTCTCATGTTTGAAAACCTTCAAAACACAGGAAAGGCAGTTGATATGCACCGGTTTCTCGAAATCATGAAACATTCGCATTTAGTTGGTAACCCTTCCGATATTCGTGACAACCTGCTATCGTCCATAAAACTAGATGACGCGGTCCAGGTCTTTAAGGAAGTATCAAGCTCAATGCTTCCCAAAGCAAGTCTTCTCAAGGGCCGAAATTTCGCTGCCCCTCAATTTATTATGTCTCGTTTGGAGTTCACGCAGAGCATGCACCTCGTTGCGAGGCGCCTGAACGTGCCCTTGCCACGTATCCACAACTTCCCCGTCGACCAAGCGTCCATCATCCCTGCTTCAAACACGGCGACCAGGGTCAGCCTGTCCGGCATTGAGGCAAACATGAAGGATTTTATGGACGAGCAGTTTCAACATTCCATGCAGTCTGTGTTGCAGGAGCAGGTAAATATCAGCCGAAGCGGGCGGCCCGGGTCGGAGGCATATTTTGAGGCGATTGCAAAGCGTCCATCAACCAGTTGTGGCTTTGTCAGGGCGACCGGCATCCGAACAAGTACCCCGGACACTATTGGCCGAAATTTGCATCGTCCAGAACATCCAAACGCTTCTTCCGTCAAAGTGAACCCGTCCCGCCCCGGGTCTGCCTGTGTCGTGAGTATGTTGGTCTCTTCTGTTGAGAACGGCACTGGCAAGTCTGGTTCACGCAAGACAGCAGTTTCTAGGTTGGACCAAAGCCGCGCCGTGTCGCCGGCGGCGAGCATCTGCATGCCTGCTCCAACCGCATCCGTCATCGACAAGATTTATGGAATGCCATCCAACTATGGCGTGCTGTCACACATCCAGCATGAGCGCGTAAAGCGCACGCGTGCTGTCAAACGCTCTCTCAAGCGCCTCCGACTGCCTGTTGGTATGCAGGTTACCCCGGAGAGGCCATCGCACGTGACTCAGACATATCAGGTCCCGTTTGTCCTGCGCTTTTGTGCATTTTTGAATTGCCGCTCATCTGTGACACGCCTTCTTCATGTGGCTGCTCTTCCGTAATTGAGTCCAGTTGGCACTTCGGCTCGGCTGCTCATTCACGTGGAAATCGCTCTATCTTCTCCCTCTGTCTCTGTCTCGCCTCTGAAAACCCGCAACTATGCTCTTCCCGGGCTAATTGCATCTCTATGGGTCTCTTTTGCCTCTGTATTTGTGACAAATTAACCACCTGCAACAATTTTGTCAAACGCATGCCCATAGATGTTGCAGAGCCAACTCTATGACGACGACCAGCCTCAAAGCTCGCTGCACTTCGTGTCGCCTTCTGTTGTTGATTCTCAGGTTGACCTGTGTAAGAGAACACATTCTAGTGAGAACACATTCTAAATTTGCATTGGGTGTCGCCTTCCACTGCTCTGCTGCGCCATCGCCGCCCTTATTCACATCCGTCAGCAAGATGCATGACATGAGAATCGTGCATACACTAAGATGCACACATAATGCGCACTCTCTCGATCCCGCGCGACCACACAAACACGGGATTTTGATTAACGTATGTCGAATCGACGTTCTCTCTCTCTCTCTCTCTCTCTCTCTCTCTTCTGCCCCTCTCTCCTCTCTATCTCTCTTCTCCCTCCCCCCCCCTCCCTCCTCCCTCACTCCCTCTCCTCCCTCCCTCCCTCCCTCCCTCTCTTTCCTGTCTCTTATTACAGATTCATGCACCTCCCGTCATGGCGGCCTACGAGTATCTGCACGCGGCGCCGGTCTTCTTCACATCGCTGTCACGCACCTCGCTTGTTTCTGCCCAGAAAGGTCTCTGTATTGCGCATGTGCAAATTGCTCCTCCCAGGCTTTTGTAAGACAGGGAGGGGCATCTGCATTTTTTTTCTCGCGACAGAAGCCTGTCAGAGAGAACGGGAGGGAGAAAGGAGCGAGGAAGGCTAGGGAGAATGGAGAGGGAGGTACCGAGTGTCCGGCATGCAGACGGTCGGACAGGGCAAGCGCCTGCATCGAAAAAGCGTTCCCACTTGAAGCATTGAACCACACACTAGTCAGTACAACAGGTTTGCTAGATTTCGTCCCGTATCATGCCTATCGTGTAGCGACGTACGTGTGTAGTACTACAAGCGGTCTGAATACTAGTAATACGCCACAAAGCGCTCCCACTCACGCATGCCAACAACTGTGTATAAAATGTCATCTCTGCAGTGCCCTATGACAGTCCATCGGACAGTCCGATGGAGGCGCATGAGTACGATTACGTGGGGCTTGGGTCGGGGAAGCTCAGTGGGGCTGCTAGTGGGAGATCGTCCCCCGTACCCGTGGGTTCGCCAAGTTCCAAAGGAAGCGAATTCTTCAGTATCCAGCGCGCTGGATCTGCGGTGAACTTTCTGCATCAAGAGAGAGAGCGCGCGCGCGTGAGACTCAAGAGAGAGAGTAGGAGAGGATAATGATGTTACTGCTTTAATCAGAGGATGATGATGTACTGCTGAGCCTAGAACAGAGCGTGCGCTGAGAGAAGAGAGTGCTCGCACTAGTTCAAGGCTATATGCATGGGGTGCGCAATCCCTTTCGCTGTCACTAACCCCTGAACCCTACGCTACACTCACAGGGCTCCAGCAAAGTGACGCTCCTCGATAGCAAGACGGGCAAGAGTGGGACAGGAGGAAAGATATTTCAGTACACAGACGACTCCTCATGGGGCCGGCGCGCGCAATCCCTGCTGGTTGAAATGTGATCAAAACTCTTTGATAAAACTCATCAAAATAAGCATCTTTTCTCCTCCTCTCTGTTCGTTTGTGAATCGAACCCAAAGCGAAATAGGGTGTGATTCACTAGGGTGTGGGTCACGAATACGTGATCACGTCCCTCTTAGAAATTGCCATTTTCGAAAAATAAAGGAGGGACCACCGTCCGTTGGCGGTACTCTCAACCTACCCTCATTCAGGACCACGCGCCATGTCTGTCTGGGAGGAGCCCTAGCTCGGCCGTGCACCATTTCGGTGGCTGCGAGCCACGCTCCCGAGCTCCACTGCTGCGCTTCGCGCCAGCATGGCTCCGAGCAAGGGCATGGAGGAAAAAGATAATCCGCGACGAAGCCTCAAAATTAGTTGCACCACAAAGTGGTCAATGTTGAACGAACTAGATAGCGCGTGAGACTTATGACTGATAGAATGTTCTACAAACAAGACATTCTAGAAGGTCTTACGAAGAAGACATTCTACGATTCACCAAGAATAGTTTTGACAGATTTAGAACAAAGTTTATTTTAGAGAAGACGAGGACGAGTCTCGTCTTTACCCATCGTTTACACGCACGTTGACACGGCAATAAAGTGTGTTACTCGACCTCTGTGAACCTCAAGGTTCCGGCTCTTCCCTCAGCTTCCTTTAATCCGGCACCTGTCTTTTCCGGGGAAACGCAAGACTGGCCTACGTTCCAGGACGAGATGAAAATGCGCGCTGATAAGCACGACACTACGTGGCTATTCGAGGGTGGACGATCGCTAGCGGAGTTCTTTGCCACGCAAATCAAGGAGAAGACTGACACAGACAAGAAGACACGCAAGAAGGCGTTGGAGCGCGAAAAAGTCGCGGGTGATAATAACCACGTACCAACCTCGGTCGATGCGTACACCGATGACGCCCTCAAGGAGTGGTTCGAGGACAGGGACATATCGACAGGCCTTCTGTTGTCGCTCAACAAGAACCGCCTGTCGAATCTGGGCTCGAACTTTACCGACTACAAGAAACTCGGGTTCAAGGACGAGGCAGCGCTCACACAAGCCAACAAGTCCCTCGACCTGAAGTATCTCCGGCAGCTGAACAGAATGGCGGCGCGACTTCTGCATGACGCGATTTTTGAGCCTTCGAGCAAGGTGGACACGGCAGCGCAAAATAAACTAAACGGAATTTTGAGAAACAGTGAGGTCTCACAAATCCTTCGAGACGCAGTGGACGACGACGACGAGGAATGACTTGATCAGCCGTGGATGATTCCGGCTCTGCAGATCTGGGCCAAGATGTACCACAAGTACGAGGGCATGACAGATATGCTGACGGTCACAATGATGGAAGAATTGGCAACCATCATTACCTGTGTCGCTTTACTACGAGGACCGAAGACCTTTGTACTGTGCAACAGAAAGTCATCGTACAGTGTCCTCTGGTCTGTTCTTGGGGTAGCAACCCCAGGTAGGTTGGTGTCTGAGCTCAGCCAAGATCAGGTCGACAGATAGCGTAAACCCTAGGGCAGTGCTCTCGTGAGTACGCCCCCGCTATAGGCCATTACTCTAAACACCATGACAGGCGGTATTGGACCGGTACCAGTATCGGTATCAGGTACCAGGAACCTAGCTTTAGGACCTACGAAGAGTCGCAGCTCTTGGAGCAAGAAGGAAGAAGGAGCATCGAGCGATCTGCGCCAAACTTCGCACGTAACCGTCGTCTTGAGTAAAGCCTCCCTTAGCGGCCCGTCTGTATGTCTGCGAGCGAGAGACCCCTGCCCACTTCGCGTATCTTGTCCTGGAGCGGATCTCGTCAAGTGTGTAGCCAAGCTGCAGGCTTTGGCGCTCCGGTCCCTGGGTAAAGACAGGTTATGAGCCCTTTGGAATTGAGCATGGCGCGGGTGGCTCCGACGTAAGGGCGGAGACAGCTGCACTAATGCTCTGTTCTCCCTCATTGTTGTTCCTAATAGAAATACCCTTGAGCCGTCACTTTCCGTCGACCATACGGTCGACGGAAAGGGGTCGCTAGATCGTGAGTTGCAGCAACTTAAGCTATGACGCGTACCCCTGGGGCATCTAGTGGCTAGAGGCTAGTGGGGACGCGGGGGGTTTGCATGGATACTGGAGTTGAGATGCTTTTTTTTCAGGCAATTCGGTATCTAAACCAATTAAACCTATAAACCACGAACAACTTACGAACCGAGGACTTTCGATTTCAACTGCCCTCCTAATCACTAGTCTTGCAGAGGCTAACTAATTACAAAAAAGAAAGAAAGCCTGGTAGCGAAGAGAGGTTGTGAGTGACGAGCCCTCCACGTGAGAAATCTCAAGAAAACGTAAAGAGAAAGAAAAATCATGAAAACAATTCCTGTACGCTTCCCACAAAAAAAACAGATGGAGAAAAAAACTCAGAGTCATAGTCCTCAGACTGAGAGTCAGAATCAGTGTCAGAGACAACCGTTGCAGGCAGGTAAGGTGAAGCGGCCTCGTACAAAGCTTGAAGTCACAAAGTCACAAAGAAGAGCGAAAGCGTCATGCAGGTCTGCGGTAGGAAGGCCCGCGGCCCTGAGAACCTGCTTAGTCTTGATACAGCGGCCTTCAAGGAAGTTACAAAGGAAGACAGAGACGTCTCTGGGCTTGGATCGCGTGAAGTCCTTGTGGCGCGGGATGTCCTCCATGTACATGCCCTCCAGGTAAGAAGCCTGTGGAGAACGGAAACAAAAAGACAGCGCATTGACCTCATTAGGGGTGTGCCAATCCTCATCAGTCTTGGGTTGGGGGCCAAACTAGCCGCCTTGAGAACCTTCTATGGCTTGGTCGCGTGGGTCGCGATCATGTGCATACATGTCCATCTAGGCATCTTCAGCCGGAGGAAAGTTAGTTCTGCTCCAAGGGCGTAATCCGTCGCGATCGTCCTCGCGTGCAGGAGCGCGACCACCGCAAGCAGTTTGATCGGCCTGAGCATCGCGGCGAAGTGCGCGGGCGCAATGTTCTTGTAGGAGAATCCTTGAGGGTGGCCAGGAGGACGGACTTCAAAACGTCTTCAATGGAGAGGGCACCGAGGAAGCCCATGGTGTGTATCATCCTTGGACTGCGTGTGTCCGGCGGGGTGCTTGGCCTTGGGTGGCCGGCGGGTGCTTGACCTTGGAAGCCTTGCATCTTCCTGGTCAGACATGTTGCTGTGGTCCGTCCAAAACCAGGAAGGTCGATGCAGGCGCCCCTGCGGGTGAGGGCAAAAACGCTCCGATCACAGGAAGCACTCGTTGGACGAGCCCGTCCGCGAGGTCTGCACAGATCAAAGGTGTAGTAAGTGTTCACCAGAGACCCCTGATACTCGAGGCATGCATCTCCTACTTCTAGAACGTGGGTGGATGTGGTGTGAGAGAGAGTGTGTTGTTTATTGGTACTCAATTTAGTATCCTCTACACTTTCATAGATGCTGTGAGAACTGTTGCTGGGTGTCCGGTGGGCGTGTATGAGGGAAAAAATGTGCTGCATTTCTTCTAAGTCGCACGACACGCTGACTGCAGGAGCCGTGCGCAGAGGTCGCAGTTCCGGTGATGAGATGTAGACCGTGGGTTGCGAGGAGGCGAGGTATACGCGCGAGTGTCCAGCACGCGCGCAGCATAGAAGTGTACGGTTGCGAGATTTTAGAATGCATGTGTGCGGTCCGAAATCGTAGGCGCACGCGGATGTAATCTACGTGGATGGAATCTAGAAACTTGCGGAGACAGGGTCGGAGAGAGCTTGACAGAAAGGATCATAATCAGCTATGATGCGTACCCCTGGGGCATCTAGTGGCTAGAGACTAGTGGGGACGTGGGGGGTTTGCATGGAGCATACTGGAGTTGAGATGCTTTTATTTCCGGCAATTCGGTATCTAAACCAATTAAACCTATAAACCACGAACAACTTACGAACCGAGGACTTTCGATTTCAACTACTTACAAGGCTAGAAGCCTCATTTGTGTCAAGCGAGAGAGGGCTCGAAGCGCGCGCATGCTTAGTATGCCCCTGCACTTCGTACAGTTCCTCAGTGTATCTTGCGATGCACTGTGATGGGAACACACAGTGAGGTTGAAATCCCTCTAGACACCCAGGGAGGTTGAAACCCCTCCAAACCACTCTTCCAGAGGTTGAAATCCCTCTACACAATCATGGAGGTTGAAACCCCTCTATATTCTTTCTGAGGTCGAAACCCCTCTAGACACCCAAGGAGGTTGAAACCCCTCCAAGCCCC
>Ga0315905_10005562_pt1 | contig 12833 bp, 9 predicted proteins | sample LakEriMetagenome_5_FD_203522 | JGI IMG/M metagenome (GOLD analysis project Ga0315905, IMG submission 203522) | Freshwater fungal communities from buoy surface, Lake Erie, Ohio, United States - Buoy 4 MA121 | ecosystem: Environmental > Aquatic > Freshwater > Lake | place: USA: Lake Erie, Ohio... | reverse complement strand
CTAAGTAAAAAAAGGAGTTAGATAAAGATAAAATTAACATCCAAAAAATTACATCCACTAATTTGTGACTGGTGTAAGTTACGTTTTGTTGAAAAATAACAAAAACAAAAATTGATACTAAATTAAATGAGTTAATCGCCAGTGAAATTTTTGATTTGTTTGAAAATGATAAGGCACTCAAATATAAATCAAAAATCACCACATTAATGCAGAAAAAACACAATATTAGCTTGTCAGTAGTTTGTATTTCGAAATAGGTTAAAACGCAAAATTGAAAAATAGAAAAAGGGATTGAATAAATAATGCATCGTTGTCTGATTATTTGGAAATACTCATAATGATTAGTGTTTGGTTTATTACGAAACTGATGAATAATATATCTAGATTTTAGTATATTAGATAATGAATATGAACTTGCTAAACAATAACTCAATATGCTAAAAGCAATTAAATCAACATTGTTTGCAATGAATAGAGTAAGTAGCGCAGTGCAAGCACTATTTACAATTAGACTCAGTAATCTGACATTAAATTCGGCTTTTTTCATATCTAGTTAACTAGGATAGATCTCTTTTTTGAAATTACTGTAATATTTTTCTCCATAAATGAATAATAAACAAAATTTTATTACTGCTCTAATTGCATTCGAAGTTACGCTTGAATTAATCATCTTGGGATTTATAAAAATCTTGCCTCCTAATTTTACTATTTCTCTGTTTAAACTCACGTGTTCGCATTGTTTACGACCGTATTCATCGAATGCCGTGTATGTGGAGCTCAAAAGCTCGTTTTTCCTATAAATCGCCACGCCTCCAAACGCAGATTCAACTTGAATCCATTCCGAATCCCGTCTTTTGAACATTTTAGAAACTATTGATTTGTAAAAAGCATAACCATGCGATCTTCCTTGTGTAATTAGTTCTTGATAATTTAGGAAGCAGTCTTTATCAACCCATTTATCTTTTCTTAAAGCAAAAATATCATAATAAGGGCCAGTTTGATTTGCTGTACATACGCTCCAATCTGTGCGATCCCAGCACGAATGTAACGATTTTTTAGTGAACTTCTTGTTAACCCCGTCAAAATCTGCCACAAGAATGTATTCAAAATTTGCAAAAGTGTCATTATGAATTTTGTCAAGATACATATTTCTACAATATGCTAAGCGCTCTAGTCTACTTGGCATATCATATTCTAGATTTCCCAAACTTTCGTAGATTATGTTTTTATTATTTTTTGAAAGTTTCTCAAGTATTTCTATTGTACGGTCCTTACTATCTGACTCAATTAGAATAAAAAATACATTTTTAGAGCCAATAATTGCAGAAAGATTATTAAAATCTCTTTCTAGTGTTTTAGCACAATCTCTCACTACCCCAGCAACAATTATATTTATTAAGGGAGAACTGCTTGAATTAAAAGACATAATTACTTCGAACGTATATTTTGATTTCCATGCTGGTAGCATACTCCTGTGAGTGCAATAGATTTTTCATCAAAATTCATCTTAGTGGCAGTTGGATCGTCACTTGCGTTTGGTAGATGGGGTGCTTGGCTCGGGTTACCAGCTCAAAATTTATTTGTAATTGATATGGTTCTGCTTTTATCTGCTGTTGCAATATTTCCGAGATATCTTATAAAAAACAAATTCATGCTTTTTTTGTTTGTAATTTATTGTCTTTATCAATTTTCCAGAAACCCCTCAACATCTATTGCGCTAAGACTTCGAGATTTGATGCCATTTATATATTTAATTCTTTTTTTGATTCTAAAAAATCAAATTAATTTGATACCGAAAAAAGATATCTATGCAATGCTCAAAGTTTCAACATTTATAGGATTAATTTGGAATTTTTTAATTTCAATCAAAGCTATAAATACTTTCAGCTTTGATACATTTGTCGGAATTCCAATTTTTTCCCAGCGCCCTGATCATTTCGGAATTATGGCAGCGATTGGAATAATTGTATGGTCGAATTCGATATTCAATTCAGATAAGAGGAATATTTTTAATTCAATAGTTGTTTGTCTTTTTATTGTAGAAGTGTTTTTGCTTCCAAGTCGGGCTGGATTTCTTGCAATGATGGTAGGGCTTATTTTTATTGTGGTGAAATATCATAGAAAACAAATAATAAAAGTGATTTTTTTAATGAGTACTTTGTTAATTGCAAGTGTGTCTTTATCTAGTGCGTTATATAACTTATTGCCAGATGTTAGTTTAGTAAAAAAAACAATCAGTTTTGGTAAAAATGCAGATATTTTGGAACAAGGAGCCGGGACTGCTAGAGGACGGCTAAATGGCCAAGGTGCATTGATTGACTGGGTTAGCTCAAACAATCTTCAATGGGTTGGTGGAGGGCCAGGTAGGGAAATCTTGAATGAGTCTGGAGCAATAAGATGGCTATCGGGCGACTTGGATGTTAGATATCCACATAATTGGTGGACATCTCTTTTCGCGAGATTTGGAATATTTGGATTTCTCTTATGGGTGCTTGCATTTATATTTCTTTGGCGGGAAAACTTTCAAAAAAATTTGAATTTTAGTAGCACAATTATTGTGGCTATTCTTATCGCAAGTACTTTTGGAGTGATAATTGAATCACCATTTGGCATTATCCCGCTGTATTTTTTCCTAATGAAAAGAAACTTATGAATTTAAGAATTTTGATGAAAGCATTAAGATTTTTTGGCAGGTTAATCTTAAAAAAGTAAACAATAAAATAGATAAGAATTTAAAATTGCCAATTGTATAGCGATGAAGTAAGCGTTTTGGTTCTGAAAATAATCTATATGCCCATTCGAGACCAAGTTCATTTAACCATTTTGGACTCTCTTTTTTGGTTTCTGCAATAAAGTCAAAAGCTGCGCCTACTGAGAATGTGGTCTTTCCAGAGCGACTTGTGATTTCATTAGCAATTTTAAATTGTTTGGGAGCGCCCATTCCTACCCAAACATAATCAGCTTTTTCAGAAACAATCATGCCGATCCATCTGTCAATTTCTTGTTTCCAATCTAAGCCAAATTTTGGTGAATAAAAATGACATAAAAATTGATGTTTAGAATTGCTATTAATAAAATTTTGTATTCCACGATGCGATTCTTCAGTACTGCCCAAAAAATAATGCACAGATCCTGGCTTAGAAACAATTAAAAAATTACGCATAAAATCTGTACCACGTATTTGCTTTATCTTTTTATTACACAGCTTAAAATAGATTGATAATGGTTTGCCGTCACAAACTATTAGATCTTTTTCAAAAATATCAAACAATTGTGAGTCTTTATAAGCTTCTGCAAGAGCATGACTTGCTATAAAATGAACCGCCTGTGGCTTAGAATTTGAATTAAATGTCTCAATCAATTCATCTATAGTATATTTAAAGTAATTCCAAGAAAAAAAATTCTCACGCACTGTAATGTTTATAATTTAACCAACAAAAATACTTATTTGGGTTTCTATCCATGCATAGGTTTCTTTTAATCCTTCAGATAAAGTCCATTCAGGCTTCCACTTTAATTCTTTTTCAATTAATCGGTTATCTGAGTTCCTACCTCGGACACCAAGAGGCGCATCTAATTTATGCTTTCTCTCAACCTTTTTACTGGCAATCTTAGAAACATATTCAACTAGTTGATTGATTGTTACCATTTCTTCAGAGCCAATATTCACCGGACCTGCAAAATTTGATTCCATTAGTCTTCTAGTTGCATTTATACAATCTTCAATGTAAAGGAATGAACGAGTCTGTAATCCATCACCCCAAACTTCAATTACACCACCCTCTGTATCAAGCTTTGCAATCTTTCTGCATATAGCAGCAGGTGCTTTCTCACGCCCACCATCCCACGTACCAAGTGGACCATAGATATTGTGATACCTGGCAACTGCGACTGGAATTTTGTAATTACGAGAATAGCTGAAGTAAAGACGCTCACTAAATAGTTTCTCCCAGCCATACTCACTATCTGGATTAGCTGGATAGGCGCTTGACTCTTCACAGTTTGGATTATCTGGATCAGTTTGATTGTACTCTGGGTACATACATGCGCTACCACTATAGAAAATTTTAGTTTTATTAAGATTTAATTTTTCATTTAATTGACGCAATGCTTCGAGGACATTTAGATTTATAGTTGCTGAGTTATGCATAATCTCTGCATCATGGTCACCAGTAAATACAAAACCTGCCCCACCCATATCGGCAGCAAATTGATAAATTTCATCAAAGGTACCATTACTTTTAATTGGATTATTTAAATTAATAACGCTTTCAACTAATGAAACATCTCTTAAATCACCGACTATAAATTCATCTGCATCAGAGGTAGAAAACTCTGGATATTTAAGGTCAACTGATCGGACCCAGTAATTTTCCTTCTTTAATCTAGTAACCATAGCGTTTCCAATAAAGCCACCACCGCCAAGTACTAAGGCTGTTTTTTGACTTGAACTCATGACAGCAGTTTACCAAGAAATAGGTAGGCTATGGAATAGCCAAAATCGTACTTTTGGCTATATAAATAAGTTACATGCGGGATAAATAACCGAATCAGCATATTATTAGCCTGAAGGGAGGCATAAGTGAGTTCAACAGCAGAGATTAAAAACGAGTTTCAAACAAGTCTATATCGCAATTCAATAATTCTGCTTGTTGCCCTTCCAGATTTTATTGCAATAATTATTTCAACATTGATCGCATATGCAGCCCGTTTTCCAGATGTTGTTGCCGGAAATGAAGAAGTGCCAACAATTAATCTCATTAACTATAAATTAATTCTATTTTTGATTGCAATCGGATGGTTTTTATTTTTTATTGGATCTGGTGTATATCGATTCTCACATTCAAATTTAATCGCTTTTAATTTAAGTTTAGTGATTAAGAAATCAGTAGCCTACTTTTTCTTTGTTGGATTTATCTCTTTTATCTTTAAAGCATCTTTCTCTCGTGGTGTCTTTTTACTTATGCTCACTTCTGGGATTGGAATCCTATTTATTTTTAGAATTTCGATATTCTTATTTATTTTAAGACCATTAATTTTAAGTAAGAAAATATCAGCTAACCTAATGATTATTGGCACAAATAAAAATGAGTTAGCGGAGTACACAGATTGGTTGATCGCAAATCGAAAGTTAGGATTTTCAGCAGTCTCTCGCTTTGAATGCGCCAAGATCACAATTGAATGGCTTGAAGAGTTTGAAAGAGTATTAAGACATAAAAAAATTACAGAAATCCTCATGCTTCCGGGAATGGAAGCGGATAAGAATTTTTCAAAATTTATTCATTACTGTGAAGATTTAGATATCCATGTGAACTGGATTCCAATGGACTCCGGAAATATGGGTTACTGGTTGATTCCATCACCGCAGGAGAGTATTCCGTTTTTAACATTTCAAGAATCTAAAATTTCTTTGATCATGAGGATTACTAAGAGATTGTTTGATCTAACTTTCGCAGTTGCAGTACTTGTGTTATTTTCACCAATATATATTGTGGTTGCACTTTTAGTAGTGATTAACAGTGGTTTTCCAATTCTCTATAGCAGCCGGCGGGTTGGGCTTGATGGAAAGTCATTTGATTTTTATAAGTTTAGAACTATGCTTAATAACGCTGATCAGATGGTTGCTGAGGTTAAAAATATGCATGGTAAGGGGCATGTTTTATTTAAAAATCCAGAGGATCCACGAATAACAAAAATCGGTAAGTTATTACGCAAATACTCATTAGATGAGTTGCCACAATTCTGGAATGTGATCAAAAATGATATGTCAGTAGTTGGCCCGCGCCCTGCCCTAGCTCGGGAGGTTGCGGTATATAACTCAATCTATGAGCGAAGGCTAAATGTTAAGCCTGGTATCACCGGGCCTTGGCAAATAAGTGGCAGATCTAATCTTGATCTGCAGACCAGCACAGCGTTGGATTTAAATTACCTATCGAACTGGAGTTTTACCAGAGATATCTGGATCATTATTGCGACGATCGGTGCGGTAATAAAAGGTAAGGGTGCCTACTAAGCCTTTATCTTTTTAGCCTTACTTACTTTTTTAGCATCCTTCATTAACTCCTCTTTGAAGCGCTTTCCTTTTATGTGTTTAAAGCTATCTTCGCGCTCAATCCGAGTTAGATCATCTTGGCGTGGCTCATATAATGCAAGCTCATCTTTCTTGGCACCGTATGGGCGGTAGTGATTGCCGTAGTAGCGTGGATATCCGTAGCGATATCCATACTCATACTCAAGTGAGTTCTCTGGGATCATATTTAATATCACGCCAAGAACGGTTGAGCCAACTGAGACCATGGCGTCCCTTGCGCCGGTGTATTGCGGCTTTTTAGTTGTGCCGGCGTGAACTACCAAGATTGAACCATCAACTCGGGCTGAGACAATCGCAGCATCAGTTACTGGCAGTAGTGGCGGGCAATCCATAATTACATAATCATACTTTTTGCGCAGCACCGTAACTAACTTATCAAAGTTCTGTGAAGCTAGTAACTCAGATGGATTAGGTGGAACAACTCCAGAGGGCAGCACATCTAACTTTGAATCCTCATACCGCTCAATATGTTTTCTAAGTGAGGCAATGGTTATAGCTTTTTTGCTTGATAAGACCTCTGTTAGGCCGGTGTTCTTTGAAGCAAACTCCATATAGATTGAAATCTTAGGCCGGCGCAGATCTGCTTCCACTAATATTGTCTTAGAGCCTGCTTGTGATAAAGATAAAGCAAGGTTCATCGCAGAGGTTGTCTTTCCCTCACCAGGAAGGGCGGATGTAACAACAATTACCTTTGGCGGTGAATCAGGACGTAGGTATTGCAAATTAGTACGTATCGTTCTAAAGGCCTCAGTACGAGCTGCGTATCTGCCAATTTGGGTAATTAAAGGTTTCTCATCTGCCAAATTATCAAAGCCAACCGCGGCAAGAAGTGGGGTGCCGGTTAGATCATCCTCATTCTTAACTGTGTTATCTAATAGACGACGAAGGGATGCAATACCTAGCCCTAAACCAAAGCCAAGTAGTAAACCAAGAGCTAAGTTAATTGATTTCTTAGGCGATGATGGCGCACTTGCTACTACCGCATTTTTAACAGTTGAAACCTTAACCGGTGAATCAACACCTAAGCCCTTCAGCTCTAATATGCCAACAGTCTTACCAAACTGATCTGTAACTGCATTTGCAATATCTGCGGCCATCACTGGATCTGGATCTGTCACGGTAATTGAAATCAAAACTGTGTCTAAGGGGGCAGAGGCTGATATCTTTTCGGCAAGTGCTTCAGGGGTTAGATCTAAATTTAATTTCTTAATTACTGGCCGCAGTGTGACTGGGCTATTAATAATCTGGGCATATGACTTAACTCGTTGTTGGGAAAAACTGCCACCAGTTGCAAGGGTTGAGATATCTAGCGCTGAGGCAGGGGTAGATACAAAGAGCTGCGCCTCTGATTGATAAAGCGGAGTGGTAGTAAAGGTAATAATTGTTGCGCTTAGAAAGCCTAAAAATGTGCAGATAGAAATTACTATTTTGTTCTGGACGATTAATCGCCAGTACATTAGCAACTCCATTTAATGCTCCTAGCCATAGACAAGCAAACGTTACTCGGATGCGGGGTTAAACCACAGGGCCTAATAGTACAGGGCGTCAATTATGCTGAAAACTAAATTTGACGCCGATTTGCGCCCATTAGTAGCGCCAAGATCAAGCCAATTGCGCACTGACCCCATTGGCTAGCAGATCCCGCCAATCACTTACCCGGCCTGGGATAAGTAGCTGCAATATTTCAATTGCTAATGAAAGAAGTAGGAATCCAATCAAAATATAGGAGCTCTTTATCTTTGGAAAAACTAATTTAAGTAAGGCAGCAGCTGGTGTGAATAGGAAAAAATTACTAACTTGGATGGTTGATGAATCTGCGTAGAGGATTTTATAAAAAGTACCGGTGTTAGCCATTAAAAAAAGTTGAAGAGCAGATGGATCAGATGATTCTAAGATCGGCCGTGGAAAGAGGACAAAGAGTAAAACGATTGCTAGATAAATTACCGCTGAGGTAAGCAGTACTTTACTTAAAGTAGTAAATCTGCCGATCTCTTTCATAGGCTAACCTTATGCCATGTTAGTTGCAGTCATATGCCGAATGAATCAAGCACGCTCACCCTTTGTGCAGGGCGTACTACTTAAAAACTTTGGTGATCATCAAATAATCTCATCTGGCTTTGAAGCAGTTCCTGGCCATAACTTAATTTATGGGGTTGAGGAGTTAGCAAAGAATTGGGATATTCCGCTTCCTAAGAAAAAATCCACGCAACTACAAGATGATAAAGCTGAGTTACTTAAAGCTGATTTGATAATCTGTGCCGAGGCAAGATTTGAAAGTGCGGTTAGAGAACTTGGCTATAACGGAAAGATTACTTTATTTGAAAGTTTAATATTTGATCCATCCTTTATGCCACTAGATCCAGAAGGATTAACTGTTGATAAATTCAAACGTGAGATTGCAAAGGCTTCAGCACTTGCAATTAGAGCGGTTAGAAATGATTTGGCGTTAACTTTTCCAAACTCAATCTTAGTTGTTACCCCAAATGGCACTACAGATTGTGATGTAGCACTGACTCATGCAGTGATGGAGGCAAAGTTAAGGGATGCAATTTTAGTAGATGCAGATCTTAGGGCTCCTAATACTGCAGGTATTAGAGAGTTAAATCTGACCAGCATTGAGTTTGATTTAAATGATCTAGATAATTTACAACTTCCAACTGATACCTCATCCCAAATACTCACCCACAAATATCAGCTCAATCACCCTGGCCAATTTTTACTCTCACCGATTTGGAGTAATTTCTTAATGAAACTTACTCAACATAGGCCAGTAGTTTTACTCACCGCTCCCCGCTATACGCCATCTACTAGATTGCCAGAGTCATTTTTAATCTCAGCCTACGCCTCTGAAATATCGCTGATTTCAAGCTAGATCTATACTGAGTAAATGAGAGTTTGGTTAAGCAGGTATTGGCGCCTGGTATTGATAATTGGCGTGGTAATAACTGGCTTAGTTATATCTTTAGTTGGCTATAGCGCTATTAATGTATACCGAGATAGTAAGAGTTTACTTACCACTCTAAAATCATCAAGTGAGGTAAGTACTACGCAAAGTAGTAAGTTAGTAGCAAATATAGATAAGAGTTTTGAGATATTAAAGCTGCCGGTAATCAAGCAACTAACTCAAATTGCAGGGCTTGATTTCACGCCAATTCAATCTGAGATCATCACGCTCGCCAATCTTTCACCAATCTTGTTGGGCGATAACAAGCCAAAGCAGTATTTAGTTGCCTTTCAAAATACCGCAGAGGCCCGCGGCACCGGTGGTATTTTGGGCTCTTATGCAATAGTTGAATTTAATAATGGTGATATTAAAATACTTAAAACTGCCTCCAATGCTGACGTGAAGTGGAATACCGAGATTCCAATAAAGATGCCAGATGAATTTATGCGAATCTATGGAAAAAACCCGGCGATCTTTCTGAACTCAAATCTCTCCCCTCACTTTCCCTATGGCGCTCAAATTTGGATAGCAACTTGGCAGAAGCAGTATGGCATCAAATTAGATGGCGTAATCGGTATTGATCCCACTGCAATTAGTTACATCCTTAAAGCAACTGGGGATGTGAAGTTAGCAAGTGGAGAAAAAATTACTGCAGATAATGTGGTCGATAAAACACTATCGCAAGCCTATAAGAAGTATGAAAAAGATAATAATGCGAGAAAGCAGTACTTAGTAGAAATTATGAACACTACCTTTACTAAGTTGACGGCTAATCAATTTAATAAAATAAAGATGGCCCAAGCTATTAAGCGCGCAATCATTGAAAATAGGCTGTTGGTATACACCACCGATAAAGATGCTCAAGCTCAGATTGAGAAGATAAGAGTAGGTGGTGCATTACAAACAGTTGCCAATAATGAGTACCGAGTTGTAATCCAAAATACTGATGCCAGCAAACTTGATTACTACCTTGATCGAACTGTTACGGTGGAATCAACTGAGTGTAAGGTTAATAAACAAGCATTAGTAACTGTTACGGTGACTAACACAGTTGAAAATGCTAAGGATCTACCAGCTTATGTTTTAACTAGAGCAGATAAAGGAAAGCCAGCAGATTTAAAAACTGGCCAACATAGATTTAAGCTCTTTATCTATGGACCAGTAGAGGCCAAGCTTGGCACCGTATCTAGATCCACCCCAGGAGTTGAGTTAGGTGGCGGCGGAGTTGAGCGCAAACGGCCAATTTATATAACCGATGTTGATTTAGCGCCTAATCAAAGTGAGGCTGTGACCGCTAACTTCACCGGTGGTGTTGGTAAAATCACTTATGTTGACCAACCATTGGTCAGAAAAACTAATTTACAAATAAAGGATAAATGTTAATCATGATAAGGCAACGATTAAGAACTAACTTAATTGCACTCCTTGCTATCTCATTGACTCTTACCTTTGTACAAACACCATTAACACCAGCAGTTGCAGCAGTTTGTCAGGGTGAAGCTGCATATCCACCAGATCTACCAGATTGTTTAGATCCAGTTGTTGCAGCCCAACAAGAAGCAGCAGCTGCTGCTGCGGCAAGAGCTGCGGCAGATAAGTTGGCATCAGATAATGCAGCTGCGGAACGAGCTGCAGCGGCAGCTGCGGTAGCAGCAGCAGATCGAGCAGCAGCAGATCGAGCAGCAGCAAAAGCTGCGGCAGATAAAGCTGCGGCTGATGCGCTGGCCGAACAAATTAGACAAGGAAATTTAGCAGCAGCAGCCACTGCTGCAAGAGCTGCTGCGCAAAAAGCAATAGATGATGCTGAAACTGCGCGACTTGCAAAAGTAGCAGCAGAGGCAGCAGTAACTGCAAAGGTAGAAGCAGAGGCTAGAGCACAGGCAGCCTTAGTAGCTGCTCAGCAAGCATTGGCAGATGCGCAGGCAAAAATTGCTCAAGATATAGCTGATGCCAGGGCAGAATCTGATAGGCAAAAAGCAATTGCTCTTGAAAAGAAAAGATTGGCAGATGCAGCGGCGGCAAGATTTGCTGAGGAAAGAATTGCATTGGACCGACAGGTTGCAGAAGCAGAGGCGGCTCGTCTTGCTAAAGAGGCTGCTGCTAACGCCAGCGCTAACTTAACTACAAATGCCCTGCAAGCCTATGTTGCCGCTGGTGGAGTTGCGCTTAGAGTTGCGAATGATCAATTAATTTCACAATCACTTGTTGTTAATAAACAATCATTACTTACCCAGCCAAAAACTTTCAGTAACTTAAAAATACAAAGTCAAACACCAAGCGTATTTGTCACCGCAGATGAACTGGCAGCACTGCGTAGTGCTTACCTAAACGCAAAAGCAAGATCAGATGCAGATCGAATTGCAGCAGATGCTGCAATTGCAGCAAAAGCGGCGGCGGCTCAAGCATTGGCAGAGAAAAAGGCAATTGCTGATGCCGCACAAGCTGAATTTATTGCTGCAGCCCTGGCAAAGACTGCAGCTGATAACGCAGCCATAGCTGCTGCAGCTGAGCGAACCAGATTAGAAAATGCAATTAAATCTCAACAGGCTGCGGTTTTAGCAAGGCAAGCTGAGATTACTGCCGCCCAGGCTGAAGCAGTTAAAAAGGCAGCGTTACTTACAGCCGCTAATAGCGCTGCCACAAGTTTGGGAACCGCTGCCACAACATTAGAAAGTATTGAAACATCTGGTGGCAACTCAGCATCCCTGGCAGCAGCAGCACTTGCATCTTTTCAAAATGTTGCCGCCTTATCAAATACCGCATCAAATGCTGCTGCCGATGCAGCGGCGGCGGCCGAGCGTGATTCAGCAGCGCAAGCTACAGCAATTAGATTGCGTGAAGAGGCAGAGGCTGCAGCACGATTAGCTGCTCGTAATCCGGCTTATTCAGGTCCTAGTGTTAATTCATTAGAACTGGCTGCTGCTCAAGCAGAAATGGATGCTAAAGAGACAGAGCGAAAAGCAAAAGAGGCAAAGGCTGCTGAAGAAAAAGCATTGGCTGATAAAAAAGTTGCTGAAGATGCTGCAGCTAAAGCAAAGGCTGCCGCGGATAAGGCAGCAGCAGATTCATTAGCAAAGGAAGAGTCAAAACGAAATGCAGCACGTAATCAAATCGCAAAAGATCGTGCTATTTCTAAAAAAGTAATTCAAAAGATTCAAGGCGATGCGCAGAAAAATACCGAGAAGATAAACAAGTCAGCAATTGATATTAAATCTGCTTATGAGCTTGCCTTAGACCAACTAGTTAAGGTTAATAAGAGTATGGCGCTCTTGAAAGAAAAAGAGAATGTTGCAATCTCAATACTTAATCAATCAAAGAGTGAGCTACTAACTGCAAGCAGCGCTCTAAAATCTGCAACGCAAAAGCAAGATATGGCGGTTGCAAAACAGGCAGAAGCAAATTATGCGACTGTAAAAATACAAGTTGAGATTGATAGTAATAAAAAAGCGCTGGTAGAAAATGAAAAAAGTATCAAAGTCGCCCAAACTACTCTTAATGATGCAACTAAAAAGTATGAAAAACTAAATGCCACAGCCCAGAGTGCAACTACGAAGGCTGCCGAGAGTAAAAGAGTTGAAGAGGTTGCATATAACGCCTGGCAATCCTCCCTTAATGCAACAAAATTAACCGCCTCTCTTACCTTCTCAGATTCATTAACGACAGATAATCCCCAAACCGCTAATGCTCAGAGTGCGCTCTCAAAATTAAAAGAGCAATATGATCTAGCTCGAAAACAGTATGAGATTGAAAAAGCATTTGCAGATAAAGCTGTTGCTGAGGCAAATCTTGCAAAACGGG
>Ga0315905_10005561_pt1 | contig 12835 bp, 16 predicted proteins | sample LakEriMetagenome_5_FD_203522 | JGI IMG/M metagenome (GOLD analysis project Ga0315905, IMG submission 203522) | Freshwater fungal communities from buoy surface, Lake Erie, Ohio, United States - Buoy 4 MA121 | ecosystem: Environmental > Aquatic > Freshwater > Lake | place: USA: Lake Erie, Ohio... | reverse complement strand
GTGGCGGCGGCGCCCGCAAAGAGGAAGCCTCGAGAGAGGCCCATCACGCCCTCGGCTCTGATCCCGCCCCGCCCTGAGTTGCACGCACTCAACACCACGGTGGACCCCACCCCCATACGCACGCTCCTCTGCACCTTCTCCATCGTGAGGTCCACCTCGGAGCTCTCCTTCTCCTCCTCCTCCTCTCCCGCACGAGGCGGCCTCTTACCTGCTCCAAGCTTAAAGGTCTTCTTTTTGCCTTTCTTGGGATTGGGCGTGTGCTTCTTGCCCAACGATGAGGTCTTCTTCTTCGCCTTCTCCTCCTCCTCCTCCTCCTCTTCCTCCTCCTCCTCTGCAAGCATGAGCGAGTTTTTGGGGTTTGGGGGGGGCGGGTCAAACACTGAACATAGATGTATGATGCATACAGATACGCTCCCAAAAAAGGAGGCTGTGTGCGAGAACATTTAACGTGGAAATCGCGAATACAGAATAAAATATGTACCCAGAAGAAGAGAAAGGTCGGCCAAGAGGATGTGCGGTCCTTTGAAATGATGGTCAAAGTTGCCGTGACACGCAAGGTGCGCCCACCTGGCACCCTCGATCTTGCTTTGTACGTCTGCCTTGGTAGCTGCTTGCCCCATGAGAGCGTGTACCTCAAAGCCTTCTCCGCTCAGCAGCTCTGCTACGAATTCGGCTTCTTCCTCCGCCCCGCACAAAGGCGCTTCACGAGTGGGCAGCGGGTTGCCCACCACCAGCGCATGCTCCTTCTCCTCCGGTCCATTGATGTCCCGCAACGCGTCCGCCGCCGTTCGTGCCACGCGCAGCGAAGGTGCCACGCGCAGCACGCACCGTTCGATCAGGTACTGCCCTGTTTGGCTGTCAAAGAGTGCAGCCCACGGCACTTCAAACAGCTCCTTGTGCGGTATAATCAGCACCTCCAAATTACATTTTAGCAACAAGCAATCTTTTAAAGACGACGTGGCGCCCACGAGGTGGGCCTCCACGGGCGCTAGCAGGTGCTGGTAGAATGCCCCGAGCACCTCTTGATCGCGCTTGATCTTATCCACCCGGCGTACCTTGGCAGCCTCCGATACCGTTCCCTGCCTGAGCGATGCATCCTCCTGCACCGCGTCCTCCGCGCTCTGACGCTCAGCCTGCCGCACCATGGCGTCGCGCCCTCGCACCCCCATGGTTTCGCGCGCCGCGGTAATGGTCTCGCCCACTGTGCGGAAGCCATCCACGCTCGTGGACACCGTGGTGCTCCCCAGCAGCTCGCCCGTGCCTGTCAACACCCAGATGGCCAGTCTATCGTCGAACAGAAACGAATACTCCACGATGCGATCCGCGCCGGCTTTGCCCTCGGCCTGCGCGTCCTGCTGCACCTCCCGCCACCACGCCTCGCACACGGCCTCATACGCGCCATCAGGGGCGACCATGGCGGCGTGGTCCTCGTTGCTGTGCCCAGGGCTGCCGCGCGTCCCTTGGCCTGCGCCGCCACGCCCAGCGCCCACCCCGGCTGCTCGAGCCCCAGCAGCACGCGCTGCAGCAGCTTGTAGGTGTTTTGCTGCTGCTCAAACAGCGACACGCGGCGGTCTTCTTGCGCGCCCAAGTCGCGCTCCACGCGCTGAAACGCGGCGAGGCCCTGCACGAGGGCGCGCGGCGGCCGGCAGATTGATATTCTTTTCCAGGGCAACACCAAGGTTGTTGCCTGCATTGCCCTCCCCAACCCGGTCCCCCACCTCCCTCGCAATCGCCAGGTGCTGCGTGTGGTACGCGATCGCCTGGGCAAAGTCCCCCATCGAATCGTGCGCGTTCCCAAGGCTCCCGTAAGCTTTGCCCTCCCCCGCCCGGTCGCCCACCTCCCTCGCAATCTCCAGGCGCTGCGTGTGGTACGCGATCGCCTGTGAAAAGTTCCCCAGCGACTGGTGCGCATTTCCGAGCGTGGTGAGGATCGCACCCGCGTGCTTCCTGATCAGAACCAGGTTGGCGGGCTTCCAAGCGCAAAGGGATAAATTGCTTCTTTACTACACAGATCTGTATCCGACAGAACTAAACCACAACCAACAACTGGCCAATCCAAATACACTTTTGCTGATGACAAGCACCGTTCCGAATCTGACTCGTAATGAGATTGTCCCGTTTGGATCGTCCCATTTGAGCAGTAAAAGTTGTGGTAAATAAATCGTTTGCTGACTGCGTTACGGCTCCCCCCCATGGATTTGTTCCCTCTTCCTTTTTCCCCCATTTTCTGACGTTACGACTTTCGGTCGTGCGACCATAACCACCCTCTCCTACCACGGGTTTCACGGAGGGTCGCGGACAAACAGAGGATGGCAGCCGCCTTGGGCCGGGAGGTGTCGGCAGAGGACATCTTCTGCGCCGTCCAGAAAGATCACGACGCCAAGGGGCTGCTGACGCGCAATGAGCTGTCGGAGGCGACGATTGCCGTCCTTCGCGTTCTGTCCCATACGGAGATCTCCCAGGCGCAGGCGGAGGCTCTCACGCAGAGAGCCCTGGAGGAGGTGGGAGCGGGCCCGGATGGCATCTCTTTGGGCGAGTTTGAGCGTGCCGTGAGGCTGCCCATCCAGCAGGACAGGGATGCAACTCGCTTTCCACGGACGCTGCTCGTCGCAGTTCTTCCCGTGCTCTACGGCATCTCGACGAGAATTGGCTTCGTCACGCTCCCGATGCACGCAGTGGCCAGCGGACTATCATTACAGCAGGTTGGGATGGTGCTGGGGCTCTTCCAGCTGCAGCGCGCACTGGCGAACTGGGTTATTGTGAAGCAGGGCTCGAGCGCCACCTTTGCTTTGGTCTCGCTATCCTTTTGCGGCTTCGCCTTCAGCGTCGTCTGGCCACACCACTGGCTTTCATGCTGGGCCTACACGCTCACCGGCTTGGGCGAGATCATTGTCAGCCTGCAGCACGAGATGCTTCTGCTGCCGTGCATGGCGGCAAACCCAGCGAGCCTCAAGGAACAGTTTAAGTGGGTCTGCCTTGGCGCGTGTATTGCCTTTGTTGCTGGAAGCGCGCTCTTAACCTACGTCGGCTTCCATGCGGCCTGCTTGCTGGGCGCAATCAGCTCTCTCACGACGCTGAGCTTGGGCGCGATATTGTGCTGGGTGCAGCGGCGGCGGACGTCGTTTTCACCTTACATCAACTTCCCTCCAGACGCCTTTGGTTTGCGGCCGTTTGCGGTTGGGGTGGGTTCTCTCATCGCAATGTCCCACGTGAGCGTCCCTTGTGATCAAGATATGCCAACCAACCAGACAGAGATGATCAGCAAAGTGGAGTCGCTGCTGGCCATGTCGCTCGACCGCGTGCCGCTCGATCGGAGTGTGATCGAATGCTGCGTGGCAAGCATCATGTCGGTGCAAGACGCTGACGACGACTGGCAGTTTGATCAAGACGATTGTAACGTGGTGTCTGGGTGCCTGCATCGCTTCCGCTACTTGCCGATATCCTTGTTTCCGGGACAAAGCGCCAGGCACCGCCGGCCAGAGGGGGCACAAGAGGGCCGAGCACTGGTCGAGGACAAGACAGAAGTGCTCGCACGTGAACCCCTTGTCCGGAGCAGCAGCTCGAGCAGCCTGCAAATGGTCCGGAGCAGCAGCTCGAGCAAACTGCAAATGGTGCGCAGTAACAGCAACAGCAAACTGCAAATAGAAACTCAGCAGGCCCCATGGATAGTGTACCCTTTTTTATTCTCTCAGGTGTTCATTGCCATGTGCATAGGCACCTTTCTTGGCACCGGTGGACTCTACTTGGCCCAGACATACGGCGTGAGTGTTTTTGTTTTCGGGGCATCGATGGGGTTGGGCGAGCTCTTGGGCATGCTCACGTCAGCGATGGTGCTAAAGAAGTCCCACTGCGCTCCCATGCAAGGATTGCCCTCGGCCTCGATCAACCTCCTCCTCTCAGTCATGGTGGCCATCACAGTCGTTATTCTGCTCTTCAGCGCCATGCCTCACGTTTTGGGTGCCATCTTTTTCCAGCTCACGTTCCAGGTGCTCAACGATGTGTGGACGTACGTGGTCAACGACATTGTTCACCGACTCTCTCCCGTCAGTCTCTACAGAAGGCTACAGGGGCAGGGGCAGATGTACCGTCGCGTTGGAAATGCCGTGGCTGGCTTGTTTGGGCCTATTCTCATGGAAGCATGTGCGCCGCTGCCTTTCATTGTGGCTGCGCTCCTACTTCTCGCATGGACAGTCGTGCTGGCGATTATTGTGTGGCACCACGGCCAGCGGGGGAAAGCACAGCACAGCTCGCCTCAATTGCTGGGTGCTCTCAAAAGCTGGCGCAAGGACATGGTGCAATGTTGCAGGGACTTGGTACGCAGCCAGGGTCAGAGATGGAAGAGAGTGGCGGAGCAAGAAGACGCACTTTGGCAGAAGCCTTCGCTGCTAGAGGCCCATTGGCAGAAACCATCGCTGCTACCCTCTGCGTATGCGGGCGCCGTTCTGAGCCTCGGCATGCGCCCAGCCAAATCTGAGTCATGCTAGCGGTTGAGTGATGCTATCGCAAACGCCCACCGCAAGAGCACGCGCAAACAGAGTGATTCTAGCGATATGCTGAGCTGAGCCTGCAACGTCTGCTCGCCTGTCGTTTGCAACGGTCTCCTCTCCTGTCGTTTGCAACTACACCAAAAGAAAGGAACAGGACAAAGTGCAGAAAGAGACACCGGCTAATAAACATATTCTTTTGAGATGGAGAGAAGTTCTGGCTACTTGTTGGTTTCCTTATGTGTGTTTGTTACTGCAGTACCTATTACAAAGCTCTCTCTCCCTCACACACACACTCTCTCTCTCTGTTCCTAGTAACGTCATGATCCGCAACATTTCATGTCACAAACACAAACCAGAGTGCGGCGTGCGCTTGGGGTGGAGGCGAGCCGCGTCCTCGCAACGAGATTGCAGGGGATTGGGGAGGGAATAAGACGGCGATTGACGTTGCGCTGGTGAAGCGTGATGTGGTCTTGGTGTTGCGGGTTGGGTCTCTATTCTTCGTGTGTGCGCGCGCTGGGAGGAAGGAAGGGCTGAGGACAGTGTACACTCAAGCCTTGGTGCGTGAAAGTTGGTTGAAACGCCCAGTGAAATGAATATACCTCAGCGTTTTACTACAAGGCACCAAGCGAAGACGCAGAAGCAAACGGCCTCGGCACCACATATCATCTAAACAATCTATCTTACTAATCTTAATGCCAGGTCAGGGGACGTAAAAGGGACAAGGTTCAGACTCCTCTACCGAAGACTGGGTTGGGACTTCTCTACCCCCACTCTCCCGCACTACCTACTCCGACTGCAGGCGCTGTACCATGCTTCGAACTGCTAAGGGCATCTCGCGCATCTGCCACCAACCAGCAGGGCACAAGCATCTCGTCAAACCTCACACACAAGCATCTCGTCAAACTTCCCACACACACCTGTTACTAGAGCCATAGAGCCTGGCAATAGTGCGGTTGCCTCCATTAGTGTGCTTGTGGTTGCCTCCATTAGTGGGGTTGCAAAAATCACAGGGCCTCTGGGTGGGCGGCAAACGGGTGCTTTGTGCTTTGAAGGCACACGCGTGCTTGGTGCTTTGTGCGTCGCAAAGGTGCACGCCTGCTTTGTGCTTTTCAAAGGCCGACTCTTTCGAATGGCATGGCAAGAGGGAGCGCAGCAGCCGCACTCGACACCTCTTGAGTGTGAGGTGTCCAGATCCCTACCACCCCAGGCGGGAGGGGAGGCTCATCAAGAGGGTGATCGACCTGCTCATCAAGAGAGCGCAAGAACTTGGGATCGTGTTGGATGTTGAGTAGTCGCCGCACTCGCCGCCGCGCCTCCGGAGTGCCCACTTGCCCAGTCCATTGCCTGTTTACAACTTATTGCAGTCAGGCACGCTCGTGTGTCTCGGATGCTGCGCGCAGGCACGCCAGTGCAGAAGTGTGTCGAGAGTATGTGAGGCACGCCAGTATGGTCACGTCTCCTCCCCGTATCAGTGATGATGAGTGTGTCTCGAATGCTGCGCGCTTACGGGGGCGTCTTTCAGGACTGAAAGACGGCTTTTCAAGACATGTGCAGAGTGGCGCTTGGGCAGCAGCACTGGGTTTGGCGAGACATGCACAGAACGCGCATGTGACCTGGATTGATGTTTGACAGCGGCAAGGAAGGAGGCGACTTCAAGCTCGAAGGCTTCAAGGTCCTCTTCATCACTCCAGTCATCCGACTCATCCCAGTCACTTGCCTCGTCGTCCTCGTCCTTGTCCCCCCCCTCCAGCCCCTCCACTGCTGCAACACCTTCAGCGGCGGCAGCGCACGTGGTGGGCGGGTCAGGGACGAGCGACGTGCCAGTGTTAATGGTCAGGTTGGCCACGGCGTCCAACGACGCTTGCCTGCGCAAAGGCAGCTTGGACCTCAAGCCTCCATCCCCTGCCCCAAGCTCAACCCAAGACGCAGCGCGTTCGGCAGAGTCAGAGCGCGATGCCACAGAGTCGGAGCGCGATGCCACAGACGGAGACGAAGCTGCGCGAGAAGGCGATGAGACACCGACAGACGGTGACGAGAGCGCACGGCCAAAGGAGGCCTGGCTGCCTTCCTCGGCCCTGTCTTGCGACTTGATGCAATTGCTCCGCAGCTGTGTGTGTGTGCCAAGCCCCCGCATTGAGCTCTCGCTTGTTCAAACCACGCCGCATGCTCACGGCCAAGGAGCGACCTACAGGATAGCAATATATACGGGCATGCGCACACGCATGAGGGACGGGCTGGGCTGGGACAAGAAACCTGTAGGCGCTCAAGTTCACCGGCCGGAGAATGGTGGCTCTTGGTGCTTCGCAGGCGCATGGACATGGACTGGAGAATGGGTGCGAGAAAGCGCCCGTCCCCAACCACACACGATACCGAGTACAAGACCGCCTGCACAGTGAGCAACGGCAAGGCAAGAGTCTCACTCCTCCACACTCAACACCACACGCGACACGGGACACAGCACACAGAAAGCAAAAGTCTGACTCCTGGACAGCAGGCGTCTGACCCTCTACGCGCGCTCTACCCTTGCAGCACGCGCGCTCTACACTTGCAGCGCCGGGACCTGCATCGCATCAACCTAAGCTTGGGCAGCCAAAGCTCTCCTATGCCGGCCAGCTCCCACAAGGCACGCGGAGGGGAGGAGGAAACATACCACAAGAGCACGGAAGAGGGCGATTTCATTGTTTTGCAGCTCGACCATGTGGAGGAGACCAAGAACAATCACCTCGCAAACCTTTTCAAAGGCCCTGACGCGAGCAGTTGCGTCGAGGGCGGCGCCAGAGCACAACCTCCAATCGCCCGCCGCAAGCACCGCAGCCATCTCCTCTGCTTCCATGATGTGGGGGCGGAAGTAGCCGTAACGCCTCTGGGTCCGAAGAGGCGTACAGCAGCTAGCGTACTTTCGAGTGCCGTCTCGCCAGCTTCCAAGCAGCCCCGTCACACGCCTTCGCTCCCCTCCGCGCTCCCCTGGGCTGTCCCCGCTGCCCTCATAGCCTGACCCTGCATTCATGGCAGCAGCTCCAGCCCGACCGGCTGGTCCATACTTTTGAGGAGTGTATATAGGTGTGTATATAGGTGTGTATATAGGAGTGTACATGGCTCCTTGTTCCCCTTGCTCGGCCATGGAAGCATGCACCATCGACACCTCCTGCGCTTGCTCCTGGGCGTCGTCGGCTGTGAGGGCATCGCTCCAGCACGATAATGGAAGATGGATGATCCTGTGCATGGCCTCCACCAACTGCAACTGTATGCTGAGCTCTTCGGGATAGTCGCAAAGGGTCGTGACCAGTAGCGGTGTCAAGTAGAGCATCTGCCCCATGTCACACGCAGCCACAAAGCCGGGCAGAAGCGGGGCTATTTCCGTCAGCAGAGCCCGCTGTACATTCTCGGCCGCACGACGCTCATGCCTCTGTCGAGCTTCCTGCGGGGACGAGTTTGGCGGCAGCACGCTGCCTTTGGCGCTTGTCTTCGCTTCTTGCGGCGCCGATGCCGACCGCCTGCATGTGTGCATTGTGAGCTGTGAGCTGTCGTTGAGCAGCTGTCAGCTGTCGTTCCCTATTCCTGTACAGCCCGTGTCCTATTCCTCTATTGCGCGTGTCAACCCCTGTCCAACGCGTGTGCACAACTCCTTCACCACATCATCACATGACACGCCAAATTTCTGTGACTCTTTACATGTGCTGGTGGGGACAGGCTGTACTCGTATACAGGCTGCACTCTTGGCTATAACTGTGTTGGCGGAGGCCGCGCGCAAGGCAAGGCGTTGCGCGCGCCTTGGCAGGCATGGCGTTGCCCGTCGCTTCGCATGCATGCATGCATGGGGTTGCCCAAGGCGCACACGCAAGGCATGCGTCCCGTTGCCAACGCCTTGCATGTGTGGCATGCATGGCGTTGGGCAAGGCTTCTACAGGGCACCCGCTCTGGAGTGCACTCAAGATTCGAATGCAAGCACATGAGGGCCAGCAAGTTGCAGCGCCTCCGCGCTCTCAAAGAGCATTTTGTGTACGCGGTCACGAGAGCGCACTGCAGGCTTCGGCGGCTTCCGCACACGTGCGTCACGGCCGTGGGTGAGACGACAGACAGAGGCTTACACAAGGAGATGGGCAGCAAGCCGCCGCCTGTCAGCCATCCTCCTTGCACCCACGCCATACTCGCCATGCAAGAATCTGCTGAAATTTCCCAACACACGGCATCCTCTCTTGAAATACCGTCTACGCGCGTGATACAAGGAGGTGGCAGGAAGGCAGGCGCCTGTGGACACGTGCCTCACTTGCCCCATATGCATGCCCATGCCCCCCGCTCCACTCTGATTTGTGCGTATGCGCAGGAGGGTGCTGGGGCAGAATGCTGAGGCAAAGAGAAGCATGATTGCTCAGGCAAAGTGCCTCAGGGCACGCTCAGGAGGGCAGACCTGGGAGGCGGACTGGAGGTATCAGGGGCGTCGGGCGCATGGGCCGAGGTGTAGAGGGTGGTCAGCCATTCCGTCAACACCACCACCTGCTGCTGCTGGCGTTGAGCGGCAGCGTGGGGAAAGCGGCAGTGCACCTGCATCAGCACTTCCACAGCCACTGCCCCAACGCGTAGCGCCTGCTTGCCTGCCTTGCCCAGCAGCTGGTCGACCGCTGGCAACAAGTGAGGCAGCAATCCTTCCAGCCAGTTGCACGCCCCTCGCACTCGCCGCACTGTCTCCGTCGACAGCCCTGCCCCTGCAGATGATCGTACGAAGTCTGCGTACTCGAGCACCTGCAGTCCATGCGCCAGCACCTCGTCAGCACAACACCCTGCCCTCCCTCACCCTTAACCCAGGACATTGAGCCGCGCATAGGTGAAGCCACAAACATCCTGCTGCTCGGATCCTGGCTCGCATCCTGTGTTGCTTGCCAATGCACCGCTGCCTCCACGCCCAGCAACCCAGACAGGACAAAGCGCATTGCGCAAGACGAGGGAGCACGGAGCGTGCGAGGGAGGACACCTTCTTGACGATCTCCTTGAGCACAAGGATGGCGACGTAGGAGTGTAGGGTGTCACCACCGACGCTGTGCAGAGTGTCACCACTGACGCTGTTTCGACTACCGGCGTCGGCGGGGAGGAGGCAGCGCTCCCAGAGCTGTTGGAGGAGGGAAGTATCATACCATAGTGCAGTGGTGCACAAAAGAGGCAGGACCTGCAAACCCATGCGCCGCAGCTCCCACCGCACATGACCTATGCTGCCTCCAACCTCGTCAAACATCCGATGCAGCACAACACCCAACGGCTCAAACGTCACATGCAAGCCTCCTCCAAAAACGCCACACCCCTGCGCCGCAGCACTAGCGTCGGTGATGGGGTCGAGAGGCGGAGTAGGGTCGTGGTCCGAGTGCCGGAAGGTATCCAAGACCGACCTTTCCCCCGCTTTCCTCCCCGTGCCTCTGCTGGGACTGGTGCTTGTGCTTGCCCGATGCGGGCTTACTCTTCTGGTCTTGCGCAAGGCCTCGCCTCCTGCGCCTCCTGCGCCTCCTGATTCAGAGGGAGATGCCAGGGACGCCGCGGCGCCCATGGCTGGAGACTGTAGCCAGTTGGAGTTGTAGGGCGACAGGTTGCTCTGCGCTGTCTGTTGGTGACACCAGCCTGAGTCGCCTTCCGGAGAGCTCCCGCGCCTGTCACCTTGCTTGTCACCTTGCTGCTCGCGCCTGTCTCCTTGCTGCTCCAGGCGCTGGGACAAGTTGGCGTCAGCCTGCTGAAAATGGCGGACATAGTCGGCACAGTCAACTGGCGAGAGTTTCTTGGGGCTGATTGGTGACAGGAGGCGCGGGTCGCTCTTGAAGACGTTGAGCGTGTGATCCTCCACCAAGAAGCCCAAGACAAGTTCGTATGCCAAAAGCCGCCCCTCACGGTCCTCCCACGTTTGTTCTGCCCCGTCTGCGTCATCATCAGCGCCAGCGGCTGCATGGGAATGAGCAACAGGAGCGTGGGCAGGTGACTTGCGCATGGGCGAGCTCTGCACCATCCAGTCGTCTGAATTGCAGCCAGGTGGCATCCCTCCACCAAGCACGGCGTCGCCAGTGACTGTTGAGGGTTCCTGGGGGATGTTCGAGGGTGTTGAGAGGCCCTGCAGGACCAGCCGCTGCAAGCTCGCCGACCCCTGGTCTCGCTTTGCCATGAATTTCAAGAAGAGGGTGCTGCAGGCCTGGCGCACTGTGCTGGCCGAGTGTGAGAGGTAAAGGCTGAAGGTATCAATGAGCGAATCCCACTGCTGCAAAATGAGGCGCGAGGGGAGACGCTCGAGCAGGTCGATTGCCAAGGACAAGAGGCCCTGTGCCTCAAACGCCTCCACCAGCCGCCCGCATCGCCCCCTGCTGTCACCTCCTCCTCCTTGCGCTGCTGCACCAGCGCTGCCGCAACGTAGGCTTGCACTGTAGGCGTCTGCAAGATGGCCTTGAGGGCAGGCGGCACTCTGAAGCTTACCGATCACCTCAGCGAGGCACACCTGCGTCTCATGGAGGGGCGAGCGCGACAGGTAGGCGGAAAAGGCCTTGGCCGCATTTTCCCGCACACTCAACTGCCCATGTGCAAGCGCTCCAAATAGCAGCGGCTTCAGATGCTCGGTTATAAAGCTGGGCAGCGCCTCGAGGTCTTGACTGCCAAAACGAAGCCGCTGCTTCACGAGTGCATCATTCTCCGTCCCAGTGCATCCCTCCCTATCTCCCTCTCCGCTCCCCTCCACCCCTGTTGTGTCGCCCTCCTTGACGCCTACGTGACTGAACTGTGCGATGACAGCAGCGAGACCCAGGAGGATGCCCTCCTTGGCCTTCCAGGCATCTTGAGCGTCGGTCCAAGCGTCGAGCAGCCTGCGAAAAAGCCCTGCCTGCTGCTCCAGCGTCAGCAGCTGCCCGATGGACTTGAAGCGCTGCGCGCACACTTTGCGCGTTGCACTCCACACATCTGTGAGCCCTGATATGATAAGTTTTTGGATCAGGTCTTCGAGGTCGGCAGCGCGCGCCTCAAAGTCGTCGGCGTTGGCCTGCCGCTTAATCCAGTCTAGCGCGAACAGGTAGCACCGCTGCCGCACCACAGGCTTCTGCGACGCAGGAGCCTGCCACCATCGCCATCATTGCTTCGGCCTCAGTTGCCGCACAGCTGCACTGTAATCGTGAAGTTTGCTGCGTGCACACCGCAGCGTGCGGTTCTGGGACAGTGGGAAGAGACAGGGTGTTTGAGCAGCAGACATACCACAGACAAAAAGGCCTGGAAAATTGGTCGCAGCAGCGGGTGCTCCTTCAGGCAGGCCAAAAGCTGCCCAATTTGCCAGTGCACAGATGTCACTGCATGGGGCGCGGTCACGACAGAGAACAGCGAACGCGGGTCAGTGGGTGACCTGGTCGAGAGCATCATTTATCTTCTTCTTCGCACGGTTGTCGAAGCTGTCCATCGCGCGATCGTCGTTGACATCTGCACTTTCGGACCAGCCATAGCGCCGCTCAAAGGCGTAAGACACGATCCGGCTCCAGCCGTGCGCGTCCAGCGGCAGTACTGCGGGCAGGGCCTCCTCGGGCCCAGCGCCGTCCGAGGTCCTGAGCAGGCTCTCGAGCAGGCCCTGCTCCTCGTCCAGGTCCAGGTCCTGCCTGCAAAGGCAGGACTCCAGTCGCTCGACCAGCCCCGCCCGAAGCCCTGTCTGCTCCGCGGGCGGCATCCGTCCGGGGGCACCTGGGCGCCGTAACGTCCGGGACCTGGAACCGTCCTGCGCGAGAGAGGGCTAACGCCTTGTGATGCGTTCACGCCATGGACCTGGCGCGCCAGTAGCTAGGTATCTTGCGAATCTTCGAGTTTCCAAAACCCGGTCCCTTCGAAGACACAAGTATAGTGCCACGTGCAGTTCCCGTCGATCATGTCGCTTATGCTGCCGCAAGGGCAGAAGCTTCTGACCAATGTCAGCGTGGTCCGCATCAAAAAGGGGAAGGAAAAGGTTCGGCATGTGTTGCATGCGTCCATTTCAGCCTTTCCCAAACACCGCCCAACTGAGCGTGTTTGCGTGTTGCATGGCGTTGTGCGTGTGTGGGTGTGTGGGTCTGCGCGCCGGGGGGGGGCGCGGGGGGGGCAGTTTGAGATCGCGACCTATCCCAACACTGTCGTCACGTGGCGCACTGGCGCCGAAAAGGACGTGCGCGAGGTGCTGCAGATCGACCGCGTCTTCCGCAGCGTAGAGCAGGGCGAGTATGCCAAGAGCAAGGACCTGCAAAAGTGCTTTGGCAGCGACGACCAGGCCGCCATTTGCCTCGAGATTCTCAAGGCCGGCGAGATCCAGTTGACAGAGAAGGAGCGGGGCTCGCAGCAGGAGTCTCTGCTCAAGGAGATTTGCACGATGGTGGCGGAGC